>Ga0070681_10007132_pt1 | contig 10889 bp, 6 predicted proteins | sample KBSC83BmetaG_FD_65650 | JGI IMG/M metagenome (GOLD analysis project Ga0070681, IMG submission 65650) | Corn rhizosphere microbial communities from Kellogg Biological Station, Michigan, USA - KBS C8-3B metaG | ecosystem: Host-associated > Plants > Roots > Rhizosphere | place: USA: Michigan...
GCGAGGGATCTGCACTTCTGTACTACGTGATGCCGCTCGCGACCGGCGAAACCTTGCGCGACCGGCTCACGCGCGAGCGGCAGCTGCCCATCGACGACGCCCTGCGCATCGCGCGCGAAGTCGCCGATGCCCTGCAGTATGCGCATGCGGCCGGCGTGATCCACCGTGACATCAAACCGGAAAACATTCTGCTGCAAGGCGGGCACGCGCTCGTCGCGGATTTCGGCATCGCGCTCGCCGTTCAGCAAGCGGGCGGCCAGCGCATGACGCAGACGGGCCTCTCGCTCGGCACACCGCAGTACATGTCGCCCGAGCAGGCGATGGGTGAGCGCACGATCGACGCGCGGAGCGACATCTATTCGCTCGGCGCGGTGACGTACGAGATGCTCACCGGCGACGCGCCGTTCACGGGATCGAGCGTCCAGGCCATCGTCGCCAAAGTGTTGACGGAACGGCCGACACCGCCGACTACGGTGCGAGACACACTGTCGCCGGCGGTCGAGGCCGCGGTGCTCACCGCGCTCGCGAAGCTGCCGGCCGATCGATTTTCCAGCGCCGCCGACTTTTCGGCCGCGCTCTCCGGCGCAGGCACAACGCGAACAGTCGTCGCTCCGGTGCGTCCTCGCGCCGCGCGTTCACGAGATCCCGTGTTCGTCGGACTCTCGATCGTGACGATCGCGCTCGCCGCCACCGCGGCGATCCTCGCGCGACGGCCGTCCGTCGGCGCGTTTCCTCTTCGTTTCGAGCTCTCGGCCGACGCACAGAATCCGGTGGGCGAGGGCGTGCTGTCGTCCGACGGCAACACCATCGTCTACGCTGGACTCTCCGCGAAAGGACGCGCGCTCTTCGTTCAGCATCTCGATCAACTCGAGGCGAGAGAAATTCCGGGCAGCGAGGACGTCGGCCAGTTTGGAGCGCCGGCGCTGTCTTTCGATGGGAAGTCGGTGGCGTTCATCGCCAATCGACGCACTCTGATGAAGGTCTCGCTCGACGGAGGCAAGCCGATCGCGCTCGCCGACGTCGGAGATTACGGTGGACTCGATTGGACGCCCGGTGACGACATCGTCCTCGGTCCGGGCGTGTTGGAGGGCGGCGGCGGTCTATTCCGGATAAAAGCCGCGGGCGGGCCGCTCGTGCCGCTGACGCATGTGAATGCAGCGCAGAAAGAGCTGAGCCACGAATGGCCTCGCGTGCTGGCCGACGGCAAGACCGTGCTCTTCACGATCTGGTACGGGACGGTGGAGCAGTCGAAGCTCGCCGCGGTATCGCTCAGCGACGGCCGAGTGACGCGGCTTGGCGTGACGGGGGCGAACGCCCTGGGCGTCGTGGACGGACAGCTCGTATTCATGAACGCCGACGGAGCCATCATGGCGGTGCCGTTCGACGCGAGCCGGCTTCGTGTGACGGGCAGCGCGATCCCCATCGAGAATGGCGTCCGCACCGAGACCGGCGGCGCTTCATACGCTGGTCGCGCGTTTCTCACTCACAGCGGCAGCTTGGTGTTTTTGCGCGGCACCGCGAATCGGCGCATCGTCTGGGTCGATCGAAAGGGCGAGGCGACGCCGGCGATCGACGAGCAGCGAGAGTTTCTCTTCGCGCGCCTGTCGCCAGATGGCCGGAGAGTGGCGGCGACGATCTCCACCGGGTCGAAGACGGACATCTGGACGATCGATCTCGCGGCCGGCACGGTTACGCCGCTCAGCGCGATTGGACGCGCGAGAAATCCAGCGTGGTCGCCTGACGGACATCGTGTGCTGTATGCGTCGACGCACAGCGGCCGGGCGGCGTTTTGGTGGCAATCCGCGGATGGAAGTGGGCCGCCAGTGCTGGCCGCGCAGCCGCCGCACAACCCGTGGAACATCGATCTGTCGCCGGATGGGCGAACGGTCGTCGACAATTCGCTCTACAACGGCTCGTTCAATCTCGAGGTCGTCTCACTCGACTCCACGCACGCGACGCGCGAGGTCGCGGGATCACCAAAGGCGACCGAGGCGCGCGGACGATTTTCGCCCGACGGCAAATGGCTCGCGTACAACTCCGACGAGTCGGACCGGCAGGAGGTGTACGTTCGTCCGCTCGCCGAGTCCGGTGGACGAGTGCAGATCTCGACCGCGGGCGGTGTGCATCCTGTCTGGTCGCCGGACGGAAATCGCATCTACTACTGGGAGGGCAGCCGAATGATGGCGGCGACGTTGACGCGCGAGCCGTCGCTGCGCGTTGTATCGCGAGAGCAACTCTTCGAGGGACGCTACGAGCTCGACTTCGATGTTGCGCGCGATGGTCGATTTCTGATGCTCGAGTCGCAGAGCTCAGGGCTCAAGCTCGTCGTGATTCCGAATTGGCGGACGGAGCTTCGCCGCCTGACGATGAAAGGCGCGCAATGACGGACGCGGAACGAGTTGGTCGAGGAGAGCGGTTCACGGTGAACACGCCCGCCATCACCGTCACGAAACCGAAAACGAACGAACCCGAAAGCCGCTCGTGCAGCACGGTCGCGGCGAGTAGCGTCGCGACCAGCGGATTCAAGTTGATGTAGACGGCGACCTGCGTCGGCGAAAGCTGCCGAAGCGCTGTCGTCCAGAGCGAAAACGCGATCGCGCCGCCAAACGCGCCGACAAAGACGACCATCGCGAGCGTCTCTCTCGAGAGCGGCGCGGGTCTCGTCGATAGGGGAACCAGAAATAGCGTCCCGAACGCCATCGCGTAGAACGTGACCGTGAGTCCTGCGTATCTGGCGAGAACCCGCTTGGCGAGTACGGCGTAGATGGCGCCGCAAATCGCCGTCGTGATGAGCAGCACGTCGCCGATCGCGCTGCCGTGCGCGACGCCACGGTTCACCATGACGATTCCGACGCCGGCCATGCTCATCAGCACACCAACGACCTGCCGCGCCGAGAGCCGCTCGCGCGCGACGAGTCGCCCGAGCAAGAGGGTCCAGAGCGGCATCGTTGCGAGGAGCACCGCGGCGCGCGACGCCTCGATGTACCGAACCCCCGTGTTGAACGTGACGGGAAAGATCCCGAACAGGAACAGTCCGAGCAGCGCGAGATACGGAAGATCGCGCCGCTCGACGCGAAGCAGGTCGCGCCGAAAAACGGCTAACGCAGCAAGCAACATCAGCGCGCCCTGTCCGAAACGCAGCACGGCGAGCGTCAGCGGCGGAACGTCGCGCACGGCGATCCGCACGGCGACGACCGACGCGCCGAAGAGCACCGCCGCGACCCCGGCCGACGCATTCGCGGCGACGTTGTTCCCTGCTCGGACCCCGCTCAAGACATTGCTCTCCCGATAATCATCGAACTCAAGGCAGAACGGCGACCCTGCTGTGTGACCGCACGGATCGGCCGAGTGCATCATCCGCTGTCAGGAGGTCTGCATCCAGTCGCTCGGCGAGTGCGGCTCGATGTCGCACAGCGAAGACACGTGCAGCTCTACGTTCTCGGCTTCGACAATCGCGCTGATCGCGTCAGCTCTCGATGAAGTCGATCGGAAACGTTACGAACCTGGATCATCCGCGGCATGACGAGAACGGTCACACATGTGCACCACATGTGCAACATCGATACGTACTGGGCTGAGGATGTCTTGTCGCCGGGTGTTCTCCATCACCCCAATCTGACGGCCGGAGCATTTCGCCGCGCGCGGTGCTCAAGCGATCGGAAGCGCGACCCTGAACTCGGTCTTCCCAACCACAGATTCGAAATCGAGTCGCCCGTTATTCGACTCGACCAATCGTCGCGCGATGTCGAGTCCCATTCCGACGCCCTGCCCCACCGGCTTCGTGGTGAAGAATGGATCGAAGATTCGCCGCTTGATGTCCTCGGGGATTCCCGGCCCGTCATCGATCACGCGGACGATGACGCTTGGACCTTCGCGGCGCGCGATCACGGTCACGCGACCGCCGTTGCCCACGGCGTCGAGCGCGTTGTCGATCAGATTCATCCACACCTGACTCAACTCGCCGCCGATTCCGAACGCGCGCGCGAGATTCTCGGGCGCGTCCACCGTCAGCGACGCCGACTTCGCCCGCGCCTTGTGCGCGAGAATCGCCGACGTGTCGGCGAGACCTTGGCGCAAGTCCACGGCCTCGGGGCTGATCGCGCGATCCATGTACGCGACTCGCTTCACGGAGCTCACGAGGTCGTGCACGCGCGACGACGCGCGCTCGACGTCGCGCGCGAGACCGCGCACTTGGCAGCCCGCGACCACGAAGCGAACGGCGGCGCGCAGCGTATCGCGCGACACGGCGCCGGCCAGCTCGTCGAGCATCGCGATCGTCACGGCGGTTCCAGCGAGCGCCGGCGCGCCGCGATCATCGATGTCGTGGCTCGCAAGCCACTCCGCGATCGCATCTTCGCGATCCGCGTGCTCCAGCGGCGACAGGATGGGACTCTGGCGCTTCTCATTGCATGTAGCGCGCAGGCGTTCGACGACCACACGCTCGACGTCGGTGACGTACACGGCGCCGAGTGCGCGGGCGGCATCCTCGCTTTCGTCAATCGCGCTTTCGAGAAGCTTCGCGCCGCGCGTCGCCGCCGATGCGGGATTGTTCAACTCGTGCGCGAGTCCGGCAGCGACGCGTCCGAGCGACGCCACTTTCTCGCCCTCGAGATCGCTCGCCTTGAACGTGCGGGCGCGGTCGATCATCAGGTGCACGAGCGCCGCGGTGACATGCGGACACGCCACTGGCATGTCGTTCACATCAGCGCGATCGATGGCCAACACTTCACTCGGCTCATCCACCGAGGATCCGGTCGATGACACCGTGATCCTTGAGTAGGGATACATCCCGGTGGCGTCACCGCCGCGCCAATCCATCACCTTGCGTTGGCCGACGATCGCCGACAATCGACCCTCGAGCACGAAAAAGAGCTCGTTGATCGCGCTGCCTTTGGTCACCACCACGTCGCCGGGAAGCCAACGGCCGAGGGTGCCGTGCTCGATGAGCCAATCCAGCTCCGCTTGGGGGACGTCCGCGAGTGTCCGATGCGCGCGGAGGCGATCGGCGATAGTCGGGTCGTCCTTTGCCGGTCTCTTGTCGCGAAGCGAAATAGTCATGCTTGAAGAGGCACTTGGCGCGGCTTGTGAGCAAGCTCACAGGCTGACTCCGCCCAGTGCATGCAAAGTGCTACGTTCGCAACCCCATGCCCGATCGCGCCGATCGCGATCGGGATGGACTGATTGAACGAGCAGCACACAGGAGTTGGCAGTTTGAGCACTGTGCAGGTCCCGGCGAGGACGCAGCTCGCCGTCGAGCGGGCGAAGCAAGTCTTTCGATTCCTCAAGGCCTTCGCCGAACGGGATGTTCCGGTGCGGAAACGCATCGGCGAGCACCGTTGGGTACAGCGCCTCTGCGAGCTGCCCACACATCCATCGATCATCGTCGGCGAAGTCCAAGTCGGCACCGAGGTTGACGATACCGACAGCGAGAGCTCCGTCGACCTGCCGCTCATCACGGTAAGACGCCCGACGCTCACCGCCCCGCCCGAGCCGCCGGAATCGATTGTCGAATTCCTCGGACCCGCCTGGCGCGATCCCGAAGGCAAGATCGAGGTGCTGGAGTCTCGCAAGGTGATGAAGAAAAGCATCGCCGAGGTGGAGCGCTTCGATGCCGTTCGCGCCCGCGTCGAGGCACTCGCGAAGTGGCGCACCGCGTGGACCGCGTGGGCCGAAGTCGAGCGACCCGCTCGCCACGCCATGAGGATCTTCGAAAGCTTCTACGACCTCAAAGGTCGCATCGACCGCGAGAGCCAGCGAGTCGAGCTCCTACTCGGCGACGGGCGCTTGCGCTGGGAGAACGACGGCGATCAAGTCGACCATCCGATCCTGCTGCAGCGAGTCGACCTGATCTTCGATCCGAACGTCCCTGAGTTCCACGTCGTCGACACCGATCGAGAGCCGGAATTCTACGGTGTGGTCGTCGAGGGCATTTCGCCGCAGCAGATCAATGCGCTGCGAATGGAAGTCGAGCGGGGCGACTACCATCCGCTCGCGCACAACGGCACGAACGGATTCCTTCGCCGAGTCGCGCAAACGATCTCTTCGCAAGGCACGTTCGAGGACGGCCCATCCAATCGCTCGATCGACAACAAGCCCGTCATCTCGCGCGACGCGTTTCTGTTTTTACGCGAGCGATCCTCCGGCTATCCCGCCGCGTTCGATCGCGTGCTCGAAGACCTCGAGCAGCGCGGCGAGGTGCCCACGGCGCTGAGCCGGCTCGTCGGCGTCGAAAGTCCAGTTCCGCCACACGTGGACGACGCCGAGTGGTCGCCGTGGGGAGAGCCACCGGACATTCTGCTCAGCAAGCCAGCGAACGAAGAACAGGTCGCGATCGCGCGAGCACTCGAGCGGCACAACGCGGTGCTCGTGCAAGGGCCGCCGGGCACCGGCAAGAGCCACACGATCGCCAACCTGGTCGGGCATCTCGTCGCGAACGGCAAGCGCGTTCTCATCACGAGCCACACCACCAAGGCGCTTCGCGTTCTGCGCGGACAGATCGTCGACACGCTCAAGCCACTCTGCGTCGCGCTGCTCGACAACGATCTCGAAGGCCGAATGCAGATGGAGGAAGCCGTCAAAGGCATCCTCGCTCGGCTCACGAGCGCGAACGAGAGCGTGCTCGAACGCGAGCTGATGTCGCTCGCGGACACGCGCGCCGAGCTCAATCGCAGCATCGGCGACACCACGCAACAGCTTCGCCTCGTGCGAGAGGCCGAGTATCGGCCGATCGTGCTCGCGGGCGAGTCGATTCAGCCGTCCGATGCAGCGCGTTGGGTGATCGACAATCGCGAAGGGAATGATTGGATTCCCGCACCCGTCGAGGCGGGCGCACCACTTCCCCTCTCCGCCGGCGACGTTCGCGAACTATATGAGACGAACAGCCAGGTCAGCGCCGAGGAGGAGAGCGAGATCGCTCGAGGGCTGCCGAGCATCGAGTCGGTGCCGACGTCGGATTCATTTCAGGTCCTTGTCGACGCACTGGAAGCAGTCGAGCCACCGCGACTCGCGGCATTCTGGGAACGTCCAGCCGCGGAGTCGGATCTCGCAGGCCTGGAAGAACTCTGCAATCTCGCGAGCGCGGCGAGTGAGCATCTCACCAACGTCGAACGCTGGCAGCGCTTCCTGATAGAAGTAGGCCACCAGAACGGGACCGACGCCGAACTGTGGAAGCAGCTGCACGGGCTCGTCGACGACGCGTATCAGCGCCTCGATCGAGCGAAGCCGCTGTTTCTCGAGCATGAGCCGGTGCTTCCGCCGGCGATGCTTGCGGACGACGCCGTCAGAGTCTCGCACGACATCGAAGCCCACATGCAAGGCGGCGGTTCACTCGGCGCCATCGCATTGGCGTTTCACGGCGAGTGGAAGACGTTCATTCGCGCCGCGCGGTGCAACGACAAGTCGCCTGCATCACTCGACGAGATTCGCGCGCTCAGAAGCCGCGCCGAGTTGATGTGGTCGCGCGCGAAGGTGAGCGTGCGGTGGAAGCGGCAGGCGGAGCCTGTCGGTCTGCCTGCGTTCGAGTCGTTCCAGGGCGATCCCGAATCGACATTGAGAGATTACTCACGACAGTTCGACGGACTGCTCGGCTGGTGGAACGAGACCTGGCCGCGCATCGCCGATGCGGCCGCCGCCGCGGGCTTTCGCTGGTCGGCGTTCAGAGATCAGGAGATCGCGCGTTCTCGACCAGTCTCGCCATTCGAGCGCGACGTTCAGATCCTGAGCGGCCCGTTGCTCGAAGCGATCAGAGTTCGGACTGACGCGTGCCGACGAGCCGCAGCACTCGGGCGACTCGACGAGCTGGAGATCTCGCTTCGCCAATTCGGTGGCGCTCGCACCGCGGCGCTGGCATTGGCGGTGTCGAAGCGCGATGTCGGTGCGTACGGAGCCGCGAGACGCGCGCTGCGACAGTTGCTGGACAAGGTGCCGATCGTAAAGCGACGTCGCGCACTGTTGGATTCGCTCGAGCCCGTTGCACCGGAGTGGTCGCACGCGATCGAGAACAGGAATCCGGCGTCGATTCCTTCTATAGAAGTCGCCAACGCTTGGCGTTGGCGACAGCTCGAGCAGGAAGTGGAACGCCGCGCCGCGCTCGACGAAGTGCAGCTCACGCGGCGACTCACTCGCTTGCGCGAGGATCTTCGCGAAGTCACGACGAAGCTCATCGACCGCCGAGCATGGCTCGGCCAGATGCGGCGCATTGATCTCGAGGCGCGTCAGGCGCTTCAGGGTTGGGCGCAGACGCAGAAGCGAATCGGCAAGGGCACTGGCAAACGCGTTCCGGAGCTCCAAGCGCAAGCGCGCAAGCTCCTCGGCCAGGCGCGCGACGCGGTGCCGGTGTGGATCATGCCGCTCGCGCGTGTCGCCGAGAGCTTCGACGCGACGAAGGGCAAGTTCGACGTCGTGATCATCGACGAGGCGAGCCAATCGGACGTGACCGGGCTCCTGGCCTGGTACCTCGGCGACCGCGTCGCGGTGGTCGGCGATCACGAGCAAGTGAGCCCGCTCGCGGTCGGGCAGCAGGTCGACTCGGTCGCCGATCTGATCTCGCAGCATCTCCTGGGCGTTCCGAACAGCCATCTCTATGATGGCAAAATGTCGGTCTACGATCTCGCGCGGCAGTCGTTCGGCGGCACGATCGCGCTCCGGGAGCATTTCCGCTGCGTGCCGGACATCATTGATTTCTCAAACCACCTCTCGTACAACGGCGATATCCGTCCGCTTCGTGATCCAACGCAAGTGGCACGTCCGCACGTGATCGAGCACGTCGTGGAGTCGGGAGAGCGGAACGACGGCCGGAACTTGGAGGAGGCGCGGCGCATCGTTGCGATCATGGCTGCATTGGTCGAGCGGCCGGAGTATGCTGGCGCGTCGATCGGGGCTATTTCGTTGCTCGGCGACGAACAGGCGTGGCTCATTCACGAGCTCGCGCTGCATGTGTTGGGTGCGGTGACACTCGAGCGGCATCGATTCACCGCCGGCAACGCAGCGCAATTTCAGGGGGACGAACGCGACGTGATGTTTCTGTCGATGGTGGACTCGCCGACGGGCAGCGTGCTTCGGCTGCGGCAGGATGACACGCTCAAGCAGCGGTACAATGTCGCCGCGAGCCGGGCGAAGAATCAGCTGTGGCTTGTGCATTCGCTCGATCCTTCGCGCGACCTCCATGCGTCGGATTTGCGACGACGGCTGATCGAGCACGTTCGCAATCCCAGTGGCCGTCGCGAGGCAATTCAGAGTGCGCAGTCGCGGGCGGAGTCATCGTTCGAGAAGAGCGTTTTACAACGGCTGATTTCGGCCGGATATCGTGCGACGCCACAGGTGTGGGTTGGGCAGTATCGGATCGATATGGTCGCGTCGGATGATTCCAGTCAGGTGGCGCTGGAGTGCGACGGAGATCGGTATCACGGCGTCGATCAAATCCCTGAAGACATGGCGCGCCAGTCGGTGCTCGAGCGGGCGGGGTGGAAATTCGTTCGCGTTCGAGGGACGCGCCATTATCGCGATCCGGACGCGACGATGAAGTGGGTGTTCACGGAACTAGAACGCTTGAACGTGCGACCTGCGCGCGATAGGGATGCCGAGCATCGTGATGGCTCCGCGGAGTTCCATGATGCGACGATGCAGCGAGCTTGGGAGATCATGCGCCAACAGGAATGGACTGATGATCGATCGCTGTCACGCAGCGTCGCGAGCTAGTTCCCCTCGCGAATCTCGCCGAGTGCCTCGGCAGCCACCCTTCGCACTTCCGCGTCGGGATCCTTGAGCGCCCGCAGCAGCGCTGGCTGCGCCTTCGCCGATTTGAGCTCTCCCACGGCTCTCACTGCATCGAGGCGCACGTCACGGTCTTCGTTCGAGAACAGGCCGATCAACACATCCAGCGTCGCGGGATCGTGAATCTCAACCAGTGCGTGCGCGGCAACGCGACGCAAGCGCGCATCGCCTGATCGCACGGCGCGCACCAACGCGTCGGGCGCGCGGTCGATGCCGTGCAGCTCGCCGTACGCGTGAGCTGCGCTCGCGCGTACGTCTATAGATGGGTCGTCAAGCGCGGCCGCGAGGGTCGCCGCCGAGCGAGCGTCGCCAATCGAGCCGAGCGCCCACGCCGCCGCGGTGCGCACACGGACGTCACTGTTGCGCGTCGATGATTCCGCCGACGAACGTCGCCTTCCAGATCAAATCGCGCACGCCGGGGCTCATGCTCGTCCGCCGCGAGATCAACCACGCAATGCCGAGAAGCGCCGTGCTGTGGACGGCGTAGGTCAACAGCCAAGCGAGTGTGCCAGTCGCGATCGAGGTCATTGTGCCGACTCCTTGTGCTTGCGTGCCGCCGCGTCGAGCATTTTTCGAATGCGGGCGATGTCGCCGGGGCTCACGTCCTGGGCGGTGAGCAGATGATTCACGAGGGCGGGAACGTCGCCCTCGAAGAGGCTCGCGGTGAGCTCACTGACCATCGAATGCTGCACTTCCTCTTCGGTCACGAGCGCGCGGTAGACGAACTGCCGTGCTTGCGAGCGATGCGCGACGACGCCGCGGCGCTCGAGCCTCGAGAGGATCGTTGCCAAGGTCGTCTGTGCGAGTCCGCGCTCGTCGTGCAGCGCCTCCCACAGCTCGGCGACGGTGGCTTCGCCGCGCTCCCAGAGTAGCCGCAGGACGGCGAGTTGTAGCTCGGTGATTTGATGCTTGGGCATGTGCTCGATGGTCGAAAACTACACGTGTAATATTACACGCGTAGTCGACCTGTCAGGCACCAGTTCTCAACGGCGAAGGCCGTCGCCCGCCTTGAAGACTCCGGGCAGAGAAATGGGTGCGCGCCCGACAATCGGCGCACGACCGTTCAATGCCGCCGCGGCGGCGCGCTCGAGATCGTCGGTGACCGCGTACGCCGCGAG
>Ga0070681_10007136_pt1 | contig 10883 bp, 7 predicted proteins | sample KBSC83BmetaG_FD_65650 | JGI IMG/M metagenome (GOLD analysis project Ga0070681, IMG submission 65650) | Corn rhizosphere microbial communities from Kellogg Biological Station, Michigan, USA - KBS C8-3B metaG | ecosystem: Host-associated > Plants > Roots > Rhizosphere | place: USA: Michigan...
ATAGCTTGTCGGCGTATTTCATACTGAAGCCGACCCCGTTATCGCGAACGTAGACCACCGCTTCGCCGTCTCGCTGCTCTTGCCCGATCTCAATTACTGCCTGCGTCCGGGGCCGCGTAAACTTGACCGCGTTCGAAAGCAGGTTTTGCAATACCTGCTGCATCAGGGCCGTGTCGCACTCGACGTAGGGCAGGTCGCTTATCTTCCATTCCACCTGGCGGTCGCCGACCTCAGGCTTCAGGCTTTCGATCACCGCATCGACGATCGATCGCAGCCCCGCCACTTGCAGGGAGAGTTCCTTGCGCCCCACGCGCCCCAGATTCAGCAAATCGTCCACCAGTTGCCCCATGCGGCGCGTGCCTTCCAGGATTCGCTGCACGTGGTGCTGGGCTTCGGGAGGGAGGTTCTCAGAAAATTCTTCGCTCAGAATCTTGGAAAAACCGCTGATGTGCCTCAGGGGTGCGCGCAGGTCGTGCGACACCGAGTAGGTGAAGGCTTCCAGTTCTTTGTTTGCCGCTTGCAGTTGAGCCGTACGCTCTTTGACCCGCTGTTCCAGTTGTTCATTCAGCAAATACACTTGCTCTTCCGCCTGCTTGCGCTGCGTGATGTCTGTGCAGGTCCCCACCCATTCGCGTACCGTCCCGTCATCCTCTAGAACCGGCACGCCCCGCACCGAAAATGTCCTGTATTCGCCATCCCGGTTTCGCATGCGGTATTCGGTGTCGTATGGTTCGCGATTGCGCCACGCCTTCCCCCAGACTTGCTCGGTACGACTGCGGTCGTCGGGATGCAGGGACTCAAGCCAGCCCGCGCCGGCGATCTCCTGCCGGCTCATGCCCGTGTACGCCCTCCACATGGGCATGTCATCGACAACTTCGCCGTCGGGGTTCGTGGTCCAGACAATTTGTGCCGTCGCCGTAACTAACGAGCGGTAACGGGATTCACTTCGATGGAGTGCTTCTTCAGCGCGCTTGCGCTCCGTGATGTCCCGCGCGGCTGCAAAAACACCATCCACCTCTCCATGCGCCCCCTTGAACACTGTCCCGTTGTACAAAACATCCAGCACCGCTCCCGAGGTACTGCGGATTGCTAGTAAATAGTCCCGCACAAATCCTTGCTCGAATACTCGTTGGTAGCCCTCTCGCGCCTTCTGCGGGTCGGTGAAGTAATCGCAAAAATCGCTGCCGATGAGACGATCCCGTGAAATCCCGGTCGCCTTCTCCGTCGCTTGGTTGACGTCGGTGATCTTGCCCTCTTTATTGATGGTGACCAGGGGATCGAGGCTAGCCTCCAGAAGGCTGCGTACATACAGTGCGGATTCCCGCAGCTTCTGTGCGGACAAATCGCTCTGCGCCCGCGCTCGCAGCGCCATGATCGCGTAGGACAGGTTGATGGATAATTGCTCCAGAAGCTGTTGCTCGCGGCTGTCGAAGGCATCGATCTCGGCGGAGTAGATGGTAACCGCTCCGAGGATCTGGTCTTCGCTCCGCAACGGCAACGCGATCGAACTCTGGAAGCCGCAGCGCACCGCCTCTTTTCGCCATGGCCCTAGCCGGGAGTCTTCAGCAAAATCGCGAGAAACGACCGTCTTTCCCGTACGCACTGCGACGCCCGTAGGTCCGCGGCCGCGCTCCACATCTGCCCAGGTGATGTTCGCCGTCAGCAAATAGCCGGCTTCCATCCCGCAATTTGCCACGGGCCGCACGCTCTTGTTCTGATCGTGCTCCGCGTAACCCACCCACGCCATCCGGTATCCACCAACCTCGATGACCGCATCGCAAACCTGCTGCAACATGCCGGATTCGTCGCTAGCCCGCATCATGCGGTCGGTGCATGCGCTTAATGCCTGGAGGGTCTGATTGATCCTTCTGAGTTTCTGTTCCGCTTGCTTGCCATCGGTGATATCGCGGGCGATGGTGGACGCACCGGAAATGTTTCCTCTTTCGTCCCGCAACGGGCTGATGGTAATCGATACCGAGATTCGCTTACCATCTTTCCGCGTACGCTCCGTCTCGTACTGGTGAATCGTTTCACCTCTTCCCAACCGCTGCAGGAAGTCGTGGAATTCCTCCAGCCGGTCGGGAGGGATGACGCGAGTTATGCTCTCGCCTACCATCGCGTCGGCGCTATACCCGTAGATCGTTTCTGCTCCCGGATTCCAGCTGGTGACGATTCCATCCAGCGTCTCGCCCACGATCGCATCGCTCGAACAGGTGACGATCGCCGCCAGCCGGCGCGCTCTTTCTTCCGCCTGCCGCTGTTCTGTATCCGCGCGCCGCATGACGAGCGCTGTCCAGAGCGTCAGGCTGGCGAGGAGGGCTACCGCAGTAACGGTCATAATCGCCAGTCCCGTCCAGTCAGAGTAGAACCCGATTTGCTGCCCTTTCCATCGTAGCCACCCAATCCCGATCGGAATCAGGATCGTGCCCGGCAGCAGACGCCGGCATAACTGTCCGCCGGCGGTGGGGCTCACCAGCAATGCGCCCAACCCCCACTGGGTTCGCGCGCATAACACGGCGAGCGACAGCATAAACAGAATCAATGCCGTTAGCGGCGCAATGTGGGTGTGGGTCTTCTCCGGATCAAGAACAAAATCGAGAATCCCAAACATGGCGGCAACGCTCGCGATGGCGGCGAACAGGTTCTGCAACCCGTGGCACCAGCGTCCCCTGACATCGAGCAGGGTGATCATGATGCCCAGCAAAAAAAAGTCGGCAGCCGTGATGCCTGACATCAATCCCGGCCTCACGCTGCCGGGAATGTCTTCGGCCCCGGCGGTAAACAGCAGTTGGTCAATACCTAGATTCCAGCCATACCAAACCTCGAGAAACGACAGCAAACCTATGAGGCCTGCCGTGAGCGCCAGAAATCTCGATACTCCCCGCTGAAAACGTCCCCGTTCTTTTTCTTCTACCACCAGCCACAAGGCCAGTCCGATCAGAATGAAGCACGCCGCAGTGTTGGCTTTTATCGCAACTTGTCCGGCGATGATGACCTTTAACCTCGGTATATGAAAGGCCCATCCCGTCAGAACGACTCCCCCCAACACAGTCACTAGAACGGCACTGTACTTGGAAAAACGGGGCAACCATGCAAGCGCGCTTTCCCTCATGCGATCAGCCATGACGAATCTCTCAATCGCCAACAGCAATAGCGATTATGGCGAGCCCTGGAAGATAGGCATGTGACAGAACTCACGGAGACGTACACGACGGTACGTAGGGCGTTCCGATTTGGAACTCAGGCGCTTGCTACCACACTGGCACCCCGTTGTCGCTCCTCGGGCGTCAACCCGTGGAACTATGACGCACAATGGCCACCGCGTTCAGGTCGCACTCTGCTAATGCATGGTGCAGGACGACAGCAACGCTGCCAGACGCGGACTCCATCGAGATCCCGGGGCACAGTTCCCCGGTGACGAAGGGAAACGTGCGTCTTGCATACTCTTTTGGCGCCCGGGCGTAGGATCGCTATTTCGCTGGCGCCATAAGCAGAGAAAAGTGCACCGTCACCAATACTCAGTGGCCAGATCCAGCTTCCTTATGACGGCAGGTTCGGACCTCCCTCGGCCTGCGTGAGGGTGGCGCGAATTACGCTCAGTAACTCGGCGTTATCCGCCGGTTTCTGAAAGAACGCCGAAGCTCCCGAGTGCAACACCATCCGCTCAGTGTTCTGCGCATCGCGCGCCGTGAGCACGATTACAGGGATGGTCGACAGCTTGTCATCTTTTTGCAAACGGTCGAGTACGACAAACCCGTTGCCTGCCGGCAAACCGAGATCCAGAATGATCAGGTTAGGGTGCTCCTTATAAGCTTGCGCAATTGCCGAGTAGCCGTCCGAAGCACTGACTGTGTCGTAGTGATTGGCGCGCAAACGCAGTCGCAGCGCCTGGCGAAGATCCGGGTCGTCATCCACAATTAGAATTTTGCCGTTGCTCGTCATATGCTGAGTCTCCCTTTCATCTAGTTGAAAATTGCTGCTGCTCCATGCTTGATGCCCAAAGCGTCTTTTGCCACATCCGTTATGGTTTCTGACACAATCTGCACCTGTTGCTCCAAAGAAAAGCCTTCTAACATTTCAGGCAGAGGTATTCCCGCGGCTGAGAGTTCGAATTCCCCATTCGCTTTGAGCTCCTCCATTTTCTGCAGTTGTTCGCGAATGCGCCTCAGCATGACTGCCGAACGCTCCACATCGGTTGACGCCACCACAAAAAACGTTTGCTCCGGTCCGGGAGTTGCCATCGGCGGAAGAACCAGATCTTTGTCGAGGTACACGCAACGCTCGACCCGATCTCGCACCTTCCTGGTGACTTCTTTCCAGTTTCCCCGGGCCGGCCTTGTTCTCGGCCGCAGATCGACACGCACTAAGGCGAACGCCTTTCTCAGCTGCCCCTCGTGTGTAATCACCGGCAACAACAGCTTCGGCAAGCTATAGAGCGGCAAGGTAAATGAGAACGTACTGCCGCTGGCGCCATCGCTGGCTACCCATATCCGGCCGCCGTGCAGATTCACTAATTCCTTGGCGATGAACAATCCCAGTCCCAGCCCCTTACGGTTGTTGTCGACGGCATTCGGGTCCTGATACAGGCGCTCGAAGATGAGGGCACGAGCCTCGGGCTTGATGCCGCACCCGGTGTCAGCGACCGAAACGCAAATGAAATCCGGATCGCTGGTCATGCGGCTGGCCTGCAGCGTCACCGAGCCGTCTGCAGGCGTAAACTTTACGGCGTTGTCGATCAGGTTGATCAGGATCTCAAGTATGCGGTCGGGATCGGCATTCACAAACGGAATCGAACCCTCTACCGCGACTTCAATTCCTACCCCTTTTTGCGCAGCCGTGCCCCGCACCATGCTGACAGCCAAACGCATCACGTCTTCCATCGAAACACAATGCAAATTCAAGGTGATCTTGCCCGACTCGGCCCGCGCCGCCTGCAGCAAGTCGCGCACCATCGCGCCCAACTGGTTCACGCTCTTGAGTATGATCTTCAGATGATCGCCCTGTTCTGCTGATATCTCTCCCGCCAGCCCATCCAGCAGAATGGTGACGTATTGGTGAATGCAGGTGAGCGGCGTGCGCAGTTCGTGCGACACATGCGACAGAAACTGGTTCTTGAACTCCAGTTGCTGTTTGCGGCTCATTTCGAGCGACCGCCGCAGCGCCTGGCGTTCGATTGCATAGCGCATGGCCCGGTCCAGATCGCTGCTGGTGAACCCGCCTTTCACCAGGTAATCCTGCACGCCCTGGTGCAGGGCCTTGATCGCCAGCCCCTGATCGTCTTGCCCGGAAAGAATTACCACCGGAACTTCCGGAGCTTTCTCCAGCACTTTTCGGAACGTCTCCGCACCTTGGCTGTCGGGTAGATTCAAGTCCAGCAACACCAGTGACGGCGATTCCCGCTTCAGCGATTCCAAACCGTCCGCCAGCCGGTTCACACAGGCAACGTCTACCGCCGGATTGCTTTCCACCAATCTCAGACGTACCAGATCGGCGTCTCCCGGGTTATCTTCAATCAGCAGGACATGAGTAGAAGGCTGGGTCATGAGTTCTCCTATTGCGGCAGGGCCGCAAAACCAAGCCAGAAATCCGCCATCGATTGCACGACGGCGCGGTACTCTTCCAGATTTCCGGGCTTTCTCAGGTAACAGTTAGCCCCCAAAGCGTAGCTGCTAGTGATATCGGAATTTGCCTGGGAGGTCGTGAATACAACAATGGGTATCTTGCAGAACAGCGAATCTGACTTCAATTCTTTCAAAACCGTTCTGCCGTCTTTGCGCGGCAGGTTCAGGTCCAGGATTACCAGATCTGGCGTTGGAGCCTCGGAGTGCCTCCCTCGACGATGCAGAAACGAAATTGCTTCCTCCCCATCGCTAACCGAGCTGACGTGATAGCGGCGTTTGCAACTGCCCAGGATTTCGCACATCAGATCGATGTCGGCAGGATTGTCATCGACTAGCAATACTTCGGGTTGAGTTTTCGACGGACGAATCGTATGTACCTCATTTGCTGGAGTAAGGCCAGGTGAAGTGAAATGTAGATCCTTGGCCGGGCCGGGATTCCACCCAGATTTGGCCCTGGTTGTGTTCCACGATTTTCTTGCAGATGGCAAGGCCGATTCCGCTGCCCGGATACTCCTCGCGCGTGTGCAGGCGCTTGAAGATGACGAACACATCCTCGACATGCTGGGGCGCGATGCCGATTCCGTTGTCCGCGACCGAAAACATCCACTCTTTCTTTTCCTTCTTCGCTGTGATGCAAATCTCCGGCGGTTCAGCACTTCGGAACTTGATGGCGTTCCCGATGAGGTTCTGAAACAACTGCAGGAGTTCTGACGGGTACGCTACCAGGACCGGCAAAGCTTCGTAATTAATCCGCGCGCCGCTTTCCTGAATAAGCGATTGCAGGTTGGCAATTACGTTCCGCACCACCAGATTGCAATCCATGTCGCGCGCTGCCTCCTGCTTGCGCCCCACCCGGGAGAACGCCAGCAAGTCCTTCACCAGTGTTTGCATGCGCAACGCACCCTCTACCGCGTAATGGATATACTTGTCGGCATTCTCATCCAACTTTCCCTGGTATCGCTCGGCCAAAAGCTGGGTGTAGGTCGCAACCATGCGCAGCGGTTCCTGCAAATCGTGCGAGGCCACATAGGCGAACTGCTCGAGATCGCGATTCGATCGGGCCAGTTCTTCCTGCGTGCGTCGATTCTCATCCCGCAGGTCTTTCTCCTCAATCGCGCGCCGCACCGACTGGGGCAAGCGCGCCAGATGGTCCTTCAGCACGTAGTCAGCCGCTCCTTGCTTGATGCATTCGACTGCTTTCAGTTCCCCCAGGGCCCCTGACACCAGTACGACCGGAATGTCTAGATCCTCTTGACGAACCATCGTCACGGTCTCCATCCCGTTCCATCCCGGCAAGCGATAATCAGCGAGGATGATGTCGTACTTGTTTTTGCGGATTCTGTCGGAAAAGTCGTCAGCGGTCTGTACCACCTCGCACTCGCTCTCGTAGCCGATGTTTTTCAAGGCATGCAACATCAACTCGCTATCAGACGCATTGTCTTCCACCACGAGAACTCGAATCTTGCGTGCGCCCGTGGCACCAGACTCCGCCCGCTGGACTTGAGTCCACCCTGCGTGATTGATGCAGGCCTTGCTCGCGACTGAGCTCCGCGCTATCTCCGCAATCTGCATGGTTATTGGAGCCGACTTTGGGGTATAGGCTTCCTCTCTGAGCCATCGGTATTCACCTGAAAAGCTTGAGGAGGATCCCCTCGCCAGCCCGTCCAATAGTGCTGGTTGGCAATGAACGCTTTCCCAATCCGAGTTGGCCTGCGGGATTACATCAGTCTAACCATCCCGAGCTACAGACACTCAGGACAGCTTCGGCGCCGCGACCTCACTCAAGTCCAGCGCTGTATTGGTAGGAGGTGGGCAGTTTGTAGTTGGCCGATTGAATGCCCGTCGCCTGAACTGGAAGTACGGCGATTAGGCGTAACCGGTAAATGCTCCGTTGAAGGTGAAGTTGCCCTGGGTGTTTGCAAACCAATCCTGCGCCTTGGTATAGCGCATGAATTGAAAGCCCATCCCTGCAATCCTATATCCCCGCATACCAGGCGTAGCCATAGTCGGGATCCGAACCGCCCAAGCCTTTGCCGAAGGCTTTGAGGTTATCCGTCAGAGTGAGTTGGTTGAGGTACTTCACATTCTTGTAGCCGAGCTGACGCGGGAGTCGCAGGCGCATGGGGCCTCCGAACGGTACCGGAAGCGCGTTGCCGTTCATGCGGTGAGCGAGCAGCGTTTGCGGGTGCAAGGCGTCAGCCATGTCGATGCTCTCCCACCAATCCGATTGGATGGAGCGGTACACCACGTAGCGCGCCTGCGGCAGAGCGCCAGCGCGATCCAAGATGTATGAGAGCGGCACGCCGGTCCATTCGGCGATGTACGTCCATCCTTCTTCGCAGCCAATCATGGTGACATGCGTACTGGTGGGGAAGCTGCGAATCTCTGCCAGCGAGAGCGTGGCTGGCCGCGCCACCATACCGTCCACCGTCAAGCGCCAATCGACAAAACCGGCTGCCTGGAGCCGGTTGAATTCATCGCCCAACGAATCCACTGGATTGGCGAATGGGTTCGTCGACACCTCGCTGCGGGGAAATTCACGGGCCATGGAATGGCGCGTCAACAATCGCTGCGCTGCGTAGGTCAGCGTTTCTCCTGGGCCGTAAAGCACTCCCGCATCGGGAGGGATGAGCCCATGATGCTGCGCGATTTTGGCAGCTGCGGCAATACCGGATGCGCCGGCCGCGACAGCCAGTCCGGTGGTGATGAATTTGCGCCGAGAGACATTGTTCATAGTTTCACTCCGCCGGTGGGATAGCGCGGCCGGTGATCATGGCGCGCATCCGGTTTCGAAATCCCGCAACGAACACCATCAGCACGTGAATCAACAGGAATAGCACCAGCAACATCGTGACCAGGAAGTGCAGGCTGCGCGCCGTCTGTTGGCCTCCAAGGAGCCGAACGCTCAGCGGGAAGGCCGAGGTGAAGCCCATCGACATCGCCAATCCGGTCCAGATCATCAGCGGGAACAGAACGAAAATTACCAGCAGGTACGATAGGCGCTGCAGGACGTTGTACGACCAAGCCTCTTCGTTGCCGGGCCGCTCAAAGCGCAGATGTCGAAGCAGCGTAGTTCCCAGCTCCTTGAGGGAAAGGTCAGAAGAGGTGGGAACGAGATTGCGCCGGAAATGCCCTGAGAACACGCCGGATAGCCCGTACAGCAAAGCCGTACCGACCGCAAGCCATGCCGCCTCGAAATGGAGATAGCGGCTCCAGCCGTTTTGATCAGGCAGGACGTACCCGTAGCCCGTGGGAACTGCCCTGCGGGAGGATGGCACGTGAAGATTGAGCCATGGGCGCATGTTCACATTTCCGGTTTCGCCCCAGTAAAAGCGCGGGTGCGAAAGCAAGATCTCTCCTCCGCTAAGCAGCAGGGCGAGAAAAGCAACCGTAGTCAGCCAGTGAGTCACGCGCACAAGCGCGGAGTGGCGCCGCCTGGCAGTCACGCTTGAAAAGGGTTTAGCCGAAGAGGATTGGTCCGCAGGCCGAGCAGAGATCGGCAGAGTCGCATTCATAGGAGCCCCATTCCCAGAGACGACGATTCTACAGCTACGTCAAGCGCTGGAATACTGAATTGTGCTCCGGCTGGCACGTTGCTATGTGGAGCACCTGAAGCTGCCTTTTCCTGCAACAAAGATTGGCGGGTTGCGCGACTCCGGACGGGGCTACACGGGCATTATTAGGTGACAGCCGTCAGCTGCCTTCGCCTACTTTCAGGACGGCCAGGAAGGCTTCCTGCGGGATATCTACGCGCCCGATCCGCTTCATGCGCTTCTTTCCCTCTTTCTGTTTTTCCAGGAGCTTGCGCTTACGGCTGATGTCACCGCCATAGCATTTGGCCAGCACGTTCTTGCGCATGGCATGTACTGTCTCTCTGGCGACGATCTTGGCGCCGATCGACGCCTGGATGGGGACTTCAAACATCTGCCGGGGGATGAGTTCGCGCATCTTGGAAACCAGGGCCTTGCCACGTTCGTAGGCGAAATCGCGGTGCACGATGATGGACAACGCATCCACGGGCTCACCCGCTACCAGGATGTCCAGCTTCACCATGGGCGACTCCCAATACCCGGCGAGATGGTAGTCGAGCGATGCATACCCCCGGGAGACGGACTTGAGGCGGTCGTAGAAGTCGAGCACGATCTCGTTCAGCGGCAACTCATAATGCAGCATTACCCGGGTTGAGCCTACGTACTCGAATGTCTTCTGCTTGCCCCGCTTTTCTTCGACCAGGGCCAAAATTCCGCCCACATATTCTTCCCCGGAGAGGATGGTGGCGAGGATGACCGGCTCTTCCACCTTGGCGATCTCGCTGGGATTCAGCCAGCGCGAGGGATTGTCAATCTCGACTACCTCGCCGTCGGTCTTGGTGATCTTGTAGCGTACGCCCGGGGCGGTGGTAATCAGATCCAGGCCGAATTCGCGTTCCAGCCGCTCCTGGATGATCTCCATGTGCAGCAGGCCGAGAAAGCCGCAGCGAAATCCGAAACCCAGCGCTACGGAACTTTCCGGCTCGAAGAAAAACGACGAGTCATTGAGCCGCAGTTTCTCCAGCGCCTCGCGCAGTTGCGTGTGCTCGTGGGCGTCCACCGTATACAGCCCGGCGAAGACCATGGGCTTGATCTCTTCGAAGCCGGGTAGGGGCTCGATGGCGGGATTGGCGTCATGGGTGATGGTGTCGCCGATCTTGGTGTCGGCCACATTTTTAATGTTCGCAACCAGGAACCCCACTTCCCCAGCCTGCAACTGCTCGATCTCGACCGGCTTGGGAGTGAGGACCCCAAGGGTTTCCGCATCGAAAGTCGTGCCATTCCACATCAGGCGGATTCTCTGGCCCTTGCGGAGCGTTCCCTGAAAGACGCGCGTGAGAACGATCACGCCCCGGTAGGCGTCGAACCAGGAATCGAAAACCAGCGCCTGAAGCCGGTTTTCGGGATCGCCCTTGGGAGGCGGCACGCGCCGCACAATCGCTTCGAGCACGTCGGGAACACCTTGCCCGGTCTTGGCGCTGATGAGAACCGCGTCGGTCGCGTCCAGTCCCACAGCACTTTCAATCATTTCTTTCGTGCGGGGAATGTCCGCGCTCTGCAGGTCGATCTTATTGATCACGGGAATGATTTCCAGCCCGTGATTGATCGCCAGGTAGGAGTTCGCTAGCGTTTGCGCTTCGACGCCCTGTGACGCATCGACCACCAGCAGCGCGCCTTCGCAGGAGGCCAGCGAGCGCGACACCTCGTAGGAGAAATCAACGTGTCCGGGAGT
>Ga0070681_10007137_pt1 | contig 10882 bp, 7 predicted proteins | sample KBSC83BmetaG_FD_65650 | JGI IMG/M metagenome (GOLD analysis project Ga0070681, IMG submission 65650) | Corn rhizosphere microbial communities from Kellogg Biological Station, Michigan, USA - KBS C8-3B metaG | ecosystem: Host-associated > Plants > Roots > Rhizosphere | place: USA: Michigan...
GCAGGGCCTCCGTGGCGGCGTCGAGACCCATCTTCACCCAGCTCGCCTGCACGTTCGGGATCGTCTTGCCCAGGGCGAGGCGGAAGACGGCGGTGTGCTTGAGGTTCTCCTCTCGTGAGATCTCCTCGATCCCGTGCGTTCGGCCGAGCAACGTGTGGAAGGGGATGAACGACAGCGGCACGAACTCCGTGATCCCGCCGGTGCGCTCCTGAAGCGCCCGGATCACCCGCATGTGCTCCGCCAGCTCCCACGGCTCCTCCACGTGCCCGAACATGACCGTGCTGGTGGAGCGGATGCCGGCGGCGTGGCTCGCCTCGATCACCTCGATCCAGCGCTTGACCGGCAGCTTGTTGGGCGAGATGCGCTCGCGCACGCCGTCGTGCAGCACCTCGGCGGCGGTGCCCGGCGTGGAACCGAGGCCCGCGTCCTTCAGCCGCGCGAACACCTCGGACAGCGGCGTGCCGTTCGCCATCGCGTCGATCTCCATCGGCGAGTAGGCGTGCATGTGGATGTCGGGCGCCTCGTCCTTCGCGACGCGCAGCCAGTGCTCGTAGTTCTCGATCGTCCAGTCCGGGTGGATGCCCGACTGCATGCAGATCTCGGTGGCGCCGAACTCCACGGCGTCGCGCACGCGCGCGCGGAAGTCCTCCTCGGAATGCTCGTACGCGTCCGGGGAGCGCTTGCCCTGGCCGAACCCGCAGAACGCGCAGCCCACCACGCACACGTTCGACACGTTGATGTTGCGGTTGACGACGAAGGTCACCGTGTCCCCCACCAGCTCCTCACGCAGCTCGTCCGCCGCCTGGCGCATGTCCTCGATCGCCTCGGGCCGCGTCTCGGCGAACAGCGCGGTCAGCTCATCGGGTGAGAGCTCGATGCCGTCGCGGCCCTTCGCGATGGCGCCCGGCACGAGGTCGCGCTGAATGACCCGCTCCTCGCGCCGCCCCGACCCGCGCCGCGGGATGAAGCTCCAGTACTTGACCTTGATCACATCGAGCACGCCCTGCTCGAGCCACTCGGGCGACATGTACTGCGGGTAGACGCACAGCCGCTCGGTGAGCGCATAGCCGCGCGGCGACAGCTCCTTGCGCATCTTGTGGACGCCCGGGAACGGATGCTCCGGCGAGATGTGATCCCCATTCGCCGACAGGCCTCCCAGATCAGTCGCGCCCTCCTCGACCAGGGGAAGCCACCAATCGGAGAGATTGGGGGGAATCTGGATGCCAACCCCAGGCAACAACCGCTGCGCCTCCCGCACCAAGACGCGCATGTCATCAAGCGAAATCGGCGAAGCCCAACCAGGCATGTCCACCGTGGCCTGTGGCCTGTGGCCTGTGGCCTGAGCCGCGTCCGCGATCTCCGCCGGCTCCGCCCCGTAGTACCGCGGGTGGGGCACGAAGTTCTGCAGGATCACCTCCTGGATGTGCCCGTACTCGCGCTGCACCTCCCCCAGCGCCGCCAGCGACTCCACGCGCTGCTCGGCCGTCTCCCCGATCCCGACGAGGATCCCGCTGGTGAACGGAATGCGCAGCTCGCCGGCGGCCCGAATCGTGTCCAGCCGCACAGCCGGATGCTTGGTCGGCGACCCCTGATGCACCACGAGGTCCGGCACGATCGACTCGAGCATCAGGCCCTGCGAAGCCGTGACCTCGCGCAGCCGCGCCAGCTCGTCGCGCGAGGCCGCGCCGATGTTCGTGTGCGGCAGCATCCCGCGCTCGAGCGCCCGCTCGCAGGTCCACGCCACGTACGAGACGAAGTCGTCGTGCCCGTACGACCGCAGCCGCTCCGCAACCGTCGCGTTCACCTCGGGCTTCTCCCCGGTGAGCACGAGCAGCTCCTTTACGCCGCGCCGCGCGGCGTCGTCGAGCATCTTCTCCACTTCGTCGGGCGCGTAGAGATGGGCCTGATGCGTCGCGAACGCGCAGTACTTGCAGTAGCACTGGCACGTGCGCGACAGCGACACGGTGAAGTTACGCGAGAACGTGACCCGCCGCATGGACTCGGCAGTCTAGGAAAGAGCGAAGCCGGGATAATCGCGGCCATGGACTCCTACAACATCAACCGTCCCGAGATCGTCCACGATGACGACGATCCAGAGGGCTTCCAGACCGGCTACGACCGCATCGGACCGAAGATCGGCGCCTCGCAACTTGGCGCGACGATCTACGAGATGCCGCCCGGCCAGGCCCTCTGCCCGTACCACTACGAGTACCCCGAGGAGGAGTGGGTTCTGGTGCTGGAAGGCACCGCCACGCTGCGCCACCCCGGCGGCGAGGATCAGCTCGAGCCCGGCGACGTGGTCTGCTTCCCACCGGGGCCGGACGGCGCCCACCAGCTCAAGAACACCGGCTCAGAGGGCAACGTGCGCGTGATGATGCTCTCGACCCAGGCCGACCCGAACGTGGCCGTCTATCCCGACAGCAACAAGGTGGGCGTGAACACCGGCAATCCGGACGACAAGTTCAGGCTGCGCCGCGAGGACGGCCAGCGCGACTACTGGGACCGCGAGGTCTAACCGACCGGCGACATCCCTTCCACCCCCTTCTTGCCGGGGAGGATGAACATCGAGTGGTAGGCGAAGGCCGCCAGCACCCCGCCGACGCCCGCCGCGACCACGTAGGTGAGGATCCATTTGATCGCGTTCGGCGAGAAGCCGTGGCTCACGAGCGCGGGCCCGAACGCGCGCGCGGGGTTGAACGAGCCGCCCGTGACCGGGCCGATCGCCATCACCGCCAGGCCCAGCGCGCCCCCGATCACGAGGCCGGCCCAGCCCCTGACCGCGGTCGGGTTGACCGCCACGCCGACGATCGCCCAGACGAGGAAGAACGTGCCGATCGCCTCCGCGCACATGCCGCCAAAGGCGGTGATGGAACTCGAGACGCCCGGCGCGCCGTAGTGCGCCGCGGCTCCCTGATGACCCACGATCGCCTTCGTCACGAGCGCGGCGGCGATGCCGCCGGCGAACTGGCAGAGCCAGTAGATCACGGCATCCGCAGCGCGGATCTGCCGGATCGCGAGCAGCGAGAGCGTGACCGCGGGGTTGAAGTGGGCGCCTGAGACGACGGCGAGCGTCTGCACGAGCATGAACAGCGCGAGGACGTGCACGAGGCCGATCACCGAGAAGTCGATGAACGGCTGGAACGAGGGGGTCGCGGGCTTGACGTACAGGCTGACCGTGAACGTGATGAAGAAGACGAGCGCGAACGTTCCGACGAACTCGGCCACGAACGCCGCTGGGCCTCTCTCCGGGATCTCGTGCATGGGGTTCCTCCCTTCAAGCGGACGGTTGGCGCCAGAGTAGATGTGGCATCGGTCACAACCGCAAGGCCCTAACATGCCCGCGCCAATGCGCCCGCGCGTAGCCCTTCTCGCCGCGGTCCTCGCGCTCTTGGTCGCCGGCTGTGGTGGTGGCGGGTCGAGTGAGACACGGCCGGTAACGGTCGCGCTCGACTTCACTCCCAACGGCGTTCACGCGGGGATATATGCGGCTGTCGCAAAGGGGTTCGACAAGAAGCACGGCGTGAAGCTCGTGGTCCGCCAGCCGAGCGCGTCGACCGACTCGCTCAAGCTGCTCGCCGCCGGCCGCGCCGCCCTCGCGATCGTGGACATCCACGACCTCGGCCTCGCGCACGAGAAGGGCGCGGACATCGTGGGCGTCGGCGCGCTTGTGAACCGGCCGCTCGCCGCGGTGATCGCGCAGCAGTCGGTGGCGCGCCCGCGCGACCTCGAGGGCAAGCGCGTTGGCGTGACGGGCCTGCCGTCGGACGTCGCGGTACTGAAGTCGATGGTGCGCTCGGACGGCGGCACCTACGCGCGCGTGAAGACGATCACGATCGGCTTCTCCGCCGTGCCCGACCTGATCGCGAAGAAGGTCGACGCCGCCACCGCCTTCTGGAACGCCGAGGGCGTCACGCTCCAGCAGCGCGGCGTGCCCGTGCGCATCTTCCGCGCCGACGAGTTCGGCGCCCCCCACTACCCCGAGCTCGTGATCGCCACCAAGCGCTCCACGCTCGACAAGGACCCCGACCTGATCAAGCGCGCGCTGGCGGCCCTGGGCGACGGCTCGAACGCCGCTCGCCGGAATCCGAACGTCGCGCTTCAGCCGCTCGTGCAGGCGTCCGGCGCGGATCCCTCCCTGATCCGCGCCGAACTGAAGGCCGTCCAGCCGATCCTCTCACCGGACGTCCGGCTGGACCCGCCGTCACTGGCCGCCTGGTCGGCCTGGGCCACCCGCTTCGGCATCCTCCAGGCCCGCCCGAAGGTGAGCGACCTGTTCGCACTCGGCCTCACAGCCCGCGGCACCTAGGGCAGCAGCTCCACGTCGATCTTCGCGCTCGTGCGACTCGTGTCGGTCACGAGCGCCGTGCCTCGAGCACCGTCGTACGCGCCCGTGCCACCGGTGATGGCCACCGGCGTGTTGTTGGATCGCTGCGGGAGCAGCCCCTGGGCGCTCAGGGTTCCCCTCGACAGCCGCACCTGGATCGTGCACAGAGCGGCGTCCTTGCCGATGAACGTGCACACCCCGCGATCGATGCCGGTGTCATCGCCCGCCACCCTGTCGCCGAAGCCGAAGCGCGACCCCTGACGCGGTGCGCCTTTGAACGTAAAGCCCACGCCCTTCTGCGACTTTGACGTGAGGTGCAGCGTGGTGCCGGCGGGCGACTGCGCGGAGCCGCTCGTGGCGATTACGCCGGCGGCGGCTAGCGCCGCGACGACCGCGGTGAGTGCTGACCGAGTAATGCGAGTCATGCCAGTCCTCCCTGGACAGCGGTGGTGGGCAGAGCCGCGCGACGGCGCATCAGCGCGATGCCGGCCGCGAGGGTCCAGACGTAGAACAGCGATGGCGGGAACTGCGCCCAGCCGGCCTTGGGCACAGCCATGGCGAGCAGGCAGAGCGCGGCCAGCACGCGCGCGGAGTAGCGCAACCAGCCACTCACCGGGGCGAGCGCCAGGACCGCCGCGGACGCGCCCCAGGTGAGGATGAAGAGCGCTTCCTGGAGATAGAAGAACGCGAGCGTGGACTGCGAGCCCATCCCGTGCCCCGCGCGGTAGTCGAGTACGAAGTTGGCGGCGGTGGCCGCGAGCACAATGGAGATGTAGGCCGCCGCGGCGACGAGCCCCGCGGTGGACAGCGGTCCCCGCCGCAAGCGGAAGAGCCAGGCCGCGAACACGGCAAACGGCGCGAGCGCGAGCGTGCTCGCGTAGGCGCCCACCCATACGCCGTTGCCCATCGGGTCGGCGTAGGCCTTGAGAATCTTCGCCGTGGAATCGCCGAGCGTGGCGGTCGCGCCGCCGCCGGCCGCGCCGATCGCGAAGCCACCGATCGTGAGCACGAAGAACAGCACCGCGCAGAGCGGGCCGATGCGGGCAAGACGGTCCTCGGTCATTGAGTCCTCCTTGGGTCGTTGACAGAGCCGACCGTAAGCTCGCGCCGTAGCCAAATCGTCTGGAAAGCGGGCGATTTGCGGCTATGCCGCGCGGCCGATATTCAGCGCGCCAGATCTGCCGCTCGGCAGATGAAATGCGCCGCGATCCGCATTACGGTGGGCCTTGTGACCCGCGCGCTCAAGGGGGAGAAGCTCGACCAGATCGTCGCGGTCTGCCTGTCGGTCGTGGGCAGCGTGATCGTGTGGACCGGCAACGTCATGCCGGGCATCCCGAAGGGCCTCGCCGCCGTGCTCACGATCGCGATCTGCGCGCCGGTGGCGGTCCGCCGCCGCTGGCCGCTCGCGAGCAGCATCGTCGTGCTGCTTCTGGTGGACCTCATCTTCGCCGTTGGCGCGAACAACTACTCGCCGCCGATCGCGATCGCCTGGATGTGCGCGCTGTACGCGATCGCGGTGTGGACCGACACGCGCGGTTTCGTGATCGGTATGGCGGTGATGGTCGCGGGCAACTTCGCCAGCATCCCGGGAGGCTCCGAGAGCTTCAGCGACGCCGGTTTCTTCACGATCGTTCCGGCCGCGGCGATGATCATCTGCCGCCGCGCCATCCGCGACCGCGAGATGCGCGCCGAGACGCTCGCCGAGCGCGCAGCCCTGCTCGAACGCGAGCGGGAGCTGCGCGCGCAGGAGGCCGTGTCCGAGGAACGTGCGCGCATCGCGCGCGAGCTCCACGACCTGGTGGCACACAACGTGAGCGTGATGGTGGTGCAGGCCGGTGCCGAGCGGCACGCGCTGCCCGAGGGTCAGGAGTCCACGCGCGAGGCGCTCAGCTCGATCGAGCAATCTGGCCGGCAGGCGCTCACGGAGGCGAGGCGGCTGCTCGGGATGCTGCGTCCGGGTGGCGAGCACGAGGAGCTCGCGCCCCAGCCGAGCATCGCCCACATGGACTTCCTCGTGGAGCAGATCGAGCGGGCCGGCCTGCCCGTCAAGGTGGACGTCCAGGGCGAGCCGGTTGACCTACCCGCGGGCGTTGACCTGTGCGCATACCGCGTGGTGCAGGAGGGACTGACTAACGCCTTGAAGCACGCGGGACCCGCACGCGCGGAGGTGCTGCTGCGCTACACGGATCGCGCGCTCGACGTGCGTGTGCGCGACGACGGCCACGGCCTCAAGCAGCCAAACGGCGACGGCGCGGGCCACGGGCTGATCGGCATGCGCGAGCGCGTTGCCCTCTACGGCGGCGAGATCCACACGGGCCCGCGCGACAGCGGCGGCTTCGAGATCAGCGCCCACATCCCGCTCGCATGAGCACCCGGGTGCTGATCGCGGACGACCAGGCCCTCGTGCGCGCCGGCTTTCGCAAGCTGCTCGAGTCCACGCCTGACATCGAGGTGGTCGGCGAGGCGGCCGATGGCCGCGAGGCGGTGGACATGGCTCGCCGCCTGCTGCCGAACGTGGCGCTGATGGACATCCGCATGCCGCGCCTCGACGGCATCGAAGCCACACGCCGCCTGACCGCCGACGGCGACCGCATTCGTGTTCTCATACTCACCACCTTCGGCCTCGACGACTACGTCTACGAGGCGCTGCGCGCCGGCGCGAGCGGGTTCATGCTCAAGGACGCGCCGCCAGAGGAGCTGCTGGCCGCCATCGAGGTCGTTGCTCGCGGCGACGCTCTGATCGCCCCCGCCGTCACCCGCGCCGTGGTCGAAGAGTTCGTGCGCCGCTCACCGGCGGATAAACCGCCCCCGCCCGCGATCGAGGAGCTCACGGAGCGCGAGCGCGAGGTCCTCGAGCTGCTCGCGCGCGGCCTGTCGAACGCCGAGATCGCCGACCGGCTCGTGGTCTCCGCCGGCACGGTCAAGACGCACGTGGCGCATGTGCTCGCCAAGCTCGGCCTGCGCGACCGGGTGCAGGCGGTGATCCTGGCCTACGAGTCGGGAATGATCACGCCGGGCCGCTAGGGCAGCTTCGCGCTCGCGAGGTGGCCCCAGTTGCCCGCGGCGTCCTGGTAGAGCACGGCCGCGTACCTGGCGCCCGCCGGGAGCTTCTGGCTCGCGCCCGTGCCAACGCCGCCGCTGGCATCGAAAGTCCCCAGCACCGTGCCGTCCGTCGGATGCACGATCGGCTTGGACGACGCAAGAACCCGATAGCGCTTCGCACTACCGCACATCCAGTCGCCGCCCGGCGCCTTCCACGACAGTTCCATCCCGACACCCGACACCCGAGACCCGGTGACTCCCGTCGCCGTCCCCGGCGGCCGGCTGTCCGTGCCGTACGCCCCGCTGCCGAACTCGTCGTGCCGCGAGGTCCACCACTCGTCGTTGGTCCCGCAAGCGGGGCGGTCGGTGTCCCACAGGAACCCGTAGCCCTCGCGCGTGAGCCCCGCGACCTCGAGCTTGCCGTCGCCGTCCACATCGCCGATCGCCGGCACCGCGAAGTTCCAGCCGCCCGTGAACTTGGGCCAGCCCGGCCCCTCCACGCCCTGCGCGTTGATATCGCGCAGCAGGTACAGCCCAGTGCCCACCAGGATCTCGTTGCCAGGCGCGTCCGACACGTCCGCCACCGCCGGGCTCGACAGGAGCTGGTAGTCCTCCACCGCCTGCGGGAATGCCGGCAGCTCCTGCCCGGTCTGCGCATTCCAGGCCTGAATCACGTGGTTGTACGGCAGGTTCTGCCCCACCGCCACGCCCACGTTCACAAGGCCGGCGAGCGTGATGCCGCCCTTGATCACGTCGAGCTGCCCGTCGAGCTTGGCCACGATCGGGTTCTCGAACAGGTTCAGCACCTTCGTCTTGTCCACCGTCTCGCCGCTCGCGGGCTGAGAGTCGTAGGTCACGATCTGATCGCCGGCCGAGTCGACCGCGGTCACGTCGCCGGTGGCCACGTTGCCGATCACGTCGAGCTTGCCGTCGCCGTTCACGTCGGCCAGCACGTGGTCCACGCCGGGACCGACGAACGGCAACGCATCGGGCAGCGCGCCGCCCGGCTTGATCGGCCAGCCGCTCAGGATGTGGCCCGCGTGGTCCACCGCGTACACGCGTCCGGTCGCGCCGAGCACGTTGGCCAGCACGTTCGTCACAACCTGGCCGATCGCGCCCGCCACGTTGCCCTGCGCCGGCGTGGGCTCCTGAGCATCGCCGGCGGGACCCATCTCGTTCGTGGGCGCCACCACCTCGGGCTTGCCGTCGCCGTTGATGTCGCCGGCGGCCGCGCTGTTGATCGACTCCGCGCCCACCAGGTCCTCGCTCGGGCTCTTCAGCTTGGTGGGGAAGCCGGGAATCGGATGGCCGCTGCCGTCCCACGCGTACAGGTGCTGGTCCAGCGCCGGGATGGCGATGTCGAGCTTGCCGTCGCCGTTCAGGTCGGTCAGGGTGGGCGAGCTCGCGAAGCCGCGCTTCACGTGGTTCTGCTTGGTCTCGTCCGCCGGCTGGGAGAACGCCGGGTCGACGCGCACCGGGAAGCCCTCCACCGGCGTGCCGTCCTCGTGCCAGGCGTAGATGTGCTCGCCCGCCGAGTCCACGATCTCCGGCTCCATGTCGCCGTCGATGTCCCCGATCGCGGGCGTGCGCAGCACCTCGCGCGGCGGCGCAAGCGATTGGTACGCAGGCGCGCCCGGGTGCACGTTCGGGTAGAGCTGCGTGCGCACGGGCTGCCCGCCGTTGAAGCTCCGCAGCGGAGTCCCGTCAGCGTTCAGCACGCGCAGCTCGCCGCTCGAGTCGGCCAGCACCACGTCGAGCTTGTTGTCGCCGTCCAGGTCGTACAGCCGCTCCGACGCCTCGCCGCCCGTGCCGAGCGCCTTCGACCAGCCGCTGTGCAGCGTGGTGTCGCGGTAGTCGAACAGGACCTTGCGGTCCTCGCCGCGGTTGCCATCCGAGTCGGTCACCACCACGCGCACGGTGAAGGCCGGCTCGTTGGGGTCCCTGTCCCCCGGCCCCTTCGCGGGAGCGGTCGGATCGGGCGTCGAGCCGCCGGTCACCGGCTGCGGCGGATTCGGGCAGCTCGAGGACAGCGTGCGCGTATCGAGCGCGGCGCGCACCGCGGTCAGGTTGATCGTGCCGAGCGTCCCGCTGCGCGGCGAAGTTCCGCTCCCGCTGGCCACGTCGCGGAAGTCCGAGTCGCACGGCTCGATCCCGGGCGCCCACTGCAGCTTCCACGTGTACCCCGACGCCCGGGGCGCCGCCAGCGTCGCCCCGATCTGCACCGATGATCGCTGCGACACGTTCAGCGGCGCGAACCAGTCCGGCGAGGTGATCAGCGCCTGCGGCGGCACCTTGCCGTCCGCGATCCGCTGCATGGCCAGCGCGAGCTCGGGGCGCCCGTAGCCGAAGTGCTGGTCCCAGCCGTACTGCGACGGATCCGGCAGCCCGACGCCGCGGGTGTTCTCGGGTACCACATCCTCGGCGGTCATCGTCAGGAGCTGCTTGATCTCGTTGGGCGCGAGCGTCGTGCCCTTCTTCAAAGCCTCCGACTGGAGCAGGCCCGCCGCGCCCGCCGCCTGGCCGGTCGCCTCCGAGCCCGTCACCGCCGGCATCACGATGTGGGCGTGCCCGCCGTACTGCGTCGTGCCGCTGTTGCGGAACCACGTGCCCACCGGCAGGTTGGTGCCGAAGCCGAGCGTCTGCAGCGTGTGCTCGAGCGTCTGGCAGAACGACGCGCCGCCGCCACAGTCCGGCAGCTCCGTGCCGGCGCCCTCCGTGTCCGCCACCGTGCCGGCCACGAACAGCGACTGGTCGTAGTCGGTCGGGAAGTTGTGGTCGGCCGTGTTCAGGTCGCTCGACACGAGCACTGGCAGCGTGCCCTTCGAGTACGCGTACGCGAACGCCTGGCGGGCGAAGCGCGAGTTGAACAGCCCGCCGACGGCGCCCTCGACAACCTTGGCGCCGTTGTCGGCCGCGTACGTCACGGCCTCCGCGTAGTTGTTCGTGTCCACCACGAACGTGTCCCAGACGCGCATCGGCAGGATCTGGCAGTGCGGGCACACGCCCAGGCCGCCCTGCCCGTCGTTGCCTTCCGCGGCCGCATCCGAGGCGCGCCCCGAGCCGTGGTTGTTCGCGCTCGAGTAGCTCGACTGATCGAACGGGTCGTTGTCGTCGTTGAAGAAGTCCCAGCCCGCGATGTCGTCCACGTAGCCGTTGTGGTCCGCGTCGGTCCCGTCGCTGAAGGTCGCGATCAGGTCGCTGGGGTCGAGGATCGAATCGGCCGAGCCATCGCCCGCGGTCTTGGAGACGCGGGAGTCGTGCGCGTAATCCTCCACGTTGAAGGCGCCGTCGCCGTTGCAGTCGTAGACGGTGCAGCCCTGCGGCAGCGGCAGCTCGCCTCGGTTGAGCGCGATCCGGTCCACCAGCTCCTGGTTCTCCCAGCGGATGCCGGTATCGAGAATCGCCACCTTCACGCGGGGGTCGCCCGCGGAGAACTTCCACGCGCGGTCGGCCGACACCCCCGACGCCTGCCCGCTGCGGTTGCGCCCGGCCGCCACGTTCTGCGCCTCGATCTCG
>Ga0070681_10007139_pt1 | contig 10882 bp, 7 predicted proteins | sample KBSC83BmetaG_FD_65650 | JGI IMG/M metagenome (GOLD analysis project Ga0070681, IMG submission 65650) | Corn rhizosphere microbial communities from Kellogg Biological Station, Michigan, USA - KBS C8-3B metaG | ecosystem: Host-associated > Plants > Roots > Rhizosphere | place: USA: Michigan...
GAAACTCAGAGATCGCCACGTGTCCGCTCCTCGTTGCGCTGGCGGTGGAACCTACGTCTGAGGGAGGGCTGTGCAAAAGACAGGCATCCCGCCCGATCCCCCGATGCCTTACCGACAACTAGACTTCGGACTGCCGCAAAAGCCCTCCCCTCCTTCCATGTCCCTCTACCGCATTGCCGTGGCGTCGTCGCCCGCGCCACTCACGCTCACTGCGCTCCTCCGCCGCGTAATGGCCGCGGCGGTAGTCGCCGGTCTAAGCGGCTGCGGGTCGAAGCCGACGTCTGCTTCCGCTCCGGCTCCGGCCGCCGCGCCGGCTGCGCCGGCGTGGCTTTCATGCCCCGGTCCATCCGACGGCGCGTCGATCGTGTCCGACGATATCAATGAGGCGCACCGTGCGTTCGCGTCGAACCCGTCGACCCAATTGCCGCCCGCCTGTGTGTTCAGCGCATTGGCCGGCGTTGCGACCGGCGTCACCGATTCGACCGTGGCCCGCGCTCTCGTTCTGGCCGGCGAAGTCCGGCGACGCGGGCCTGCGACGCGCGAGCTCGCCGCCGCCGAGGTCGTGCTGCTCGCGCGCGCGCATCGCTATGCGGAAGTCACGCGCGCGTACGACCGACTCGTCGCGCTCGATTCGCAACCGGCATTCCAAGTCGTACGCCTCGCACTGGGCGCGGCGCGCCAGCGCGGCGACACGGTTTCGCTGCTCCGCATTCTCGCGCGAACGGTGCCGCGACACGACGCGACGGCAGCCATGCGGACGGAGTACAACGTAGTTCGCCAGGCGAGCCAGCTCTGGGCGGCGATCAATGAAGCGCGCGGGTTGATTCGCCAGAACCCGCGTTATCTCGCCGCCTACCCGAGTCTCGTCGGCAATTTCGGCACGCTCGGTCTCGCGGATAGCGTCGTCGCAACATCCCGGCGCGCGTTCGCGGCCGGCGCGACGCGCAGCGCCATTCTCCCGTCGGTCGAGCTGCTCGTGAGCGCGATGCTTCGCCACGCCGCATTGTACGGAAGCGCCTATGCCTGGGACTCGGCGATTGCGAGCGCGTCACGCGTCGATTCGGTGCTTTCGACTCCGTCGACGAAGTTTCTCACGGCGACGCTGATTGTGTATGCCGCCGAGACGCGATCGTCGGAGATTGGCGCGCTCGTGGGCACGCCGGCGATGTCGCGCACCGTCGATGCCGCGATGCGAGAACAGCGCGCCACCGGCTGTCGGCGCATACCCGCGGTATCCGCATCGCTGGATCTTGCCGAGCGGCGCATGCGTGAGGTTGGCGACGGCTATCAGGGTGGCGGACAGGTGCGCTCGGGAATCACCGCGGCGCGCGAGAAGCTCTCATCGCTTCAGGACATCTGTATGCGCTCGGGCGAGTGAGCCGGAACGCGCCTTCGCACCGATGACTCGAATGTCGAACGCTTACCAGAGATCGTTGTTGCCGATCATTGCATGCGCGGTCGTCGCGGTCGCGTGCAGCTCGGCGAAGCCCGTGCCGCCCGCGGACGTCGCGCCGGTGCTTGGCGCGGTGGTTCGCGCGGTGGACAGCGTCGTCGGACAGACGGATGCTTTCGCGATCGACCCGCGGATTTTGCCTACGCGCTCCAGCCTGGGGCGGAAGCAAGTCTCTACTGTTTGGTCGGAGGGCGAGCTCTCACGAGCCATCAGCCCGCGACATCCGCGGCTCGATCTCGGCAAAATGGCATTCACATGTCCGGTCGGTACGCCGGGGTGCGTCGCAACGAAGGATCGTCCGGTGATCGTCCTGTCGATGCCGGTGCTCGCGCGAGACACCGCGGTCGTCGAGGCCCGTTATGCGAACCGGAGCTCCGACGACATGATCAACGAAGTCCATCTGGCCTGGTTTGCCGTTCGGAAAGACAGTTCGTGGCGCGTCGTGAAGCACACGACGCTCGACAAGACCTGAGGATCGCTCAGCGACCCGCGACGGACAGGCGGCCACAAGCAGAGTAAAACCGCGTCTCACGCGCGCTCGTGGTCCGCCACGTGCAGCAGCCACCAGCTTCCACGTCCTACGAAGAGGGAGCCATGGCGACTACGACGGAAACTCGCGAACGCGAAATCGTCGATCTCGAAACGCGCTTCTGGAACGCGATGAAGGCGAAAGATCCGAGAGAAGCATCGCAGCTGACGGACGACGGTTGCGTCGTCGTCGGCGCGCAGGGCGTCTCGTCGGTCGATCGGCCGACGATGGCGAAGCTCACCGCCGAAGGGCAGTGGGAGCTCGAGCAGTTCAACTTCGATGAGAAGTCGACGCGCGTCCGGTTCATTGGGGACGACGTGGCGATCGTGGCTTACACGGTCGATGAGCGCGTCGTGGTCGACGGTAAGACGCTGCCGATCAAGGCGAACGACGCAACGGTTTGGGTGCGACGCGATGGTGAGTGGCGCTGCGCGATGCACACCGAATCGCTCGCCGGCGATCCTTACGGGCGCGATCGAAAATCATCGCGTGAGTGAACGAGAGCCGATCGCCCGCTACTACGCGAAAGGCTTCGAACAGGACCGCCTTTCGCGCGGTATCGGCGCGGCGGAAACCATCGCTCGCGGACGAAACCGCGGACGCGGCGCTTTGGCGGCGACGGAAAGCGAACCGTCGCTGCTGGCGTGAGCGCCCACTTACTTGCGGTCGCGCGTCGCGGAAAATCGAGGGCCGAGCTCCGTCACATCGGTTCGAGCGGCGACTCGGCCGGTCCGCCGAGGACCAGCCCGTCGGGAGTGAAGCGCGAACCGTGACATGGGCAGTCCCACGTCCGTTCGGCGTTGTTCCATCGCACCAGGCAACCCATGTGCGTGCAGACAGCGCTCACCTTCACCACGCTTCCGTCGTCCTTGCGATGCACCGCGACACGCTTTCCGTCGGCGACGACGACTCGGCCTTCGCCTCGCGGAACGTTCTCGATGCCGAGGCTCTTGCTCTGGCGCAGACGTTCCGCGACGTAGTGCAGAGGATAGTCCACGTTCTCCTCGATCATCGTGCGCAGCGCGGAGGTTGATGCTGCTTTGCGCCGCGGATCGAACAGCTCGCGCCACGGATTGCGCGCTCCCATGATCGCGTCGTGGATGATCATCCCGGCCGCCGTGCCGAAGGTCAGTCCGTTCCCGGCATAGCCTGTCGCGGCGTATTGATGGTCGGCGACTTCTCCGATGAACGGCAGGCCGTCGCTCGTCTCGATCACCTGTCCCGACCAGCGTCGTTCGACGCGTGCCTCGGGAAGCAGTCGGCGCAACGCGTCCTCGAGTCGGGCGTAGCACTTTTCCGTGTCGGTCTGCTGACCGGTCTTGTGATCTTCGCCGCCGAAGACCGCGTACAGTCCGTCGGCGTCTTCGTGCACGCGCAAATAGAAGTACGGGTCGGTGGTGTCGTCGTACAACCCGGGCGCGATCGATCCCGCGGGGAGTCGCGCGCCGAGGATGTACGAGGAGTATGGATAGAGCTTCGTCTGAAACAGCGTCGCGCCGACGAGGTTGCGAATACCGACGACCGGGACGTGCGTGGCGACGACGATGTCGGCACACGCGATGTTGTTTCCGTCCACGACGACCGCCAACGGATCTTGGATCACGTCTCCGACTTCGCAATGCTCTCGAACGAACGATCCGTCGCCGTCGATGGCCAGGGCGAGTCCGGCGATATACTCGAGCGGATGAAAGATTGCCTGGTCGGCGATGGCGAGTGCCGGTTTGCCGGTGAGAGGTCCGCTATCGGCAAACGTGACCGGGAACCCGAGACGGGCCGCGAGCTCCGCGTCGGCGCGGATTGCTTCCGTTTCCTCGCGAAGTTTCGCATCGTCGAAAAATGGCGCGCACAGATAGCCGGGCACACGGCGAAACCGGCACGCGATCCGGCCCTCGGACGCATTCGATTCGATCAGATCGATCGCCGTCGTGCCGGCCTCCCAGGCGAGCCTCGCCCCGCCTTCGCCGAACTGTTTCGCGAGCGCGGTGATTCGCTCGTCGGTCACGCATGTGAGATGCGCCGACGTATTGCCGCTTTCACCACTGCCGATTCGTTCGCGATCGAACACCGCGACGCGTTTGCCGGACTTCTTGAGTAGGTACGCCGTCGTGAGACCGGTGATGCCGGCGCCAATCACGACGACGTCCACTTCATTCGGAAGTGTTTTGTGATCTGGAAGCGCGGGCAACGCCCGCGCGCGCCAAAGTGATTGTTCGATCATTCTGCTTCCTCGAGCCGGGTCCGACCACACTGCAATCAGCGGACCGGGCGGAACGCAATTTGATCCAGCCCGTTGGATGGACCTGACGTCCGGTTATCCGTTCTGGCCCATCAGGGACGGTCTCCCAGCGGCCTATCCGATGCTCGACGTCGACATTCGTTGCGACGCGGTCGTGCTCGGCGCGGGAATCACGGGAGCGATGATAGCGCACGAGCTGGTCGACGCGGGGCTCGATACCGTCGTCGTCGACCGTCGCGAAGTCGCATGGGGAAGCACAGCCGCTTCGACGGGGCTTCTCCAGTACGAGATCGATGTTCCACTCACGGACCTCATGGCGATGCGCGGGCGCGAGTGCGCGGCACGCGCGTACCTCGCATGCCGCGATGCCGTCGGAAAACTCCAACAGCTGGCGCGCGTTGTGGCGGTGGACGTCGGCTTCGAGAGAAAGCGGAGCCTGTATCTCGCCTCGAAGCCGGAAGATCGGGAAAAGCTCCGCGCCGAGTGCGATCTACGACGCGAGATCGGCATTGAAGTCGACTTCTTATCGGAGAGCGACCTGTGCGCCCGCTTCCCGTTTCGCCGCTCGGCGGCGCTGCTCTCCCATGACGCCGCGCAGGTGGACACCTATGCCTTCGCGCACGCTCTGCTTCGCTGCGGCGCGGCTCGAGGGCTTCGTGTCTTCGATCGAACGGCGGTCGTCGACGTCGACGCTTCAGACCACGGCGTCAAACTCGTTACGGCGAATCAGTGCGTCATCCGCGCGCGGCATCTCGTGTTCGCCACGGGATACGAAACGCACGGCTTCTTCGACGAGCCTGTCGCAAAACTCGCCAGTACCTACGCGGTCGCCAGCGAGCCGCTGTCGCCCCTCGAGCTGTGGGGTGAAGACGAGTGTCTCATCTGGGAGCGCGCCCGCCCGTATTTGTATTTGCGAACGACATCCGATCATCGCGTGGTCGTCGGAGGCGAGGACGAACCGTTTCGCGATGCGAAGCGCCGCGACCGTCTGCTCGCGGCCAAAACGGAGACGCTCGCGGGCCGGGTAAAGGCGCTCTTTCCCGACACTGATTTTCGTCCGGCATTCGCCTGGACGGGAACGTTCGGCGAGACGAAGGACGGCCTCGGCTACATTGGCGCTCACCCACGGTGGCCAAGCAGCTTCTTCGCGCTGTGCTACGGCGGAAACGGAATTACTTACGCGGTGCTCGCGGCCGAGATTGTTCGCGACGCCCTTCGCGGGCGGCGCAACGACAACGCCGATCTGTTTCGATTCGATCGCTGACGACCTGGTCGATTTGGCGAGACGCGGGCGCCGCCGACTCGAGGTCGCGCGAGACTGATTCAAGGAATAGCTTCAGGCGCCCCTTCCTTCAGGACGCCGCCATGTACAGCCGTCGAGCTCCGATCGTCGCCGCCGCGCTTCTCGCGAGCGCCGTTCCGTCGCGTGCGCAAACCGGGATCACCGACCCCGTGCTGCGCCGAATATGGGCGCTCGGAATGGACAGCTCGCACACCTGGGATCTCGCGCAGGTGCTGTTCGATTCCATCGGCCCCCGCCTCACCGGCACGCCGAACGGGACGAACGCGAGCGACTGGGTCATGCGGATGTACAAGTCATGGGGCATCGACGGACGGCGCGAACAATATGGAACGTGGCGCGGCTGGGTTCGCGGGCCGAGCCACGTCGATCTGGTGAAGCCGTTCACGCGGTCGCTCGAAGCGGTGATGGAAGGCTACAGTCCGGGCACGGGAGGAAAGGACGTCGCGGCGACGACCGTCATCCTGCCGATGGTCGCCGACAGCAACGCGTTCGTGAAATGGCTGCCGAACGCGAAAGGAAAGTTCGTGCTCATCTCCGCGGCATATCCCACGTGCCGGCCGGAGGAGGAGTGGACGGCGATGGCGACGCCCGCGTCGAAAGCACGCATGGACACGACGATCGTCAGGCTCGTCGCCGACTGGACGACGCGGATCCGAAACACCGGATATCCGGTGAGCGCCGGGAATCCGACGGGCAACCTGGGTCTTCGCCTCGAGAAGGCCGGCGCGGCGGGCGTGATCGTCTCGAACTTCGCCAACGCGACGTCGGAGGCGTGGGGGACCTACACGGTCTACGACACCAAGAACAAGACGACGCCGGCGATCGCGATGAGCTGTGAGGACTACGGCCTGCTGTATCGCCTCACCGACAAGAATCAGCATCCGGAAATTCGCGTCAACGCGACGAGCCAGTCGCTCGGCGAAGTCCCCGTCTACAATACGCTCGGTACGATCAAGGGCAGCGAGAAGCCGAACGAGTACATCCTCCTCTCGGCGCACTTCGATTCGTGGGATGGCTCCCAGGGCGCGACCGACAATGGCACCGGCACGATCACGATGATGGAGGCAATGCGCATCCTGAAGCTTGCGTATCCAAATCCGAAACGCACGATCATGGTCGGCCACTGGCCCGGCGAAGAGCAGGGGCTCAACGGTTCGCGCGCGTACGCCTACGATCATCCGGAGATCGTGCGGGCGATTCAGGCCGGATTCAACCAGGACAACGGCACCGGACGAATTCAGAGCACCTCAGGGGTTGGTTTGCCGAACGGCGGCGAGCACATGCAGCAGTGGCTGTCCAAGCTGCCGAGCGAGCTCCAGACGCAGATTCGGTACAACGGTGTCGGCGCGCCGGCGACGGGCGGCACCGACAACGCGTCGTTCAACTGCTACGGCGCACCGGTGTTCGGGCTCAGCTCACTCAGCTGGGACTACGGCACGTACACCCATCACACGAACCGCGACAGCTTCGACAAGATCGTGTTCGACGATCTCAAAGGAAACGCGACGATCGTTGCCATGCTCGCGTATCTCGCGTCGGAGGACCCCGCGTTCATCACGCGCGAGCGGGCCGATCTCTCGGCGGGTCGTGGCGGCGGCGGCTTCGGCGGCGGGCGCGGCGCGCCGACCGGGCGCGGAGCAATTCAGCTCGGCGGAGCGGGCGGCGGTCGTGGTGCCGGTGGTGGAGGACGCGGCGGCAACAATGTCGATGAAAAGGGTTGGGGCATGACCTGCCCCAAAACACCACGCTTCACGAACGACAGCGCGCGCGTGACCGTGCCGTCGACGCGACCGTAGCTCGATCGCGTCGTACTGCGCACGCACGACTTGCCCGAGTGTGCGGCGATCGGCCGCACACCCGTTTGCCGGAATTTCGACTACCGTGCCGTCAACGTTCCAACCAATCCGTGAGTCTCGTCGTTCGGGCCCGACGTGAAGAACAACGTCGATGAACCGGCGGGAATGCCCAGCGCCCAAAGTCCGGGAATCGTCACCGGCGCGCCGTTCGGCGAGCGCAGCGTCGCGATGAGGAAGCCCGTGGTCGGATCGTAGGCGCCGATGGTGCCGTCGCCAAAATTGCCGATCAGAATATTGCCGCCCAATCGGCCGAAGCCTGCCGGAGCGACGGCAATTCCCCACGGCGAATTGAGCGCACCACGCGACGCGAAGCGACGTTCCAGCTTGCCCGCGGGTGTGAACACGTCGACGAATCCATTGCCGACGCCCGCCTGGTCATCCTCGTTGTCCGGTCCCAGCTGTTTCGCGTACGTCACGTACAGCTTGTTGTTGATGTTCTGAATGCCGAACGGCGCATAGCCGGCGGGAATCGTCGGATCGGTGAAGCTGGTGACGAAGTGGAATCCGACGTCGAAGACGTCGATGTTGTTTCCCTTGAAGTTCGTCAGATAGAGGAACAGCGCGTCGCCGTTCAGGCCCATCGCGATGCCCTTGTACACCGCGCCGTCCGCCGATCGGTCGGCGACGAGGACCGCCGCCGATCCGGTGTTGTGATTCCACGCCGAGATGGTGCCGTCTTCGCCGGCGAGAATCATCAGCGCGGCGCCTTGAGCGGGTCCGGAGCCGGTGCCGGGAATGACGAAGTCCGGCGACGCGTTATAGATCATGCCGGTCGGAACCCCGGGTTCGTCGGCGATGGCGGACGGCACGGTGATGGTCGGTTGCAGCTTCGCGCCGCTCTGCCCGTAGAACGTCGCGGTTCCAGTTCCGTTATTCGCCACCCACAGCGCGCCGTCCGGACCGAATGCCAGTCCCCATGGATTGACGAGATTCGCATCGATGGTGACGGCGCCGTACGACAGGATGTCGGCGACGAGATTCCTTTGGACGAACGTCGGATTCGTCAGCGGCGTGACGACGAGATTGTTGAGGCCATCGCTTTCGCACGCAGCCAATGACGCGAGCGCGACGGCCGTGCTCAGCGATGCGCAGAGCCGTCCTACTGAAACATGCATCGTACCTCCTGTTGGGCCGCGCGACAGGTCACCGACGTTCTGTCGGGTGTCGCGGCCTACAGGCGGTCAGACAAGAAGTGCACCGATTGGTGTGGAGAAGCGTGCAAGCGGCCCTACGCCGAAGGTCCCACGCGCTACGGCGACGGCCGCGTGATCACGCCGGCGGCTGTCCCGTTTGCGCCTGCGCGTCGGGGTCCTGCTGCTTCGGCTGCAGCTTCAGCGCCTGGCCGAAGTTCCGCGTGATCGTGAGGAACACCGCGCGCGAACCGAAGAAGCGCTCGCTGTATTCGACGACGGTCCCGTTCGCGGTGCGATATCCGAACTTCTGCAGCTTGAACGGATCGGACACACGCAGCGAGATGTTTCCCTGCTCGCCCCAGACCTTGTATCGCCCGGCGAGGTTCATCGACACGGACGCGATCTGCGATCCACCTTCGGTCGCGAACGGCGCGCGATAGAACGCGAACAACTGCGCGTCGGCCTTGGGCGAGAACTTCCACGTCGCGTTCGTGCGAGCCGACCAGACCATCGCGCGCGCCGAGAGGTTGCCCGAGAGATTCGATGCGTCGCTCTTGTAGTGATACAAGCTCCCGCCGCCGCCGAGCTGCAACGGGCCCTTATGGGCGTTGATGTTCAGATCCGTTCCGAGCGTGAGCGTGCTCGCGACGTTGTCGAACGTGCTCACCGACACACCGGTCGAGTCGACGAACTGGATGTTGCGCACCGCGTGAGAGGTGCTGCGCAGATAGGGACTCAGCTGGATCGAGCCCCACGAGCGCGCCTCCTGATAGCCGCCTTCGATCGCGTCCGTGTACTCGGCGCGAAGCGCGGGGTTGCCGCGGAACACGTTGCGCGTGTCCATGCGCGTCTCGATGGGGCTCAGCTGAAACGGATTCGGCCGACTCACGCGCCGTGAATAGCTGATCCGAGCCGACCGCATCGGAGTGAAGTTGTACGAGACGATCGCGCTCGGATACGCGCTCGCGTAGCGGCGATCGTACTGCTGGCCCACCGTCGTGAGATCGAGATACGTCGCCGCGTCCTCGAGGCGAAGCCCGGTCTGGGTCTGCACCTTGTCGAGCTTGGCCGAGAGCATCGCGTAGCCGGCGCCGATGTCCTCGTGGTAGTCATATCCCGAGCGGCGTCGGGCATCCGACTCGAAGAGACCTGTCGACGAGTTCAGGTATGACGCGTCGAAGTCGTTCGACGTCGTGCGACGCATCGCCTTGAGTCCCGTCTCGAGCTTGACGTTCGCTCCGAATTGCCCCGTGTAATCCGCCTTCCAGTTGAAGTACGGATACCGGCCTTCCATGTGATCGTGCTCAGTCGGGATCGCCGACGGAGTGGACGCGTCCGAGCGGACCACCGTACCCGAGAGGTCCATGTCGTTCCGACCATGGGTATTCGAGTACTCGAACTCGGTCGCGAACAACGGCTGGTTCTTCTCGGTCGTGCGGCGGAACGCCACGTCGTAATCCTGCGAGATGTTTCGCGAGATTTGCGACGAACGCTGGTCGAAGACGCCGATCACCTCGCGCCCTTCATCGAGGTCCGTGTAGGCCGACGACTGGTTGCCGCCGAATCGGCCGCCGTAGAAAAAGCCGTCGAACGAAAGCGTGTTCCGCGTCGTGAACCGGTATTCGGAGCGCAGCGTCCCGCCGCCCGAGACCGGCGACTGTCGGCCGTCCAGGTGCGTCTCGGTAAACGCCGGAACCGGGACGACGAGGTTCGTGCGCGAGATGATGCCCGAGGTCGCGCGGCGGTCCTGGTAGACGTTCGCCGAGCCGAACACGATCAGCTTGCCCTGCTGTTTGCCGATGTTTCCGCCGGCGTTGACCATTCCGGTCGACGCCGTCCCGACATTCACGCCGCCGCTCAATCCGAGCTGCGCTTCCTGGTTGAGCACGATGTTGATGATGCCGGCCGTGCCTTCGGGATCGTCTTTCGCCGACGGATTCGTTGCGACTTCTACGTTCTTGACCGTGCCCGCCGGGAGCTGCGCGAGGAACGCGCCGAGCTGATCGCCCTTTAGCGGTGTGGATCGGCCGTTGATTTGAATGACGACGTTCGCGTTGCCGCGCAGACTGACGTTGTTCGAGCCGTCCACTTCGACCAGCGGGATGTTACGGAGGACGTCGACGGCGGTACCGCCGCTCGCCACCGGCATGTTCTTGACGTTGTAATTCGTTCGATCCGGCGCCAGCACGACGTCTTCGCGCTCGGCGACCGTTTGCGTCGCCTCGAGCTTCGCGGCCACCACGTGGAGACCAACCGCGCCGAGATCGACCAGCGGACGATCGGGCGTGACGGCGATGTCGTTGCGAACGAGCGGCGCGAAACCAATCGCGCGGATGCGCACCGAGTAACGGCCCGGCCGGAGTCCGTCGACG
>Ga0070681_10007140_pt1 | contig 10882 bp, 11 predicted proteins | sample KBSC83BmetaG_FD_65650 | JGI IMG/M metagenome (GOLD analysis project Ga0070681, IMG submission 65650) | Corn rhizosphere microbial communities from Kellogg Biological Station, Michigan, USA - KBS C8-3B metaG | ecosystem: Host-associated > Plants > Roots > Rhizosphere | place: USA: Michigan...
CGCGCATGGCGCGCACGCGTTGGCCGACGCCGCTGTCGAGCTTGGACTCGCGGTCCTTGCCCTTGAGCAGCTCGTGCGCCAGGTTGAGCGCGGCCATCACCGCGATGCGGTCCAGGCCCACCACCTTGCCGCTCTCGCGGATCTCGCGCATGCGCACGTTGAGGAACTCGGCGGCATCGAGCAGCGCGGAACGCTCCTCGTACGGGCAGGCGACCACGTACTCCTTCTCCATGATGCGCACGCTGACGCGCGCCGGCTCCTGCTGGCTCATGCGCCGTGTTCCAGGGTCTTGAGGCGCCCGATCATGGCCTCGACGCGCGTGCGCACCTGCTCGTTCTTGTGCATGAGCGTGGCACGCTCGCCGGCCAGGGACGCGTGGCGCGCGCGCAGCGCGCGATTCTCGTCGCGCAGGTGCTCGAGCATCGCCACCAGCTCCTCGACGCGCTTGGCCAGCCGCGTCAGCTCCGCATCGAGTTGTGTTTTTGTGGTGTCGCTCATGCTCAGGACTATAGGGCCGCGGTGCGCCGGGGGCAATATAATGACCCCATGATCCACCCCGACTACAACCATATCCAGCAGCTGCTCGCACAGGAGCGCTCGCTCGCCGACGCCGCCGAGGCGCACGGCACGCTGGGCGGCTGCCTGTGCGGCGCCGCCGGCTACCGCTTCGAGGACTGGCTCAAGGAGATCCTGCCCGAGGGGGCGGCGCGGGCCGGCGCCGGCGATGCGCTGCGCGAGCTGTTCGATGCGACCGTGGCGGCGCTGCGCCAGCCGGACATGGAGTTCGAGCTGCTGCTGCCGGACGACGCCGAGCCGATCGAGGCGCGCACCGCGGCGCTGGCGCAGTGGTGTCAGGGGTTCCTGTACGGGCTGGGGGCGGGCACCATCCCGGACGCCAGCGAGCTGCCGGGCGAGGTGGGCGAGGTGGTGCGCGACTTCGTCGAGATCTCGCGCGCCGACGTCGATGCCGCCCAGGACGCGGAGTCGAACGAGAGCGCCTACGCCGAGCTGGTCGAGTTCGTGCGGGTCGGGGTGCAGCTGCTGTTCGAGGAGCTGGCCAGCGCGCGGACACCGGGCGTGCCGGCGGCCGCGCCGCTGCACTGACGGGAACGCGATGGCGAGAGACGAGTTCGCCCGCCGCCGCCGTCAGCTGATGCGCCTCATGGGGCGCGACTCGATCGCGGTGCTGCCGGCGGCCCCGGTCCGGATCCGCAACGGCGACGTCGAATACGCCTACCGCCAGGACAGCGACTTCCAGTACCTGACCGGCTTCGGCGAGCCCGAGGCGGTGGCGGTGCTGGTGCCCGGCCGCCCGCACGCCGAGTACATCCTGTTCGTGCGCGAGCGCAACCCGGCGCGCGAGAGCTGGGACGGGCGGCGCGCCGGTCCTGCCGGCGCCCGGCGCGACTACGGCGCCGACGACGCCTTCCCGGTCACCGACATCGACGAGATCCTGCCGGGGCTGCTCGAGAACCGGACACGCGTGTACTACGCCATGGGCGCCTATGCGGACTTCGACCAGCGCGTGGTCGGCTGGGTGAATGGCCTGCGCACCCAGGCGAGGAACGGCCGCCATCCGCCCCAGGAATTCGTGGCCCTCGATCACGTGCTGCACGACATGCGCCTGTACAAGTCGCGCCGCGAGCTCGAGCAGCTGCGCCGCTCGGCGCGCATCGCCGCCCAGGCGCACCAGCGCGTCATGCGCTTCTGCCGCCCCGGAGTCACCGAGTACCAGGTGATGGCCGAGCTGCTGCACGAGTTCCGGCGGCACAACGCCGACACCGCCTACCACCCGATCGTCGGCGGCGGCGCCAACAGCTGCATCCTGCACTACCACGACAACGACCAGCCGCTCGCGAGCGGCGACCTGCTGCTGGTGGATGCCGGCTGCGAGCTCGACTGCTACGCCTCGGACATCACCCGCACCATCCCGGTCAACGGCCGCTTCAGCCCGGCGCAGCGCGCCGTCTACGAAGTGGTGCTCGAGGCCAACCGCGCCGCCATCGCCAGGGTGCGGCCCGGCAACCACTGGAACGAGCCGCACGAGGCGGCGGTGCGCGTCATCACCCAGGGACTGGTGCGGCTCGGCCTGCTGGCGGGGCGCGTGCCGGCGCTCATCAAGGCCGGCGCCTACCGGCGCTTCTTCATGCACCGCACCGGGCACTGGCTCGGGATCGACGTGCACGACGTGGGCGACTACAAGATCGGCGACGAGTGGCGCGTGCTCGAGCCGGGCATGGTCATGACGGTCGAGCCGGGCATCTACCTGCCGGCCGGCGCGCGCGGGGTGCCGAAGCGCTTCCGCAACATCGGCGTGCGCATCGAGGACGACGTGGCGGTCACCAAGCGCGGCGCCGAGGTGCTGACCGCGCGCGCGCCCAAGGACCCCGACCAGATCGAAGCGCTCATGGCGCGCGGCTGAGCATGGCCGCGGACACCCCGCTCGAGGTCGATGTCGCCGTCGTCGGCGGCGGCATGGTGGGAGCGAGCCTCGCCGCGGCGCTCGCGGGCAGCGGCCGCTCGCTGCTGCTCATCGAGAGCGTGCCGTTCGGCGCCGACGCGCAGCCGAGCTTCGATGAGCGCACCACCGCGCTCGGCAACGCCAGCCGGCGCATTTTCGAGGGCCTCGGCGTGTGGGGCGCCATCGCGCCCGAGGCGGCCGCGATCCGCGCCATCCACGTCTCCGAGGCCGGACGCTTCGGCTTCGCGCGCCTCGAGGCGGCGGCGCAGGGCATCGACGCCTTCGGCTACGTCGCGGCCAACCGCCGCATCGGCGCGGCGCTGTGGCAGAAGCTGGCGGCGGCGTCCGGGCTGCTGCTGCGGGTGCCGGCGCGAGCGCAGCACATCGACATCACGGCCGAGCGCGTACGCTTGGTCGTGCAGGGCGCGGGCGGCGCCGCCGAGACGGTGCGCGCGCGCCTGGTGGTGGCGGCCGACGGTGCCCACTCGCAGATCCGCACCGCCGCCGGCATCGCCGCCGAGGTCGAGGACTACGACCAGGTGGCGGTGGTCGCGAGCGTGGCCGCCGACCGGGCCCACCAGGAGTGCGCGTTCGAGCGCTTCACGGCCGAGGGGCCGCTCGCCGTGCTGCCGCTCCACGACGGCCACTTCGCGGTGATCTGGGCCTGCCGCCCCGATCACGCCCGCGAGGTGCTCGCGCTCGATGACGCGGCCTATCTGGCGCGGCTGCAGCAGCAGTTCGGCTGGCGCGCCGGGCGCTTCGTGCGCGCCTCGCGCCGCGGCTCCTACCCGCTGCAGCTGACGCGCGCCAGCACCACGGTCGGTACGCGCACGGTGCTGATCGGCAACGCCGCACAGGCGCTGCACCCGGTGGCGGGCCAGGGCTTCAACCTCGGGCTGCGTGATGCCGCCATGCTCGCCGAGCTCATCGCCAATGCCTCAGGCGACGTCGGCTCGCCGGAGCTGCTCGCCACCTTCAGCGCCTGGCGCGCCCGCGATCGCGCCGGCGTGGTGCGCTTCACCGACGGGCTGGTGAAGCTGTTCGCCGACCGGCGGCCCGGCGTGCCGTTGCTGCGCAACCTGGGCCTGCTGATGTTCGATCTCGCCCCGCCGGCCAAGAGCGCGCTGGCGCGCGTCAGCCTCGGCTTCGGCGGTCCGGCGCCGCGCCTCGCCCGCGGACTGCCGGTGCGCCATGTATGAGGTGGTGGTGGTCGGCGGCGGCCCGGTGGGGGCCTGCCTCGGCGCGCTGCTCGCGCGCGGCGCCGGCGGCGCCCGGCCACTGGCGGTGGCGGTGCTCGAGCCGCAGCCGCCGGCCGCGCCGGCGGCGGACGCGCCGCTCGAGGCGCGCGTGGTGGCGCTGTCGCGTGCCAGCGAGCGGCTGCTCACGGCCGCCGGCGCCTGGGGCGCCATCGCCGGCGCGCGGCTGTGCCCCTACGAGCGCATGCGCATCTGGCACGAGAGCATCGCCCCCGACAGCGAGCGGGCACTGACCTTCGATGCGGCGCAGGCGGGCGAGCCCAACCTCGGCTACATCGTCGAGAGCCGCCTGCTGCAGGCCGCGCTCCTCGAGGCGTTCACGCAGGCCGGCGGGCACGTGGAGCGCGCGGCGCTGGCCGGGCTCGAGATCGGCGCCGGGCGCGTCACGGTGCGCACCACCCGAGGCGAGCTGAGCGCGCGTCTGGTGGTGGGCGCCGACGGCGCGCGCTCGGCGCTGCGCGAGCACGCCGGGCTCGCCGCCGACAGCCGCGGTTACGGGCAGACGGCGATCGTCGCCACGGTCGCGACCGCGCACCCGCACCGCGCGACCGCCTGGCAGCGCTTCATGAAGGACGGCACGCTCGCCTTCCTGCCGCTCGCCGACGGCACCTGCTCGATCGTGTGGTCGGCGGATGAGGCCCTCGCCGCGCGCCTCGCGGCGCTCGAGCCGGCGGCGTTCGCCGCCGAGCTCGACCGGGCCTCGGACCTCGCGCTCGGGGTCACGCGGCTCGTGAGCGCGCGCGCCTCGTTCCCGCTCACCCGCCTGGCGGCGCGGCATTACGTCGCCGAGCGCGTGGCGCTCGTCGGGGATGCGGCGCACGTGGTGCATCCGCTCGCCGGGCAGGGGGTGAATCTGGGACTCCTGGATGCGGCGGCACTGGCGCAGCAGGTCGCGGATGGGGTCGCGCGCGGCGAGGACCCGGGTGCGCTCGCCGTGCTGCGCGGCTACGAGCGCTGGCGCAAGAGCGAGGTGGCGCTCATGAGCACCGCCATCGACGCCTTCGACAGCCTGCTGGCGCACGGTGCGGGCCCCGTGGCGCAGCTGGCGCGGCGCGGGCTCGGCTGGGTGAACCGCGCCCCGGAGCTGCGGCGGCTCTTTATCCGCCGAGCGCTCGGCGTGAGCGGGGAGCTGCCGCGGGCGGCACGCTGAGGCTGCGCCGTGCGTGCAGCGGGTGGTGCCCGTGGGCGCCGGCGGGCGTGGCGCGGGCGAGGCGGGGCAGCACCTGCGTGCGCGGCGCGCGCGTCGCCAGCCACACGCCCGCGGCCGCGATCGCAAGGCCTGCGACCTTGAGCCCCGAGAGCGCATCGCCCAGCACCAGGAAGTCGAGCACCGCGGTGAGCGGCGGCATGAGGAAGAACAGGGCGGAGACGCGGCTCACCGCGCCGCGCTTCAGGAGCACGAACAGCAGCGCGAACGCCGCGAGCGAGTTCACCGCCACCAGCCACCCGAGGCTCGCGGCGAGCGCCAGCGAGGCATCCGCGTGCACGCCGGCGGCGAGCGCGCACGGCGCCAGCAGGGCGGTCGCGACCAGGTGCTGCACGGCGAGCCCGCCGCGCAGATCCACCTCGGAGCCGAGATGCTTCTGATAGAGCGTGCCGGCGCTCACGCCCAGCAGTCCCAGTGCCAGCGCCACGTAGGCCGACGGGGGCGCGGCGACCTGACCGGCGCCGATGCTCTCGCCGACCGTGAGCGCCACCCCGGTGAAGCCGAGCGCGAACCCCGCCCACTGCAGCGGCCGCACCGTCTCGCCGAAGGGCAGTCCCATGAGCGCGGTGAGGATCGGCATGGTGCCGATGATCAGCGCGCAGATGCCGACGCTCACCCCCTCAGCGGCGGCCAGGTACAGCGCGCCGAACTGCAGCGCGAGCGACAGCGCGCCGACCACGGCACTGTGCAGCAGCGCCCGCCCGCGCGGCCAGACCCGGGCCTGCTGCGCCAGCACCGCGTAGACCAGGCCGGCGATGCCGAAGCGCAGGGTGAGGAGCGTAAAGGGAGCGGCGTGGTCGAGGCCGATGCGGGCGGCCGGATAGCCGGTGCACCACAGCAGCAGGAAGGCCGCCCCGAGGGCGCCCGCGGGCCGGGCGGCGAGGCGCGAGGCGGTGGGGATGCGGGCAGTGCTGCCTTCTGAGGTCATGGGCGCACCCTACGGGCCGCGCCGGTTGCGATAAACTGGCCAAAGTGGAAATGACCATTGCGGAAATCGCAATAAAGCCATGGACCGCCTCGGCGAGCTGAGCGCATTCGTGGAGGTGGCGCGGCGCCAGAGCTTCGCCCAGGCCGCGCAGCAGCTCGGGCGCCACCCGTCCGCGGTCAGCCGCGCCGTCGCCGCGCTCGAGGGCCGGCTCGGCGTGCGCCTCCTGCAGCGCACCACGCGGCGCGTGGCCCTGAGCGCCGCCGGGCGTGACTACTTCAAGCGCTGCGAGGCACTGCTCGCGGAGTTCGAGGGGGCGGACGCCGAGGTACGCGACCTCGGCGCATCGCTGCGCGGCACGCTCAGGGTCAGCGCCGCGACCGGCTCCGGGCAGACGCTGCTGGCGCCGATCCTGGCGGAGTTCCTCATCGCGCATCCGCTGCTGAGCCTCGACCTGCAGCTCACCAACCGCTACGTCGATCTCATCGAGGAGGGCTATGACCTGGCGCTGCGCGTCGGCGCGCTCACCGACTCGCGCCTCGTGGTGCGGCGCCTGGCGCCGAGCCGCCGCATCCTCCTCGCCAGCCCCGCCTACCTCGAGCGCCACGGCAGCCCGCGCCAGCCGCGCCAGCTCGAGGAGCACGCCTGCCTGGTGCTCGACATCGGCGCCCAGCCGCGGCGCTGGGAGCTCGAGTCGGGACGCACGCGCGCCGCGCACGAGGTGCGCGGCCCGATGCACTCCAACAACACGCTGGCGCTCCTGTCCGCCTGCTGCGGCGGGCTCGGCATCGCGCTGCTGCCGGAGTTCGTCGCCGAGGCGGCGCTCGCCGCGGGCACGCTGCGGCGCGTGCTGCCGGCCTGGGGCAGCCCCGAGCAGGCGATCTTCGCGGTCTACCCGACCGCGCGCTTCATCCCGGCCAAGGTGCGCGCCTTCGTCGAGTTCGTGGCCACGCGGCTGCGCGGCGCGGCCCGCTAGCTGAGCGGGATGAGGTCCACCTTGGCCGCGCACACGAAGTCGTTCTCCGACAGGCCGTGGATCGAGTGGGTGGTGAAGGTGACCCGGCAGTAGTTGTAGCCGACCTCGAGATCGGGGTGGTGATCCTCGATGTTGGCGACGTGCGCGAGCGCGTTGACGAAGCTCATGGTGCGGTAGAAGTCGCGGAAGCCGAATTCGCGGCGCAGGGCGCGCGCCGCTTCGGTCAGCACCCACGAGGCGGAGACCTGCGTCAGCAGCTGCGCGGCGGCTTGCGGGCTCAGGGGCGCGGTGCCGCCCTCGCAGGGCTTGCACTTGCGCGTGGCGAGTTCGTTCATGGATTCCCCAAGCGCGCGTAGCGGCGCGCGACGTAGCGTTCGACGATGTCCTGGAATTCCTCGGCGATGCGCTCGCCCTTGAGCGTCACGGTCTTCTCGCCGTCCTCGTAGACCGGCGCCACGGGCCGCTCGCCGGTGCCCGGCAGGCTGATGCCGAGGTTGGCGTGCTTGCTCTCGCCCGGGCCGTTGACCACGCAGCCCATGACCGCCACCGTCATGTCCTCGACGCCGGTGTACTCGCGCCGCCACTGCGGCATGCGGGCGCGGAGGTGCGCCTGGATGCGCGCGGCCAGCTCCTGGAAGTAGGTGCTGGTGGTGCGCCCGCACCCCGGGCAGGCGATCACCAGCGGCGTGAACGCGCGCAGTCCCATGGTCTGCAGGATCTCCTGGGCGACGATCACTTCCCGGGTGCGCTCGCCCTCGGGTTCGGGGGTGAGCGAGACGCGGATGGTGTCGCCGATCCCCTGCTGCAGCAGCACCGCCATGCCGGCGGTGGAGGCGACGATGCCCTTCGAGCCCATGCCGGCCTCGGTGAGGCCGAGGTGCAGCGGGTACTCGCAGCGCGCGGCCAAGTCGCCGTAGATGGCGATCAGGTCCTGCACGCCCGAGACCTTGGCCGAGAGGATGATGTGATCGTGCGCCAGGCCGAGCTGCTCGGCGCGCTGCGCGCTCTCGAGCGCCGAGCGCACCACCGCCTGGCGCATCACCTGCCGGGCATCGAGCGGCTCGGCGCGGCGCGAGTTCTCGTCCATCAGGCGCGTCAGCAGGTCCGGGTCGAGGCTCCCCCAGTTCACGCCGATGCGCACCGGCTTGCCGTGCCGGCAGGCGGTCTCGATCATCTGCGCGAACTGCGGGTCACGCTTGCTGCCGCGGCCGACGTTGCCGGGGTTGATGCGGTACTTGTCGAGCGCCGCGGCGCAGGCCGGGTGCTCGGCGAGGAGCTTGTGGCCGTTGAAGTGGAAGTCGCCGATCAGCGGCACGCGCACGCCGGCGCGCTCGAGCCGCTCGCGGATCGGCGCGACCGCGGCGGCGGCCGCATCGGTGTTCACCGTGATGCGCACCAGCTCCGAGCCGGCCCGGGCGAGCGCCCGCACCTGCGCCGCGGTGGCCTCGACGTCGGCGGTGTCGGTATTGGTCATCGACTGGACCACGATGGGCGCACCGCCCCCCACCGGGACCTGGCCGATGCGTACCTGGACTGAATTGCGGCGGCTGATGCTCATGTAGTGCGAAGCAATGTGAAGAGCGTGGATTCTACCGTCGCGGCGCTTGGGCGGCACGAAGCGTGGTGCTAGGATGCGCCTCGCCCGCATCGGTCTGTTCGGAGAGGGTCCGGCTGACGCCGGAACGCCGAAGGCGCAATTCCGCCCGGAAACGCTCAGGCACATGAACGGCAGACGGCGGAACGCCCGGGGCGTCCGCGGGGCTTCTGGAGAGCGGTGGAGCACCGGCTTCCACCCACCGAAGGGGAGCGGCGCGTCGCGCGCCTGAATCTCTCAGGTCACAGGACAGAAGGGCGGCAGGGAACCTCGCGCCTGGCGCGACGGCACCCTGCCGCTCTTTTTCATTTGGAGAAGCCTGTGGGACGACAGACGCCGCTCTTCAAGCTGCACCAGGAACTCGGCGCGCGCATGGTGGATTTCGGCGGCTGGGACATGCCGGTCCAGTACAGCTCGCAGATCGGCGAGCACCACGCCGTGCGCCGCGCCGCCGGCGTGTTCGACGTGTCGCACATGTGCGTGGTGGACCTCACCGGCGAGCGCGTGCGCGCCTTGCTCGAGCACCTCATCGCCAACGACGTCGGCAAGCTGCGCGTACGCGGCAAGGCGCTCTACAGCTGCATGCTCGAAGAGCACGGCGGCGTGCTCGATGACCTGATCGTCTACTTCCTGAGCGAGAGCTGGTTCCGCCTGGTGGTGAATGCCGGCACGCGCGACCGGGACCTCGCCTGGATCCGCCGCCACGCCGCGGCCTTCGGCGTCGAGGTGAGCGAGCGCGCCGACCTCGCCATGCTCGCCGTGCAGGGACCGGAGGCGCGTGCCAAGGCGGCGCAGCTGCTGCAGCCGGCGCAGGCCTCCGCGGCCCTCGCCCTCGGCACGTTCGTCGGCTGCGAGCTCGGCCACTGGTTCGTGGCGCGCACCGGCTACACCGGCGAGGACGGCTTCGAGATCATGATGCCGGCCCGGGACGCGGTGCCCGCGTGGCGCAGCCTGAACGCGCTCGGCGTCGCCTCCTGCGGCCTCGGGGCGCGCGACACGCTGCGCCTGGAGGCCGGCATGAACCTGTACGGCCACGACATGGACGAGAGCACCCACCCGTACGAGTCGGGGCTCGCCTGGACGGTGGCGCTCGAGCCGCGCGCGCGCGCCTTCATCGGCCGCGCCGCCCTCGAGGCGATCGTCGCGCGCGGCTCGCCGCGCAAGCTCGTCGGCCTGCTGCTGGAAGACCGCGGCGTGCTGCGCAGCCACCAGAAGGTGGTGGTGCCCGGCGGCGGCGAGGGCGAGATCACCAGCGGCACGTTCGCGCCGACGCTCGAGCGCTCGATCGCGCTCGCGCGCGTGCCGGCCGCCACCGCCGACAAGGTGCAGGTCGACATCCGCGGCAAGCTGCTGCATGCCCGCGTCGTGAAGCCGCCGTTCGTGCGCAACGGCAAATCCCTGATCAGTTAAGAGCGAAGGATCATTCCATGAGCAACGTTCCCGCGGATCTCAGGTACACCAAGTCCCACGAGTGGCTGCGCACGCTCGCCGACGGCAGCGTCGAGATCGGCATCACCGATCATGCCCAGCACGCCCTCGGCGACCTGGTGTTCGTGGAAGTCCCCGACGCCGGGCGCGCCGTCAAGGCGGGCGAGCCGTGCGCGGTGGTCGAGTCGGTCAAGGCCGCCTCCGATGTCTACGCGCCGCTGTCCGGACAGGTGACCGCCGGCAACGCCAAGCTCACCGCCGAGCCGGAGACCGTCAACACGCAGCCCTACGGCGAGGGCTGGCTGATGCGCCTGCGGCCCGCCGCCGGCGCGCTCGCCGCCGCGGAGCTGCTGTCGGCGGCGGACTACCAGAAGCTGCTGGACGCGGAGGGCGGCTGATGGCCTTCATTCCCCACACCGCCGATGACGTCGCCCGCATGCTGGCGGCCATCGGCGTGTCGCGCCTGGAGGACCTGTTCGACGAGATCCCGCGCGAGCTGCGCATCAAGGCGCTCGCCGGCGTGCCCGCGGAGCTCAACGAGATGGAGATCGGGCGGCTGATGAGCGAACGCGCGGCCGCCGACGGCACGGCGCTGTCGTTCCTCGGCGCCGGCGCCTACGAGCACCACATCCCCGCGGCGGTGTGGGCCATCACCACCCGCGGCGAGTTCTACAGCGCCTACACGCCCTACCAGGCCGAGGCCAGCCAGGGCACGCTGCAGATGATCTACGAGTTCCAGACCATGATCGCGCGCCTCACCGGCATGGAGGTGTCCAACGCCTCGATGTACGACGGCGCCTCCGCCATGGTCGAGGCCGCGCTCATGGCGGTGCGCGCCAACCGCAAGTCGCGCGCGGCGCGCATCCTGGTGCCGACCACGGTGCATCCGCACTACCGGCGCGCGGCGGTGGCCACGGCCGCCAACCAGGGGCTGCGCTTCGAGGAGCTGCCGTACTGCACCGAGGAGGGCGTGACGCCGGCCGCCTCGCTCGCCAGGTTCGACGCCGAGGACGTTACCGCGCTCGTCATCCAGCA
>Ga0070681_10007144_pt1 | contig 10880 bp, 6 predicted proteins | sample KBSC83BmetaG_FD_65650 | JGI IMG/M metagenome (GOLD analysis project Ga0070681, IMG submission 65650) | Corn rhizosphere microbial communities from Kellogg Biological Station, Michigan, USA - KBS C8-3B metaG | ecosystem: Host-associated > Plants > Roots > Rhizosphere | place: USA: Michigan...
GCTCGACGAGCTCGGAGTAGACCTGCGGCTGGAACTGGTCCGGGAGCAGCAGCGAGACGAGCTGCGCGCCGCGCACGGCTTCGGGGATCGTCTTGACCTCGAGGCCCGCCTCCTCGGCGTCGCTCGACGACGAGGAGCCCTCGCGGAGGCCCACGACGACCTGGACCCCGGAGTCGTGGAGGTTGAGGGCGTGCGCGTGGCCCTGGCTGCCGTAGCCGATCACGGCGACCGTGCCGTCGAGGAGGGAGAGGTCGCCCTCGCGGAGGATCGTTGCCATCGGAAGTCCTTTCGGTCGGTCGGAGCCCGGTCAGTTGATCGCGGCGAGGCGCCTGGGCGTGCGCCTGCGGGCGGCCGCCCGCGGCACGCCGACGCGGCCGGTGCGGACGAGGTCGGTGACACCATACGGCCGGCAGAGCTCGTGGAACGAGTCGATCTCCTCGGGTGTGGCCACGAGCTCGAGGACGACGGCGTCCGTCCCGACGTCGAGCAGGCGGCCGCCGAGCGCCTCGGCGGTCGTGACGAGCTCGGCGCGCCGCTCGGGAGGAACGGCGACCTTGACGAGCATCAGCTCGCGCTCGACGGCCTCGCCGGCCGCGAGCTCGGTGACGCGGAGCACGTCCACGAGCTTGTGGATCTGCTTCTCGATCTGCTCGAGGGAGTGCTGGGCGCAGTCGACGCGGAGGGTGATGCAGCTGACGCCGGCGCGCTCGGTCGGGCCGACCGCGAGCGACTCGATGTTGAAGCCGCGGCGCGCGAACATCGTCGTGATGCGCGTGAGGGCGCCGGGCCGGTCCTGGACGATGACGCTCAGGGTGTGCTTCACGTCCCTCGCCTCCCCGGCCGGGAAACCGAGGGATGGTCGCGCTCCCTCATGCCACGCTCCTCTCGCTCTCGCTGCTGGTGTACTCGATCATGTCGAGGGCGGCCGCGCCGGACGGGATCATCGGGAAGCACTGCTCCGCCGGGTCGACGCGGCAGTCGACCACCACGGTCTTTCCGAGCCTGAGGGCTTCCTCGAGCGCGGGCTCGAGCTCGGCCTCGCTCGTGACGACCAGCCCGACCCCGCCGTACGCCTCGGCGAGCTTCGCGTAGTCGGGGACACCTCCCGTCAGGTCGACGTGCGAGCGCCGGCCCTCGTAGAACATGTCCTGCCACTGGGTGACCATGCCGAGGTAGCCGTTGTTCACGAGGACGACCACGATCGGGAGCTCCTCCACAGCGGCGGTCGCGAGCTCCTGGGCGGTCATCTGGAAGCAGCCGTCGCCGTCGACGCACACGACGGTCGCTTCCGGGCGAGCCGCTTTCGCCCCGATCGCCGCGGGGATGCCGTAGCCCATCGTCCCGAGACCGCCGGAGGTGATGAAGTTCCGTGGCCGGACGGTCGTCACGTACTGCATCGCCCACATCTGGTGCTGGCCGACCCCCGTCGTGACGATCACGTCGTCGTCGGCGGTGAGGCGCTGGAGCGTCTCGACGACCGTCTGTGGCTTGAGCCACTCGCCGCCCGTGTCGTAGCGGAGCGGGAACTCCTCGCGCCACTCGCGGATCTGGGCGAGCCACGCATCCGGCGCCGGAGAGCCCTCCTCGCGATGCCGTGCGACCTCGCGCGCGAGCTCGCCGACCGCGGTCGCGAGCGCGCCGACCACGGGGATGTCCGCGTCGCGGAGCTTCGAGATCTCGGCTGCGTCCACGTCGAGGTGGACGACCGTCGCGCCGGGCGCGAAGGCGGCGAGCTTGCCCGTCACCCGGTCGTCGAAGCGCGCGCCGATCGCAACGAGGACGTCGCAGGAGTTGATCGCGAGGTTCGACCATTTAGGGCCGTGCATCCCGGGCCAGCCGAAATGGAGCTCGTGGTCCTCGGGGAAGGCGCCTTTCCCCATCAGCGTGGTCACGACTGGCAGCGACCCGGCCTCGGCGAGCTCGAGGAGCTCGCCGCAGGCATCGCCGTTGAGCGTGCCGCCGCCGACGTAGAGGATCGGCTTGCGCGCGCTCGCGACGGCCCGGCCTGCCTCGCGGATCTGGAGCGGATGCACCTTCGTCGGCGGTCGCCAGCCGGGCAGGTCGACCTCGGCGGGGAACGTCACGTCGACGACCGCTTCCTGCAGGTCGCGCGGGACGTCCACGAGGACGGGACCGCAGCGTCCGGTCCGCGCCACGTGGAACGCGGCGCGCAGCACGGACGGGATGTCGCGCGCGTCCTGGACGAGCCAGGAGTGCTTGACGATCGGCATCGTGATCCCGGTGATGTCGCACTCCTGGAACGCGTCGGTGCCGATCAGCGTCGAGCGGACCTGGCCGGTGATGCAGACGAGGGGGGTCGAGTCCATCCAGGCATCCGCGATCGGCGTGACGAGGTTCGTCGCGCCGGGGCCGGAGGTCGCGATCGCGACGCCGACGTTCCCGGACGCCCGCGCGTAGCCCTGCGCCATGTGCCCCGCGCCCTGCTCGTGCCGGGCCAGGACGTGCCGGACCGTGGTGCCGCGGGCGATCGCGTCGTAGGTCGGCATGATCGCCCCACCGGGGATGCCGAACATCACCTCGACGCCCTCGGCCTCGAGCGCCCGGAGGATCGCGTCTCCGCCCGTCATCCTCACGGCCCGACTCCCAGCGCGAACTCCGTGTCCCGCCGTGCGCTCGGCAGGAGCCCGAGCACGGCGTCGACGAACTCGCGCGTCGTCGCGGCGACGCCGGGCTCCGCCACCTCGACGGGCCGGCGGGGGCCACGGAGGGCCGCTGCGAGGCTTTCCTCCAAGGCCTGACCGGCGGACGCTCGGCCGAGCCCCTCGGACAGCATCAGTGCCGTTGCGAGCAGCATCGGGCTCGGGTCGGCAGCGCCCTGGCCCGCGTGGTCGCTCGTGGTCGTGCCGACCGGGGCGAAGAGGCCGGGGCCGTCCTGCGAGAGCCAGCCGGTCGCGACGAGCCTGCGGCGGCCGCCGAGCGCCGGTGCGGCGGCGACGGTGTCGCCCAGGACGCCCTCGGCGACGACCACGCCCGCCGAGCCCTCGCCGAGCCGGCGCAGCGCGTCGAGGAGCGGGACGTGCTCGAGCTCGACGCCAGGGTGGCGGTCGGCATGACGCTCGACCCGGGCCGACCAGCCGCCGGAGACACCCACGGACGTGAGGCGTCCGGAGCGTGCCCGCGCCGTGGCTAGCGCGCGGTCGAGCGTCCAGTCGGCCGCGCCGTCGTCCAGCGGGGCGAAGGCGATCGCCTCGCCGGCGTCGTCGAGCACGCGCGTCACACGCGCGCGCAGGTCGAGCGCTGCCTTGACGCCGTCGAGCGCGGGAGCGGAATCGCCCGTCACGAGGACCGCGTCCGCGCTCGCCGTCGCCTCGCGCGTCCCCGCCGGGAGGAGGTGGCCGGAGCGCGTCAAGGCCTCGGTGTCGAAGGGCGGGTGCAGCTCGTCGACGTCGAAGCCGTGCTCGCGACCGAGGCGGGCGAGTGCGCGGCTCGCGGCCGCGGTCACCTCGGGGCCGATCCCGTGCCCGGCGAGGCAGGCGACGACGTACCTGCTGCGGGCGGTCATCTCGGTTCGGAGGTTCGGGGGTGGAAGCTCATCGGGGAAACGCTCCTCTCGCTCGGTGACGCCCGGAGGACGCACCTCTGGTGTGGTCTCGGTTGGTGTCTGCGCCGTCGGGGGCGCGTGAGCGTCATCTCCCCTAGACGGGGAGAATCCCGATGAGCTCGATGCCGACGCCGGTCGAGACCGCGGGGCGCGGTACGAGAAGCTGCGTGGATACGGCGTGGCAGAGCGTCATCGCCGTCTGAGAGTGCCTGTCACGGGGTGGGCCTGTCAACACCCAACCGGCCAGCCGACGCGCCAACAGTCCAGGTCCGGTCCTGGACTGCTTTCGCCTGTCCCCGATTTGCCGCCGTCCGCCGGAGCCTCTACTATCGATGATCGATGGTACGTGGAGCGAGGATCTTCGCGAGGGCGACCGGCGCCAAGCCAGGCGGACCGATTCGCCCGTTCGCGATCGCTGCGCCGTCTCGGCGCTAGCCGGCGACCTCCTCCCGCCTCCGCCCGCTAGCGCACACCACACCAGGCGGGAAGCACCTCTTGCTCCGTTCCACGACCCACCCGAAAAGGCGGTCACTCCGAGTGCCCACCCCACTCTACGACCCGACCCGAGAGCGCGATGCCTGCGGCATCGGCCTCGTCGCGGACGCGCGCGGGCGCGCGTCGCGGGAGCTCCTCGACCGGGCGCTCGCGGGGCTCGCCGCGGTTGCGCACAGGGGTGCGTGGGCGGCAGACGGCGTGACGGGCGACGGAGCGGGCCTCCTCCTCCCGCTCCATCCCTCCCTCACCGGGACCGAGGACGCCGGCGTAGCGATGTGCTTCCTCCGCGAGCCCTGGCTCCGAGGAGTCGTCGAGGAGGCCTGCCGTGCCGAAGGGCTCGAGCCGGCCGGCTGGCGCGAGGTGCCGCACGACGTCGGCGCGCTCGGCTCGACGGCGGTCGCGTCGATGCCGCGGATCGTCCAGCTCCTCCTGGCGCCCTGCGGCGAGGGCGACGCCGAGCTCCGCGCCTACCGCGCCCGCCGTCGCGCGGAGCTCGTCGACGGCGTCTACGTCGCGTCGCTCTCGTTCCGCTCGGTCACGTACAAGGGCCTCTGCGCCGCGACGCAGCTCGCGAGCTTCTACCCCGACCTCCGCGACCCGGCGTGGGAGACGGCTTGGGCGATCTTCCACCAGCGCTTCTCCACGAACACCGAGCCGAGCTGGGAGCGGGCGCAGCCGTTCCGGCTGCTCTGCCACAACGGCGAGATCAACACGATCGAGGGCAACGTCGCCTGGACGGAGGCGCGCGAGCGCGCCGTCGGCCTCGAACCCGCGCTCGCACCCGCGCTCGATCTCTCGGGCTCCGACTCGGCGCTCCTCGACAACGCCGTCGAGCTCCTCGTCCGCTCGGGTGTCCATGTGCGCGAGGCCCTCTCGCGGCTCGTTCCGCCCGCGTGGCAGAACGACCCGCGCGTCGACGAGGACGAGCGCGCGATGCGCCGCTACCACGCGATGCTCTCCGAGCCGTGGGACGGGCCCGCCGGGCTCGTCTTCACCGACGGCTCCACGTGCGGCGCGAAGCTCGACCGCAACGGGCTCCGGCCGCTGCGCATCGCCGTGTGCGCCGACGGGCTCGTCACGGTCGCCTCCGAGGCGGGCGCGGTGCCGTTGCCCGAGGGTGTCGCGGTGCGGCGTGCACGTCTCGCACCGGGTCAGCTCTTCTCCGTCGACCCGGAGCACGGCGTCCTCTTCGACGGCGAGCTGACGCGCTCGCTCGCCCGCGCGCGGCCCTACGCGCGCTGGGTCTCCGACTCGCTCATCTTCGGCGAGCAGGGCGAGCCCGTTGCCGTGACGGAGGAGGATCTCGCCGCCAGGCATGCCCTGCACGGCTACACGCGCGAGGAGCTGAGCCTGATGCTGCGGCCGATCGCGCAGACCGGGCGCGACCCTGTCTACTCGATGGGCGACGACGCGCCGATCGCGCCGCTGGCCGGCCGCGCCCGGCCGCTCGCGTCCTATTTCCGACAGCGGTTCGCCCAGGTCACGAACCCGGCGATCGACCACGAGCGCGAGCGCACGGTGATGTCGGTTGCGACGCTCGTCGGCCCTCGGGCACCGTTGGACGCGGACGGTCCGCTTGCGCGCCTCGTGGCGCTCCCGTCGTTCCTCGTCACCCCCCAGGGGCTCACGGCGCTCGAGCCGGCGGAGGTCGACGGGACGTTCGACGCGGACGAGGGCCTCTCGGCGGCGGTCGAGCGCGTCGCCGATGCGTGCGCCGACCTCGCCTCGGGCGGCGCCATCGCCGTGTGCGTCACCGACCGGGACGCCGGCGGGTCGCGCGCCGTGGTTCCGTCGCTGCTAGCGGTTGCCGCGGCGCACGGACGGCTGGTCGAGTGCGGGTTGCGGACGGCGTGCTCTCTCCTCGTCTCGAGCGACGAGGCCCGCGATACCCACATGGTCGCGACGCTCGTCGGGTACGGAGCGGACGTCATCTGCCCGCGGCTCGCGCTCGAGACGGTCGCGCGCCTCGCCGCGACCGACAAGGTTGGAGGCGATCGGCCGTCGCCGGAGGAGGCGCAGGCGCGCCTCCTCCTCGCCCTCGAGCACGGGGTGCTCAAGGTGATGTCGAAGGCCGGCATCTCCGACGTCGCGAGCTACCGCGGCGCGCGGCTGTTCGAGGCGCTCGGCCTGGACCGGCGTCTCTGCAAGCGGTTCTTCGGCGGCACGCCGTCGGCGATCGGCGGCGTCGGGCTCGAGCGGCTCGAGGCGGACGCCCTGGGACGCCTCGCCGCGAGCGAGGCCGAGAAGCCCGCGCTCGAGAACCCTGGCTTCTACAAGTTCCGCAAAGGCGGCGAGCCTCACGCGACGGATCCCGACGTCGTGGCAGGGCTCCAGGAGAGCGTCACCGCGGCGCACGCCCTGATCCGCGCAGTCCGGGGCGACCGACTCGAGGAGTACGACCGCTTCGCGCGGCTCGTCGAGGAGCGGCCGGCGCTCGAGCCGCGCGACCTGCTCGAGTTCCTCCCCGCGCGCGCGCCGGTGCCCCTCGACGAGGTCGAGCCCGTCGACTCGATCGTGCGCCGCTTCTCCGGCGGCGCGATGTCGCACGGCGCGCTCTCGGCCGAGGCGCACGAGACGATCGCGATCGCGCTGAACCGCCTCGGCGCCCGCTCGAACTCGGGCGAGGGAGGCGAGGATCCGGCTCGCTACGGCGACGAGCGGAACTCGAAGATCAAGCAGGTCGCCTCGGGGCGGTTCGGTGTCACGGCCGAGTACGCGGTGTCCGCGGAGGAGCTCCAGATCAAGGTCGCCCAGGGCTCCAAGCCCGGAGAGGGCGGCCAGATCCCGGCGCACAAGGTGACCGACGAGATCGCTCGCCTCCGCGGCACCTCGCCGGGCGTCGCGCTCATCTCGCCGCCGCCGCACCACGACGTGTACTCGATCGAGGACCTCGCGCAGCTCGTCTTCGACCTGAAGGAGGTCAACCCCGAGGCCGACGTCTCCGTGAAGCTCGTCGCGTCGGCGGGCGTCGGCGTCATCGCGGCCGGCGTCGCCAAGGCGAGGGCGGACATCGTCCACGTCGCGGGCGCCGACGGCGGCACCGGCGCGAGCCCGCTCCCGTCGATCAAGCACGCCGGCGCGCCGTGGGAGCTTGGGCTCGCCGAGACCCAGCAGGCCCTCGTCGCCAACGGGCTGCGCGGCCGGGTGCGGGTGCGCGCCGACGGCGGGTTCAAGACGGGACGCGACGTCGTCGTCGCCGCGCTGCTCGGCGCCGACGAGTTCTCCTTCGGCACGGCGCTCCTCCTCGCGGAGGGCTGCCTGATGGTGCGCTCCTGCCATCTCGACACGTGCCCGGTGGGCATCGCGAGCCAGCGGCCCGAGCTGCGCGAGAAGTTCGCGGGCACGCCCGAGATGGTCGAGGCCTACCTCCGCTTCGTCGCCCTCCAGGTGCGGCGCCTGCTCGCTGGCCTCGGTCTGCGCACCCTCGACGACGCCGTCGGGCGCACCGACCTGCTGCGCCAGCGACGGACGGGTGACCCCTCCGCCGACTCGCTCGACCTCAGGCGCCTGCTCGCGCGGGCCGGGGCGGGCCCGACCCGGTACGTGGGGGACGCGGTACCGGACGAGCGCGACCGACTCGGCGCGGTCCTCCACGCGCAGGGCAAGGCCGCGATCAGCGGCGCCCGGCTCGTCGAGCCGGCCTTCGAGATCCGGAACGGCGACCGGGCGATCGGAGCGCGCCTCGGCGGCGCGATCGCGCGCTCGGTCGGCTCCGGCACCCCTGCGGGTCGCGTTCGGGCCCGCTTCGAGGGCGCGGCGGGACAGAGCTTCGGCGCCTTTCTCACCGCCGGTGTCGAGCTCCGTCTCGTCGGCGAGGCGAACGACTACGTCGGCAAGGCGATGTCCGGCGGGCGGATCGTCGTCTCGCCACCGACCGAGGACGCCGGCGACCCGTGCCTCGTCGGGAACACCGTGCTGTACGGGGCGACGGGCGGCCAGCTCTTCTGCGCCGGCTCCGCCGGCGAGCGCTTCGCGGTGCGGAACTCCGGGGCGGTCGCGGTCGTCGAGGGCGTCGGCGACCATGCCTGCGAGTACATGACGCGCGGCACCGTCGTCGTGCTCGGACCGCACGGTCGGAACCTCGGAGCGGGGATGACCGGAGGCGAGGCGTTCCTGCTCGACCCGGACGAGCGCCTCGTCAACCTCGAGCTCGTCGAGCTCGCGCCGCTCGAGCGGGGCGACCGCGAGCGCCTCGTCGGCCTCCTCGAGCGCCACACACGCGTGACCGGGTCTCCGCGGGCGGCCGCGCTCCTCGAGCGGCTGGACGAGTCGCTCGGCCGCTTCCGCCGCCTCGTGCCGCGAACGGCGCTGGTCGCGGCCGAGCCGAAGGAAGACCGGGCGACCGCTTAATTCGTTACTTCATGCATACTATGCGGATGCCATACGTCAGCCTCGTCGGCGCGGCCGGCTACACCGGCCAGGAGACCCTCGACCGCGTGCTCGGCCATCCCGAGCTCGAGCTCTACGCCGTGGGCTCCGACACCCTCGCCGGCCAGGACGCGACCGCGCTCGATCCGCGCCTCAACCGGAACGGCGGCAGGCGCGTGCCCCGGCTGATCACGAACGCTGCAGCGCTCGCGTGCGAGGCCGACGTGACCATCCTCTGCCTGCCGCACGAGGATGCGGCCGCGCTCGAGCCGCCCTCCCGCGGCGTGGTGATCGACCTGTCCGGCGCGCACCGGCTGTCCGACCCCGCGCAGTACGACGCCTGGTACGGCTTCACGCATCCCTGGCCAGAATCGCTCGGTGAGTGGTCGTACGGCCTGCCCGAGCTGTCGCCGCCCGAGGGCCGCCTCGTCGCCAACCCCGGCTGCTACGCGACCGCGGCGCTCCTCGCGCTCGGGCCGCTGGCGGATGCGATCGAGCAGGACTCGGTCGTCGTCGACGCGATGTCAGGGATGACCGGGGCCGGGCGCGGCCTCAAGCCGTCGACGCACGCCGGCCTCGTCCTCGAGAACGTCTCGCCCTACCGGGTCGGAGCCCACCAGCACGTCCCGGAGATCGCCCAGGCGCTCGGGTTCCCCGTTTCGTTCACGCCGCACCTGCTGCCGGTCCGGCGAGGGCTCCTCGCGACGTGCAACGTCCGCTCGACCGGGCCCGACCTGCGGGAGCTGCTGGAGGAGCACTACGCATCGAGCCACGTCGTGCGCGTGCTCCCGGAGGGCGTCGCGCCCGAGCTGTCGCGGGTGCAGCACACTGACGCCGCCGAGATCGGCGTGTTCGAGGATCGGCACACCGACCGGACGATCGTGATCTGCGCGCTCGACAACCTCGGCAAGGGTGCTGCCGGCCAGGCCGTGCAGAACCTGAACCTCCTCTTCGGCTTCGCCGAGACGTCCGGCCTCAGGCTCGAGGGCGTCCTCGTCTGATGTCGGTCACGGCGGCACCGGGCTTTGCCGCCGCAGGCGTGAGCGCGGGGATCCGTCCCTCCGGGAAGCCCGACGTTGCCGTCGTCCGCGCGCTCGTGCCTGCGGTCGGCAGCGCGATGTGGACGACGAATCGGGTGCAGGCCGCGCCCGTGACCGTCTCGCGCCGCCACCTCGCCGAGGCACAGCCCCAGGCCGTCGTCGTCAACGCGGGGGTCGCCAACGCCGCGACCGGCCGAGCGGGCGAGGAGGACGCGGAGCGGACCGCCGCCCACGCCGCGGCAGCGCTCGGGCTGCAGACCGAGGAGGTCGTCGTCCTCTCGACCGGCGTGATCGGCCCGCGGCTGCCCATGGCGAAGCTGCTCGCAGGCGTCGACGAGGCCGCCGTCGCGCTCTCCCCCGACGGCGGCCCGCCGGCGGCCGCGGCGATCCTGACGACCGACGACGGGCCGAAGACCGCGCTCGCCTCCCCCAACGGCTTCACGGTCGGTGGGATGGCGAAGGGCGCGGGGATGATCCACCCGCGGCTCGCGACGATGCTCGCGGTCGTCACGACCGACTATCCGCTCGTCGAAGGAGAGGCGGACGCGTTCCTCCGACCAGCCGTCGAGCGGACGTTCAACCGGATCTCGGTCGACGGCGACTGCTCGACCAACGACGCGGTCGTCCTTCTCGCCCATCGCGCCGACGGTGCACGCGATCGCTCCCGTGACGCGTCGTTCGCCGCGGCCCTCGAGGACGTCTGCGCCGACCTCTCCCGCCAGATCGTCGCGGACGGGGAGGGCGCGACCGTCGTCCTGGAGATCGTCGTCCGTGGCGCGGCCACCGATGCGGAGGCGCGCGCGATCGCGCTCCGCGTGGCGACGTCGCCGCTCGTCAAGACCGCCGCGTTCGGGCGCGACCCGAACTGGGGCCGCGTGCTCGCGGCCGCCGGCTCCGCCCCGTGGAACGGCGGCTTCGCGCACCTCGACCCGGACCGGCTGCGCGTGTCCTTCGACGGGACCGCGGTGTTCGAGGACGGCGGCCCGACGGGGCTCGTCCCGACCCTCGACGGCGCGGACGCGCGCATCGAGCTCGACCTCGCGCTCGGCGACGGAGAGTGCGCATACCTCGCGTCCGACCTCTCGTACGACTACGTCCGGCTCAACGCGGAGTACACGACGTGAGCGGCCTCGTCGTCCTGAAGCTGGGCGGCCGGGTTGCCGCCGACGCGGTCCGCGACGCCCTCGCCGAAGCCGGTGATGCGACCGTCGTCGTCCACGGCGCCGGCCCGCAGATCACGTACGAGCTGACACGGCGCGGGATCGAGGCCCGGTTCGTCCGCGGGCGCCGCGTCACGACGCCGGAGGTGCTCGAGGTGGTGCGCGAGTCGCTCGACGGCGTCAACGCCGAGGTCTGCGCCGCGATCGGCCCCACTGCGTTGCCGCTCAGGGGCGAGGACGTCGGGCTTCGCGCCC
>Ga0070681_10007145_pt1 | contig 10879 bp, 7 predicted proteins | sample KBSC83BmetaG_FD_65650 | JGI IMG/M metagenome (GOLD analysis project Ga0070681, IMG submission 65650) | Corn rhizosphere microbial communities from Kellogg Biological Station, Michigan, USA - KBS C8-3B metaG | ecosystem: Host-associated > Plants > Roots > Rhizosphere | place: USA: Michigan...
TACACGGCGTTGCTCAGCTCCTTCGCCAGCATGAACGTGCTGATCCGTGTGATCTCGGTCTGCCAGGCCAGCGTGAGGAGGTCATACATCAGCTTGATGTGCTCTTCCACGTCTTCCGGGATACCGGCCGGCCGGCCGGGAAGTGTGATGTGACCGTCCACCCTTTCCGAGGACTGCTTGATGCGGCGCTCGATCTCGTGCACGTCGGTGACGAAGCGATCCAGGCGCTCGCGATCGGCCGCGGGTAGCGTCCGATTGAGGTCACCGATCTGCTCCGTTACGGAGTCCAACAGGCTCAAGGCCTGCGAGCGGCGCGCCGCGCGCTGTGCGGCGTCGGCGCCGTCGCCGAAGAGCTGCTCAAACAGCACCTGGGGGTTGTTCTGCATGGGCAACGGTGAGGTTTCGTTTTGCCAGGAAAGCGTATTACGGTAGGCGCAGCTCAGTCCTTCGCCGCAGTTGAGCGCCGCCTCCTCGATCATGAGCTCCAGCGACGGAAGCGCTGTGTCGCGGCCGAGGTGCTTTGCTGCCACCTGGTCTGCGGTGATGCCGAGCCGGGGTTGAGCCCCGGCTGCCGCCTTGGCGCCGCTCAGGTAAGTGGCGGAAGAACGGTTGTGGTTACCGGTCGCACCTCCGGGGCCATAGGCCAATGGGTGACCTAGATTGGTAATGACGTTGATGTGGTCCCGATAGGGCGCGAGAGGCTGCAAGATTTCACTGAAGGTGAAATCGCGCCCCTCGTCTGGCGGAGTCCAGCGTGCCATGGTGGCACCGTGCGGAAAGTAGATCGCACCGAAGCGTACCTGCGGCTTGGGAGTCGCACTCAGTGCGGGGATCATCGAGTCCAGCAGCGGGAGTGCAAGAGACACACCGGCGCCGCGCAGGACCGCGCGGCGCGAAAGGTGGTGGCGGGTGATGAAATTTGCCATTGATCGCTCCTTCACTCTCCGCTTCACTCGCGGGCGCTGAGACCTGCGCCCTGCGGTGCGTTGATCCGACCACGGAACGGCGCACTCTGCACGACGCCCAGTATCAACGCACTGAATCTGAGGTCCTCGCGCTGAGCCTGTCTGACGATCTCGCGCACCGCCGGCATGTCGTGGTAATCGACGCCACGGCCGAGTGCGTAGACCATCAGCTTCTCGACTACATTGGTCACGAACAGATCCGATCGCGACATCAGTGCGGCGGTCAGATCCTCCGGGCCCACAACCTTCGTTCCGTCGACGAGTACGCCGCTGGCGTCGATCAGCGAGTCGCCGTCGCGTTCGCGCCAGGCGCCGATGGCGTTGAAGTTCTCCAGCGCGAAGCCGACTGGATCCATCATCCTGTGACACGCGGCGCAGCTCGGGTTCTTGCGATGCGCTTCCAGACGCTGGCGTACGGAGGTAGTGATGACTTGCGTGCCATCGCCATCGATATTGGTCTCCACGCCAGGCGGCGGGACTGGGACCGGTGCGGCCAGCAGGTTGTCGAGTATCCAGCTACCCCGGATCACGGGTGACGTGCGGCTGGCAGTGGAAGTGATCGTGAGGATGCTACCTTGCCCCAGCAGGCCCCGCCGGTGGGACCCCGGCGGCAGTTGTACTCTGCGGAAATGCGACCCGCGCACACCAGGAATGCCGTAGTGCTGCGCCAGACGCTCGTTGAGGAAGGTGTAGTCGGCGGTCAGCAGCTCCGTGATCGGGCGATCCTGAGTGCGGACCCAGTCCACCAGGTCGTGAGTTTCCTCGATGAATGCCTGACGAAGATTCTCATCGAAGCCTTCGACTTCCGGCGTCACCGTGGCGAGCTCGCGAAGATGCAGCCACTGACCGGCGAAATTCTCTACCAGCGCATACGCCTTGCGATCGGCGAGCATCCGCCGGACCTGTGAGGCCAGGACCTCAGGCCGGTGCAGCTGCCCCTTCACTGCGAGATCCATCAATTGCGGGTCGGGAATGCTGCTCCAGAGAAAGAACGAAAGGCGGGATGCCAGCTCCAGGTCGCTCACGGGGCCGGATGCACCCGCCACGAGATTGCCTGGGCCCGCCTCGAACCTGAACAGGAAGCGCGGATCGATCAGGACGCGTGACAGCGCCTGCTGGATTCCGGCCTCGAAGCCGCCGTCTTGCTGCCCGCGGTCGTAGAACCGCATGATCTCTACGAGGTTCTCGGGCTTTTGGGGCGCGCGAAAGGCGCGACTGGCGATGTTGATGAGAATCTTCTCGGCGCACGGGCGTTCTTGCGCTTTCGAGTGCGGATAGCAGCTGAAGACACGCCGCCGGCTCTCGGTGTTGCCGACGGAGGTGGCGTTGAAGGGGCCGGCGATCTCTATCCGACCGACACCGGCATCGGACTTGTAAACCGAATAGATGTCGTTCACGCCGGTGGGGTGCGCAGTCTCGAAGAGCGCCGCGGTCAGCACATGAGCCCCTGCCGTGACGCGCATGCGGAAGTCGCGCAGGTTCTCGACCTTCACGCGCTGACCGTCGAGGGCGACGTCCATATCGATACCGCCGTCCCGTGTCAGCGCGAAGTTGCCGCGGACACTGAAGCGGTACTCCGCGTCCAATGGAAAATAGTGCTCGATGCGCAACCCGCCACGCGACCCCAGCGGCAGGCCTTCCAGATGCTGATCTTGTACGAGCTTCTCCGGTGCCTGATAGATCGCCGTGGTCTCAGAGGCGCTCATATCCCCCACAGCGTCCCGGCTGATCTTCATGGCTGCGGAGACATACCCCTGAATCAGCGCAGGCGAAATGCCCAGGCCCGAGGCCACGTTGTCGAAACCCTCGCTGGAGTCATCGGGAGGCAGCAGACTGCTCGCGTCCAGCGGCATACCGAAAATGTCCCGGATGACGTTGCCGTACTCGGTGCGATTGAGCCGGTGCAGCGCCGGTGCGGGCAGTGGCACGCCGGGCGCCGTCGTGTCCGCCTGCTCGTCGAGTCGCCCTTCCAGCACGGCAGCGATGGCATCTGCGTCCGCGCGCGATGGGCGGTCATTCCCCGGGGGCGGCATCATGCCTGCGCGCAGCTTGCGCACCACTTTCTCCCACTCCCCTGCATCGTCATGGACATGAGCCGGATCGAGCGCCGTGAGAGCGAGATCTCCTGCCCAGTCCGTCGTGTTGTGACACTTCGAGCAGTAACGGTCGATCGTGCCCGGCACGTCCGCACCTCCTGAGGCGCTCGCAGGCAGCAACAGGAGCCAGCCGACGCTCAACCAGGACACCCGATCCATCAGCGAACCTCCTTGCCTTGCTGCTTCAGCAACTGTGTCACGAGCGCGATGGTGGTGGGCTTGGGTTGCGCCGGATGCGTCGCAAGGAAAACCCCTTTGGCCCAGTCGAGCGTCGAACGATGCTCCTTGTCCTGTGCCGTGAGATCCGCGCCGTGGGCGACCAGGAATCGGACGATGTCGTCTGAACCGCGATTCGCTGCGCCGTGCAGGGCGGTAATGCCCATCGAATTGGCCTGATTCACGTTCATGCCCAGATCGACGCAGAGCTTCACGGCTTGCAGAAGCTGATCCGGGCCCTCAGTCCAGGTTTGCGCAAGCACCCAATTGACCCCCGCTGCCGCCATCAGGGGCGAAGTACCCTGATAAGTGTCGATGTGCGGATCTGCCCCATGCTCGAGCAGCAGCTTCATCACGGTGACGTCCCCAGCGAGTGCCGCCGTGAGGAAGGGAGTCTGTCCGGTGAAGTCCACCCACTCCAGTGAGCCGGTGACCGCCAGAAGAAAGTTGCGAAACGGCGGGGTCTCCCTGGTGCGCGCGTTGACGTCCGCTCCCGCGGCGAGGAGGTCGCGGATGAGATCCAGCAACGGCGCGCGATCGATGCCGTTCTTGAAGGTCGCGTTGTTGACGTAGAGATTGCGGACGTTCACGGCCTCCCACAGAGGGCTGCGCCCATACCAGTCCTGGCCGTTCACGTGGCTGCCGTGTTCCAGCAGATAGTGAGCGACGGCCATGTTGTTATTGGAGATGGCCATCAGCAACGGCCAGATGCCATTGGCCTCTTTCGCGTTGACGTCTGCGCCCGCTGCGATCAGACGCTTCGCTACCTCTACATGGTTGTGGCGAGCGGCGTAGAGCAGCGGCGTCATGCCGCCTGGGGCTGGCTCGCGCCGCCCACGATCGGCAGGCACACCCCCGCGAATGATGCCGACACCGAAGCCGAACCCAGGCACGGAATTGGGTTTGATGAACTCCGGGGTCGGCCCCACGTTGGTTGCAGCATTCGGGTTCGCGCCTCGGGCCAGCAAAGCAGAAACGATATCAGCGTGACCCGCCCGCGCGGCGAACATCAGTGCGGTCTGGCCATACTTCGGATCCCGCACGTCCACGCGCGCACCGTGCTGCAGCAGTTGCTCCACCACCGCCAAAACGCCGACCTGCGCCGCCATCATCAGGTGGGTCTCGCCGCTCGGCTCGGGATGGTTCGGATCGGCCCCTGCGCCCAGCAGCTCGCCCACGATCTGCGAGTTGCCGTTGGCGATCGCGATACTCAACGGGCTCACTCCGCGCTCCGTCAACCCATTGGGATCGGCTCCTGCTTTGAGCAGCCGCTGCGTCTCCACCAGGTCATCCACGTGGACGCGCCAATGCAGTGCCGGTGTCCCGAACCAGCCACGGGCGTTAGGGTCGGCCCCTTGCTTCAACAGCGCATGCATAGCGGGCACATCGCCGTTCATTGACGCGTTCGCAAGCGCGCCCGCTTCGGCGCCGAGCGCAGCGCGCGCAACGAGGAATGCGATGATCGTCAACCATCCGCAGCGAAACATCTCGATCCCTTTCTCGCAAGATGCTCCCGCGTGAGCAGGACTTTGTCGCGAACGTAACCGGAGTTTTTTTCTACCGCTGGCTGTTCTAGCATAGCGAAAACAACCGGAGAGACCTATGCGCCAGCCAACAACTTCTTCGCCGCTGCCGGGCTCCCGCGAGTCGCGAACCAACAGGCGGGATCTGCTGCGGACGGGGCTAGCCCTTGGTGCCGCCGCGATGCTAGAATCGAGTGCACCGGCTCGTGCCGCAGACGGCGGCACCCCCTCAGACACCTCGGCACTGGATGCCCGCCTGTTGCCGGACTTCAAATCCCAGAAGGTTCAGACCAGCGGCGCGACACTGCAGACCGTCGTAGGCGGCAGTGGCCCGCCTCTCCTGCTGATCCATGGCGCGCCGCTCACGCACCTCTCCTGGTACCGCGTTGCGCCGGAACTGGCGAAAAAATACACCGTCATCGCCGCTGACCTGCGGGGCTATGGCGACAGCAGCAAGCCGGAGGACGGCGAGAACCACATCAACTATTCGAAACGTACGATGGCGCAAGACCAGATAGAGCTGATGCGCCACTTCGGTTTCGACCGGTTTGCCGTTGTCGGCCACGACCGCGGCGGACGTGTGGCCCACCGCCTTGCGCTCGACCATCCGGACGCGGTCACGCGCATGTCCGTGCTCGACATCGTGCCCACGTACTACCTGTACACGCACCTGACCAAGGCTTTTGTGGACGCCTACTTTCACTGGTTCCTCTTTATTCGCCCTGCCCCTTTCCCGGAGAACATCATCCTCGCGAACCCGGAGAGATACGCCAATGGGCCACCGGAGCTGCGGGACGAATACCTGCGCATGATGAAGAACCCCGCGAACGTGCACGGCATGTGCGAGGACTACCGCGCTTCGGCGGGCATCGACATGCAGTACGACGAAGCGGATTTGAACAAGAAGATCTCCTGTCCCCTGCACGTGCTGTGGGCCAAGGATGGGCCCATGGGACGGATGTACGACGTCATGGGTATCTGGAAGGAGCGGGCCGCGCACGTCACGGGCGCCGCGATGCCGGGCGGACATAACTTCAACGAGACCCATCCGCAGGAGACGCTGGCGCAACTGCTGCCATTCCTGGCGGGTTGATGCAGCGGGCCGTGGGGACATCGATGAAGGGAGAGCGAACTCCTCCGACAGCATTGCAGACGTTCGTCCCCACTCTGCTCGTGCGGTGACGCAGTCGGCGCTCACGCGATCGGGCGACGGCTACTGTTCACTCAGCGCCCGACTCACAGGCATGCACGCGGCACGGATCGCAGGCAACAGGCCGCCGAGCAGACCGATCGCGAGCGCCCCCAGCACCGCCTGCAACAGCAACGAGAACGGGACCACGAACTGGAACGCGAACTGCGTATTGCCCAGGAAGTTGGTGTTGGCCTGCAAGTCGTTCAAGGCCAGGTAGATGATCGCGGCGCCGAACACACTGCCGGCGAGCGCCAGCAGCACGGACTCTCCGAGGACGGCGGCGCCCACGGGAAAGGCTCCGAAACCGATTGCTCTGGCGGTTCCGATCTCGCGCACGCGCGTCGCGACGGCGCCATACATCGTGTTCAGAGCCCCGAAGGTGGCGCCGATACCCATGATGATGAGCAGCGGTACGCTGAAGTACCTGACGGTGCCGAGGAGATTGCGCGCCATGCGCTGGTAGTACTGCGACTCCGGCAGCGCGTAGACACCCAGAGCGGGAGCCGCCTTCAGCGCAGCCTGAAAGCTCGCGGCGGCAGCCTTGCCTGACAACTTGATACGAACGCTGTGCACATCGGACCCGAGACGAAAGGCGGACTGCAGCACCGGCAGATCCGCCCACAGCTCCGACTCGATCGCGCCGCCCCCGTCCTCGAAGACCCCGACGATGCGCCAGTCGGAATCCGCCAGGTGCAGCTGGCCTCCGACGTCCAGGCCCGCGAATTGCCGCTGGCTGCTGCGCCCCACCAGCAACTCGAATCGTCCCGGCACGATCGTCCTTCCGGAAGTCACCTTCAGTCCGCTGCGGATCCGGAAGGCCGCGGGGGTCACACCCCGAATCGGCAGATCCACGTAGTCCCCCTGGCTGATGCGCTTGACGCTGATGGAGCGAGCGCTCTCCGGCGAAATGATCGCCGTCGGGTCGGTAGTGCTGGCAAGACTCGCAACGTTCGCAGCGACATCCTTGTCCAGAACACTCTGGCCTTCCAGGTCCTGGCCCGTCTTGAGAACCATGAGAATCGCATCGTCCGCGCTCGCCAGCAGCAACGCGCGAAAGCTCGCGGCGATGGAGAACAAGCCGACGAAGACCCCTACGATGCAGGCGACGCCGAACACATCGATGGCCGCGCTCGCCCAACGCTGCGGCAGCGTCAGCAGGTTCAGCTTCAAGAGCGTCCACAGCTGCCCGATCATCGCCGCTCGGTCCTGATTGCTTCGGCAACCGTCAAGCGCGCCGCGCGCCGGGCGGGAAACCAGCCGACCAGGCACCCCGTCGCCAGCATCAGCGCCACGCCGGTGAGCAGCTCACTGCTCGTCAACTCGAGGCCACCGAACCGCTGCTGCCCCACGTGAATCAGCCATCGGGCGGCCAGCAGGCCCAGTCCACCTCCCGCGAGCAGTAGTACGTTGGCCTCCGTCATCACGAGCCACCAGATCCGTTTCGGTCCGAAGCCGAGGGCCTTGAGCGTGCCGATTTCACGGGTGCGCTCGCGGAAGCTCTGCGTCAGACTGTTGCCGGTCGCGAGCAGCATCGTCAGGAAGACCGCCGCGAGGATCAGATAGGCAATGAGAGTGACGTTGCCGACCTTGCGGAAGTAGTCGCGCTGCGCGCTGTCCTGGGTGCCCGAGGAGGTCTCGGCGGCGGAGTTCATGAAGAGCTGATCGACGGAGTGAGCAAACCGCGACGGGTCCACGCCGGCTCTCAGGATCGCGACGACGAAATCGATGGTTCCCCGGTCGGTCGCTCGATTCTCGTCCAGGTACGTGTAGTGATAATAGAACTGGTCGTGCCCCTCGGCGGGGTCGCGGAAGTGCCAGATGCCGCGGATCGTGAAGTTGAAGGTATGCGTGCCGTCCAGCTTGTTGATGTTGGGCATGGTGATCGGTACGACCTCGCCGAGCTTCCAGCCATACTTCCGCGCCATGAACTCATTGACCAGCGCACCCTGGCGGTCCGCGAAATAGTCGCGCACCTGCTGCAGGTCCCAGATGAAGCGGCCGGTGGTATCCGGGGCCTGGGGGAAGTCCTCGTTCATGGCCAGGGGGTTCAGGAAGTTCTTCGGGTCCTGGTAGTACCCGCCCCGGGCCACCGCAAAATCCACCAGGTCGCGTCTGAGTCCGGGAACGCGGCGGATCTGCTCCACGTACCGCATCGGCAGCGTGTCGGTGTGCTTGGGGTAGATGAAGATGCGTACGTTGTCGGCGAACTTGTACCCGCCGCGGAAGAAGGCCCCCACCGCGGACAGTGCGCCGAACAGCATGAATGCGCTGATGATGGATACCGCCAGGAACAGCAGCCGCGTCTTGTCGCGGACGATGTTCGCCAGGACGAATCCCAGATATTTCACCGCCTCCCCCTTGCACTGTGCCAGCGGCCTTCAGAGCCTTACGTCCTGCGCGCTGATCTAGCCGGCCCCCGGCCCTAGGATAGCGCCGGGCTGCCTCGAGTTGCAGGCTCCATCGCTGTCCGCGCCGCTCCTCTGGTCGCCGGAGACAGTGATTCCGTCGCATAGATGGCCGCCAGGCGGCGCCGCCACAGTCGCACGGGCCCACGGGCCGCCACGGCGAATCAGCGGCGGTTGGTCCAGTCCATCGCGGGTCGCCTCATCCGCTCAACTGCCATTCGCGAACAGGCTCACGATGCTCTGGTACTTCTGGATGTACCAGCGGTTCTCATTGTTGTATCGGGGGATCGCGATCGGACGCACCTCGCTTCCGCCCGCCTTCCAGACGCACGGACAGGGCACTGCAGCCCCGTCGAGCTGCGCAGCCGGGCGGCTCAGTTCGTCGAGCTTGACCTTCATTCGAGTCAGTACGCGGTAGAGCTTCGCGACGTTTCGGGGTCCGCCGTTGTACGCAGCCACCGGGAAGATGCCCAGCACGTCCGGGTTGGCACGGTACGCGTGGCGAATGTCGGTTGGCATGGCCGCGAGGTCCAGATCCAGCAGGCAGGCCGCCGCTTTCATGGCATTCAGCAGATTGGTCGCGCCCCTTTCGAAGAGGGGGTCGAGCTTGGCGCCTGGGCAGCTCCTCACCACGAAAGCATAGGTCCCGTGGCCCCTGCGGTTGGTGAACTGCATGGGCCCCAGCGCATTGGCCCGTGAGACGCTGTACCGATAAGCCTCCGCCTGCTTGAGCCCGTATTGGTTCAGTACCTGTTCGAAGGCGAGCGTCTGGTTCTCCATGTAATCGGCATCATCAGTCTGCTCGATGACCGCCAGTGTCGTGATGACCTCGGGAGGAATGGCATCGGCGAGCAGGTCTCCGGGAAAGGCCGCGCTCGGCACCTGCGCGCTGCGCAGCTCCGCAATCGCCTCGCGCGCCGTGCCGAGCAGAAACTCCTTCCCGCCGTTGACGAAACCCTCGTCAAACGTATCTTCGGTGAAGGGCAGATAGACGATCGGCTTCGCGGTCTGGGAGGCGGCTCGCCACTGCTTGCGCTTGAGAAGGGTGTTGTCGAACACCGGGAATTTACGCCCATAGACCTTCAGAGGCTCCCCATCCCTGGAGAAGGCGAACATCAGCCGCTCGGCACCGGTACCCCTCACGTGCCGTGCCTGGATGCCCGGGGTGATTACGCGAAAAGCCAGGGGCCTTCCACCGGGTTTCCACCTGATCGGCGGACGCGGGACCTCGATGTGGACGACGGACCACTGCTGCTTCGCCTCGCTCCAGAGCGCAAAGGCGACGGGTCGCCCGCGGAGCACCTGATGCTTGCCCTTGCCGGTGAAGACGTATTGGAGCTCGACGTCCCGAAGCACGGTCTGCGCTTCGGCGACCAGATCATGGATGACCACATGACGGCTACCGCTGCCCCGGACGATGACCTCCTCGAGGGTCTCATCTGGGTGCTCCGACTCGGCAACCGTAATGGGAACCTCGCCTTCTTCCTGCTTCGAGCTGCCTTCCGCCGTGGGAGGCGTCACTTCCGCCGCTGCCGCCCCGGCGGCAGGGGTGCTTTCCGCATCAACCAGAGTCGGCTCATTTTCTTCATTGGCGTCGTCGGTCGTCGCACATCCGCCACAAAGCAGTGCCATCTGCATGCACAAGGCGAACGCGGCCAGGCGTATGGCAGGTGTCTTCATGACTCGGATAGTACCGACTGGCGGCGCGGCATACCGATACGGATATCAAGAATTCCTCTGCAGACCGCCGCGGCATCGGGCGACTGCAGCGTGTGGCGAGCGCGCGTTTTTCATGCGTTCCCCCCTAAACACCCTCACTGGCGAGGAGAACTCGAATCAGCTTCAGATGCGACTGCACCATCGGGAGGATCTCCGCCGCGAACGCCTTCGCCTGCGCATCCTTTCCCGAAGTCGCCTCCGTGCTGGCCAGATCCAGGAGCTTCTCGTGAGCGTCGATCTGGCTGCGAATGTAGAACTGGTCGAAGATCCGGGCGCCGAGGGATGTCAGTTTCGCCTGCACAGCGCGGTCGGCCGCGCTCGCCGAGCTCGGCAACGGGATCCTTCTCGAGGCAGCGAGCGCCTTCACACGCTCGTTCGCAGAGGTGTGATCCTTGATCATCATTACGGCGAATTCCTTTACCATGACGTTCGAGGACCTCTGTAAGACGAGGTTCGCCGCATCGATCTCCGCGATGCCGCCTTGGATGAACGCCTCGTAGAAAGCTCGATCGGGCTGAGATGCGCCGGCAGGCGGAATCATCAGAAACAGAAGGAATGCCCAAGCGCCGAGGTGTGCCGTTCTCTGCACGAGCACGGGGCCGCTGCGTCGCACGCGTGTCACGGTCGTGGCGACCGAGATCGGAAACGCGCTCGCAATGACTCTACCCATTTTCCTTACCCTAGAAAACGGCGGAGTCCTTGCGAACTCCGCCGTTCCTGCTCGAGCACTCTACGTGCAGACCAAGGTCATCCGCACGGCAAC
>Ga0070681_10007149_pt1 | contig 10878 bp, 9 predicted proteins | sample KBSC83BmetaG_FD_65650 | JGI IMG/M metagenome (GOLD analysis project Ga0070681, IMG submission 65650) | Corn rhizosphere microbial communities from Kellogg Biological Station, Michigan, USA - KBS C8-3B metaG | ecosystem: Host-associated > Plants > Roots > Rhizosphere | place: USA: Michigan...
GCAACGAGGCTTACACGCGTGCCGGCGACATGCACGTAGATCCCACCGGCCAGCTGCTCACCGCCACGGGCCTGCCCGTCATGGGTGACGGCGGCCCCATCAGTGTGCCGCCATCGAATTCCATCACAGTGGCGAATGACGGCACCATCTCGATCGTGCCACTCGGGCAGTCTCCACAGGCCACTTCCGTCGTCGGCCGCATCAAGCTCGTCAATCCCGCCATCGACAACGTCGTGCGCGGAGCGGACGGCCTTTTCCGCACCAAGGATGGAACTCCGGCGCCCGCGGACGCCGCCACCACCGTGAATTCCGGGACGCTCGAATCCAGCAACGTCGATCTCCCCGGCTGCATGGTGAACATGATCGAGCTCTCCCGTCGCTTCGACCTGCAGGTGAAGGCCCTGCATACGGCCGAAGAGGACGGCAGCTCATCCGCGAAGCTGCTTCAGTCCACCTGAGCAGCCGCACACGAGGTAGCGAAACATGGAACCAGCACTCTGGGCCGCCAAAACCGGGCTCGACGCGCAGCAAACGCAGATGACCGTGACGGCCAACAACCTCGCGAACGTCGCCACCAACGGCTTCAAGAAGAGCCGCGCAGTGTTCGACGATCTGCTCTATCAGAACGTCTCGCAGGTCGGCGCTGCCACCTCACAGACCACATTGGCGCCCACCGGTCTGCAACTGGGCACCGGCGTGCGTGTCGTCGCCACCGAGCGCAGCTACACGCAAGGCAGCCTCGACAACACCGGCAATAATCTCGACATCGCTATCCAGGGCCGCGGATTCTTCCAGGTCCTTCAGCCGGACGGCCAGATGGCCTACACCCGCGACGGCAGCTTCCAGTTGAATGCGCAGGGTCAGGTCGTCAACTCGAATGGTTACCCCCTACAGCCCGCCATCACGATTCCGACCGGCGCGCAGAGCGTGACGATCGGTGCGGATGGGACGGTGAGCGTGCTGACTGCCGGCCAGTCGGCGCCGACCACCGTCGGCACCGTCCAGCTGGCCGACTTCATCAATCCCGCGGGCTTGCAGACCGTCGGCGGCAATCTCGCCGTGGAGTCCGCATCCAGCGGCTCTCCGACCACGGGCAACCCCGGCCTGAGCGGCCTGGGCACGGTGGTCCAGGGCTCCGTCGAAGCCTCCAACGTCAACGTGGTGGAGGAGATGGTGAACATGATCGAGACGCAGCGCGCCTACGAGATGAACTCGAAGGCCGTGCAGACGACCGATCAGATGCTCCAGTACGCCACGGAGAATATGTAAACCGATGCGCGCCTTTCTCCTATATATATGTGCGGCGTGGGCCCTGCTGAACCTGATGGGCTGTCACACCCTCGCCCGTCCTCCCAAGGATGACGACGGGCTGGGCTGGGCCGAAGAGCCCGCCCCTGCGCCGAGCAACGGGTCGATCTACCAGGCCGGTCGCGAGGTCGCGTTGTTCGAGAATCCCATTGCGCACCGCGTGGGCGACATCGTGACGATCGTCCTCAACGAGTCGACGGCCGCCCAGAAGAGTGCGACGACGACTACAAACAAGTCGACCGCCACCTCCCTCGGAGCGACGATCATCGGCAAGACGCCGACGATCAAAGGCAATGCCGTTCTCAACAACAGCATCAACGACTCCTCCAAGTTCGACGGCGAAGGCAAGAGCTCGCAGAGCAACAGCCTGAGCGGATTCGTCACGGCCACCGTGGTGAAGGTGCTCCCGAACGGCAACCTGTTCATCAAGGGCGAGAAGTGGATCGGCATCAATCAGGGACAGGAGTATGTGCGCGTCACGGGCGTGATACGCCCGATCGATCTGGCGCCGGACAATTCGATCCCCTCGCAGAAAGTGGCGAGCGCCAAGTTCTCTTACGGCGGCAAGGGCGCCCTGGCGGATGCCAACGCCGCGGGCTGGCTGTCGCGATTCTTCAATTCACCGTGGACGCCTTTCTGACATGAGGATCTTGTTTCGTTTTCTCGCGTCCGTCGCCTTCGGTGTGCTGCTGGCGCAGGTCGGGCCCGCACACGCGGAACGCATCAAGGACATCGCCACCGTTGCCGGCGTGCGCAGCAACCAGCTGGTGGGTTACGGCCTCGTCGTCGGTCTGGATGGCACGGGCGATCAGACCACCCAGGCGCCCTTCACGATCCAGAGCATCACCAACATGCTGGCGAAGTTCGGCATTACCGTGCCGGCCAACGCCAACCCGCAGCTGAAGAACGTCGCCGCCGTGACGGTGACGGCAGATCTGACTGCCTTCGCAAAAACGGGGCAAACGATCGATGTGACAGTGGCCTCTATCGGCAACGCCGCCAGTCTGCGCGGCGGCGACCTGTTGATGACGCCCCTGCGGGGCATCGACGGACAGGTCTATGCGTTCGCGCAAGGTAGCGTCATCGTCAGCGGATTCGGCGTGAATGGCAAGGACGGCTCAAAGATATCTTTGAATGTCCCGAGCAGCGGCCGCGTACCGAACGGCGCCTCTGTCGAGAAAGAGGTGCCCGTCAAGTTCGCCAATGACGCGCACCTCGTTCTGAACCTGAACACGCCGGACTTCACCACCGCCTCACGCGTGGTCGCCGGCATCGACAAGACCCTCGGCGCCGGCACGGCCGAGGCGCTCGATGCGGTGTCGATCCGGGTCGCCGCACCCATGGATGCCAACCAACGCATCAGCTATCTCGCAAGCCTCGAAGCTATCGAGATCGATCCGGGTGAGGCGCCGGCACGCGTGATCGTCAACTCGCGCACCGGCACCGTCGTTATCAGCTCACACGTGCGCGTCATGGCGGCAGCCGTCGCCCACGGCTCCCTAACGGTGACGATCACGGAGCGCAATGACGTGAGCCAGCCAAACTCGTTCACTCCGGGGACGACGGCGACCGTCACGCCCCGCAGCACGATCGACGTGCAGCAAGGCGATGCCCGGATGTTCGTCTTCCAGTCCGGCGTCAATCTCGATGAGATCGTGAGAGCCGTGAATCAAGTCGGCGCCGCGCCAGGCGACCTGGTAGCGATCCTGGAAGCGCTCAAGCAGGCCGGCGCGTTGCGCGCCGAGCTGATCGTCATCTGAAAGCCGCCCGCGCCATGGCGATCTCACCTACCGACGCTCCTGTGTTCACCGACCTTGCGGGCCTGAGCGCCCTCAAGCGGGGCGCCGCGAACAAGGATCCGGCGGCCATCCGTGAGGTCGCAAGGCAGTTCGAGAGCATGTTCACCGGTATGGTGCTCAAGAGCATGCGCGAGGCGCAAGGCAGCGATCCGATTTTCGGCAGCGACCAGGAGAAGATGTACCAGAGCATGTTCGACGATCAGCTCGCGTTGCAGATGTCGCGCGGCAAGGGTCTCGGACTCGCCGACATGTTGATTCGTCAGCTGCAGCGGATGGGCGTATCGGGCGCAGAACAGGCTGCGGGGTCGAACGCTTCGGGGTCTGCTCAGACAGGCTTGCCGGTAGCCTCTTCAGCCGCGGCGTCCAAGGCCGGCGCCGCTGCTTACATCGCCACGCAGGGAACTTCGTCGGCGGATCAGCAGAACTTCGTCCGTACGATGTGGCCCCAGGCACAGCAGGCCGGCGAGCAGCTCGGCGTCGACCCGCGCAATCTGATTGCCCAGGCGGCTCTGGAGACGAACTGGGGGCGCAATCTGCCTGGCTCGAGCAATAACCTGTTCGGGATGAAAGCCGCGCACGGCTGGGCGGGACCGACCGTTTCCGCCCCCACGCGCGAGTTCACCAACGGCGTCGCCAGCGATACGAACGCCCAATTCCGCTCCTACGCGAGCTCCGCTCAAAGCTTTCAGGATTATGTAGCGCTGCTGCAGAGCAACCCGAGATACGCGACTGCCCTGAACACGGGCGGCGATGTGCAGGCCTTCGCCACCGCACTGCAGCGTGGGGGCTACGCAACGGACCCGGATTATGCCCGCAAGGTCAGCGCCATCGCGCAGAACATCGCCCCGCCGGGTGTGACGGACCTCAAGTCGGGACCCGCCTTGCCGATAACCCAAGAGACGACGCGCCCCAGCAGCAGTGAGTAACGGATGAGCGACCTACTTTCCACCAGCGTCTCCGGCCTGCTCGCTTTCCAGCGCGCGCTCGACGTCACGAGCAATAATGTCGCGAACGCCGCGACACCCGGCTACAGCCGCCAGAACGTCAACTTCGCAGAACGTCAGGCTCAGTCGAGCCCCTCCGGCTACGTCGGCAGCGGTGTGTCCGTCGAAAGTGTGACGCGCTCCTATGACGAGCTCCTCGCTGGACAAGCTCGCTCTTCGCAGAGCGGCTATTCCAACTGGAACACGTTCGCCGCGCAGGCAGCGCAGATCGACAATATGTTGAGCGACTCGACCACGGGCATCACCGCGAGTTTGCAGAGCTTCGTGAACTCCCTGCAGAACGTGGCCAACTCGCCCGCCTCGACGGCGCAACGGCAGGTCGCCTTCAGCCAGGCCCAGTCGCTCGCGCAGCAGCTGCAGAACTACAACCAGCAGCTGACCACGATCGGCTCCGGCATCGAGCAGACGATCTCGAGCAACATCGGTCAGATCAACACGCTGGCGAGCAGCATCGCGAACCTCAACGGGCAGATCTCGCAAGGGCTCGCCTCCACCGGGCAGACGCCCAACGATCTCATGGATCAGCGCGACAGCCTGATCGACCAGCTGAGCCAGCTCGTGACGGTCAACACCGCCACACAGAGCGACGGTTCGATGAACGTCTCCATCGGTACCGGCCAGGCGCTGGTGACCGGAAATGCATCGACGAGGCTCACGGCATTTTCGAGTCCGTACAACGCGTCCGAGCACAATATCGGCATCGTGAGCGGCGGCAATACGACCGACATCACCTCGCAGATCAGTGGCGGTAGCCTGGGCGGCTTACTCACGGTCCGCAGCCAGGTACTCGACCCGACTGTCAACCAGCTCGGCCAGTTCAGCGTTGGGCTCGCCACGATAGTGAACCAAGCGCAGGCGTCCGGCATGGACCTTACGGGTGCCACCGGTCAGCCCATGTTCGCGGCCGGCGGCGTCCTCAGCACACCGGCTTCAACCAACATGGGCAGCTCGACTATCGCGGTCACGCGCGGCAGCTTGAGCGCTCTGACGGCCGACGACTATCAGCTGAAGATGGTCGGAGGAACCTGGAAGCTGACCGACGTCACCACGGGACAAAACGTGACCATGACGGGGGCGGGCACCGCCGGCAGCCCCTTCGTCGCCGCCGGAATCTCAATCGTGGTGAGCGGTACCGCCAACAATGGCGACGGCTATTCGATCCGACCGACGGCCGGCGCTACTGCGGGGCTCTCGGTGGTCTTGACGAGTCCCACGCAGATCGCGGCCGCCTCGGCAATACAGTCGGTCGCGAGCGCAGGCAACCTCGGAACCGGCGCCGTTTCCAGCAGCTCCGTGACCAATCCGACTCAGTGGCCGGGCGGCAACTTCACGATCAGCTTCACAGGATCCAATGCCTACAAGGTGCTCGACAGCGGCGGAGCCACGGTCGCCACCGGAACGTACACAAGCGGCAGCCCGATCGCCTTCCTGGGGGCCAGCGTCACGTTGACCGGCTCCCCGGTGACCGGGGACTCCTTCGCAGTAGGACCGAACAACCCGTCGAATACGGGCGACAACACCAACGCGTTTGCAATGGTCGATGCTCTAAGCGCGTCGACTCTGAACGGTGGCACCGCCTCGCTCACCGGCGTCGCCAACAACCTCGTGAGCCAGATCGGCGTCACGACACAGCAGGCGCAGGCGAACGCCTCGGCCCAGCAGTCCGTGAATCAGTCGGCCACCGATGCCCGCAACAACCTGTCCGGCGTGAACCTCGATGAAGAGGCCGCGAAAATGGTGCAGTACCAGCAGGCCTACCAGGCCTGCGCCCAGATGATTCAGGTCTCGGGCACGATGTTCAACTCCCTCATCACCGCCATCCAGAACGGCTGATCATGAGAATCTCCACCGTCACCTTCCAGAACGATTCGGTCAACCGGATGGATGACCTGCAGGCGGCCCTGTCGAAGACGCAGACGCAGCTGTCCACCGGCAAGAAGCTGCAGAGCGCCTCGGACGACCCGGCCGCCATGGTGCAGGTCAACCAGCTGAACGTCACCATCTCGGCTTCGACCCAATACGTGACCAACGGCAACGCGGCGACGGCCAATCTCCAGCTGGAGGAGCAGGCGCTGAGCGATGCGACCAACACCTTGCAGTCGGCACGCACGCTGGCCGTTCAGGCGAACAGTCCGACGCTCTCGGCAGCGCAGCGCCAGGACATCGCCCAGCAACTGCAGCAGCAGCTTCAGGACCTGATTTCCATCGGCAATCGGCAAGACAGCAACGGCAACTATCTGTTTTCCGGGACGGCGGCAGGCACTGCGGCCTTCGCACAGTCCGGCAACACGGTGACCTATACCGGCTCGAGCTCGGTGAGCCAGGTGCAGATCAGCGGCCAGCAGCGGATCTCCAGTGGAGACACCGGCGCCAGCGCCTTCATAAACATTCCGGCCGGCAACGGCACGTTCACGACGTCCGTAGGTGCCGCCAATTCCGGGACGGCCTCCATCGGTCCCGGCACGGTGACCAACTCCAGCCAGTGGCTCCCGGACACCTACACCATTACTTTCGGCACCGGCGGTCAGTACACCGTCACCAACAGCGGCGGGACCACGGTCACCTCGGGCACGTACACGGATGGCGGGTCGGTCTCCTTCAATGGGATCCAGGTCCCCTTGAGCGGCACCCCCAACGCGACGGACACGTTTACTGTCTCGCCCGCCGGCAAGTCCAGTGTCTTCGCAACCCTGAACAGTTTGATCACGACGCTGAGCTCGCCCGGATTGAGTCGCGCGCAGATCGCCACCCAGATCGGCACCGGCCTGGAGCAGATCGATGCGGCAGTCTCCAATCTGGGGAACGTGTCCGCCTCGGTCGGTGCCCGGCTCAATTCGATCACCTCGGCGCAGACCACCGCAAAGACCGTGCAGACGACTCTGCAGGGGCAGATCTCGAATCTGTCAAATGTCGACTATACGGCGGCGGTGACGCAGCTCAGCACCGAGGAGCTGGCTTTGCAGGCGGCGCAGGCGTCCTATGCCTCGATCGCCAAACTGTCGCTGTTCAATTACCTGCACTGATTGTGACGTGGTAGACGCTTTCCTCCACACCTGTGACGCGGTAGACGGTTTCGCCCCCCTGGGGGCAGGGCGCTCAAGTTCGGGGCAGCCGGGCCGATACGCACACCAGAGGGGCGGCTAGAGCCGCCGCAAATTTAGCGCGAAGGGCGTCCCGCCCGTAGCGCGGAAACTTGAGGAGCGCTTACATGTCACTGGTCCTGAACACGAACTACGACTCACTCGTCGCACAGAACAACCTGGCTTCTTCCGGTAGCCAGCTGTCGATGGCCTTGCAGCAGCTCTCGTCGGGCTTGCGCGTCAACACCGCCGCGGACGACGCCGCCGGCTACGCGATCGCGCAGAGCATGACTTCGCAGATCAACGGCCTCAACCAGGCCGCTCGTAACGCGAATGACGGCGTGTCGCTGACGCAGACCGCGCAGGGTGCGCTGACTGAGATCACCAACGACCTGCAGGCGATGCGCACGCTCGCTGTGCAGTCTCTGAACGCCACCAACGGCTCGCAGAACCGCGCGAACCTCGACCAGCAGTTCCAGCAGCTGGCGCAGGACATCGACCAGGTTGCCAAGACCTCCGCGTTCAACGGCGTGAACCTGCTCGACGGTAGCTTCCAGGGTGCGGCCTTCCAGATCGGTGCCAACGCCGGTCAGACGATCACTGTGTCGTCGGTCGCCAGCGCTCGCACGAGCGCCTTGGGTCAGTCGTACGGCGCGAGCCAGACTGGCACGAAGCTGACCGCCGCCACCGGTATCACGGCCGCGGGTCAGTTCACCATCAACGGCACTGACATCTATGCCAACAGCACGATCGCGGGCAACGCCCGTGACATCGCGGCCGCCATCAACACCGCGGGCATCGCGGGCGTCACGGCGACCGCGCTGGCGACATCAGTCGTCGGCACCTACACTCTGGCAGACACCGTCGCGGGCGCGGGCACGCTGACTCTGAATGGTGTTGCTATCGCCATCAATGTCGTTGGCGTGCAGGCCACCGACACGGCGGCCGCTCTGGCCGCGATCAATGCGAACAGCGCAGCCACTGGCGTCACAGCCAGCAACAACGGCGGCGCGCTCACACTGACCGCCTCTGACGGCCGCAACATCACGACGGCGTGGGCCGCCGGTACGGCAACCAACAGCGCCCTGTCGGACCTCGGGCTCGGTGGTGCGGCTGCGACGAACTTCAGCAGCTACAACCTGGCCTACACCGGCACGACCGGACTGACGATTGCCGGCTCCGCTGCGACGGCCACCAAGGGTCAGGCGAATGCGACCCTGGCCTCCGCCGCGACCGGTGCTGCGATCTCGGTCTCGAACGTGACGACGGTCACCAACTCCAACGCTGCTCTGGCGTCGATCGACGCGGCTCTGCAGCAGGTTGCGACCACGGGCGCGCAGCTCGGCGCCTTCCAGAACCGGTTCCAGGCCGCGATCTCCGGTCTGCAGACCTCGGCGACGAACCTCTCGTCCGCCAAGAGCCGGATCGTGGATGCCGACTACGCCACGGCGACCTCCAGCCTGTCGAAGGCCCAGATCCTGCAGCAGGCGGGTACGGCCATGGTGGCGCAGGCCAACACGATTCCGCAGAGCATCTTGACGCTCCTGCAGAAGCTTCCGTAAGGCTGATGACCTCAGCTTTCGGCAGCAGTCGTGATCGAAGAGGGGGCGGGCGCGCAAGCGCCCGCCTTCCTCGTTTTGCCGGAAATGCTTTTGTCTTAAGTCTTACCGTGGAGTGACGATGGCCGACTCGACCACACCCGTCTCCGTAGCGAGCGGCAGCAGTGCCGGTGCCGCAGGCGGCTCCGTCATCAACGTCAGCTCGCTGGTCCAGCAGCTGGTCACGGCGGAAATCGCACCCCAGCAGTCGGTGATAGCCAGCCAGACTCGGGCCGTCACCACCCAGATCTCCGCGCTCGGGCAGCTCAAAAGCGCCCTGGCGACGTTCCAGGGAGGGCTCAGCTCGCTCGATACCGCCTCTGCCTTCAACTCGCAGACGGCCTCGAGCAGCGACCAGAATGTCTTCACCGCCGCGGCGAGCTCGAGTGCGACCACGGGGTCGTACAACGTGCTGGTCACCCAGCTCGCTTCGGCGCAACAGCTGATCTCAGGGCCCTTCGTCGGCGGCGGATCGGCCTCGATCGCCGATGGCGCCCTCACTCTGGCGCTCGGCAGCTCCAGCTTCAATGTGACCGTCGACAGCACCAACGACACGCTGAACGGCCTGGCCGCGGCGATCAACTCGGCCAGCGGTAACCCAGGCATCACGGCGACCGTGCTGCAGGGCACCGACGGTGGCCATCTCGTGCTCACCTCTACTCTCACCGGGGCGGCAAACAGCATCCAGGTCACCGAAGGTGACGGTGGCACGGCGCTGGCAAGCCTGACCTACGGGCCCGGTAACACGACCCACTACGATCAGCAGTCCTTCGCCCAGGATGCTCAGTACAGCATCGCGGGCGTCAGTGGGACGAGCTCGAGCAACACTGTCAGCACCGCCATCGACGGCGTGACACTCAATCTGCTCGGCAAGACCTCGGGGACGACGCCCGCCACCCTGACCGTGGCGAGCAACATGACGGCAGTGACCACGAACATCCAGAACTTCGTTGCAGCCTACAACGCGATGGAACAGACGTTGTCCTCGCTCGGCAGCTTCGACAAGACCTCGAACACGGCCGGCCCCATGATGGGCAACGCCGTGCTCACCGGAATCCAGAGCCAGGTGCGCAGCGCGCTCAATAGCATCGTCAACACCGGCTCATCGGTCTACAACACGCTCGCCAGTATCGGTGTCACGAGCAATAGCGACGGCACGCTGAGCGTGGATTCGACGACGCTGTCGACCGCACTGTCGACCAACTTCAACGCCGTCAACCAGCTGTTCAGCAGCACCAACGGCGTCGCCTCTACGCTCAACACCCAGCTCATGGCCGCCCTGGGATCCGACGGGTACGTGACTTCCGCGGCGCAGTCCCTGACCAACCAGGCGAATGCGCTCACGGACCGCAGCAACGCTCTCACCACCCAGGGCAACGCGCTGACGGTAAGCCTGACGACGCAGTTTGCGCAGCTGGACACCCTGCTGTCCTCGTTGCAGACGACGTCTTCGTACCTGACGCAGGCGTTCTCTACGCTGCCCACGGCGTTCGCGACGAAGTCCGGCTAACGTTGCCCAGCCCGCTCAAGCCGGGGCTGAAACGGCCGCTACAGACGTTACCGAGGTCGAAGGAAGGAGCAACGTAGAGTGAACTCGAAGCTGGCGACGTACCGAAGCGTTTACGTCCACGGCGGCGTAGCCGGCGCCGACCCGCACGGGCTCGTGCTGATGCTGATGAACGGCGTCATGGAGCGACTGGCGACTGCTCGAGGCTGTATCGAGCGTCGCGACATTGTGTCGAAGGCGAAGTTGCTGCACAGTTGTGTCACTCTCGTTGCGGAGCTGCGCGGCAGCCTCAATCTGACACAGGGCGGCCCGCTCGCGCAAAACCTCGACGACCTGTACGACTACATGACTCGCCGGTTGTTGTTGGCGAATGCCGAAGACAACATATCGTGCATCACTGAAGTCGAGCGCCTGTTAGGTGAAATTCGCTCCGGATGGATCGGAATCGGTCCGGAAGTGCGCAAGTCGACACAGTCAACCGTTCACGATGCAGCTTAAGATGGAGACCACGCATTGACCGAGGGCCTTCGCGCCTGAGCGAGAAGCGAGCGCCCCCAAGGAGCGCCCCATGGTTGAGGAAAT
>Ga0070681_10007150_pt1 | contig 10877 bp, 12 predicted proteins | sample KBSC83BmetaG_FD_65650 | JGI IMG/M metagenome (GOLD analysis project Ga0070681, IMG submission 65650) | Corn rhizosphere microbial communities from Kellogg Biological Station, Michigan, USA - KBS C8-3B metaG | ecosystem: Host-associated > Plants > Roots > Rhizosphere | place: USA: Michigan...
AAGCGTAAGTCTGCGACTGACGAGCAAGGGCAAAAAAGCGCTTGCACGCGATCCGTTCGAAGTTCTGGTGCGCGCCGTGGATTCGCTCGACGCGACAGAGCGAACTGCGATGCGTCGCGCCCTGCACCAAGTGCTGTCCACTCTAGCGACGAGTGATGCGCATCGGCGCTTCGGTGGTTGCCAAGACTGCACGCACTTCGGCAGAGAGAAGCGCGGCAACCCGCCGAGCATGGGCGCCTCGGCCGCTGAATGCCTGCTCCTCGATGTTCCGATTCAGCCTGAGGACATAGGTCTTCTGTGCATCCATTTTCAACCAGTGAACGAGCACCGCGAGGACGGACGGACACTATGAAGAATTCATCACTGCGATCTGCCGAAAGGACGCTTAATTGACCTTCGTCGTCAACGAGAGCTGTATTCGCTGCAAAAGTATGGACTGCGTCGACGTGTGCCCCGTGGACTGCTTCTACGAGGGCGAGAACATGCTCGTCATCCACCCGGACGAATGCATCGATTGCGGGGTCTGCGAGCCGGAATGCCCGTTCGACGCGATCAAACCTGACACCGAGCCGGGGCTTGAGAAATGGCTGTCGCTGAATGCGGAATACGCGAAAATCTGGCCAAATATAACGATCAAAAAAGCGCCCCCGCCCGACTCAAAGGAGTGGGAGGGGAAGCCGGACAAACTTCAATACTTCTCACCAAATCCCGGCGCGGGTGATTGAGGCGGACATTGTCGGAGCACCGGGCGCATTGCGGTTTTAGTCTTCGATTCGGCTTGGTCATGGGATCCTCTGGAGTTCGAGCCGTAAGTAGGCTAGCCCACCCTTGTTGGCAGTTGGAGAGTGCGATGAATAAGACCACGACCTTCGAACACGGCGGCAAGGTCTACGAAGTTCGCGCGATCCCGACGTTAAACGGTTGGAAGGTTCGCATTTTCGTCGAGGGCATTCCGGCAAATGGCTTCACTTATTCAGTCGACTCCCAAGTCTATCAAGATGCTGCGATCGACGGAGTGCCGGAAGATTTGGTGGCCGGGCTGATGGAAACAGCAGAGCGTGATTTTCGGCGCGGTGTGTGTACCGAAAACCTTATCCGAGTTGATGAGGTGACGGAATCGCCTAAGCTGGAAGAATGATCGGGGCTACTGTGTTTCGTACTGGCCGTCTTGGCCTCGCCGTTCATGTCGAGGATGAGGCTTGAGGGCCAGAACGCCGGTCGTTGGAGGAACAAGTGAGTCAGTTTGATTATGGCAGACTTCCGGGCTGGAAAAGGAAGGGACGGTCCCGGCGCATATTCCGAGGATGGCCAGACGACCCCCGCGTGCGCCTTGTTGAGGTCATTGTCACGGCAGAGAAGCCTAACCTCTGGAAATGGCATGTTTTCGCCGCTTCGAATTAGTTCTGCCAGGACCGACGATCGCGGCACTATTGTAGAGCGCGTCGCCCGCTCGTTCGCAGATGCCGGCAACAATCACGGTGCCATGCCGGCAGGCTGCGTCCAGCCAAGCCTCAGACGTCGCCCCATTAGGCACCGGCTCGGCCAGCGTGAAAGCCTCGTGCCGCGATGCAAAGACATAGCCCGAATTGCACAGCTCGGGGAGCACGATCAGCCGTGCGCCCTTGCCTGCTGCCTCGGAGATCTTGTCCAACGAGTGCGCCACATTGGCTTTCTTTTCGCCGATCTTCGGCTCCATCTGGATACAGGCGACCGTGATCGGGCTTTCAGCTTGCATTGCACAACTCCGTTGCGATCTCAAAGTTTGGGGTGCATGTCTTTCCAGCCATGCCCGCGCTCATACGCATCAGCGGCGCGGATCAGGGTCATCTCGTCGAAGGGGCGGCCCGCGAGCTGCAGGCCGATGGGCAGTCCGTTGCTATCGAACCCGCAGGGCAGGGAGATTGCGGGCAACCCAGCCAAATTCCAAGGATAGGTCAGCCGCCACGAAGCTGCGAGCACGCTTTCGTCCTGCGCTCCGACGCGAACCGTCCATTCCCCGATCGGCCATGCGGTGAGTGGGCAGGTGGGCCCGATAATCACGTCCACGTCAGCAAAGACCCTGGCCAGATCATCGATCAGCACACGGCGGAGCTGTTCGGCTTTGAGGTAATCTGGGCCGGTGATCAAGCGGCCCATCTCAATCAGCGTGCGCACGTCGTTGGTGAAGCCGGTCACCGCCCCGCTGGCCAGATTGCGGCTGTGGTAGGCAGTAGAAGAGGACAGCTCGATCGCAAAGATCGCTCCAAGACCAAAAGCAAGGATCGGCAGCTCGAATTCAACGAGCTGGGCCCCGGCGTCGCGGTAGAAGCGGATCGCGGCCTCGATGGCCGCATCGACATCGGGCTGATTGTTGTCGAACATGTGGTTGCGGCAGATGCCGACCCGAAGATCGGTAATGGGTTGGCCAAGCGCCGCCGTAAAATCCGGAACGTCAGTGCGCGCTGAGCCCGGATCTTTCGGATCGTGACCGGAAATAGCGTTCAGGGCATAGACGCTGTCAGCGACAGTATAGGAGAGCGGCCCGGCATGGTCGAGCGACCAGCTATGGGGAACGATGCCAGCGCGGCTCACTCGGCCGAAGGTCGGCTTAAGTCCGACCGTGCCGCACAAGGCAGCCGGGATGCGGATCGATCCGCCAGTGTCCGAACCCATCGCCACAGGCACGATCCGCGCGGCGACGACAGCGCCCGATCCCCCGCTCGAGCCGCCAGGTACGCGGTTCAGATCCCAAGGATTCTTCGAGGGCGGCGTTACATTGCCCCATGCGAATTCGTGCATCCGCGTCTTGCCGACGATGATCGCGCCGGCTTCACGCAGCTTCGCGACGACTGCGGAGTCCTGCCTGGCGAAGTGCACACCGGGGGCATCGGTACCGGCGCGGCTCGGCATGTCCGCGGTGAGGTAGTTGTCCTTGACCGCCACAGGTACGCCGTGGAGAGGTCCGCGCCACCGGCCCTGACCAATTTCACGATCTGCCGCCGCAGCCTGGACGCGGGCATCCTCGGCGAGGCATACGAAGCTTTCCAGCTTGCGGTCGAGCATAGCGATGCGATCGAGCGCGTTCTCGAGCAGATCAACACTTGTCAATTTCCCAAGGCGAAGATCGGCCGACAGCTCCGCAATGGGACGCGTGATTGGATTTTCCTGCATTGCCGACCTCAGTCCTGCTCGTTCGCCGGCATCACCGAGAAAACCACCGCCGGATGAACATCTGTCAGATCAAGGCTTCGCAGCTTTGCGATTTCTTGAGCCACCGGTTGGAAGGCGGCGAGAACAGCAGACCTTCGCTCATTTTCGAGCTCGATGCCCAGCGCCTCAACAAGCATCTCCAACTCGTTCATCGTATCCTCCCCATTATCTCTTACCGTCCCCGGCTCCCGCCGCCTTCCGGCCGATCCGGCGGCGAGCGCAGCAGCATTTGCGTGACCCCAAGTGGGGGCGGCTCGGCGGGGTCGCAGCGCTTTGGCATCCCTGCGATGAAGGGCACAAGCTGCGCACGCGCTATGCGCAGCACGCGGCGCAGTTCGGCGATCGGCTCTGAATGCTCATCCACCCGGATGTCGATGAGCGCATAGACCTCATCGGCATGGACCCGCAGAGCCGCGGACTGTTTACCGCGCTTATCCCCACCCGCAGCGTCTCCTGCTTCAAGAGCCAACATCAGGCGCTCGGCAAGGTCCTCAGACTCGCTGTAGTCGAAAGCCGCAGCCATTGTGCCCAGCACTTCGGGGCCCGTAAGCATATTGCCGACTACCGCCACGCCCACCCCCAAGATTTGTCCGGCCCATGGCGTGCATTCCGTGCCGGTATGGGCGGCGCTTGCTCCGCTTCCATCCACAAGGCCTAACTGTCGGAAGGCGCGCGCCTCGTCGCCGGCGAGCGCGGTCGACAATGCATCAGTTGCTCCTGCCCCTTTCTCCAGTTCGGCGAGCGCCGTCAACGCCAGATAGGGATTGACCCAGCTCTGCGTCGATACCGCGCCGACACCCGACAGGACGAAGGGGCACATCGAGCCAACAGCGGGTACGGCCGAGGCCACCGCCACCCCGAGCTGCCCGGTCCGCGGACATCGGGCGATGATGGAAAAAGTGTTCGCTTCACGTCTCAAACAATCACACCCGCAGTTGATCCTGGACACGAGCGGCAGCAAGCTCGTCGCCGGCTACGCCATCATCGGCGATCTCGCCAATCTTCAGCACCGCGTACCGGTCGGCCATGGAGAACGCGAACGGCACGTTCTGCTCGACGATGAAGATCGCCGTCCCCGTGCGCTTGCGCTCCGTCAACAGAATCTCGGTCAGGCGCTGGATCATGGACGGCTGCAATCCTTCCGAAATCTCGTCGATCATCATGAGGCGAGGCGAGCCGAGCAGTGCCCGGGAGACGATTAGCATCTTCTGCTCGCCGCCACTGAGGGTGCCGGCCTTCTGGCTAAGACGCTTCCCGACTATGGGGAAGTATTCGCTGACGCGGGCCAACCCTTCGGCAAAGCCCCGATCGTCGCGGAGGCCGAGCCGGAGATTGTCCTCTACTGTCAGGTCCTGGAACAGCGTCTGCTCCTGGGGAGTGTAGGCAATGGCCTTGCGCGCGATTAAATGGGTGGAGAGGGACGTGACGTCCTCCCCGAACAATTTGATCCTGCCCCTCTTGGCCGGGAGGAAGCCGAGTACCGTTTTGAGAAGAGTGCTCTTGCCCATGCCGTTCTTGCCAAGCAGGGCAAAGATTTCGCCGGGCCGGATGCTGAGCGAAACATTGCGCAGTACCATGGCTTCGCCGTACCCGCTGCTCAGTTCGGCAATGTCGAGGACAGTCCGGCTCATGGCGCCAGTTCCTGATGCACGCCGCCCGCATAGATCGTCCGCACGAGCTCGGAGCCGACCACCTCGGCCACCGAGCCGTCCAGCAGCACCTTGCCCTGATGCAGCACGATGATGCGGCTGGAGATTTCGCGGACGAATTCCAGATCGTGCTCGATGATTAGTGTGCAGAGACCTTCGCGCTGGACGAGGTCGACCAGGATACTACCAATCAGCGTGCGCTCGGGCTTGGTGAGGCCGGCAGTCGGCTCGTCAAGCAGCAGCACACTTGGCTCCAGCGCCAGCACCATTGCCAGCTCCAGCGCGCGTTTCATGCCGTGGGACAAATATCGGCACTCGATCGCCAGCTGTCGGTCGAGACCCGTCGCGGTGATGACGCGGCGGGCGGCGTCAGGCAGCGCGAGCATCGGCGCATGGCTCAGCATGCGCGTTCCGTCCAGCCGGTGACGGGCGAGGCGCAGGCATTCGGCCACCGTTAGAGTTTCGAAGAGGCTGGTGGTCTGGAAGCTTCGACCGATACCGAAGCCAACCACGCGGTGCGGGGGAGTGCGCGCAATGCCATGTCCGAACACCGCGACCGTCCCGCCCGTGCGCTCATAACCATCCGAGAGGCAGCGCATGAGAGTGGTTTTGCCCGCGCCATTCGGGCCGATGATGCCCAAGAGCTCGCTCCCCAGCGCTTTGAACGCCACTCCTTCGAGTACTTTGAGGCTGCCATAGGAGCAGGCCAGATCCGCGATGTTCACGGCGGGAGCATCCGAGCCGGTGCCGGCGCGGCGTCCCTCCGGGGCATCAACGAGTGCCGGGACCGCGAGGCGCAGCGTTGCGTCGCGGCGGCCGGTGGCAGCCGACCACAGGCGCCGCAGGCTAACCTTGAGCACTGGTACGATCCCCTGCGGCAGCGCTACGATCACCAGCACGAAGATCGAACCGATGATCAGCTTCCAGACATAAGGCAGATTGCCGGACAGGTAGGCGCTGATCACGTCGATGGCGATCGTGCCAAGCACGGGACCGATCAGCGTTCCACGCCCACCGAGCGCGACCCACATCACCAGTTCGGTGCCGAACACGAAGCTTCCGATCTCCGGCGCGACGACCACCGTATATCCGGCATATGCATAGCCAGCGACCGAGGCGATCATTGCCATGACCACCATCAGCAGGATTTTGACTCGCGGCGCGTTGATCCCGAGATAGGTGCAGCGCTGTTCGTTCTCGCGGATCGCGACCAGCACCCGGCCGAAATCGCTATTGACGAAGAACCAGGCCGCCGTCGTCAGCACCACGAGGCCGATGCCGCAGATGGTGAACCAGGCTTCCACCGACAGGTCGAAGGTGTTGTAGCCCACGAGTCCGCTCGAAGAGCCGGTGAAAGTTCCGCCGGAGTAGAGGACCTGCACAAGAATGATCGGCAGCGCCAGCGTTACGATCGCGACATACAGCGGCGAGGCGCCGTGGAAGAACGAAATCCAGCCGGTTATGCACGCCACCACCGCCGAAACGGCCAAACCGGCCAGCAGCGCCAGCACCGCGGTTTGTGGCGAGAAGTCCATATACGTGAAGGTGATGCCGGCAGCATACGCCCCGATTCCGAAAAACGCGGCCTGACCGAAGGTGAGGATGCCGGTATAGCCCCAAAGGATATCCACCGTCAGCGCCGTCGCGGCGTAGAGGAAAGACCGCACAAGGATGTTGACGGTATAGGAATCGAGGAGATAGGGCCCCGCGACGGCCGCCACGATGCACAGCCCCGCGATCGACCCGGCAGCTACGAGCCGGCCGGAAAAGGCCCGCCGGGGCAGAGTCTCGGGCGTGGTGGTGAGGTCAGCCATGGCCGAATCCCGCCGGCCGGATGCGGAGGAGGAGGGCTGCCAGAACCACGATGGTCAGTCCGCCGATCACCGGGCTGACGAAGGTGGAAACCAGCACCTGCGCCCCTCCAAGCGTGACCGCCGCGGTTGCAAGACTTGTGAGCGATACTGACGACACGAGGACCAGCATGAACGCGTTGACCAGCCAGGGCACGCCCATATTCGGATCGACGGCGGAAAGTGGTGTGATAAGCGCACCGGCGAGGCTCGCAAGCCCGGCCCCGATGCAGAACGTGACGAAGCGCACATGGCCGCTATTGATGCCGAGCCCCCGCGCGAGCGGTTCGTTCATGATCACCGCGCGCGCCTCGAGGCCGAGCCGGGTTGCATTCAGGAGCGCTGCAATGCCGCCCGCCACCGCCGCCGCCGCGACGATGAGAAAGAGACGATACACGGAATAAGTCTCTCCAAACACACTGGTGGCCCCTGTGATGGGCGTCTGCACAAACTGAATCTCGCGGCCAAAAACGATCGTGATGAGCTGGCCGATGATAATGCCGAGACCCCAGGTCGCTAGGATTGCATCGAGGGGCCGATCGTACAGCGGACGTATGACGAAGCGTTCGATAACGGCCCCCATTACGATTCCGGCCACAGCCGCCGCCGGATAGGCCAGCCATGCGTTCCAGCCAAGCTGCGTCACCACGAGTCCCGAATAGCCGCCGATGGTGAGAAAGCCGCCATGGGCGAAGTTCACGATTTTCAACACCCCAAGGATGATGAGAAGCCCGGAGGCGACGGCAAACAAGATTGCTGCTGTCGTGATGATGTCCAAAACGAGCGCTGTCATGCCGGTCTCCGCGCGGCTTCGATGCTGCCGAAGAGCGGAATGAGCCTCCGCGGCGCGTCAGGGAGATGGGGGAGACTGGCACCGCTCATGAGCACACGCAATCATCTGCGACAAAGCCGCGACTGCGACTCAGGTAACTCCCCGCTGTTGCGAGGGTTACCTGAGAAATGGACGCTGGTTCTTCTGACCCGGTCAGAGCTTCGGGCACTGCTCGCCCGGACTGACGTTCGGGAAGCTCTTCACGATCTTCACGGAGCCGTCAGCCTGCACTTGACCGAGATACATCGTGAGCGGCGCATGGCGCTGGGCGTTCATCTGCACCTTGCCGCGAGGACCGGCGAATGACACTTCGGCCAGGGCCGCGACGACCGGATCGGCAGCGGTGGTCTTCGCCTTTTCGACGGCCGCCTTGTAGAGATAAACCGCATCATATTGGGGCACGGAAAGGTCGTTGGGCGTAAGCAGCTTGTCGCCGAACTTCGCCTTCATCGCCGCCATGAATTTCTTATTGGCGGGCGTATCGATATTCGTGAGGAAGGATGCGGAAATGAACACGCCGTCCGCATCGGCCGCCATGGTCTTTGCCGTGCCCTCGTCCACGCTGAGATTGCCGACAGGGGCTTTCATCCCGGCTGCCTTATACTGCTTTTGCAAGGTGACGTTCGGAGCACCGCCGGCGGTTGAGAAGATCACGGCGTCCGGGTTGGCACTTCGCATCTTGGAGATGATTGCGGTCCAGTCGGTCGCGTCCATTGGCTGATATTCGTCACCGACGACCTTGCCGCCTTTCTTCTCGATGTAAGCCTTGGTGAAGGCCAACATTCCGCGTCCGAACGCATAGTCGCTACCTACCAGGAAAATGGTCTTCGCCTTGTACTCGTCCATGAAATGATCGACGATGGGGCCCACCATCTGCTCGGGGACCGCGCCATCGGCGTAGAGATACTTGTTGCAGGAGCGGCCCTCATAGAGGGACGTGTAGATGTAGGGGACCTTACCACGCGATACGACCGGCAGCATGCCGTTACGAGCGGCGCTCGTCTGCATCGAAATCAGCGCATTGACTTTCTTCTGAAAAATCAGCGAGTCCGCAGCTTTCTGAGCGCCGGCCGCGCCCGAGCCGTCATCGGCAACCTCAAGCTCTACCTTTTTGCCGAGAATACCGCCAGCCGCATTGATCTCGTCGACGGCCAATTCGGCAGACTGCACCACCGACGGTGCCACCACGCTGTTGGCTCCGGAAAGCCCCGTAGGTATTCCGATTTTTATGACTTCTTGAGCTTTCGCCCCGTGACCCGACATCAGCGCCAGAATGACTGCGCCTATTCCCAACTTTGAAAACATCGCATTTGAACGCGCATGATTTGTCATAGCCCTGAACTCCCCGCGTAAGCCAAAATGCCAAGCAAAACACTACTGCGCTTCGAACGAGCAGCAAGGAGAAATAAGCGACCGGATTGCGCGAAATTTGGCCTGCGCAGGTCTTTATGTCGCTTGCGCTGACATTAAAGTCAGCCGGCCTGGCGTACCGTTCGCAATTTCACCGCCTGGAACAAAGATTTGCCGATCAAGCCGGCGCCACGCGGTCTTTTAGTGCGTCCATATGGCCGCACAAAGAAATTGCAGCCAGACAAATGCCAACGCGCCCCTCCTGCACGCGGGAGCGCGATACAGCAAGGTCTCGAAATGTCGGGATGCCCGGCAATTTCGGCCGAGCATGCTTCAGCGATTAACCCGAACGGAAGCAAAGTGTCCGGTGAGCGCGCCGCCACATTTTTCCGCGGCAATACGGCTCGCTCGCATCTGATCGCGCGCCCTCTCATCGGCGGTCCGAGGGGCCGTCGCTTTCAGCGTACGGCTCTCCTCCGGCGCGTTGTCATCAGGCGTCCGCAACCGCTCAAATAGGTTACTGACCAAGCCGCGCAATCGCAGGTTCTCCGACACCAGATCTTTCATCTGCCTCACGGCCGGAACGTCGAGACCGCCGAACTGGCGGCGCCAGCGGTAGAAGGTGCGTGGGGTGATGTTGGCGGCCTCGCAGATCTCCGCAACTGGAACGCCGGCGCTGGCTTCCCCAAGCAGTTGGAGGATTTCGCTTTGTGTGAATCGGGAACGCCTCATTGGATGCTCCGTCTCTGAGTGTCTCTGTAGCACAACACAAGATCCGGGGATTCGGATCTGTTGTCGCAATGGTCCTTCGCGCGATTGCTGGCGCGACGATCAATCCACAAGCCAAGTATACCTCAGCAACGGCGATCCCTCACGCCGATCTGCTACACATGGCCATTGCGCGGGGATGAGCCGAGTGTGACGATCAGCCGTTCTGTACTCCGCCGGAGCCCACTTATGCCGCGTCGCTACGAGATACCCAGTACTCCCCAAAATATGGTATGGGGATACCTTGATAGCACAACGCCGCACGTTCTGGAAGTGAGCTCGGGCGACACGGTCACGCTGCATAGTTTCCCGTCAGGAGGGAAGGAGACCCTGCCGGATGATATCAACCTGGTCCCGAGCGATTATCTTGCCGCGCTCGAAACGCTGCCGCCCGGCCCCGGGTCGCATTTCATCACGGGACCCATCTATGTCAGAGGCGCCGCTGTCGGCGACGCGCTGCAGATCGACATTCTCGACGTGAAGCTGCGACAGGACTGGGGATTTGTATCGATACTGCCGCTGTTGGGCACGTTGCCGGACGAATTCACTGACTATGAAACGATCCATCCGAGAATCGACAGGCAACGCAACGTCTGCATCATGCCCTGGGGGGGCGAGATTCCGCTCGAGCCGTTCTTCGGGATCATTGCCACCGCGCCACCGCCGAGCTGGGGCCGTTGCGGGTCGCCCGTTCCACGCGCGTTCGGCGGCAACATGGACAACAGGGAACTGCGCGCGGGGACTACCCTGTACCTGCCCGTCTTCAATGAGGGAGCGCTGTTTTTCGCCGGTGACGGTCATGCCGTGCAGGGCGATGGTGAAGTGTGCATCACGGCGCTTGAGACAGGCGTGACAGGAACGTTCCGTCTCACCGTGCGCAAGGACATGGAGTTACGATGGCCCTTCGCTGAAAGCGCGACACACCTGATGTCAATTGGCCTTGACGAGGATCTCGACGACGCAGCCAAGCAGGCCGTCAGAGAAATGGTCAAACACGTCTGCGCGCGCACCAATCTCACTCGCAACGAGGCTTACATGCTATGCTCTCTCGCGGGCAACCTCCGCGTGACGCAGCTCGTCGACGGCAACAAGGGAATCCACATGCTTTTGCCGAAATCGCTCTTGTAGGGGTGCAGCGAACTCTGCAATTGCTTAGGTGGGCGATTTGCTCCTGTCCCTGTCGGAAACCTAATTCGGCTGGCAAGTGAAGCCGAATCGCGCAATGTTTCTATCTTATGA
>Ga0070681_10007151_pt1 | contig 10875 bp, 10 predicted proteins | sample KBSC83BmetaG_FD_65650 | JGI IMG/M metagenome (GOLD analysis project Ga0070681, IMG submission 65650) | Corn rhizosphere microbial communities from Kellogg Biological Station, Michigan, USA - KBS C8-3B metaG | ecosystem: Host-associated > Plants > Roots > Rhizosphere | place: USA: Michigan...
AGAGAAGGTTAATTAGGGAGGTGGGCTTTGGTTTGGGCTCTGATCTTTGGAATTGGTGCTTAGTACTTTGTACTTAGTACTAGGTGCTTTATGTTCTTTGCACCAAGCACCATGAAAGACAAAGTACCAAGCAAAAAGATCAAGGCCCAAAGAAAGATCCAAGACCAAAGACCAAAGACCAAAGACCCAACCACAATGTATCGTCGACCAAGATTTCTTGAAGTGCTGCACTCGATACGCGAAGAGATGTCGCGTGAAGCAGACTATGATGTTGACCTTTTCGCGGAGATGGTGAGATCAGGTCAACAACCTACTCATGGTCCAGAACGCGTCATTCGCGGATTTAGAACTCGCGCGCCGAAAGCTGAGAACGAGTCAACTACGAAGAATAAACGTAGACAGCGAAAGCGCACAGCGTGATAATGAGTCTGGCAATTATTACAAGTGAACTCGGTAACTAGATACTGCGGAATTATGAATCCTACTTTTGAAACAATCGGTCTGGAAGTTTCGAGTGAGAAGGCCTTCAACTACCTTGCTGAAAGAGCAGGGGACCAGGGAGAGCCAACCCAACTTAATCGTCGAGGAGCTGTTCTACATGGCAGATGCTGGAAACTCGGAGGTGGTCTGGAAGTATGGACCGTGCTCTACGAGTCTGGCAGCGGTGACTTGTTCTACGCTGACTGCCGGCCTGGTTTTCGCGCTCGCTATATTCAAACAATCTCTCCGTGGGCTCTGACGGAATACGACGAAGAGGGTGAAGCAGTCATTCACGGCTTTCGCGAGGGTACCGATTGCGAAGTACTCTTTGAATTGCAGAATCTAACCGAAGTTGGTTCCGCAAGTTTTAGCGCTCCCGAACTACATGTTGGTCTCTGTGGTCTTGCGTATCGCGCCAGGGTTCGCAGCGGCAAGCCCGCCAAGGCTCGTTGGGTCCCGCTTGAAAAGGCTGCTCCCGCGAGAGCTGCGCATGAAAATGATTGGAGCTTGTCGGGCCAGGTTATTGCTTATAAACCGTTGAAGAATCCCCTTTCCGGAGGAGAGCTTTTCTGGATTCACGTGGATCTCGAACGCATCAAGTTGGAAGTCTTGGTGAATAAGCGTGCCTTGCGTGGCAGTCCACTAAGTGTTGGCGCCACTCTCGAAGCTGAAGTCTGGTTACAGGGTCACGTGCTCGATGAACATGCCCTTCGTTCGCGTTACGAGGGAGTTGACTACTCTTGTTCGCAAGCCAGTTACTGGTCGACTCTCAAACGGAAAAATTAAACTACTCGGCGCGACGGAAGATTTGAGCTCACTCTCAATCGTTCGAGCAGAGTCTTGTGAAACTTGATGAAACGAGTGGTCGTTTTTGTAGCTTTAGTCCTTACCCTTTTCCTCGCTGCTTTTATCCTCAACAACTACTGGATTCATCGATACGACCTTTTGATTGAGCGGCAGGCAGCGGTTTATCGCGTCGATCCGGATCTAGTTTGGAGCATCATTTACGAAGAGACGTATTTCAGCCCCTGGAAGATCGGCAAAGATGGCGAGATTGGTTTAATGCAAGTGACCCCAACCGTCGGCAAAGAGTGGGCGGCAGCGACTGGCATGAAAGAATTCGAAAGACAAATGTCCAGTGACCCAAAGAGTTTCCTCACCGAAGCCGAACACAATATTCAGGTCGGTTGTTGGTATCTCGAAAAGATTCACGAGCAATTCCAGGATGCGAATGATGCGGAAACCCGAATGGTTGCCGCTTACAATGCTGGACCAAGCCGGGCGGTTGAGTGGAGTCGTGTGGCGGAAGAGGGGAAGCGGCAAACCGGGGCTGAGTTCATCGCCCGGATTGACATACCCTCAACCAAGGCGTACGTGATCTCGATCATGCAACGCTACCGTCAGCTCAAAACTGCGAAGAATCAAGCGATAACCGTTCACAATCCTTAAATCTGTTTCTGCGATGCTCTGGGAGAGACTTTGCTACGTCAATACTTTCCTGAACTGATAGTTGCATTAAAACTATTGGTCGCCATGATATGTGGTGGCGCCATTGGTCTCGAGCGCGAACTGAGTCGCAAGGCAGCCGGACTCAGAACCAATGTGTTGATTTGCATTGGCGCAGCGCTTTACATGATCGTATCGCGACATATCGGTGGTGGCGCGCCTTACACCGACCCTGCAAGATTGGCAGCCCAGGTGGTGACCGGCATTGGCTTCCTGGGTGCCGGCGTGATTTTGCAGTCGCGTGGTTCTGTAACTGGTCTAACTACGGCCGCCACTATATTCGTGGTTGGCGCGGTCGGCATCGCGATTGGGGAAGGCCTCTTTGGAATTGCGATTTTTTCAACGGCGCTCATCATCATTGTTCTGGTGGTGCTGCGTTCTGTGGAGCGCGCTGTCATCAAGCGCCGGCGAATGTTTCATTACACATTGACCTCGCGCGATCCGAGTGAACTACTGGAACATCTTCTGGATCTATTTGAGCGCGAACACGTCCATCTTGAAGACTTCGAGGTACGCGAGTTGGGAGGTGGAGAGCACGAAGTCAAGGTTAGTGTTGTAACGTCGCTTGACGGAAATCGACGCCTGTTGCGCCAATTGAGGACGCTCGGTGGTGAACTCTTGACGACTACACAGCATCGACTTGGTTAACCTACATTGACGACAACCTATACAGCACGGTGGCTTTTACCAGTTTCATCTGAGGCGGTCGAGGACGGCGCGCTCGTAGTCAATGGAAACGAAGTCGTAGGTGTCGGAACGCGGAAAGAAATGTTAACCCTCTTTCCCGAATCCTCAGTTCAATCTCTAGGGGAAGCCATCATCCTGCCTGGTCTCGTCAATGCACATACCCACCTGGAACTAACCGCGATGCGTGGTTATCTTGAAAATGAGGAGTCGAATTTCTTTGCGTGGCTGCGTAAGCTGACTTTAGCGCGGCTCGATTTAATGACGGAGGATGACCTCGAAGTTTCGGTGTTGTGGGGAGCCTGTGAGGCGGCCCGGGCAGGAGTAACATCGGTTGGAGATGCAAGCGATGCAGGCCGGATCAGTATGAAGGCACTCCAGGCAATCGGTGTAAGAGGAGTTGTCTTCCAGGAATCATTCGGACCCGACGCGAACCTGGCTAAGGATAACCTCGCTACCTTGCAGACGAAGGTGGACCAATTGCTCGCACTGGAAAGTGACCTTGTGCGCGTTGGGGTTTCCCCACATTCCCCGTATACAGTCTCGGCTCCCCAGCTTGAATTGATTGCAGATCTTGCTCGCCAACAGAATTTGTCTTTGATGATTCATGCTGCCGAATCCGCCGCAGAAGAGTCTTTGATCCAGGATGGCAAAGGTCTGTTTGCGGAGGGTCTGAAGAAGCGAAATATTGATTGGCATGTCCCTGGACTGTCGCCAATTCAGTATCTGAAAGATCGGGGAATACTGGGAACCGAGACTTTACTCGCTCACTGCATTCGCGTGAACCAGTCCGACCTTGAAGCGATAGCTACAACCGGCGCCAGCATCGTTCATTGTCCAAAGTCCAATTCGAAGTTGGGCCATGGGTTCGCTCGACTCAGCGGATTTCTGCAGAATGGAATCAATGTTGGGATAGGCAGTGACTCTGTTGCGAGTAACAACAACTGCGATATTCTCGAAGAAACCCGTTTTGCGGCGCTGTTATCAAGGGCCGTAGCGTCACCCGATGATGGTCAAAGTCGAATTAGCAACCCGGAACTACTTCACCTCGCGACCAGTGGAGGTGCTAAATGTTTAGGTCAGACAGGTGGTTCGCTCCAGATCGGCGCGAAAGCGGACTTTATTGCAGTGGCAATTGATGGAACACACCAAACACCGGGGTATGATCCGGTAGCAACTCTTCTTTTTGCGTCATCAGGGCGCGACGTCAGGTTGACGGTTGTGGACGGCCGGGAAATTTACCGCGATGGTCGAATATTGACCGTTGACGAAGAGAGGCTTCGTGCGAGAATTACCGAAGTCTCGCGTAAACTATCGTCCCATGAATATTCTGGTTCTTAATTGCGGTTCATCATCCATCAAGTTTCAGATCATCTCCACCGATCTGTCGTTAATAACGGCCAATGGAGATCAGCGTTTAGCTCGGGGCACGATCGAGAGAATTGGTGGCGAGGCAATAGTCTCGCTGCAAGCGGCCGATCGTGAAAAACAACTCTCCACTGCCACTCTCCGAGATATCCGTGCGGCTGTGGAATATCTGGTCCGATGGGCGGGTTCCGATAATGGACCAAGGGCCATCACCAGCGTTGCCGATATTCACGCAGTCGGCCATCGAGTGGTTCACGGTGGTGAACATTTTAAGCACTCAGTATTGATTGATGAGAAGGTAATTCGGGCAATCGAAGAATGTATTGAACTCGCACCGCTTCACAACCCAACCAATATTAAGGGAATCCAGGCAGCTCGAGATGTATTGGGCTCCGGTTTGCCACAAGTAGCTGTTTTCGATACTGCCTTTCATCAAACCCTACCAGAACGCGCATTCCTTTACGCAATTCCTTACCAGCTCTATCGCCGTCATCGCATCCGCCGCTACGGTTTTCACGGGACCTCACACCGGTACGTTGCTTATCGCTATCGCCAACTCCGTGGCATCTCCAGGGAAGAGACCAACGTCATCACGCTGCACCTGGGAAACGGTTGTTCGATCGCTGGTATCCGCGAAGGCGATTCACAAGACACCTCGATGGGATTGACGCCCCTGGAAGGATTGGTGATGGGCACGCGTTCGGGCGATCTCGATCCGGCGGTGCTTGATTTTATCGGCGAGAAGGAAGGCCTGAAGCCCGGTGAAGTTGAGACGCTGCTGAACAAACAGTCGGGCTTACTCGGTATATCGGGATTGACTAATGACATGCGCGAACTACTTGCGGAGGAACAGGAGAATAACGACCGGCGAGCTCACCTCGCCATCGAGATATTTTGTTATCGTGCCCGTAAATACATTGGGGCGTTTCTCGCAGCCACAGGTGGTGCGAACGCGCTGATATTCACTGGTGGAATCGGGGAAAACTCGCCGGATGTTCGAGCAAGAATCTGTGACGGGCTCGAATGGATAGGGCTGGATCTCGATGACGAAAAGAACGCCGCTGCCAGTAATGGTTATGAAGGTCTTATTAGCAAAGACGAAAGCCGGCTGGCTTGTTATGTAATTCCTACTGATGAAGAGTTACTAATAGCGCGCGACACGGTGAGATGTGTTGAAGGTGTGCCGCAGCGATATTGAGTTGTGTTGATTTTGAGGAGGATCCAATTATGTTGGTTATCAACTGTTAATTGGACCCTCGTCATTTTGCGAAAAGCTATGACTTGAGCGAGGCGGTGATGGCTGCGTCGAATATTTCGAGTGCCACATCGACGTTTTCTTTGCTCAAGATCAATGGCGGCGACCAGCGAATTGAGTTGGGTCCGGCCCCTAACAGGATTAGTCCTCGTTCAAAACTCGCTACCTCAATCCGATCTCGCAACTCTGGTGCGGGCTTCATCGAGTCTCGATCTGCAACGAATTCAACTCCAATCATCATTCCGAGTCCTCGAACATCGCCGATGCAATCGTGCTTCGCTTTGAGTTTCTCCAGGCCCGCTTTCAGATAAGCGCCTACCTCAGCGCTGTTTTGCACCAAACCACCTTCGAGAAGCTCTATTGTCTTCAAGGCAGCGGCAATACAGACTGGGTTACCACCAAACGTTGAAGCGTGAGCGCCTGGCTTCCAATTCATAATGTCAGCTCGTGCGACACAGGCACCGATGGGCAGTCCCGATCCAATGCCCTTCGCAATGCAGACTATGTCAGCCTGAACGTCGTAATGCTCTGAAGCAAACATTTTTCCGGTGCGTCCCATGCCCGACTGAACTTCGTCGACAATCAGCAGAATGCCGTACTGGTCGCAAATACGTCTTAAGCCTTTGAGAAAATCCTTTGGTGCTGGTACGTACCCGCCCTCGCCCTGGACCGCCTCTACGACAATGGCTGCCACCTCATCTGGAGGGGTCGTCGTTTTGAAAAGTCGTTCTTCGATCCAGTTCAACGCACCTTGTGAGGCGCCACCGTCTCCACAATCTGCCGCACTAAACGGATTGCGAAATTCATTTGGATAGGGAACATGGACCACGTCCAACGCCTGTCGCTTAAATCCTTTTCGTTGCGCTGCGCGGGATGACGTCAACGACAGAGATCCAAGAGTACGTCCGTGAAAACTATTGAAGAATGCGATGAACTTCTCGCGTCCGGTCGCGTGCATCGCGAGCTTGAGTGCCGTTTCGACAGCCTCAGTGCCACTGTTAGCAAAGTGCGTTTTCGTAGGCGATGGAACCGGAACGATGGAATCAAGTTTTTCAGCCAAGGCCGGCATATGGCGGTAATAGTAATCGGTGCCACACATATGGATGAGCTGTTCAGCCTGTTTTTGGATTGCCTTTACGACTTCGGGGTGACAATGACCGGTCGAACAGACCGCGACGCCGGCGTTGCAGTCAAGGAAGATATTGCCGTCGACATCCTCGACCCAGACGCCGGCAGCCTTTTCAGCCACTAATTTAAAGTCTGGCCGCGGGTAGGACGGATTTACGAATTGTGCGTCGGCTTCAATAATTTTACGGCCGTTGGGTCCTGGTAACTCAGTTTTAATCTCCGGACGCCGAGGTGGTGCTAAAACGCTGCTAGCCATAGGGTTAACTCCTTATTCTCTAAAACCGCTTGGTGACAGGTGACGAAAGCCTAGTCGAGCTACGGGCTCAACTCACGAAAAGTTCATTTGAATGGAGGGCTAGTCAGCGAAGAGGTTCGCTCGCGATTCAACGGGCCTAAAATGTAAGGGATGCTGCGTAAACATAAGGGTTGGAAGCATTCTAGCATCGCGGCAAGGGATTGAGCTAGACCTTCAGGTGAGGAGAGAACCCCTTATTGGTCATTGATCATTTGTCATTTTGCGAAAGACGTGATCACGATCGAGCCTCGCGATCTGAAATGACCAATGATCACTGACCAATGACCAATGATCAACGATCACTGATCAATGGCCAATAACTCTTCCTTTCCTTGCATGGTCAACAGACTCTCTATCGGGCGGAGGAGGCGCCTTCGGGATTGTCAATTACGAAAAGCCAGCTCCCATCCGACTGCTTCCTGACAACATCAGATGTTTGTCCGGATGTCACTCTCGGCGAGCCATCGTCCGGATCTGTCCCCGTTAAGGTCCACGTCGAAAACAATAAAGCTACATCATCTGCCTGAAAAATCCTGTCGACGTGTAGCTCCATGTGCCCCTTAAATGACAGAAACACGGCCAACGCTTTTCGGATCGCCTCATGACCATGAACCGGCTCCGACATCATCACTAGCGTGGCATTCGGTTCATATAGCGAGATGACTTTCTCAAGGTTGCCCTCATTGAAATACTGTACAAACAGATCGTGCGCCTCTTTGGGAGTCGTGGCTGGCATTTTGATTCCTGTCTTTAAGCGGTACCTAGAACGTCCTTCAATGCTGTTGCCAGATCATGCAAAGCTTTCTCACCGTCGCCACTGAAACTAGACCCATGCATTGTGGCGATCGTTCGCGGCTTTAGAGTAGCAAGTCGTTTAAGAGTAGCATCCGTCAGACTCGTGTAAGGATAGGCGTTCGCAAATGGACCTTTCTGATCAGCAATCAAGCCGTCTTTGAATTTACCAACCACGTCGGATTGCGTAAGAGGCACCGCATCACCCCAGTGGAAAAATAGATCGGATGAGAAAAGTGTCTGGTTCGTCTCTTCAAATAATAGACTTGCCTCCCAACAGTGAGGGACATGCGGAGTGGCAAGAAATCGGAATCGATACTTACCGGTTGAGAACACATCGTCATTGTTCATCGCACGCGCGGGCCGGTTAGCAAAATCATTAACGCTTACATTTGCTCCGACGAAGCTGCAGACGGCGGTTGATTCCGGGGCAATTTCGAGCCACTCGTTTAGAGCCCCACATTCATCGGCCTCGAAATGACTAAAACTGATCCATCGGAGTTTTGCAGGATCGATGACCTGCGCGGCGGCCTGGCGGACTTCCGGAAAGATATGACGCATCCCGGTGTGAAAGAGGAGTGGTTCGTCGTCGCGTACGAGGAACTGATTAAATTGAATGTTCATCTCCGGGACGTACAAGCTGAAGCGGAAGATGTCGGGAGCGATTTCATCGATCTTCATCAAGGGATTTCCTCCAACTGGAATCAAACACTTTGGCGATGCATCTTAGTCTTTTAGTTCTGAGGATCAAAGCCTCGCCCAATCACTCTTACCATGCCGCAAGGTCCTACGTCTCAGCTCTTCTCTGTAATCCAAACCAACAACTTCTTGCTTTTCTGACGATGTTTTCATGCGAGGACAATTTCAGAGGGCAGTAGGCAGATCGGCAATGCGAGCTCGGTACTGACCGGCCTCGCAACTTGATCGTTTGGTTGCGGCCTAAGCCGGGGTGTGCAACCTCTGTGGCCTCTTCTCGGTGGTGGAGTCTTTTGCCATCTCTTCTAACCACGAACCATAGAGTTCGCTGAGATCGCACAAAGAGGTTAAAGTTAGGACAATCACCAACCGCACTTTGAACTTTTAAATCAAGTGACTTAAAGTATCGTCAAAATCTTGGATCCAAAACCTTACGGAGATAATTAAATGAAGAAGTCTGCGAAGTCGAGCGCTATTAGTGTCCGAAGACATCTGTTCACAATCGTTTCGTCGCTCTTGGTACTAGCTTGTATCGCCCTTGTACCCGTTATCAGTCGAGTACGAGCAAACGATAGCAAGATTGCTTATCCAGTAACCAAGAAGGTTGAAGTCGTCGACGACTACTTTGGTACTAAAGTTCCTGATCCCTACCGGTGGCTGGAAGATGAGCGCTCTCCGGAGACTCGCAGTTGGGTTGAAGCCCAAAACGCTTTGACCTTCTCTTATCTCGACAAGATACCTTATCGGGAAAAGCTCAAACAGCGGCTCACGCAGCTCTATAACTACCCGAGAATTTCCGCGCCGTTCCGTCGCGGTAATACTTACTTCTTTACCAAGAATGATGGCCTGCAGAATCAAAACGTCTATTACATCCAAAAGGGTCTGACTGGAAAAGCAGAAGAGTTCATGGATCCGAATAAGTTTTCTGCTGATGGCACCACTGTTTTGAGCGCCTTCTCACTTTCGAAAGACGGCAAATACGTCGCTTACGGAACGTCGCAAGGGGGTTCGGACTGGGTAACCCTGCAAGTTATGGAAGTGGCCACCAGAAAGAGGTTGGAAGACGAGCTATCGTGGTTGAAAGCGTCAGGCGTATCGTGGCAAGGTGATGGTTTCTACTATAGCCGTTATCCTGCTCCCGAAAAGGGTAGGGAACTGACCACCAAGAACGAGTTTCAGACAGTTTACTTTCATAAAGTAGGCACTCCCCAGTCAGCCGACACGCTCGTCTACGAAGACAAACAGAATCCGCAGCGCTTTCAGAACGTGGGAACCACTGAAGATGAGCGATTTGCCTTGTTGACTATCTCTGAACGAGGAAAAGGAAAAACGGGCAACTCACTTTTCTACCGGGACCTTTCAAAAGGTGAAAAGACTTTCTCGCCGATCGTGGCCGACATTGGCAACGACAGTTTTAGTGTCATCGACAATATTGGTGACAAGCTGATGATTAAGACTGACAAGAATGCGCCTAACGGGCGAGTGGTTCTTGTCGATCCACGGAATCCGTCAGAAGCAAATTGGAAGGAGGTGCTGCCTGAAAGAACCGAGCCGCTGCAGAGTGTGGGTACAGCTGGCGGTAAGTTGTTTGCATCATGGCGTCAGGACGTAGCAACAAAAGCTTATGTTTTCAGTTTAGATGGAAAGCTCGAAAACGAAATCGCTCTTCCGGGCCTGGGAACGGCAGGAGGCTTCGGCGGTTTGAACGACGATAAGTCTGTTTTCTATAGCTTCACCTCATTTAATTTTCCTACAACCATCTATAAGTACGACATTGCGACGAAGAAGTCGTCCGTCTTTCAGGCCATAGCTATTCCCGGTTTCAAACCTGAAGAGTACGAAACCAAACAAGTGTTCTTCAACAGCAAGGATGGAACGCGCGTTCCAATGTTTCTGGTCTATAAAAAAGGCCTCCAACTCAATGGCAACAATCCGACTTTGCTCTACGGATACGGTGGTTTCAATGTTGTCACTGCGCCTTCGTTCAGTTCACTAAGGCTCGCATTATTGGAGCAGGGAGTTGTTTATGCTTCTTGCAATATGCGTGGCGGCGGTGAGTATGGTGAGAAATGGCATGAGGCCGGCACGAAGCTAAAGAAACAAAATGTGTTTGATGACTTCATCGCAGGGGCAGAATATTTAATTGCCAACAAATATACCTCGTCCGGAAAACTTGCGATCCAGGGAGGTTCGAACGGTGGCTTGTTGGTCGGCGCTGTATCTAATCAACGTCCTGAACTGTTTCGGGCGGTAGTTGAACAAGCCGGTGTGATGGATATGCTGCGTTTCCAGAATTTCACGATTGGTTGGAACTGGGTCGCTGATTATGGTTCGAGTTCTGCCAGCGAAGCGGAGTTCAAGGCATTGTACGCTTACTCTCCGATCCACAATGTGAAGCCAGGAACTGATTATCCGTCTACGTTGATTACGACGGCCGATCATGATGACCGGGTTGTGCCGGCGCATAATTACAAGTACGCAGCAGCACTTCAGGCGGCCCAGGGTGGCGACAATCCAATCTTGATCAGAATTGACACCAACTCTGCGCATGGCGCGAGCAACACAACGAAGTCGATCGAACAGACGCGAGATGTTTACGCCTTCCTGTTTGAGAACCTCGGAGTGGATTACAAGTAGGAAAGTCATTACCGACCGCGGCAGCGTCGGGTGA
>Ga0070681_10007152_pt1 | contig 10874 bp, 10 predicted proteins | sample KBSC83BmetaG_FD_65650 | JGI IMG/M metagenome (GOLD analysis project Ga0070681, IMG submission 65650) | Corn rhizosphere microbial communities from Kellogg Biological Station, Michigan, USA - KBS C8-3B metaG | ecosystem: Host-associated > Plants > Roots > Rhizosphere | place: USA: Michigan...
AGCCAGTGAGCTGGCTTGCCGTGTACTGGTTTGGTTGAGTCGCAAGGTCCGGCCGCATTATTGGGCAGACGAACTTGGGTGATGTTCCGCCACGCCTGGCGCCTGAATTGCGCCGGATGATGCACTCATGGCGTCACTTCCGGGTCCCGCGCAAGCGTAGTCCGGAAATGTCCGGCGCGACCAGCCGGGGTGATGGGCTGCCCATGACTACGCCAAAGTACGTGTGCGTGTTCCAGGCATTTCATCGGCAAGCGTGACTTGGCAGGGCGTGCCGCCAATCGTGGCGGTGACGATGGGCGCCGCAGTGATCATGAAGATTCCCTGGGCCGGGGCTCAACGGTACGTTGCATCCCGGTGCCGAAACGTGGCGGCAACCTCGGGGCAGGCGTCCCCCCGGCGCCGCGCCGGGGCGGACGCGGACCGGACATCATGAGCGTGATGGTTTGCCGATCTTCTCGTCAATGCTTGCCGCACCGGCGCCGTACTTGGAGAACCACAGCAAGCCGCCAGCAATCGAAAGATTTTTCATGAAATTGATAGCTTGTCCCGCATCGGCAAAATTCGTGTGTGCGATAAGTGCCGAGCCCACAGTGAACGCGGCGAGGATGGCCGCCACCCAGCGCACCTTGAACCCGGACAGCAAGGCCAGGCCGCCGCCCAGCTCGATGAGTATGACCAGTGGGGTCACCACACTGGCCATGGGGATGCCCATGGCGGCGAAATAGCCTTCGGTGCCGCTGAAGCCGGCCAACTTCTGCCAGCCGGAGATGATGAAAAGCTGCGCCATCAGCAGCCGCGCCAGCACACTGATCAATTTATCCATGAGATTCTGCCTTTTGACTGATGTGGTCGGATATTCCAGTCCATTCGGGATGAACGAAACGCATGCTTCGCTCGGGCTTTGATTACGCGGCGGTTCGTTATTGCCTGTTGTGGGCGGCCACTTGTCCACAACGATCCGTTCTCATTGAAGGTGCAGGGCAAGCAGTTGATGGGCCACCGGTGCGAGTGTGTTGGCCGTAGGATAGGTTTTCTAGAGCTGGCCGAAATGATCGCGGCTGAGCCCGGCGAAGACCTGGTCGATCTCGGCTGGCGGTCAGTGGCTTTGCCGCAGTGGCACGCAGCGCCTCGTCGGGACGTCAACTCGCCGCGCGCCACGCCCGCACGGCTCCGGCAAATGCCAGACAATCGGCAAAGCGGTTGTACAACGGCACGGGGGCGACGCGGATCACGTCGGGCTCGCGCCAGTCGATGATGAAGCCGTGGGCCATCAGGTAATCGAACAGCGCGCGGCCTTGTGCGCGTCCGGCGATCACGCGGATGGAGAGTTGCGCGCCGCGGCGCCCGGGTTCGGCGGGCGTGACCACCTCGAGCACGTCGGCCAGTTGCGTGTGCACCAGCCATTCCAGGTAACCGGTGAGCCGACGTGATTTTGCGCAAAGGGCGGGCATGCCGGCGCGGCGGAACAGTTCCAGCGATACGCGCAGTGGCGCCAGCGCGAGGATCGGCGGGTTGGACAGTTGCCAGCCGTCGGCGCCGGGCGTGGGCTGGAACTCGGCTGGCATCAGAAAGCGGGTCGCCTTGTCGTGACCCCACCAACCGGCAAAGCGCGGCAGCGCCGCGTTGGCATGACGTTCGTGCACGAACATGCCGCCGACGGCGCCGGGACCGGCGTTGAGATATTTGTAGCTGCACCAGATTGCGAAATCCGCGTTGCTGTCGTGCAGTTGCAGCGGCAGGTTGCCGACGGCGTGGGCAAGGTCGAAGCCGACCATGCAGCCATGGCGATGCGCCAACGTGGCGATCGCCTGCAGATCAAACGCCTGGCCATCGCGGTATTGCACGCCAGGCAACATCACCAGCGCGATGCGCGAACCGTGCGCAGCCAATGCGTTCTCGATGGCGGACGTCGACAACGTGCCGTGCGCCTCGTCTGCTTCCACTTCGATGAGCGCAGTGGCCGGGTCGTAACCATGAAAACGAATTTGCGATTCCACCGCGTAGCGGTCGGTGGGAAACGCGCCGGCTTCAATCAGGATCGCGGGGCGTTCGGCGGTCGGGCGATAGAAACTGACCATCATCAGATGCAGGTTCACGCCCAGCGTATTCATCGCCACTACTTCGGCTGGCAGCGCGCCGACGACGGTGGCGAGGTCATCGCGCACAAACTCGTGATAATCCATCCACGGCAAACGGCCCTTGAAATGGCCTTCCACCCCGAGCTGGCCCCAGTAATCCAGCTCCGCGTTGACCGCCTCACGCACGGTGCGTGGCTGCAGGCCGAGCGAGTTGCCGCAGAAGTACACGCTGTCCACCTGCCGGCCGTCGGAGCCTGCATGCGGGGGGATCAGGAACTCATCGCGGAAGGCGCGTAATGGGTCGGTGGCATCCTGGGCGCGCGCCCAGTCGGTGGTGGCTTGGAAATCGGGCATGACGCCTTCCTGTATGTGCTTTGTTCATTGTAGGAGCGGCCGCGCGTTGCCGTGCCATTTGCGTAGCGGTGAGGGGTGTCCGCCGGCGCGAATCTGCAGTTCGCGGATGTGGCTACGGAAGCCGATCGGGTGCTCGCCCTGCGCGCCGATTCCGATTCAAGCGTGTGAGCATAGTTGCACAGCCCGTCGGCAAGGCAGGCACTGGCCGCCGATATCGTCGCCAGTCAGCAGCGACCAATACTTCGCGGCTGAAGCTGCTCGCGCCGGTCCGCAGGTGGCGGTGGCGGCCGCGTACTATTTCAACTGCGCCGCAATTGCTGCGCAGCCCTTGTCGAACGCAGCTTTCCAAGTGGCGCCGGCCTCGCTTTGCGCGGGTCGTACGCAACGCAACTGGATGGCGTAACCGTTCTTCATCCAGTATTGCTCGGAGTAGTCGGCAGCAACGCCGCTTTCCTGCGCGGTGTACACCATGCGGTTTGGCTGCGGCACACCCGGCACGACCTTGTAGCCGGGCAGGGACATCGCCTTCGCCGTGGCGTTGCCCATGTACTGTTGAAAGGCGTTGACCGTCGGTGCCAGTTTTACCGTCACCGTGACGCGGGCGAGACTGCTCTTGCCGGTAGGCGACGGGTCGGGCACCTGGAACACGCGTGCTTCCGGATCACCTTGCGTTTCCATGATGCTCAGCCAGGAATCCGGCGTGGTGAACGTGATGCTGCCATTGGCCATGCTGACCTCGGCGGCCTGCACGCTGGTGGCAAGCAGCAATGCGGTGATCAATGTGGCCGTGGTGCCGATGGGACGCAGGAGACTCATGTCGGATCCTTGGATGGAGCGGCGAAGCGCTGCAACGGCAAGCCCAGCCATTCCAGCGCAGTGCCGTGAAACAACCGGGCGCGTGCGGTGTCGTCCAGCCCCAGCGCTTCGATGCCGCTGCCAGGCTCCTGCTCGCCCAGCGGGAAAGGATAATCGGTGCCCAGCATCACTTGGCGGTCACCGGTCACATTCAGCAGATAGCGCAGCGCGTCGTCGTCGTGCACGCAGGAGTCGAAATACATGCGTTTGAGATACTCGCGCGGGTTGCGTGGGTTGTCGGTGGCGACCAGGTCCGGGCGCATCTTGAAGCCGTGCTCGATGCGGCCGATGGTGAACGGGAAACTCCCGCCGCCGTGCGCCAGCATCACGCGCAGTTTCGGCAGACGCTCCAACACGCCGCCGAACGTCAGGCAGCACGCCGCGCGCGATTGTTCGGCAGGCATGCCGACCAGCCACGGCATCCAGTACCTGGGCATGCTGGCCATGCCCATCATGTCCCACGGATGCACCATCACCGCCGCACCGAGATCGGCCGCGGCTTCGAAAAACGGAAACAACTCCGGTGCGTCCAGGTTCCAGTCGCCGCAGTGCGAGCCAAGCTGCACGCCCTGCAGGCCGAGCTCGTCGATGCAACGTTCCAGTTCGCGAATCGCCAGGTCCGGCGCCTGCAGTGGCACGGTGCCGATGCCGGCGTAATGGTGCGGATGATCGCGGCAGATGCCCGCCATGTGGTCGTTCAAATGGCGATGCAGTTCCAGCGCCTGATACCCTGGCGCCCAGTACGAAAACAGCACCGGTACGGTGGAAATCACCTGTACGTCGACGCCGAAGCGGGCGTAGTCATCGATGCGCGTTTGCGGGTCGAACGCCGAATCCCACACCTCGCGGAAGAACTTGCTGTCCTTGTAGATGCGATGGCGGCCGCCGGTATGCGTCATCACCGGAAAACGATCGTCGCCGTACTTGGCCGCCAGATTCGGCCAGTCGCGGGGCAGGATGTGCGCGTGGGTGTCTATTTTCAGCATGGGCGCAGTGTAAAACGTCCGTGCAGCGGCGTGTGCCGCCAATCCCGCAGAGCACGCCGCCGGCGACAGCAAGAGCCGGCGGGCAGTGCCCGCCCACAACAGCTATATGCCGCGGGAACGATGTGGCGTGCTCTGGGGGGGCATTGCCGGCCCGCCTCCGTCGGTTGCGGTTACGGCTCGGCGCAGCGCGTTTGTCTCTGTGGCTAGTTGGTGTCCGGCCGGTCCCCGGTTTTCACTTTGCGCTTTTCCAGTTCCAGCACCAGCGGAGTCAGCTCAGCGATGCGCGCCTGGATGCGCACGCGCGCGTAGTAGTCCAGATCGGTCCGCTTGAGCATGCGTTTGAGCTGTTCCATCGCGTCGAATGGACGTCCGGAATAGTAGCTGGCGTCGGCAAAGGCCTCCGCAGCGCGCACTTCGTCACCCGCCTTGGCGCTGGCACGGGCGTAGGCGGAATAGATTTCCGGCTCCACGGCGTTGTCCAGCAGGGGGCGCAGCAGGTCAGCGGCGCTGGTTGCCTGACTCTTGCTGCCGCCGTCGGTCAGTGCATTGGCATACGCCAGCGCCACGGCGCGGTTGCGCGGAGATTGCGTGTTGAGTTCGCTGTAAATCGCCAGCGCGGCGGCACGCTGACCGGCTTGCAGCCGCGCGTCGGCCAGCGCGAGCTTGAGCACGAGATTGCCGGGGTTCGCCTGCAGCATCGGCGTCAGTTCGCCGATGGCTTGCGTGCCGCGACCACTGCGACTAAGCGCCAGCGCATAACCATAACGGTTGGCTGGCGTGTCGAAGCCACGATCTTGTTGCAAATTTGACGCATAGTAGATCGCCAGCTTGGGCGCGCTTCCAGCCAGCACCCGAACGCGCTCGCGCATCAGGTCGTAGGTATCCAGGCCGGGGGCAACGGAAGCCGCGCGGGCAATTTGCGTGGCGTCCTTGACGAAAGGAATCGGTGCTGTGCTTTTGGCCCATTGCTCCGGTTGCAACGTAGTGCCGGACGGACGCAGTTTCTGCGCGGCCTTCAACGCACCGGCGCGCGACTTGGCGTCGCTGATGCGCGCCACGGTGACCGGGTGCGTCTGCAGCAGTGCAGGGACGTCGTCGCCACCGGCGCCGGTGCTGAGCACGTCCTGCATGCGTTCGAAAAACGCGGCCATGGCGTCCGGGTCGAAGCCGGCATTGGCCAACGTCTGGATACCGACCCGGTCGGCCTCGATCTCGTCCTTGCGGGTGAAGTTGATCGACTTTTGCGCGAGCAACCCCTGACCGCCGGCCAGCACCGCCATGGGTGCATCGCCACCGCCCCCGGCGGCACCTGCAGCGATTGCGCCGAGCAGTACCAGCGCCATCAGCGGCGCGTCTTTTTTCGAGTCTTCGAACGCGCGTTGCAGATGGTTTTGGGTGATGTGACCGATTTCGTGGGCGATGACGCCAGCCAGTTCGCTTTCGTTGCGCGTGATGTTGATCAGGCCGGCGTTGACCGCAATGTAACCGCCTGGTGCCGCGAATGCGTTGATCTCCTGATCTTTCACGATGAAAAACGCGAAGTGATCCTTCGGCTTGCTGCTGTTGGAGGCCAGGCGGTAGCCAAGGTCGTTGAGGTAGTCGTCAAGCAGCGGGTCGTCCACCACCATGTCCAGCGCGCGCATCTGGCGCAGCATGGACGCGCCATAATCCTGCGCCTCTTGTGGCGAGATCAACGCATTCGCGGAACTGCCAAGGTCGGGCAGACGCACGTCCTGCTGGGCACCGGCGGCAAACGCGAACAGCGTACTGAGCAGTGCCGTCAGCAGGCGCAGCGGAGGTCGTCGTGGTCGCATGATCATATAATCGGGGACGATACCACTGTGACCGTTGCCTGCTGTTTCGGTTCCGCCACTGGCGACCGTGGCTTGCGCCGGACACGGCGTGTCCCCATATGAGGAGCACCGTCTACAATCGAGGTCGTGTGTGGCCATGTCCAGGATCGAGATTTATTCCACCGCCAGCTGTCCGTATTGCGTGGCAGCCAAGAATTTGCTCAAGTCCAAGGGGCTGGAGTGGAGCGAAGTGCGTGTCGATACCGACCTGGCCCAGCGTGCAACCATGCTGGCGCGCAGCAGTGGCGCGCGCACGGTGCCACAGATCTTCATCAACGACCAGCATGTCGGTGGTTATGACGACCTGGTTGCCGCCGATCGCAGTGGCAAGCTCGCGCAACTGCTGGAACTTCCCGCATGACCGACCGCCTGACCGAGTTCACCGCGTTTCGCCAGCGTTTGAACGAGCGCATCCTGGCGGAAGACAATCAGGTCGTCCGGCGCTTCTTTGCGCTGGACACGCAAACCTACAAGGCCGGTGCGCTGGATGTGCGGACCAAGGAGATGCTGGGCCTGGTCGCGTCCCTGGTGCTGCGTTGCGACGACTGCATCAGTTATCACGTGGTGCAGTGCAAGGAGGCCGGGGTGCAACGCGACGCGATGTTCGAGGTGTTCAGTGTTGGCCTGGTGGTGGGCGGGTCCATCGTCATTCCGCATTTGCGCCGCGCCGTGGATTTGCTGGATCAGCTCGAATCGGGCGTCCCGGGGCCAACCGGCACCTGCACGGAGCATGCGTGACAGGTGGCCTGAAGCCGCGCTTCGTCTCATTCCCTGCACCGCTGCATACGACTATCTGCATGGCTGAACACGCTTGTGCACTGTTGCCGCGGCCATGCAGCGGTCATAATTGACGGCTTCCCACCCGCATCGCGCAGTCCACTGCGAGTGCTGTGGGGCTTTCAGTTGTGAGGAGTTTTCATGAGCAAGACGATTGTCGTGATTCCGGGCGATGGCATTGGTCCGGAGATCATGGCGGCGACGCTGCGCGTGCTGGACGCGCTCGATGCTGGCCTGGTGTACGAGCGGGTTGACGCGGGTCTGTCCGCGTTGGAAAAGCATGGCGAACTGTTGCCGCCAGCCACGCTGGCCAGCATCGCCGAGCACAAGGTCGCGTTGAAGGGGCCGCTGACCACACCGATTGGTGACGGCTTCACGTCAATCAATGTCACTTTGCGGCGGCACTTCGAGCTGTATGCCAACGTGCGCCCCGTGGTCAGTTTTCCGGGCACCAAGTCGCGCTACGAGAACATCGACATCATCACCGTACGCGAGAACACCGAAGGCGCGTACCTGTCCGAAGGCCAGACGCTGTCAGCCGATGGCGAGACCGCGCTTTCGCTGATCCGCAACACCCGCAAGGGCAGCAGTCGTATCGTGCGTTACGCGTTTGAACTGGCGCTCAAGCGTGGTCGCAAGAAGATCACCGCGATACACAAGGCCAATATTCTCAAGACCAGCTCCGGCCTGTTCCTCAACGTGGCGCGCGAGATTGCCCGGGAATATCCGCAGATCACGTTCAACGAAATGATCGTGGACAACACCTGCATGCAATTGGTGATGAACCCGCAGCAGTTCGACGTTATCGTCACCACCAACCTGTTCGGCGACATCCTGTCGGATCTTTGCGCAGGCTTGATCGGCGGCCTGGGCCTGGCGCCGGGCGACAACATCGGTGCCGACGTGGCGATCTTCGAAGCCGTGCACGGCTCGGCACCGGACATTGCCGGCAAGGGCATTGCCAACCCGTGTGCCCTGCTGCTGGCTGCGGCCGACATGCTCGACCATCTGGATCTGTGCACCAGGAGCGGGCAATTGCGGCATGCCATTCGTGCGGCGGTGGAAACGGACCACGCCCGCATCACACCGGATCTGGGTGGCAGCGGCAACACCGAGAGTTTTGCCGACGCAGTAATCGCGCGTTTGCAGCATTGATGGTGGGCCGCCGCGTCATCGTCGGTTGAGGTTGGCGCGGCGGGCACCAAAATTCGCTGGCGCAGTGTTACGTGGTCGTGGTGCAGTGACCGGCGTGCCGTCAGGCGCGGTCACTCAGCCAGAAGTGGCCACGGTGCCAGGAAAATCAACCACAGCAAGGCCAGGATGGCGACGTACTTGCCGGCCTTGTAAATTTTCTTGTGACGGCGCTTGAATTCCTTTTTCCACTGGTGCATGGCGCCCTTGCGCTGGCTCAGTGCGTACAACCGGTTCACGAGACCGGTTTTCTCCGTACCGCTGTCGCTGTTCGGCGAGGCGGTGATCTTGCCCATGAACGCGCCGACCCGGTAATTGATCGCGCTCATCCAGCGGTTGCGCAGCGGGCGCTCGACGTCGGCGAACAGGATGACACGGGTCTGGTCGGTCGTGTTTTCCACCCAATGCACATACGTTTCATCGAACACCACGTCCTTGCCATCTCCCCAGACGTGTTCCTCGCCGTCGACGAAAATGCGGCACTCGCGCGAGTTCGGCGTGATCAGGCCCAAGTGATAGCGCAGCGAGCCGGCGAACGGGTCGCGGTGCGGGTTGAGCCGGCTGTTCGGGGCCAGGGTGGCAAACATCGCGGCCTTGATGTCCGGGATGGAATTGAGCAGTTCCACCGTCTTCGGGCATAGCGCCTGGGCCGAGGCCAACGGCTCGCCGTACCACTTCAGGTAGAAGCGCTTCCAGCCTTGCTTGATGAAGCTGTTGAAACTGGCGTCGTTGTTCTTGGTCGTGCCGCGGATGTGGCCTTGGTCAGTCAGTTGCAGCGCCTCGTCGCGGATGGCCTCCCAGTTTGCCTGCAGCAAATCGAGTTGGGGAAAGCCGCGGCGTTCCAGAATCGGCCGCGCCGGCACCGCGGAGAAGGCGTACATCAACAGGTTGTATGGGGCGAACAGCGCCGAGTGATCAACCAGTTGTCGCGTGAAGCGCAGCCGCACGCGGCCACGCAAGTGCACCAGCAGCACGCACAGCACGAACACGGTGAGCAAGGCCAGCAGGACGAGGCGGGGGATGGCGATCATGTCGACGGAACAACCTGGGCAAAGGCGAAGCTACGGCCATTCTACTCGTTAGCCGGTCGGCGTTACCCGCGAGTGAACCGGGTCCGGTGCTGCTGTTGCCGGGTTAGCCATACATGTTGTTCCGGGCTGACCGGCTCGTACTGCGCGTGGCTGACGCAGCCCTTGTGTCGCAGCGCTGCAATCATGTTCGCGGCGGGGTAGTGCGCGCTTGCCAATGCGGTGGCGTCAGTGGCCTGCACGCGATCGATCAGCGCGCGATCAGCGGCCTGTTGCGGGTCGAAGTTGAATCCGATACGTCGTTCGATGAACGGCACGATGGCGGCGCCGAAGCTGAAAAACAGCTCGAAATCGAATTCCGTCAGCAGGCAGCTGACGATGTCCTGCGCGCGCACGCCTTCGTTGGAATACGCCGCGTGGTTGATCGGCCGGTAACGCGCCAGGTTCACGTTGAAATGCCGGTCGTGACGTTGCGCGCATGGCAAGGTTGCCCATACCCGCTGCACTTCCGTTTCCACGTCCGGCCATAGTTGATGTCCGTTGCGGCCGATAATGTCGGAGCTGACCAGCACGCCGTGCGGCGCCAGCGACCCGCGCAGCGAGTGGCACAACGTCTCCAACTCGGTGACGTGGTGGAAAAACTGGTTGACGATGATCACGTCCTGCGAAGGCAGGGTAAACGGCTGGTTGCAATCGAGCGTCTGGAACGTCATCAGCCCGTCAAGCTGGCGCTCCTTCGCCGCCAGGGCGGCGCGCTGCATCAGGGTCGGGTTGAAATCGAGACAGCGGATCTGTGCGGCAACGCCCGCGGACTTCAATTGTTCGGCCAACCCCATTTCCATGCTGCAGGTGCCAGTGCCGACGCTCAACACGCGTACGGGCGAGTGGCCTGCTGCGGCACTCTGGCGAACGTGTTTGAGAAAAAATGCCTCGGGGGAACCGATACCGAGCCGTTGTGCGTCGGGTGCCAGATAGCGGTTTGACCAGTACCCGAAGATCGGCGGCAAGGTCTCGCTTTGATATTGCGGGGTGAGGCTGAACGCGGTGCGCTCGGCCAGCGCCAGCAGTCGGCGTGCAGCTGCCGGTGGCAGCGCCCGCACCAGCATGGCGATGAGCCGTTTGCCGAGCAGCCGGTGGCGATAGATGAATTGCTTCGCGGTCATGCGCCGGCGGTTATCCTGCAGTGACAGTCACAGTGCCGGTCTGTGGTGGACCGGGATGACCCATTCGTGCGCCGCGGCGCCGACGCGTCCAGACCGGGTTGGCTCGATCCGGGTGACTCGAGTGCGGACGCTACAGCGTTTCCGCCGCAAAGTCCGCCAGTCGTGAACGTTCGCCGCGACGCAGCGTGATGTGCGCCGAGTGCTCCCATTGCTTGAACCGGTCCACCGCGTAGGTGAGGCCGGAAGTGGTCTCGCTGAGGTAGGGCGTGTCGATCTGCTCGACGTTGCCGAGGCAGACAATCTTGGTGCCTGGGCCGGCGCGGGTGACCAGGGTTTTCATCTGTTTCGGCGTTAGGTTCTGCGCCTCGTCGATGATCAGATAACGGTTGAGGAAGGTGCGCCCGCGCATGAAGTTGAGTGAGCGGATCTTGATGCGTGCCGCCAGCAGATCATTGGTTGCCTGGCGGCCCCAGCTGCCGCCGTCCTCGGGGTTGGTCAGCACTTCGAGGTTGTCGGTCAACGCGCCCATCCACGGCGTCATCTTTTCTTCCTCGGTGCCGGGCAGGAAGCCGATGTCCTCGCCGACGGA
>Ga0070681_10007153_pt1 | contig 10873 bp, 10 predicted proteins | sample KBSC83BmetaG_FD_65650 | JGI IMG/M metagenome (GOLD analysis project Ga0070681, IMG submission 65650) | Corn rhizosphere microbial communities from Kellogg Biological Station, Michigan, USA - KBS C8-3B metaG | ecosystem: Host-associated > Plants > Roots > Rhizosphere | place: USA: Michigan...
CCCGGAAGGCGCCTGCGGATTCAATTAAGGACAGCTGACGGCCGTGGCCGAGCTGGTTAAAGGGCGCGATTGTACGCACGAACGGGGCGCGGGTAAACATCCGGCGGTGCGGTACCGCCAGCCTGCGCTCCCAGCGTGCTAAGGTTCTTCGGATGGCCACCAGCGAACAGCCGGGCGCGGAGCCCGAACGCACCGTGTACACCGTCTCCCGGCTGAACCGGGAGGTGCGGATTCTGCTCGAGCGGGGGCTGGGAGTGCTCTGGGTCGAGGGGGAGATCTCGAACTTTTCGCAGCCCTCTTCCGGTCACTGGTACTTCTCGCTCAAGGACCGCAATGCCCAGCTGAAATGCGCCATGTTCCGCCTGCGCAATTCGTCGGTCGGATTCACGCCGAAGTCCGGCCAACAAGTGCTGGCGCGCGGCCGCATCAGTCTCTATGAGCCGCGTGGCGAATATCAGTTCATCGCCGAGCATCTGGAAGAAGCGGGCGTTGGAGCGCTGCAGCGCCAGTTCGCGCTGCTGAAGACGAAACTGGCCGCCGAGGGACTGTTCGCTACGCAGCTCAAGCGGCCACTCCCGCGCTTCCCGCGAAGAATCGGAGTCATCACCTCGCCCACTGGGGCTGCGGTCCGCGACATTCTGCACATTCTGGCGCGGCGCTTCCCGGTCTCCAGGGTCCTGATCTACCCGACCGTGGTGCAAGGCATCGCCGCCGCGCCCGCCGTGATCGGAGCGCTGCAGACCGCCGGCCTTCGCCGGGAGTGCGATGTGTTGATTCTTGCGCGTGGCGGCGGGTCGCTGGAGGACCTTTGGGCTTTCAACGATGAGCGCGTAGCGCGCACCATTCGCGCCTGCCCCATTCCCGTCGTGGCTGGCATCGGTCACGAGATCGACTTCACGATTGCCGACTTCGTCGCCGACGCTCGCGCGCCCACGCCCTCGGGGGCAGCAGAACTCGTTGTGCCGGACCGCGCGGCGTTTCTCGATGCCCTGGCGCGTGGGGCCGAGCGCCTGAACGCCTGCATGCGTCGGGAATTGCGCTCGCTGACTGTGAGCTTCGATGGCATGCGCTCGCGCCTGAACCGCTCTCACCCGGGCGTCAGATTGACCCAGCAAGCGCAGCGCCTCGATGACCTGGAGCAGCGCCTTGGCATCGCCTTGCGCGCTTCGCTTCACAATGACCGCAGCCGCCTCAGCGACCTGTTTGCACGACTCGTGCACCGCTCGCCCGATCGCCTGATTCGCGAGGCGAGAATGCACCATGCCGCGCTGTCCTCGCGCCTGGAGCAAGCCTGGAACAAGTGGCATTCGAGGACGGAGAATCGCATCAAGCTCGCCGCACGCACGCTGGACGCTGTGAGCCCGCTCGCAACCCTGTCGCGTGGATTTGCGATCGTCACGCGTGCCGATGGAACATTGCTGACGGATGCAGGGTCTGTCGCAGTGGGCGATGAGATCGAAGCACGCCTGGGCCGAGGGCGCATCCGGGCGAAAGTCGAAGGCAAAGAGGACTGATGCGGGGGAAGATGAAGTTACGATCGGTGTCTGGCGTCGCGGCCCTGGCGTTGGCATGGGGATTGACCGCGCGCGCGGCAGCCCTGGAGCTACCCCGGTCGAGCCTCGTTCCCGGCGGCGTGTTGGTTCAGCCTCTCGAGGGCGCTGCCGGGCAAGCCCCCGTGGCGACCTTCGAAGGCAAGCGGGCCATGGTGCTTCGGGACGGTGACCGCTGGGTCGCCATCGTCGGCATTCCGCTGTCCTTCAACCCCGGGCGCGCGACCCTGCACGTCCGCTCGGGAAGCAACCCGGAATCGACCATCGACTTCGAAGTCAAGGACAAGCAGTACGTCACGCAGTCGCTGAAAGTCGCGCCCGGCAAGGTCGACCTGTCGAAGGAAGCGCTGGCCCGCGTCAACCGCGAGCAGCCGCGCATTCGTGCGGCCCTGGCCACGTTCTCGGGGCAACCGCCGGCGACGCTGCGCCTGCTGCAGCCGATTCCCGGAATCCGCTCCAGCTCCTACGGGCTGCGCCGCGTTTTCAACAACGAGCCCCGCAACCCCCACACCGGAATGGACATCGCTGGCCCGACCGGGACACCGATCAAAGCGCCAGCCCCCGGCGTGGTCATCAACACAGGCAACTATTTCTTCAATGGCAACACCGTGTTTCTCGACCATGGCGAAGGTCTGATCACGATGTACTGCCACCTGAGCGCCATCGCCGTGAAGAGCGGCGATGTCGTGAAGGCCGGCCAAGTGCTCGGAAAGGTGGGGGCGACCGGGAGAGTCACGGGCCCGCATCTGCACTGGGGCGTGTCACTCAACTCGACTTTCGTGGACCCCGCGCTGTTTCTGCCGCCCGAGCCGGCGACAAGCAGCGAGACGACGCCGCAGTAGCGACACGGCCGCGCCGCGGCGGCACATCGCAGCGCGCTCCGCCCGGCCGGGGTGGCGGCTACCAATCCTTCATGGCCTGCGGCTGGCCGCCTGTTTGCGCCTGCGATGAGCTTTCTTCGCGCGGGCGGACTCCAGCACCGACGGCTTCCTGCGTCCCTTCTTTTCCTTGCCGTAGGGATTGGAGTCCGTCCGATACTCGACCACGACGGGTGTCGCAAAAAGATCGAAGGTCTTGCGAAACACATTGGCCAGATAGCGCGTGTACGCCCCTGGGACTGACGACGCCTGGCTACCGTGAATCACGATTCGGGGCGGATTGCGCCCGCCCTGGTGCACGTACCGGAGTTTGATACGCCTTCCGTTCACCATCGGAGGCTGATGCGCAGTCATGGCGCCCTCGAGTGCACGAGTCAACGCTCGCGTAGGCATCTCGCGCATCGCGGCTTCGTAGGCACGAACGGTCGCGTGTACGAGGTCCCCTACTCCGGTACCGTGCCTGGCCGAAATGAAGTACAGCGGCGCGAACGGCACGAAGTCTAGCTTCAATGAGATCTGACGATGAATCTCTTCCCGCTGTTCCTGCGGGATTCCGTCCCATTTGTTCACCGCGATGATCAAAGCGCGACCGCGCTGCAACGCGATCCCCAACACGCTCGCATCCTGTTCGGCCACGGTGTCGTGAGCGTCGAGCACGACAATGACGACATGAGCTTCGTCGATCGCCTGCAGCGTCTTCGCCACGCTCGCACGCTCAATGACCTCCTCAACCCTGGAGCGGCGACGGACACCGGCCGTATCGATAAGCAGAAAGTCACGGTTGTCGCGATGGAATGGAACGAGAATGGAGTCTCGCGTCGTGCCGGGCTGGTCGCTCGCGATGACGCGCTCCTCGCCCAATAACCGATTGACGAGCGTCGACTTGCCCACGTTGGGGCGGCCGACCACGGCAATACGGATCGCACCGTCGCCCGCTTCCTCGGCAGGCCCAGGCTCGAGGCCGGCCAGAACGTGCTCCATCAACTCTTCGCAGCCCCGGCCGTGACTGGCGGAGATGGGAAAGGGCTCACCCAGTCCGAGCGAGTGAAAATCGGCGCCGGCGGTGTCGGGGTCGAGGCCTTCAGCTTTGTTGATGACCAGCGTCACCGGCTTCCCGGAGCGCCGTAACTCGCGAACGACGAAATGATCCTGAGGCGTCAGCCCAGCCCGCGCGTCGGCGAGAAAGACGAGACGGTCGGCTTCCTGCACGGCCCGTTCCGTCTGCGCGCGCATCTGCGCTTCGATGCCGACCGGGTTCTCGACGAGCCCGCCGGTGTCGATGACGATGTAAGGCACGGGACCGAGGCGCCCGAAACCATACTGTCTGTCGCGGGTCAGCCCAGGGACGTCAGCGACGATCGCATCCCTCGTACCCGTGAGTACGTTGAAAAGGGTGGACTTGCCGACGTTAGGCCGGCCCACGAGAGCGATGACTGGCAGCATACCGGCGCCGCGACCGGTGACTCAGTTCTGGGTCTTCGGTGCGTCCGACCCCTGGTCCGCGGGCGCGGGCGCCGCGTCAGTGGGGGCAGGCGCAGTGTTAGTGGGTGCTGGTGCCGTGTCGGGGGGAGTCGCTGGCGCGCCCTTGTCAGTTGCGGGCGCCGGCGGCGCTTTCGGCCGCGGCGCGCCCGGTATGGGCTGGACTTTGAACGCGGTGATTCCACCGGCGTCGTTGATCACGTACACCATGTTGCCGGACACCACCGGCGGGGTGCTGATCCGAAACTTTCCCGCTCGCTCACGGGCGATCAGAGCACCGGTGCTCTTGTCCAGCCAGTGTACGTAGCCCTGGAAGTCGGCAGTGACGAGCGCATCGTTCGAGATCGCGACCTTCGAGAGGAGGCGATGCGCCAGAGCATTCTGCCGCCATAGTTCCGCACCCGTGCGCCGGCGCATCGAAACAACATCGCCGTCCGCGGTGGACATGTACAGCGCGTCATCGTCGTAGCCGAGCCCGCGATAACTGGACGCCTCATGCGACCACCACACCTGTCCGTTGTCGAGCGCAAGCATCGCGATACGCCCCTGGAAACCAACGGCATACACATCCTGGCCGACCACATCGACAGCCGAGTCGATGTCGATGAGCCGCTCGAGTTCGGTTCGGCCATGGGGCGGCGAAACAGTGGCTTCCCACTGCACCGACCCATCGAGAACGTTCACAGCCATCACCTTGCCGTTATCGAAACCGCAGAGGGCGAGCTCTCCGGTGAGAACCGGGCGGGAGGTCCCCCGCAGCGACAGCCGCGGAACCTGCTGCTCCTGACTCCACAGCTCGTGTCCATCGTCAGGCGCGAGGCCGTGCAACTTGCCATCGACCGTCCGAACAACCACGACGCGGTCGGATATCGCCGGGGGAGCCAACACTTCCCCGTTCAGGCGAACGCTCCAGAGCTTTGCTCCATTGCTGAGGCTGACGGCCAGAACGTCGCCGCGGCTCGACCCGATTGCAACCATGCCGTTGCCAACACCCGCGCCGCCCGCGAGCTCCAACTTGGTGTTGACGCGCCAGACCTGGCGTCCGGTCGTCGCGTCCAGGGCAACCAGATCTCCCTTGTGGCCGGCGGCGTAGATCCGGTTGCCATCGAGCGCCAGCCCGAGTCCCAGGCGCAGCCCCGCGGCTTTCTTGTAGCCCACGTTGGCTGTCCATGCCCGATTGACCTTCAGCGTCGCCGCGAACGGCAGCAGCTTGGCGGGCGCATCGATCTCTTTGTCTTTTCCGCAGGCGGCGAACACCAGCACCGCGGCCAGAACGATCCAACGTCGCATGAGACTCACTTTGCGGCCGCGGCCGTTGCGGGCGCCGCCGGTTTGGAGGTGGCGCCGGCGCTGGCCGGCAGGTCGGCGATCTTCAGATCCAGCAGTTGCGGGTCGACGGTCCCGGCGACATCGCCCAGGCGAGCGGCCTGATATTCCTTCAGCGCCGCCGCGTCGTCTCCCTTGAGGTGGTAGGCATCGCCCCGGACTTCGTGGAACCGCGCCGCAAAGGCTCCCGCATCAGTGCCGTTGAGCGTCTTGATCGCATCGTCCGCTTTGTTCTGCGCGATCTGGACGCGCGCCAGGCGCAGTCGCGCAACTAGCGCCAGATCCTTGTCCTTTGTGCGTTGCAGGACGTCCTGCAACTGCGCAGCCGCCTTATCGAGCTCATTGCTATCTACATAGACCCGTGCGGCAACGAGCTTTGCCTGATCGACATACGGGGAAGAAGGGTAGTCATGCTCCAGCTCGCCGAGGAGCACGAAGCCCTTGTTGCGGTCCGACACGAAGGTGTTGACGACCGACTGGTATTTGATGGAGGCATCGACACCCTGACGGTCCACATGGTCATTCCACCAGCGATAGCCGCCGAGCAAGGCAGCCCCGACGGCAACGCCGGCTACCACCCACAGGAGGTTCTCGCGTACCCAGGTCTTCAGGTACTCCCACTGTTCTTTTTCCGACAGATAGTCATCCACGGATTTAACCTTTCAATGCGGTTTCCACCGCTGCCACCACCCCCGCCATCGGGCACTCGGTCTGACCGGCCTCGACGCGCAAAGGTTTCATTGCCACTACCCCCCGGGCAAGCTCGTCGTCCCCGACGATCAGGGCCAGGCCCGCGCCGCTGCGATCGGCCCGGCGGAACTGCGCCTTGAAATTACCGCCCCCCAGATTCAGCTCGAAGCGCCGGTGCGGCAGATGCTCCCGGAGGCGCTCAACGAGCTGCACGCCCGCTAGCGCTGCCTTCTCGCCGTTCACCACGACGTATACGTCGGCGCCCTTGGGCTGCTGTGTCCGCTGAGCCTGAACGAGAAGCTCCACCGCCCGCTCCACGCCCATGGCGAACCCTATCCCCGGCGTAGACTCGCCGCCGAGTTGGCTGATCAGCCCGTCATAGCGGCCGCCGGAGCATACGGCATCCTGAGCGCCCAGGGCGTCCGTAATCCACTCGAAGACCGTCCGGGTGTAGTAATCCAGGCCTCGAACCAGCCGTGGATTGATCTCGTAGGCAACCCCGACCTCCCGCAGCATCGAGCACAGGGCATCGAAGTGCGCCTTCGATTCCGGGTCCAAGTGGTCGGTCAGCAACGGGGCGCCGGCAACGATGTCCCGCATTTCCGGATTCTTGCTGTCCAGAATGCGCAGCGGATTGCCTTCGAGACGGCGGCGGCTGTCCGCGTCCAGCCGTGATTCGTAGCCGCGGAAATAGGCCACGAGCTTCTCACGATAGCTGCGACGCGCCTCGGGGGTGCCCAATGAGTTGATCTGCAGCCGCACGCGCTCGATCCCGAGCTTGCGCCACAGGCGTGCGGTCATCGCTATGAGTTCCGCATCGATGTCGGGGCCGGTGAAGCCCAGCGCCTCGACGTCCACCTGATAGAACTGCCGGTAGCGTCCCTTTTGGGGTTTCTCGCGGCGAAACATCGGGCCGATGCACCAGAGCTTGTGGCGTGCGCCGCGCAACATGCCGTTCTCTATGGCGGCTCGCATGATCCCGGCGGTCGCCTCGGGGCGCAGCGTCAGACTATCCCCGCCCTGGTCGGTGAAGGTGTACATCTCCTTCTCGACCACGTCGGTGAATTCGCCGATCGCCCGCTTGAACAGCTCGGTGGCTTCGACGATCGGAACCCGGATCTCCTCGTAACCGTAGGCCGTCAGCACTTCACGGACAGTGCTTTCCAGAAACTGCCAGGTACCGATCGCGTCCGGCAACACGTCATTCATGCCCCGGATGGCTTGTATCTGCGCCAAACTCTTACTCTCCAACTGATCTTTACTGCTGCGTCTCGGACGCGCGACCCGAGCGCGTCAGGGAAAACTGCGCGGTCCCATCCGCATGCGTGACGCTCGCCAGGTCCGCGACATGTCCGTTCACCTGCACCACCACACCCGGGGCGTTTCCGAGCACGATGCGCAGGGGCGCCGTACCCTTGAAAGTCTTGACCGAATCCGCCGGTCCGACGTCATAAAACAATCGCTCGCCCGCCGCGTCATACACCTCCGCCCAGCTCTCTGCTGAAAATTTGAGCGTCAGCTCGGCGGGACGAGGCGAGCGCGGCGCGCCGTCGGCCGGGGAATTGGCCCCGACACCCTTACCGGTCGCGGCCGGTCCCACCAGCGCCTGCGCTGTCGGACTCTGCCCGGTCGCCGCCTGCCTTGCGGCTGGCGTCGCGCCTACGCCTGTCGGCGCGGAACCGGCGGGAGCCTCCCGGGCCGCCGCGGCGGGCAACCCCGACTCCTGCGCAGGCTCAGGCCCGATGCCGGAACCCATCCGCGGCGCGATGGGTTCCGAGGCCGCGGTAGCCGAAGGTTGCGCGTGGGTACTGCCAACGTGCCCCTTTGACACGGACAACACCCACCACACCACGCCCGCGAACGCAAACACACCTATCACCACGGCGGCAGGCGTCGTGAGCCTGCGCGGATCGCTCGGTGGTTCGGCCTTGGGAATGCGAGTCAGATCCGGTTGCGCCGCGCGAATGCTGTTGGAATAAAGTCCCTGCAGCTCTGCGGCCGGCTCGCCGATCAGATCCGCGTAATGCTTGAGGTGGCCGCGCACGTATACCGGCGCGCCGAGAGCATCGAAATTTTCCTCCTCGAGAGAGTCGAGGATTTTCGGATCGACGTGCATCTTCTCGGCGGCTTGCAGGACGGTGTACCCCTTGCGCTCGCGCGCAGCGCGCAGGCGCGCGCCGATCCCGGTGCGAGTGTCCCCGCCAGACTGTCCGCCCATGATGTCAGCCCGGATTGCGATCGAGCTCGGCGAGCCTTCGAGCCTGATCGGAGCTGGGGAAATCCACCCGCAGCTTACGCGAGAATTTCGCGGCGGCGACCTGGTCGCCCTGCGCGCGCGTGACCCGGACGCCTACGAACAACAGATCCGGCGTTGCATCGAATGTACCGAGATACTTGTCGAGTTGCGCGCGGGCGTGAACGAGATCGCCTTGCATGAAATACAGCTCGACGAGCTGGAATACCCCTTCCGCATAGCTCGGGCGCAGCGAGAGCGCCCGTTCGAACTGCTCGGTCGCCAACTTGTAGCGCTTCGCCTCGCGGAGGCACACCCCGGCGTTGGTGTAGGCAATTTCAGGAGTGCGATAAAGTTGGTTGGCGGCAACGTTCTGGAACAACTTGACGCCCTCGTCCGTGCGCCCCGTGCGGCACAGGTATACGGCGTAGCTGTTCTGGATGTTGGGATCTTCGCTGTCCAGGCGCAGCGCCTCGCGGAACTCGTCATCCGCCTCCTTCGGCTTGTTGAGGCGATCGAACAACAGCGCGCGGGCGGTATGCACCGCCGGAAGGCGCGAATCCTCCTCGAGCGCCTTGTCGAGCTTTTCCTTGGCAACCTGGAGATTGCCCTGATTCATGTATGCAACGCCGAGCTGGACGTTGTAGCTGGCGGCATCGTCCTTACGCATCGGATGCGTCGAAACGCATGCGCTCAGCGTCAGGAAACCGGCGGCGACCCAGATGAGCCGCGGCACCGGAAGTATGCCGTACCGATCGCGAGTTGTTTTCGTGTTCACTGGCTTACCGCGACACCAATGATTTTGGACCCCAGACGCACCGTCGTGCGATCGATGACCTTGCCGGCGAGCTGGCCGCAGGCCGCATCGATATCCTCGCCGCGAGTCTTGCGAATCGTGGCGAGCACGCCCCCCTTGATGAGCTCGTCCCGGAAACGCTGGATCACCGGCAGCGGTGAGCGTCCGTAACGAGTCCCCGGAAACGGATTGAACGGAATCAGGTTCACTTTCGCCGGATGTCCCGCGAGCAGCCGTGCGAGCTGCCGCGCCTGTGCCGGCGAATCGTTGACCCCATCGAGCATGACGTACTCGAACGTCACGCTGCGCCCATTCTGCTCGTCGATGTAGTGCCAGCAGGCTTCCAGCAGCTCGGCGATCGGGTGCTTGCGATTGATTGGCACCAGCTCGCTGCGCAGCTCGTCGTTGGGCGCATGCAGCGAAACGGCGAGCGCCACATTGGTCTCCGCGGCGAGCTTGTAGATCTGGGGCACCAGGCCCGAGGTCGAGAGGGTGACCCGCCGGCGGGACAGGTCGAATCCGAAGTCATCAAGAAGGATGCGCAGCGCCGGCACGACATTGCGGAAGTTCGCCAGCGGCTCGCCCATGCCCATCAGCACGACGTTCGACACGGCGCGCTCACGCAACCCGGAAGAGCCGCTGCGCGGGCTGTGAGAGTCGCCGAGGACATCGACACTGTCTGCCGTGCTGAATTCACCGAGCTCGCGCTTGGCCAGCCACACCTGGCCTACGATCTCGGCGGTCGTCAGATTGCGGTTGAAGCCCTGCTGCGCGGTCGAGCAGAACGAGCAGTCGAGCGCACAGCCCACCTGTGAGGAGATGCAGAGGGTGCCCCGGTCGGTTTCCGGAATGAACACCATCTCGAAGGCCTGCGACGAATCGGCGCGCAGCAGCCACTTGCGCGTGCCGTCCGCCGAACTCTGGACCTTCACGACCTCGGGCGGCCGGATTTCGGCGCGCACCGCGAGCTGCGCGCGGAAGTCCTTCGCCAGATCCGACATCGAGGCGAAGTCTCCCTCACCGCGCTTGTATATCCAGTTCATGAGCTGGCGCGCGCGGAAGGGCTTGCTGCCGAGATCGGCGACGAACGACTCGAGCTGCGGACGCGGCAAACCCAGCAGGTTCTCGCGACATGACAGTGAATCGTTCATGAGTTGCGGCGTGGCCTGCTCAGCCGCGCGGATGCAGTTCCGTCGTGCGGAAGAAATAGCCGATCTCAACCGCCGCCGTCTCCGGCGCATCGGAGCCGTGGACCGTGTTCTGGTCGATGCTCAGCGCGAGATCCGCGCGAATCGTGCCCGGCGCGGCCTTCTTTGGGTCGGTCGCGCCCATGATCTCGCGGTTCTTCGCAATGGCGTTCTCGCCCTGAAGCACCTGAACCATGACGGGACCCGAGGTCATGAACTTGACGAGATCCTTGAAGAACGGACGCTCGCGATGCACGGCGTAGAAGCCCTCGGCCTCGCGTTGCGACAAGTGAACCATGCGGGCGGCGACTACGGACAGTCCCGCCTGCTCGAAACGGCGATAAATCTCGCCGATCAGATTGCGGGAGACTCCGTCGGGCTTGACGATGGAGAGAGTGCGCTCGAGCGCCATTCGATGTGACCTTTCGTGGACGGTGATGGAGAGCGTTGTGCCCAGGGTTGTACGAGCGAACGCGCGGCGGCGGTGCATGCGAACCGCGACAGACAGCGTTACGGATCAGCCGGAAAGTCTAACCCGGGAGGTGCCATCACGGCAATTTGAGGTGCCCCGGAAGTGCCCGTTCTGTAAGGGATTTTGACGTGGAAGGGATTTAGCCGGGCGTACGTCGGACGGCAGCCCGGTGCGGTAAGGCGGGCGCTGCAGGGCCGGGGCCGGCCGCGAGCGGCTCAGACGGAGAAGCTTTCTCCGCAGCCGCACTCGCCTTTGACGTTGG
>Ga0070681_10007154_pt1 | contig 10871 bp, 10 predicted proteins | sample KBSC83BmetaG_FD_65650 | JGI IMG/M metagenome (GOLD analysis project Ga0070681, IMG submission 65650) | Corn rhizosphere microbial communities from Kellogg Biological Station, Michigan, USA - KBS C8-3B metaG | ecosystem: Host-associated > Plants > Roots > Rhizosphere | place: USA: Michigan...
CGCAGTCGAGCACGGTGCATCGATCAGGCCTGGCGGGCCGTCGCTGCCGCTCGACCGATCGTCCCACGACCGGTGCAATTCAGTTGCCGCCCCTCACGAAGCGGGCCCGCCCATCCTGCGGTGCGCGAGTCGCCACACCAGACCCGCAGCGACGAGCGCCCAAGCGAGCAGGCTGACGTAGACGCCGACGTCCGGGATCGCCAGCAGGTAGTCGGCGCCCATCGCCTTGGCGAGCGCCGTCGTGCACACCGTGTACATGCCGATCGGAAACACGATGTCCCAGTCGTCGACTTCGTAGGTGACGGGGACGCGGCTCCAGACGTGGCGCCACAGTTCCAGCATGATCAGCAGCGGGATCCACCAGGTCGCGGTGGCCCAGTAGAACAGCGTGAAGCCCCTGACGAACGGGAGGAGGTCGTACAGCGGACCCTGCGGCGGCGCGTTCAGGATGATGGTGCTGCCGGCCAGCGTGCTGACGGCGAGCGCGCCCATGTTGATCCAGTAAGGCGGCGTGAATTGCCTCGCGTTCAGCGGCAGCAGCACCATCCGGTAGGTGATGAGCGTGATGATGATGAGATACCACGCACATCCGATCAGGTACAGGCTGACCGCGACGAACAGCGCGTGCTCGTGCGCGACGAACGTTCCGTCCCGCGCCAGCAGGGCGACCAGCACGGCGAGCGCCTGCGTCGCCACGACCGTGACAAGCCAGCTGCCGTTGATCGTGTCGCTGAAGGGCGCCTTGTCGTGGCGAGTGATGGTCGAGAGGAAGAACAGGTAGGTAAGGACCAGCCAGCACAATGCCCCCCAGATCGCGACCACCCGCGCCAGCAGGGGCAGGTACGCGACCTGAAGGCACTGCGTGGCCAGCACGCAGGTGGCCGCAGGCAGCGTGAGGAATGCTGCATCGCGGCCGGGCGTCCGGAAGTGCATGACCATCTCGTCGCGATGGCACAGCAAGCGCATTACGCTGAGCAGCAGAAGCCAGAGGTATGCCGCCCAGCTCAGCGCGAACAACGCCAGCCCGATCCACGGCATCGCGTGCTGCATGGCGTCGATCGAGACGATCCCCGTCGCCATCACCATGGCGAACCCGCCCGGCTCCATGAGCCTCGCCCTGCGCTGGAGCCGATCGATCACGTACATGGGTTGTTCCCCGACGACGGCACGCGCGCTTTCAGCATGCAAGGCCCGAGGGCGGCGCGATGCGTCGCCGGGCGAAAACGGCCTCCGCCACGCGATTGGCGTGACGCGTCAGCCCAGCGTGCCGCGCGCGACCGGCCACACCGCCTCGACGCGCTCGCCGCGATAGCCGACGACGAAGTCATAGAGGTTGAACGTCGGGTCGACGTGGCCCGGCACGAGACGGATGCGCGCGCCCCACAGCGACGCCGCGTTGCCTGCGGGCACGTCGAGGACGCCATGCTCGTCGGACGCCTTCACGTACGCCGCGCCGTCGCGATCCGCGACCTGCGGCAGTCCCGAGTCGAACGCGAACGCCTTGAGGCCCGCGTCGCAGATCGCGCGCGTCGGTGCCGGCGTGCTCATCACGCCGGCCAGCACGAAGAGGCTCTGGCGAAATCGCTGCGCGCCGTCGGCCGTCACGTTGCGCGCATAGTCGACATCCATGAACGGGTACGAGCCCGGCTGGAGCTCGGTCCACACGCCGCTCGCGATCTCGTGCTCGAACGTGCCGGTCCCGGCGCCGGTGATCATGTCGACGCGCAGCCCGCGCGCCACGCAGGCATCGCGCGACGCGACCGCCGCGCGCGTCGCCGCCTCGATCGCTGCGCGCCGCTCCGGCGGCGTGCGCAAATGCTGCGCGGCGCCCTGGTAGCAATGCAGGCCGGCGAAGCGCAACCCCGGCGCATCGGCGATGGCGCGTGCAAGCTCGCCGACCGCCTCGCCCGGCGCGACGCCACAACGATGCCCGCCGACGTCGGCTTCGACATAGACGTCGAGCGTCGCGCCCGCAGCCGTCGACGCGCCCGAAAGCAGCGGCACCGCGCGCGCGTCGTCGCACAGCACACCCACCCGCGCACGCCGCGCGAGCTCCGCGAGGCGCGCGAGCTTCACGGGCGCGACGACTTCGTTGGTGACAAGCACGTCGCCGATGCCGGCGTCGACCAACGCCGCCGCCTCGTCGGTCTTCTGGCAGCACACGCCTACGGCGCCGCGCGCGACCTGCATCGCCGCGATCGCGGGACACTTGTGCGACTTGGCATGCGGCCGCAGCCGCAGGCCTGCCGCGCGCACCGTCGCCGCCATCGCGTCGAGGTTGGCTTCGAGGATGTCGAGGTCGACCACCAGCGCCGGCGTGTCGATCGTATCGACCGGCGCCCCGGGTCGTGCGGGCACGCGCTGCATCAGCGCGACGGCCGGCCAGGCGTGCGGGAAGGCGTCACGGGCGTGCAGTGCCGGTGTGCGCGTCCAGCGCGGCACGGTCGCGCACCGCCGCGCCGGCGCGCTCGTCGACGACGTGCGCGTGATCGCGCAGCATCGACACGAGCTCCGGCAGGCGGAAGCCATGCGGCACGAGGCGGCGCGCGAGCATCGCGGTGATCAGCGCCGTATGGCCGATCGGCCGGAAGTAGCTCGGGCGGGCGTCAGGGTCGTAGATCGTGTCGATCGGCACGCTGAGCGTCGCGAACCCGGCGCTCGCCGCCTCGATCAGGATCTCGCTTTCGAGCGTGAAGCCATCGCCGGCGAGCGAGCGGATGTCGAGCGCGTCGAACAGCGCCGACGGGTACAGGCGCTGCCCCGACTGCGAATCGATCACGCGGCGTCCGATCGCCCACGACACGCCGAAGTCCGCGAGCCGGTTGGCGATCCGCCGCCGCATCGGCGCCGCGCGTCGATTGCGCATCCGCGCGCCGATGATGATCGCGCGCGGATGGAGCTCCGCCGCGCGCAAAAGCCGCGGCACGTCGGCGGCGCGATGCTGGCCGTCGGCGTCCATCGTCACGATCTCACGCGCGCCGAGCGCGAGCGCAGCGGCGAAGCCGGTGTGGAGGCTTCTCGATTTGCCGAGGTTGCGCGGATGGCGGAGCACCTCGACGTCGAGCCCCGCCACCGCAGCGACGGTGCCGTCGGTCGAGCCATCGTCGACGACGATCACCGCGTCGGCATGCGGCCGCGCCGCGCGCACGACGTCGGCGATCGTGCGCGCCTCGTTGTACGCCGGGATAAGCAGCACCGTCTTCATCGATACAACCCGCCGTTCACCGAAATCACCTCGCCGCAAACGTAGCCGGCCGCATCCGATACGAGGTACGCGACCGCGGAAGCCACTTCGTCGGCCGTGCCCGCGCGCGCCGCGGGAACCAGCGTGCGCAGCTTCTCGGCCGGAAATGCGGAGGCGGCCATCGGCGATTCGATGATACCCGGAGCGACCGCGTTGACGGTTACCCCGCGCTTCGCGACCTCGAGCGCGAGCGCTTTTGTGGCGCCGATGAGACCGGCCTTGGCCGCCGCGTAGTTGACCTGCCCCGCGTTGCCGGCAAGGCCCGCCACCGAGGCGATGTTGACGATCCGTCCCCAGCGCGTGGAAAGCATGTCGAGCAGCAGCGGGCGTGTCACGTTGTAGAAGCCGTCGAGCGTCACCGCCAGCACCCGATGCCATTGCTCGGCGCGCATGCCGGCGAACGGCGCGTCGTCGTGGATGCCGGCATTGTTGACGACGACCTGTACCGGACCATGCGCGAGAAGTGTTGCAGCCGCCCGCGCGCACGCGTCGCCGTCGACGACGTCGAAAGTGACCACTTCCGCGCTGCCGCCGGCCGCGACGATCGACGCCGCCACGGCGCTCGCACGCTCGGCGCCGTGCATCGCGTGAACGATCACGTGAAGACCGCTCGCACCCAGCGCGCGGCAGATCGCCGCGCCGATCGCACCGCTGCCGCCGGTCACCAATGCACGCTTCATCGCCGTCGCTCCCTGCCCGTCGATACGGTGGCGCGGCCACGCGCGACCAGCACGCCGGCCGCCGATATCGTGAACGCGTAGCCGGACGCGTCGGCCGACGCCGCTTCCATCACGCATTCGATGCGCAGCGGCGCGGCCGCCGCATGGAGGTCGGCGATCGCAAGCTCGACGTCGCGCACCGTGACGAGGCGCCCGTCCACGAGCGGCTTCGGCGGCGAGCATCGCAGCGCGCCGTGCAACGCCATAGCCTGCGCCGCGAACTCGACCGCCGCGAGCGGCGACAGGCGGCCGTCGTCGCGCAACGGGTTCGCCGGATCGCGATGCCGCGATGTCGCACAGACGATCGACGTGTCGTCGCACGCGACGATTTCATCGATCAGGATCATCGCGCCCGTGTGCGGCAAGAGGTCGGCGATCGCCAGCGAGGCGAGGTCGTGGACGACGCTCATGGCGTGTAGCGCATCGCGCTCGACCCGCGGGCATCGAGCGGCGCGCTCGCCGGCTCTCCGCGCGCAACGACCGCCAGCAGGCCGAGCGCCGCGGAAACGGTATCGTCGCCGAAGAATGCCGCGACCGCGGGCGGCACGCCCGCCGTCGCGGGTGTCGACCCCGTGGCGTCGTACGCCAGCGCGAGCGTGCCGTGCGTCGCCATGGCCGCCGCCGGCTCGACGAGCAGCGCGCAGGCGAACGACGGCACCGGCGCGCGCAACGCGGCGAGTCGACCCGGGTAGGCGGTGTCGACGAGCACGCACAGCACCGCGCGCGCTTCGGCTTCCACCTGGTCGATGCACTCGGCGAGCGCCATCGCGAGCGTGCGGTGGCCGGCGCAGATCGTCGTCGACGGGCCGGTGAGGCCGTGCGCGATCGACACGTACCCGGAAGGCGCGTTGAACACGGAGTTGTGGAACAGCGTCGGCGACAGCGCGAGAGGCCGCGAGGCCAGCACGTCGAGCGACTGCGCGAGCACTTCGCCGTCCCCGTCGGCGGTGGCGAACACGCACGCGATCCGCCCGCGCTCGACGTCGCCCGCGGCGTCGAGCGCTTCGCTCGCCACCGCGAGCGCCCACGCGGAGTTCGCGTTGAGCCGGCGCCGCTCCGCCGGCGGCAGCAGCGGCGAAGGCGGCGGCCGCACTTCGCCCGGCTCGAACGCGCGTCGCCCCGCGAGCACGTCACGCGCGCACGCCCATCCCTCGAGCCCCGGGGCCAGCACACCGATCGCGCGGATGCCGATGCGCGTCATGTGCGGGCGAACACCAGCGCGCAGTTGCTGCCGCCGAAGCCGAACGAGTTGCTGAGCACGTGGCGCAGCGCCATCGCGCGGGGCGCCGTGGCGATCGCGAGGCCGAGCGCCGGATCGGGATTCGTCGTGCCCACGTTCGCCGGCGCGCGGCCGTCGCGCAACGCCTGGATCGCGACCATCGCCTCGACCGCGCCGGCCGCGCCGAGCGCATGACCGAACGCGCCCTTGGTCGAGCTCGACGCCGGCTGCGTCGCAAAGGTCGCGCGCATCGCCGCCGCTTCCGCCGCATCGTTGGCCGGCGTACCGGTGCCATGCAGGTTGACGTAGTCGATCGCGTCCGGCGCAATGCCGGCGTCGTCGAGCGCTGCGATCATCGCGCGTCGCGCACCAGCACCATCGGGGGGCGGCGTCGACATGTGGTGCGCGTCGGATGATTCGCCTGCACCGATGAGCGCGATGTCCGCGGGCTCGCGGCTGACGCATACGATCGCCGCGGCCTCGCCGATGGAAATGCCCGCGCGATCGGCGGCGAACGGACGGCAAGGCGTGGTCGCGAGGAGCTGCAGCGCATGGAAGCCGTACAGCGTCGACAGCGCGAGGCTGTCCACGCCGGCGACGATCGCGGCATCGCATCGGCCGGCGCGGATCGCGCGGCGGGCGCTGATGAACGCCTTCGCGCTCGACGAGCAGGCGGTCGAGATCGCCAGCGACGGCCCCTCGACGCCGAACCACGCCGCGAGGAATCGCGCGGTCGCGAACATGTTGTGGCAATGCGTGTACGCGCGGCGCTCGAACGCCGGTGCCGTGCCGCGCGCCGCCGCGTCGCGGGCGAGGAGCTCGGTGGACAGGATGCCCGACGTGCTGGTGCCGACGAAGACGCCGACGCGCGCCGCGCCGACACGCGCAACCGTCGCGCGAATGGCGCCGTCGAGGCCGTCGCAGCCGAGCGCGCGAAGCGCGAGCCTGTTGTTGCGGCAGTCGTATTCGGCGAACGCCGCCGACAACGGGGTCCTCTCGAGATCCTGCACGCGCCCGACCGCGGTGGCGAGCTCTGCCGCCGGCGCGAAGTCGTTGGCGGCGAGCCCGCTCGCGCCGCGCGCGAGCGCCTCGGCGTGCGCCGCCCTGCCGTCGCCGCAGCAGGTGACCCACGACGACGCCCCGATGTAGAGCGGCTCGCTCATCGCCGCCTGCGTGCCGCGGATCCCGCGAACGCCACCGCACAGATGAAGAGGGTCGCGAGCGTTCCCGCGAGCACGGTGACGCCGAGCGCACGCAGCACCGCCAGTGTCGACGTCGCCATCATCGCGAACGCCGTTGCCGTCGTCGCGCCCACCACCGCGAGCGTGCGCACTGCGTGGCGCGGCGACGGCGCCGCCCGCACGAAGAGCGCGTAGTTGACGCCGATGCCGACGACCAGCAGCAGCGCGATCAGGTGAAACACCGACAGGCCGTTGCCGAAGGCGACGACGACGAGCGCGCTCCACGTCGCCCCGAGCACGGCGGGCAGCATCGCGAAGAGCGCCGCCATCGGGGAGCGCAAGCCGACGGCGAGAATAGCGAGCACCACGACGAGGCCGGCGCCGATCGCCGCCAGCGTGCGCTTTCGCACGCCCTCGAACAACGTGGTCGTGGCCGCGCGCAGGTCGACGTAGCGGACATCGCCGCCGACGCGGGCAATGCGCGCCGCGAGGGCATCGGCATCGTGGACGCCCGACAGTGGCAGCATCGTCCACGCACCCGACGCATCGCGGCCGAGCAACGCGCCGAGCGTGAGGCCGATGCCGGTCCCGGCGTAGCTCGCCGGCGTCAGCAGCGGCCCCGTTCGCGCCGCTTCGACGTCATGCAGGAATGGCGCGAACGCCTCGGCCCGGAAAGGCGTATCGCGTGTCGCGCGCTCGAGGTTGGCCGCCAGCGCCGCGGGATCGGGCAACGCCGCGCGGCGCGCGCGCTGCGTCGCGGCACTGGGAAGCCAGCGCGTCACGCTGTCGAAGCCGTCGATCTCGTGCGCCGCGCGGGCGTCGGCGAGCGCTCGCGCCGTGCGTTCGGCGGCCTCGAGCGCCGCCTCGGTATCGGCGGCGCGCACCAGCACGAATCGCCCGACCTCCGGCGCGCCGCTCGCCGCGCGCAGCGCGCGATCCTTCGCAATCGTCGCCGCCGGGACGGGATTCATCCGCGCGAGGTCGTCGGCGAAGAATGGGTGACCGCGCGCGAGTGCGAGGAGGATCAGCGTCGGCAACAACAGCACCGCGGCCCGCGAAACGCGGGAAAAGGATCGCGACGAGCCCACCGGCGCGCGCGATGGTACTGGCGCGCGAAAGCGCCAGTCGTCCGCCACGCCGCGCGGCACGAACCACCACGCGATGGCGCCGGCGGCGGCGATGCCGACCGCCGTCAGCACGCCAACCTCGACGAGGCCGTCGATCTCCGATGCCAGGAACGCGAGCGCGCCCGCGGCGGTCGTCAGCACTGCGAGAACGTACGGGAGTCGCACGCTGTCGCGCACCGACGGCCACGTCGAGCCCGGCGCATAAGCGGTCAGCAGATAGCTCGGATAGTCGACCGCCTCGCCGAGCAGCGTCGTGCCGAACGCCAGCGTGATCGCGTGAACGCTGCCGAAGCCGGCGGCCGTCGCGGCCACGCCGGCGATCACGCCGCACACCGCGGGCACCGCGCACAGGAGAACGACGCGCGCCGAGCGGTACGCGAACCACAGGATCGCGACGACACCGAGCGTGCCGAGCGCCGAGACGCGCGCGACGTCGTCGGCGATCGCGGTTTCGCTTTCCGCGGCGAGGATCGCCGCGCCGGAGTACGCGATGGCGACCGGGGACGCGCCGCGCACGCGCGCGAAGGCCGCGTCGATCGCCGCCATCGCATCGCGTTGCGCGGCCGGATCGGAGGCAGGGGCGGCGGTGGCCGCAACGAGCATCGCGCCCTCCCCTTGAGCATCGAACCACACGCCGGACTCGCGTCGCACGCGGCTCGAAGCGCGCAACGAGTCGAGCATCGCCAGCGTCTCGCCGGTCGGATCGTCGGTGAGCCAGCGTCGTACCAGGACGCCTTCGCTGCCCTGGAGCGCGTCGAGATCGCGCGCGAGGCTGGCGGCCAGCCCGTCCGGCGTCATCCGCGATGCCGCGTCGGGATCGACGAGATAACGCGCGCTGCGCATCGCCGGGAGGTCGCGCAAGCCCGATGCGAGGCTGCCGTTGTTCACGGCGACGAAGCGCGGGTCGGCGGAAAGCGCGGCCTCGAGGGCCGTGCTGGCCGCGGCGAGCGTCGCGCGGTCGGCGCCGCCCAGGCGGATCAGCACGACGCGCGCAGCCGCGCTGTCGCGCAGCTCGCGCGCGACGAAGCGCTGCACGGGATCGCCGCCGCGCGGCAGGAACGCCGAGAAGTCGCGGTCGACGCGCACGTACGCCGCCGCCAATACGATGGCCGCCGCCAGCGCGGCACCGACGACGAGCCATGCGCGGCGGGCCACACTCATCGCGGGCTCGACGCCATGGGCTCGATATCCATGCGCGTCACGTCACCGTTGGCATCGGTGATCGTCACCTGCCGCACCATCGCCTCGCGGCCGGCGATGTCCACGCGCGTGACGAGCGCGGCCAGCGAAGGATCGCGCGGTACGAGCGCCAGCGTCCAGTCGCCGGCCGCGCCGGCGAGCGTCGCCGTGAAAAAGCGCTGCAGCGAGGCGCAATCGCCCGCGAGCGTCGCCCGCAGGCTTTCGGTCGACGCGAGGAGCGCCGGCTCGTCGGCGAGCGCGATCTCGCGTCGACCGCGCGCGCCGTCGACGGTGAGCCGCCCGCCGTCGATCACGAGGTGCTCGGCACGGGGCGCCTCGACATCCATCTCGAGATGGTCGGGCCGCCGGTAGACGAGCGTCCCGCTGCGCTCGAGCGGCGACTTGAGCGCCGCGACAGTGCGGGTCTCGCGGAAGCGCGCGTTGCCCCCGGCGACGGCGGCACGCGTGGCGCAGAGATCGCCGAGCGCGAATCCCGCATCTGCCGCGAGCGGCGATGTCGCGACGAGCGCCGTGCCGGCGATCAACGCGATGCGTGTGCGCAATCGCATGTCACCTCACCGGGCGATCCACGGGCGCGGCGCTCGCCCAGAAATCGAAGAAGTTGAACCAGTTGTCGGGCGCGCCGCGGCATGCCGACGCGAGCCAGCGCGCGTAGTCGCGTACCGCACCGTCGACGTCGCGGGCAACGGCGCCGGCACGCTCGAATCGCACGGCATACCGGCGGCCGCCGCGCCAGACCGCGTAGAAATAGAGGACCGGAACGCCGAGCGCCGCAGCGAGCTTGAACGGGCCGCGCGGAAAGGCCGCCGGCGCGCCGAGGAATTCTTCGCGCACGAGATCGTCGTCGCGCAGCGAGCGGTCGGCGAGCAGGCCGACGAGGTGGCCGGTCGCCAGCGCATCGCGGACGCGCAGCATCGTATCCGGCTGCCCGAGCACGATCACGCGCCGGTCGAGCTCGGCGTCGATGCCCCGCATCACGGCGCCGAACTTCTGCGCGTTGTCCGGGTGCATCAGCACGTCGACGACGATCGACGGATGCGCGCGCGCGACGACCTGCGCGAGCTCGAAGCTGCCGAAGTGGGCGCCGAGAAGAAGCGCGCCACGCCCTTCGCCGAGCGCCCCCAGCACCGCGTCGACGCCGTCGAGCCCGATCGCGTAGCGGTCGAGTCCTTCGGTCCGCCAGAACACGCGATCGAGCAGCGTCGTCGCGAACGCGCGGAAATGGCGGAACACGTCGCCAAGACCGGCGGCGCCGCGCACGCGCGCCTGGTAGTCGCGCGACGCCCGGCGCGCGCGCGGCGAGCACACGACGAAATAGGCGCAGATCGGCATGAGCCACGCGCCCGCTGCGCGACGGCCGAACAACCGCGCGAACGCCGCGAGCGTGCGCATCAGGGTAAGCGAGCCGCGCTCCGGCGCGCGACGCCACAGCGGCAGGTCGCGCGGATTCATCGGGCCGCAACGCAGCGCAGCGCGCCGCGCGCGCAGGCGCCATCGGTCGTGACCTCGAAGCGCACGCGCGGCAGGCCGGCCATGTCGAGCCGCATCGCGCAACGCTCGCCTGGCGCGACCGGCCGCAGGAACTTCGCGGTTTCGCAGCCCTGCACCGCGTAGCCGTGCTCGCGCAGCACGCGCTCGAGCGCAGCGAGCAGAAATGCCCCCGGAACGATCGGCCGTTGCGGGAAGTGGCCGGCGAACACCGGCAGCGCGACGTCGAACGTCCGCGTCGCCTCGATGATCGCGGCCCGCGCCGGTACGCGCACGCCCGGGGCCGACGCGAGCGCACGCAGCGCGTCGCGCGGCAGCTTGCCGTGTGCGTCGCGCGGCAACCGCTCGACGCGTATGAGCGGGCGCGGCAGGAAGGCGGCGTCGATCACCTTCGCGAGCGCAGCCCGCAGCGCCGCGTCGCACATGCCGGGCGCGACCACCGCGGCCGCGAGTCTCGGCGCGTCGTCGCGCGCAAGAAAGAACGCGCCGTCGTGCACGCCGGCGATCGCGCGCAGCTTGAGGTCGAGCGCGGCAAGCGATGCGCGCTTGCCCGCGACTTTCACCATGTCGCTGGTGCGCCCCAGGAGCTCGAACGTGCCGTCACCGAGCGGGCGCAGGCGGTCGTCGAGCGCGGCCGGCGGATCGGGCAGCCGCGCGACGCGCGCGCCCTCGCCATCCGCGCCGAAGGAGAAC
>Ga0070681_10007156_pt1 | contig 10869 bp, 8 predicted proteins | sample KBSC83BmetaG_FD_65650 | JGI IMG/M metagenome (GOLD analysis project Ga0070681, IMG submission 65650) | Corn rhizosphere microbial communities from Kellogg Biological Station, Michigan, USA - KBS C8-3B metaG | ecosystem: Host-associated > Plants > Roots > Rhizosphere | place: USA: Michigan...
CGGAGGCGCTGCCGCGAACCGCTTCGGGCAAGCTGCAGCGCTCGAAACTAACCTGAGGCGTCGGCTTCGAACACGGCCTTGACGCGTTCGAGAATCTCGCGCACCCGCTCGGCCGCGCCGGTCGCATCCTGAGCCCGCAGCCGCGTGAGCATCGCACGGTGCAGAGCAATGACCGGCTTCAGACTCCTGCCCGTCTCGAGGAGGCGCCGCAGGGCGATCCGGCCGCGGATGTCCCACAGCAACGAGTCCCACAGTCGCAGAAAAGTGCGGTTACGGCTGCTCTCGACCAGTCGCCGGTGGAAACGCAGCGCATGATCGATGTAGCGCTCCTGGTCGTCTTCCTTGAGCGAGCTCTCCATGACGCGCAGCAGATGGTCGAGCTCGGCGATGAGCTGCGGCGAATAGGGAGCAGCAAGTTGAACGGAGCGCACCTCGAGCATGGTGCGCAACTCGTATGACTCGCGCATCTCGTCGAAATCCGCGCCGCGCACGCGCGTGCCGCGGAAACGCTCGCTCGTCACCAGGCCCGATCCCTCGAGCTCGCGCAGCGCTTCGCGAATCGGAGCCTGACTGACGTTGAATTCACGCGCCAGCGTCAGCTCCTTCAGCTGCGTGCCTGCAGGATAGGTGCCGTCGAGGATGCGTGCGACCAAGACCTCGCGAATCTGGTCGCGCATGCAGGTGCGCTTGAGTGCGGTCCCTGTCATGGCTGCGCTCGGCCCGCGACGAGCTGCGACGCGCTCCATCCCCCACCGGTGGCCCGCACGAGGGCGACGGTCGAATTGAACTGAGCGACGCGTACCGCGATGGCATCTCGCTGCGCCTGCAGAGCGGCCGCATGCGTCGTAGTGACCTCGACGTAGTCTGCAACTCCCGCGTCGTAGCGTTGATCGGCGTGATAGGCGGAGCTTTGCGCGGATGTCGATGCGGCTTCGTCTGCCTTCAGCTCATCGGCCAGATGGTGCAGGCTGGCGAGGTTGTCCTCGACCTCCTGGTAGGCAACGAGAGTGGCCTTGCGATAGGTATCGACCGTTTCGTCGTACGCGGCCCGTGCCTGCGTGTTGATCGCGGCCCGACCGCCCACATCCAGCAGCGGCACCTGCCCTGCCGGACCGACCGACCAGAATCGGCTCGGCGCTCTCAGCCAGCTCGACGATGAGATACTTTCGAAACCGGCCGCGCCGCTGAGGGTGAACACCGGGAACCAGGCAGCGCGCGCGACTCCGATTCTGGCGTTGGCTGCCGCCATCGCTCGCTCCGCGCGGCCTACATCCGGCCTGCGTTCCAGCAGGGTCGAAGGCAAGCCTGCATCGACGCTCGGCGGCGCGCCGGCGAGAGCGCTCGCCTCCAGCGTGAACAGCGACGGGACCTGGCCCATGAGGACCGCGATGGCATGCTCGAACTGCGCCCGCTCCAATCGCACCGCTGCCAGCTGCGCGCGCGCGTTCTGACGCTGCGTGTCCGCTTGATCCACGTCCGCCTGAGCGGCAATGCCTTCCTGGTAACGATTGCTCGTCAACTGCCACGCGTGGTCGTAGGTCTTGAGCGTGTCCTCCAACAGGTGCACCGTCGAATCTGCACCGCGCAGGGAGAAGTAGTCGCTGGCGAGCTCGGCCTGCAGCGCTAGCTGCACCGCCGCCAGGTCGGCCGCGCTCGACTGTGCTTCGGCTCGCGCAGCGGCAGCCGTGTTGCGCAGCCTGCCGAACAGATCGACTTCCCACTCGAGATCCACGCCGGCAAGGAAGTCGTTCTGCGCGATGGGTGAGCCGCCGAGGGCCGACGACAATGGCGCATTGGCGGAAGCCTTGCCGCGTTTCGCGGAAGCGTTCGCGTTGAGCGTCGGAAAGACATTCGAGCGCGCTTCGCGTGCCAGTGCGCGAGCTTGCTCGAAGCGGGCTACGGCTGCGTGCAGATCGGGATTGCCGCCATTGAGTCGGGTTTCCAGGTCATTGAGCTTCGGGTCGCCGAAGGCCTCCCACCATTCCCCGTGCGACTGCGCATCCGCCGGTCGCGACAGCATCCAATCGCCGGCTTCCTTGAAAGCGGCGACCGCTTCGGTTCTGGGCGGCTCATATCTGGGCGCCAGGGAGCAGCTGCACAACAGTGCGGCCACCGCAGTCGCGACCCAGCGGACTCCACGCACCGCTGTCATGACTTCGCGACCTGCTCCGTCTTGGTTTTGGCCACACGCACCACGGCTCCGTCGGTCAGGGAGTCCGGCGGGCTCAGCACGACATCGTCATCGGCTTGCAAGCCCTGGACGACTTCGATGTCGGAGCCGTAATCGCGTCCGAGGGTCACGGCTTTCATCGCGACGCGGCCCTTGGCATCGACCGTCGCGACATGCATGCCATCCCCGCGGAACAGCAGGACGTTCGCCGGCAGCTTGAAGGTCTTCGCTTCCGTCTCCGCCGGCAGATTGAAGTGCACCTCGACATACGCTCCGGGCAACAGCTCGTTGCTCTTGTTGTCCACGATCAGTTGCGCGAGCAACGTGCGAGAAGCCGCATCCAGCGCGCTCGAGGTGCTCTCCAGCCTGGCGGTGTACTGCTTTCCGGGACGATCGGGGAAGACCAACGATGCCATCACGCCGGGCTGCATCTGCGCGGCGTAGGTCTGCGGCACCCGTACATAGAGGCGCAGGCGTTTCGTATCGGCAATGCGAAACAACTCAGGTCCCGAACCGCTGCCGGCGTTGATGAGCTGGCCCACGTCGGTGTTACGAGCGGTCACCACACCGTCGAACGGCGCGACGACTTTCTGGAACCCCGCCAGCTCGCGCAGCCTCTGTACGTTCGCCTTCGCGGCCTGCACCTGTGCGTCGGTGGAAGCGGCCAGACTGATCTTCTCATCCGCTTCCTGCTTGGACACCGAATCCGTCGCTCGCAGGTTGCGCCATCGCTCGGCCGTCACCCCGGCGATCTTCTGATTCGCCTCGGCCGTGGCGACGTCGGCTTGCGCCTGGCGCAGCTGCTGATCGACCTCGGGAGACTCGATCTCTCCGAGCACCTGCCCGGCTTTCACCTGCGCGCCGATGTCGACCAGCCATCGCTTCAGATACCCATTGGTGCGGGCGTAGATCGGGGCGTCGTAGTTGGCCTGCATGTTACCGGGTAGCACGAGGTCGCTGGCATCCGAGAGCGGTCGCGGATGGGTTGTCGCAACGGTCACGACGGACTGCGCCTCGGTGTCCTGTTTCAGACGCGCCGCCGCCCGATGCGCAGAGATCAGATTCCACGCCAATGCCACGACAGCGACCGCCAGCAGCACCAGAGACCCGCGCACCAGCTTGCGCAGCGTGGTCTGCCCGGCGGCCGGGGCTGCTTCCGAGTCGTTCGTCCGTACCGATTGGTCCATGAGGGGTTCCAGTGACGAGTTTCTATCTGTGGTTCAGGCGCGGTTGATTGGCTCACGCGGCCGGAGCTGCGGCCTGCGGCTGGCGCGCGCGCCGGCCGTGAATCGAAGCAAACACACTCGGTACGAAGACCAGCGTGGCCACCGTTGCGAACACCAGCCCGCCGATCACGGCGCGTCCCAGCGGAGCGTTCTGCTCGCCGCCCTCGCCGAGCCCGAGCGCCATCGGCAGCATGCCGATGATCATGGCAAACGCCGTCATCAGCACCGGTCGGAAGCGGGTGAATCCCGCATCGAGCGCCGCCTGCAAGGCAGTGGCACCCTGCTGCATGCGGTCGCGCGCGAAACTGACAACGAGAATACTGTTCGCGGTCGCCACGCCCATGCACATGATCGCCCCCGTGAGTGCCGGAACGCTCAGTGTCGTACCGGTCACCAGCAACATCCAGGCGATGCCGGCGACCGCCGCAGGCAGCGCAGTGATGATGATGAAAGGATCCAGCCACGACTGGAAGTTGACGACGATCAGCAGGTACACGAGCACGATCGCTCCAACAAGGCCGATCGCGAGCCCCGTGTAGGAGCTGTTCATCGTCTGCACCTGGCCACGCACCACGATGTGCGTGCCGCGCGGGAGTTTGTGCTCCAGCGCTGCAACCTGCGCATCGATCTGCTTCGACACTGCGCCGAGGTCCGTGTCCTGGACCGCCCCGAAGATGTCGATGATCGGCTGTGCATCGTAGTGGGAGACGATCCCCGGACCGAAGCTGCGCGAGATGGTCGCAAGGCCGCCCAGGAGCTGCGTCTGACTCGCGGTGGTGACGGGCATGTTCTGCAGGTCATCGAGCGAAGTCATCAGGTACTGCGGCGCCTGGGTGACCAGCGGGTACTGCAATCCGGTCTCCGGATTGAGCCAGAACGTGGGCGCGATCTGACCGCTTCCGGACAGCGTCAGCAGCAGATCGTTCGCGATGTTCTGCTGACTGATCCCGAGCTGCTGCGCACGGGCGCGATCGGTGCTGACCCGCAACTCGGGCTGATTGAAGACCTGCTGCACGCGCAGATCCACTAGGCCGGGCACGTGGCGCAGCGAAGCCAGCAACCGGTTGGCGATCTCACGGTTCTTCGGGCTCGTCCCGACGATCTGGATGTCGATCGGCGCCGGCGCACCGAAATTGAGGATCTGGCTCACGATGTCGGCGGGCAGGAACGCGAACGTCGTGCCTGGAAACTCCTGCGGCAACCGCTTGCGAAGCGCGCGCACATAGTCGGCGGTCGCGGCGTGATCGGGCTTCAACGACACCAGCACGTCGGCATCGCTCGGGCCGACGACGCCGGAATTGCTGTAGGCGAGGTTGATGGTGGAGACCGGCAGGCCGACGTTGTCGACCACGTTCGCGATCTCGCCGGCCGGAATGACTTCGCGCAGAGAGGCTTCGATGTGATCGACCAGCGCCGCCGTATCCTCGACGCGTGTGCCGGTGGGCCCACGCACATGCAGCTTGATCTGCCCCGAATCGACCTCGGGGAAGAAGTTCTTGCCCAGGAGCGGAATCAGCAGCATCGAGGCAAAGGCCACTCCCAGGAACACGGGAATGAACACCCCGCGATGATGGAGAGCGGCGTCGAGGATCTCGCGGTAACGCACTCGGATGGCTTCGAAGCGTGTCTCAAAGCGCGCCTGGAAGCGCTGCATGGCATTCGGCGGGGCCGCCATCGGCCGAGCCGCGTCCGCCCCGTGTCCGGTGCCGTGCTTGCGCAGCCAGTACTTCGCGAGCGTCGGAACCAGCGACCTCGACAGCAGGTACGACGTCAGCATCGCGAACACCACCGCTTCTGCCATCGGGACGAACAGATAGCGGGCCACGCCGGTCAGCAGGAACATCGGCACGAAGACGATGCAGATGGAGAGCGTGGAGACGAGCGCCGGAACGGTGATCTGACGGGAGCCATCGACGATGGCCTGCTCGACTTCCTTGCCCTCGTCCAGATGTCGGTTGATGTTCTCGATGGTGACCGTCGCATCGTCGACGAGGATGCCCACCGCCAGGGCGAGGCCGCCCAGCGTCATGAGATTGATCGTCTCCCCGAGCGCCCCGAGCAGGATGACGGAGGACAGGATGGACAGTGGAATCGAGATCGTGATGATCAGTGTGCTGCGCCAGCTCCCGAGGAAGAGCAGCACCATCAGTGCGGTCAAGCAGGCGGCGATCAGGGCCTCCATCACCACACCCTTGACCGCGGCGCGCACGAATACCGACTGGTCTCCGGTGGCGTCTACGTTGGCTCCCGGGGGCAGCAGCTCACGGACCCGCGGCAGACGCTCCTTGATGGTGTTGACGATGTTGAGAGTAGAAGCTGCGCCGGTCTTCTGAATGGTCATGAGCACGGCGCGCCGCCCGTTGACCCTCACGATATTGGTTTGAGGCGGATGGCCGTCGTGCACGAACGCCACGTCGCGCACGAACGTAACCGCACCATTGCGGCTGCGAATCGGCAAATCGTTGAGCTCATCGATCTTCAGCGTGCTGGCGTTGAGCCTCACGTTGTACTCGGTGCTGCCGATTTTCTCGGTACCGGCCGGCACGATGAGGTTTTGATTGGAGATCGCGGTGTTGACATCGCTCGCCGACAACCCCTGCGCCCGCAGCGCCTCGGGCTTCAGATCGACCTGGACCTGACGGGTCGCGCCGCCGAACGGGTACGGGATCGAGGCGCCATAGACCGTGGCAATCTGTGCACGAATGATCTGGTTGCCGAAGTCGAAAAGCTGCGACTCCGTCAGCCGGTCGCTCGACATCGCGAGCTGGATGATCGGCACGCTGGACGCGCTGTACTTGAGGATGAGGGGCGGCTGAGTCCCCGGCGGCATCTGCTTGAGCGAGATCTGGCCGAAGGCGGTCGCCTGGGCCATGGCCAGGTTGATGTCCACGCCCGGCTGGAAGAACAGCTTGATGACCGTCGCGCCGGGATACGTCTGCGATTCGACGTGCTCGATGTCGTTGATGATGGTCGTCGCGTACCGCTCGATCTGGGCGGTGATGCGCCCGGCCATCTCATCCGGCGACATGCCGGAGTAATTGAAGGACATGGCGATGACCGGAATCCGGATGTCGGGAAAGATGTCAGTCGGCATCCCCGCCCGCAGCGGCGTCCCGAGCAGGGTCAGCGCACCCAGGAGCGGGAGCAGCAAGGCGAGGACGATGAACGTATAAGGGCGCCGGAGCGCCAGCAGCACGATCCACATAGGGCATCCCTGGAAACGGGCCTGGATACGGACGAGAACGCAGGGTCGACAGCTGCTCGATTATCGATAGTTAGCCGCAAAGGGCAATAGCCGGTGCGGGGGTCCGGGGTCTCACCCTTATGAGAGACCCCCCGTGCCATACTTCGCAGACAATGAATCGCAACCCTTGGCTGCAGCGGCACTGAGAAATGGGTCCTCTTCTGGCAGGTTACCGGCGCTTCCGTGAGAAGGGCTGGCCCGAGCAACGCGCTGTTTTTCAATCTCTTGCGGATACGGGGCAGCGCCCGCGAGCGCTCGTGATCTCCTGCGTCGACAGTCGGGTCGACCCCGCGGTGATCTTCGACGCAGCTCCCGGGGAGATGCTTACAGTTCGCAACGTCGCCAATCTGGTTCCGCCCTACGCTCCGGACGTCGCTTACCACGGCACCAGCGCGGCCCTGGAATTCGGCGTGCGCGTGCTAGCCGTGCCTCACGTTGTCGTGCTGGGCCACGAGCTGTGCGGCGGCGTCAACGCTCTGCTCGAAGGCGCTCCGGACACGGCTCGCGACTTCGTCGCCCCCTGGATGTCCATGGCCGAGTCGGCGCGCGAGCGCGCGTTGAGCCTGCCCTTCGCGTCCCAGAGGGACCGGCAGCAGTGCTGCGAACAGGACGTCATCAAAGTTTCGCTCAAGAATCTGATGACCTTCCCCTGGATCGCAGCGCCGGTCGCCGCGGGGAGCCTCAAGCTCCATGGCGCGTGGTTCTCGATCCGGACCGGGGTGCTCATGGTGCTGCGCCCCGACGGGTCATTCGGCGAGCCGCTGTGAGCGGATCACAATAGCTCTACTCGTCCTCCCTGTAATACGGCACCGGCGACGGATTCAGCGTTGGAAACCCGTGTTGATGCCAGTAGGGATAGATGGGCTTCGTCTGGCTCGCCCTGTCGAGCTTGGCCATCTGCTGCGCGGTCAGCTTCCATCCCACCGCGCCGATATTCTGTTGCAGCTGCTCCTCGTTCCTCGCGCCGATCACGATGCTGACGACGCTCGGCCGCTGCAGCACCCAGTTCAGCGCGACCTGCGAGATCGTCTTGCCACTGTCGCGCGAAATCTCATCGAGCGCGTCGATCACCTCATACAACTTGTCGGAGCGAGTGCCTGCCAGGAAATCCGCCGTTGCAAGCCGGCTCTCGCCCGGTGCGGCCTTGCCGCGCCGCAGTTTTCCAGTGAGCGCGCCCCCGCCCAGAGCGCTCCAGACCACCGTGCCCACGTTCTGATCGAGCGCCAGCGGCATGAGCTCCCACTCGAACTCGCGCGAAGCGAGCGAATAGTGCGCCTGATGGGCAACGTAACGGGCCCATCCGTAACGCTCGGAGGTGGATAGAGACTTCATCAGATGCCAGCCCGAGAAGTTCGAGCAGCCGATGTAACGAATCTTGCCGCTGCGTGTCAGGTCGTCCAGCGCACTCAGCGTCTCGTACACCGGGGTGGTCGCGTCGAACCCGTGCATGTAGTAGATGTCGATGTAGTCGGTGCCCAGGCGGCGGAGACTCCCCTCGACGGCGCCGATCAATGCCTGGCGCGAGGAACCGGAGTCGTTCGGGCCCGGACCCGTGGGGAAAGTGCCTTTGGTGGAGATGAGCACCTTGTCCCGGCGCCCGGCGATCGCGGTGCCGAGCACTTCCTCCGCCTTGCCGGCCGAGTAGACATTGGCGGTATCGAAGCAGTGGATGCCCGCATCCAGACAGACATCGACGAGACGCCGCGCCTCCGAACCCTGGGTCGTGCCCCACTGCTTGAAGAACTCGCCGATCCCGCCGTAGGTCGCCGTGCCGAAACTCAGCACCGGCACCCTGAGCCCGGAACCCCCGAATTGCCTGTACTCCATCGCCTTCTCCGCCTGTTGCCGGTACGCCCTGCGGTACAATCTCGCAGATCAGCGGTCGCAGCGCGACCTGCCAAGGACCCGCATCATGCCCGTACAGCAGAATTCCGTCGTCACCCTTCATTACACCCTCAAGGACGATGCCGGTGAGACCCTGGACAGCTCCGTCTCCGGTGACCCCCTCACCTACCTGCACGGGCACGGCAATCTGGTAGCGGGCCTGGAACGGGAATTGGAGGGCAAGAACGTGGGTGACAAGCTGCACGTCAAGGTGGCAGCGGCCGACGGCTACGGCGAATACGACAAGGACCTCGTGCAGAAGATTCCGCGCCGCGCGCTCAAGGGGATCGCAAATCTCAAGGTCGGAATGCGGCTCCACGCTCAGACGGAGCACGGCCCCCGCGCGGTCACCGTCACGCAAATCCTCGGCGATATGGTGACGATCGACGCCAATCACCCGCTGGCCGGGCAGGCGCTCAATTTCGACATTGAGATCACGGACCTTCGCGCAGCGACCGAGGAAGAGCTCGGGCACGGGCACGTCCACGGACCGGGCGGCCATCATCACTGAATGAAATTCCCCGTCGCTCTGGCGGCGTCATTCATGGCTGCCACCGCGGCGAGCGTGTGCCACGCCGCCGTGCCCGTGTACACGTACGAGGTGGTTCACACCTATCCTCACGACACCCATGCGTTCACCGAAGGGTTGCTCTACTACAAGGGCTTCCTCTACGAGAGCACCGGGCTCAACAAACAGTCGTCCATTCGCAAGGTGCAGCTCCAGACAGGCAAGGTGCTGCAGAAGATCGCCATTGCTCCGCAGTACTTCGGCGAAGGCATGGTCATCTGGAACCGGCAGGTGATCAGTCTCACCTGGCAGTCGCATGTCGGTTTCGTTTTCGATCTCGACACGCTCGAGTTGCGGAAGCAGTTTCACTACGACGGTGAAGGCTGGGCGCTGACGCAAGACGGCAAGCAACTGATCATGAGCGACGGCACCTCCGATCTGCGCAAACTCGACCCGGTCACCCTGAAAGAGACGGGCCGCGTGCACGTGACTCTCGACGGCACGCCCATCGACAGACTGAATGAGCTGGAGTGGGTGAAGGGCGAGATCTACGCGAACGTGTGGCAGACCGACTGGTTGATGCGCATCGCCCCCGACAGCGGGCGGATCCTGGGGATCGTCGATCTCTCCGGACTGCTGCCCGAATCCCAGCGCATCCCAGGACAGACGGACGTCCTCAACGGCATCGCCTACGACGCCCAGCAGGATCGGTTGTTCGTGACCGGGAAGAACTGGCCGCAGCTGTTCGAGATCCGGTTGCAGCCGACCGGCCGGATGGCGCAGATGAACCGCTGAGCCCGCCGCCGACCGCGGCGACGGCATACAAGGGCAACGCAGGCGGGGCATACTGTACGAAAAGAGGAAGGGCCAGCGTGTCAACTAGCGTGTCGACCAGGGTGTCGAAAATTCCAGCCGGCGTGGGTCCGAAGTATCCGCATGTCATCGTGCTCGTGGGCGCCACGGGCGATCTGGCACGGCGCAAGCTGCTTCCGGGACTCTTCTATCTGAGCACTGTCGGTTTCATCCCCGGCTGCCGTGTCATCGGCGTATCGCTGGACAACCTCGACGCGGAGGGCTTCCGCAAGAGTGCAAAGGAGGCCGTGGACGAATTCTCCACGCGCAAGGCGCAGGACAGCGACTGGGCCAGCTTCGCGCAGTGTCTGGACTACGTCCCGCTCTCCGCAGGGCCGGAGGCGCTCAAGGCCGCCGTGGACAGGGCGGAGCGGACCTTCGACGGCGAGAGCCGGCGGCTGCACTACCTGAGTGTGCCTCCCAATGCAGCCCTGTCCGCCGTCCGCCTGCTCGGCGAGGCGAAGCTCGTGGAGCGCTCGCGCATCGTGATGGAGAAGCCCTTCGGCACAGACCTGGCGAGCGCGGTATCGCTGAACGCGAAGCTGCACGAAGTGTTCGCCGAGGAGCAGATCTTCCGCATCGACCACTTCCTGGGCAAGGAGCCGGCGCAGAACATCCTGGCGTTCCGCTTTGCCAACGGCCTGTTCGAGCCGATCTGGAATCGCAACTTCATCGATCACGTGCAGATCGACGTACCGGAGGCGATCGGGCTGAACACGCGCGCGGCCTTCTACGAATCGACGGGTGCGTTTCGCGACATGGTCGTGACGCACCTGTTCCAGATTCTCGCCTTCATGGCCATGGAGCCGCCGACCTCGCTGGAGCCGGTGCCCATCAGCGAAGAGAAGAACAAGGTGTTCCGCAGCATGTTGCCCATTCAGCCGGCCGATGTCGTGCGCGGGCAATACACCGGCTATCGCAGCGAGAGCGGGGTGCAGCCCGAGTCTGAGACCGAAACGTTCATCGCGCTGAGGTGCTCCATCGA
>Ga0070681_10007160_pt1 | contig 10866 bp, 9 predicted proteins | sample KBSC83BmetaG_FD_65650 | JGI IMG/M metagenome (GOLD analysis project Ga0070681, IMG submission 65650) | Corn rhizosphere microbial communities from Kellogg Biological Station, Michigan, USA - KBS C8-3B metaG | ecosystem: Host-associated > Plants > Roots > Rhizosphere | place: USA: Michigan...
CTGAAATAAAGCGATAAAGAAAATGCAGTTATACCCAGCATGCATGAGGGCGGCTGCGCGCGTCGATCCGGATATATGCCGCATCCAGCCGAACCCGATACCCGCCACCGTGATCAGCAGACCGTGCCGCCACGAGCCGCCGTACTGTGAAAGATGTAGCAATCCGAAAGGAATCGCGGCCAGAGCAATTCCCCCGGCCGGGCCGAAGGAGCGCACCAGAACCGGCTGCAGAAACCCGCGAAATGCCAGTTCCTCGCAAAGCGGACCTAAGGTAATCGCGAAAATCGAAATCAACAGAATGGATTTGCGATCCGAAAGCAGTTGCTTCATCGGCGTCTGGACATCGGGCGTGCGTAATGCAGCGCCTAAAAGCACCACGACGAACGCCAATAGAAAACCGTACAGAACAGATCTTGCCGCACTCGGCCGCTCTGTTCGGACCCACCGTAGCGATTGCCAGAACGGCTGGTGGTAATGAAATTTCAAGATCAGGTACAGCGTGAAGAATAAAAAACCGTAGCCCAGAAACTGCGCTGGAACCAGCTCGAGGGCCATGCTGCCGACCCGCAGGTGGAATACGTGCACGAAAAATTTAACGACAATGGCGCCGAGAAACAAACAGGGCAATGCAAGCCCGAAGAAAACGATCAGATCGGAATAGCCCCAAAACGGGTATGATTGGCCTCGCGGCACGGCTTCGGGCGGAATCGATAGCTGCAAAGCGTCTGCGTCGGTGGCGGGAGGCACTACCGGAATTTCGTTTTCGGGCGTGACGGGCGAAATATTGGCTTCGTTTTCCATCACGGTTCGCTCTCGATCAATGCCGCGGCGAGTAGCGGCAGCATTAACTCGTGGTGGCCGGTGACGGAGTAGCCGCGGCCGCCGGATTTGGCGTGCGGGCGCTCGACCACATTCACGCGCGGACGATACTGTTGCAGAAAATCGAAATTAACGGTGGTGAAGTTCGTCAGCGGATGCCCTAGATTGCGCACTACCGACAAAGCCTTTAGAAATACTTCTGGCATTACAACGGCAGATCCCACGTTTAGATAAACGCCGCCGTCATGCAAGCCGGCCACCAGGCTGCAAAAAAGACGGAAATCATGATGGGTTGCGCGGCCAATCGCGGCAGGATCAGCGGCCGGGTGCGTGTGCGGCGTGTCCGTGCCTATCGCAACATGGACGGTAACTGGGACCGCGCTCCGGTACGCCGTTACCAGTAAGCTCGCATCCCCATGCGCGACGCCATTCTCTCCGAGTTTGCGGCCCAGCGCTTCGCCGATGCCGATGCCGTCGCGGGCGCCGCACGAGATCGCCTGATTCATCTCGCGCCCGGTTTCTTCGGCAGTCCCAAAGCTTCCGTCTGGCAGCACGGATTCCACGTCCTCACTGGTATGGCCCGCGATTGCGATTTCGAAATCGTGAATAGCGGCCGATCCATTCATCGCGAATCCGGTAGCATAGCCGCGCCGCATCAGATCTGACAGGACGGGCGCCAGTCCGCACTTGATCACATGGCCGCCCAGTCCCCATAAAATCGCCCTGCGATTCGCCCGCGCCCGGGCGAGCGCTTCCACGACACCACGGAATGCTTCACCCGCCAGAATCTTTGGCAATGAATCCAGCCATCCCGCAACGCCAGTCCCCTTGGCGTATACAGACGCGAAGTCTTCAACCCGTACTTTGCCGCCGCGTACGGCAAGAGGCACTGTTTTCAGATGCGTGAAATCGATCGGCCGGATGTCGTATTTACTCATGTAGAACAGGCAGTCGCAGTGGAGTAGGCATTCATGCCTGCAGTTCGACAAGCTATCCGATGGAACGCGCGCCGCGCCGTGTTGCGCCCAGCCCTGCGCAAACCGTCGCTATCGCTGGTCGATGATAAACGTGGGGGCGAGCCCACCAGAGGAAGAGTAGGCGCCCGCGCCGGCCGAAAGCCAGCTCGCACAACCGGACACTTTCCCCTGGAACGCTTGCGGATGCACGTCCACCTGCATTTCCCTGTATTCCAGATGACCGTAGGTCACCATGGGGAACACGGATCGCGCCGGTTCTACCTTCTCCTGCACCACGTAAGGCGTGCGCTGGGACTGCCGGATCGCGCGCTCCCAGGCTGACTGGTCCACATCCGAGCCGACGAAGCTGTGCTGGTCACTGTAATCATCGTTCGGCTTGAGCACCAGCTTCTCCCGATTTTGATGAATGAAGTCCAGAAGATCGATCGGCCGCTCGTGATAGGTAGTCTTGCCGGGTGTCACCAGGCGCGTCCACGGCATATGATCGTGAATCGCACGGCGTTCCGCCGCCGGAAACTTGGAGGTGAGGGTTTCGTCGGTCAACAATCCGAACAGCGCCTTTTTGTGCGCCATCTCTGAGCGGAAGCTGTTCACAACACAGACCGCGTGATTCCGATAAGCCTGTACGAGCGGATGCGACAGGTCGAAGCGCATCAGGAATTCCTGCACGCTGATCCGCCTGTAAATCAGGTCGATGTCGAAGCTGCCGCTGTGCAGAATGCCGTTGCGATACTCCAGTTGATCCGGCGACACGATCTCGGTCGGATGGCCGGCTTCGCGGAAATAATCGCGAATCAGCTGGTACTCGCCGCGCGCACCTCCGCCGGTGAACGGTGTCCGGAACTCCAGAATTGCAATATTCGGCTTCTTCTGGCCGCCAAACTGTTTGTACGCCTTAAGCAGCGCCGAAAGAAAATACTTCTTGTTGCCGCCGATGCGCGTCAGGTGATAACGCTTGCGAAATTCCTTAACGGGCGGGCAATCATAAAAGATGTCCGCCAGACCTTCCGCCCAAGCTAGCCCGGTCGGTGAGTCCGCGTTGTACTGAACCACCTGCATCGTCCCGTTGGTAAGCTGCAAGTCGAACCGCGACGCAACTTCCGACATCTGATAGCCTGGATCTACGGCAGCCAGCATTTTCTCCGCAGGCAAAAGTTGCATACGAGAAAGCAAAATGGGAGATGCCAGAACAAGCCGCTCCATGCGCTCGATCGCGCAGATCAGCGCTTCTCCGGCTTTCACCATCGATTCGTACTGGCGGCGGGTCACAAAGTTAGGGCGAAGGAAAGGGCAAAGCAGACGACCGCCTGCCGACAGGCGCTCGGCCTCCATTTGCTCATGAAGAATCTTTACCCACGAGAGGTCCCGGTGGGCCGGCGCCTCGAGGATCTTGTTATAACGGCTGATCGCCTCTTGAAGGTGCGACATGAAAGCACTCTGCCAATCTGTATTGTATGATTTGAGTATCGCACAGCAACAGGATCGCCAAACTTATAACCTATCTCAAACATAAGTAAATAAGATAGTTAAAGTTCTTGCGCGACTTTGGTAGCACGGCCTGCCGAAATCCGGTCACCGTCGAATCCTGCAGGTTTACACACTGCCCCAGCCCACGCGGCTGAGTCATCCCTGCCTTCGGCCCTCCTATTGCTGACGTACGGGAAGGGGGTGCGGCGTGCAGCGGTTTTTCGTTACCAGCAGTTTTATCTTATTGGCATTGATTGGCTTAGGTGGCCGTGATGTTAACGTCCGCAGAGCCGGGGCTTCCGTTACTTTTACGGATGCCGATGCTCTGGGTTCGCCAGTCGTTCCGGCGCTGCTTTACTCGGACTCCAACACGGTCGACATGTGGAGTGGTTCGGCCGATCTGGTAGATGTCGCCGCCTACCGTCATCGCCGCTACCGGCGGCACCGGCGAGTTGTGGTGGTCAGGAAGCGCAAGTTCAGCCACTCTGCCGCCATTGTGGGCGGTAGTGCAGCGGGTGGCGCGGCAATAGGTGCACTTGCCGGCGGCGGCAAAGGGGCGGCGATTGGCGCGCTGGTCGGCGGCGGCGCAGGGCTGGCGTACGACCGATCGACTGCCAAGAAAAAGCGCGTAATCAGGGAATAAGCTGACCTACGGGTTGTTCTGTTTCGCCTACGATTTCGGTCAGCTTGTCGAAGAATTTCTTGATCACGATTTTCGCCGTATTATCCAGCAAACGCTGGCCGACGCTCGCAATGGTGCCGCCTACCTGTACCTCTCCTTCAAAACGCACGTCCGTTCCTTCCGACGCTAGTATGGAAAGCCCTGTGCTGGTGTTTGCGGGCACGAGTGAAAGCACCCCGTCGCCTTTCATAAAGCCGACTTTGCCGGATGCTTCGACGAGCAGCCGGAATTGCCCGGGCGGCTTCTGATCCGCGATGCGAACCTTTCCCGCGAAAAGGCCCTGCACGGCCGAAATGACCATCTTCATCTTCATTTCATACTCATCCGGCCCGATCTTGGTGAAGGTTTCCGCCCCCGGCATACATCGAGCGAGCACATCCGGGTCCTGCAGGAGTTCGTAAGCGCGCTTACGCTCTACAGGCAATGTAAAAGATCCCGTAACTTTCAAGCACACCTCGAAAGCGCTTGCATCAGCGCGCGGGCTGTGTACACTTTAGCCATCTGGCGGCGATACGCAGCCGAAGCGTGCAGGTCGGAGTTCGCGTCTATGCCGTCCGCGGCCGCTGCCGCCGCTTTTTGAATATCGGCTGCGGAGCCGGCTGTACCGACGAGCAATTTTTCCACCGCGGTAGCGCGGAATGCTTTACCCGCGAGACCTGTGATGCCGGCGCGAACAAATGCAACTTTGCCGCCGGACCTGCGGAGGCGCACGGCCGTCCCGACAATCGCGAATCCGGATGCGGGATGCACCATCTTCTGGTACGCCACTCCGGTTCCGGATGCTTCCACCGGCACAATCACTTCACGCACGATTTCGCCGGCCTCGAGGACGGTAGTCATGGCGTCCACAAGGAACTCCTCCATGCCAACGGTGCGCTCTCCTTTGGCGCTGGCAATTTTTACCTGTGCCTCGAGAGCCAGCAGTGAAGCCGGGTAATCGGCCGCAGGGTCGGCGTGGGCGAGACTGCCGCCGATGGTGCCCATGTTTCGTACCTGCACATCACCAATGTGCAATGCCGCTTCGGTAAGGAGCGGGCATTTGGAACGAATCAGCGGCGATGACTCGATGTCATAGTGGGTAGCCATGGCCCCGATGAGAATCGAGCCGGCGTCTTCCCGAATGGCCTTAAGATCCGGCACACGGCTCAGGTCCACCAGGTGCTCTGGCGCCGCGAGGCGCAATTTCATCAGCGGAATGAGACTCATGCCGCCCGCCAGCACTTTGGCGTTTCCGCCGGCCAGTAGCGCAAGAGCCTCGGTCAGATTCGATGGCGCCGAGTATTCGAAATTTTGAGGAATCATGCCTGGCCTCCCGGGTGAATCAGGTTCCACATCTTCTCAGGCGTCATCGGCATATCGATATGGCGTATGCCGAGGTGACTCAACGCATCTACCACCGAATTCACAACGGCCGGGGAGCAGCCGATCGTTCCCGCTTCGCCGACGCCTTTGACGCCGAGCGGGTTCACCGGCGAAGGCGTAGTGGTGTGGCTGCTTTCAATCCAGGGGATCATGCTGGCCTTAGGCACCGCGTAATCCATCAACTCACCGGTGATGAGCTGCGCCGTGTCATCGTAAACGGCCTGCTCATAGAGAGCCTGGCCGAGACCCTGCACTACCCCGCCATGCACCTGACCGTCTACCAGCAGCGGATTAATAATGTTGCCGCAATCGTCGACCGCGATATAGCGCTTGATCTCCACCTGGCCGGTATCGCGGTCGACCTCCGTAATGACAATATGTGCGCCGAAAGGGAATGCAAAATTGGGCGGCTCCCAGAAATATGTCGCTACCATGCCCGGCTCGGTGTTGGGCGGCAGTTTCATGGCGCGATAGGACGCACCCGCGATCTCTCTGAGCGAGACGCTCTTGCCGGTCTTGCTGTCCACACACTGGCCGCCCGCAAAGGTGACATCATCCGATTCGAGCAGCATTTCGCCAAATTTCTTGAGTTTGACCTTTAGTTCCTGCAGCGCATAATAAAGCGCCGGACCACCCACTGCTGTGCCCCGGCTGCCGAAAGTTCCAATACCGTACTGCACCACTGCCGTGTCGCCGTGAACCACAATAACATCGTCGATCGGAACGCCCAGCTCGTCGGCTGCGATCTGCGCGAACGTGGTCTCTTCGCCCTGACCGTGTGGCGAGGTGCCGGTCATAACGGTCACCGTTCCGCCCGGCTCAATCTTTACCGTGGCGCTCTCCCACCCGCCCGCCGGTGTCGCGGGAGATGGACCGAAGGCGCAGATCTCGCCGTACGTTGAAATACCGATACCAAGCAGGCGCCCCGCGGATTTCGCCTGTTTCTGCTCCTGGCGGAAGTTGTGATAATCGACCAGAGTCAGCGCCTTCTTGAGTGGCGCAGCATAATCGCCGCTGTCGTAGCTCAATCCGGTAGCGGTCTGGTACGGGAATTCGTCGTTGCCGATGAAGTTCTTCAAGCGGAGTTCGGCCGGATCCATCTTGAGTTCCGCAGCCAGCAGGTCCATCATACGTTCGATGCCGTGGGTCGCTTCCGGGCGGCCGGCACCGCGATAAGCATCGGTGGGGACACAATTCGTAAAAACACCGACGATATCCGCCGTAATGTTGCGGAATTTATAAAGTCCCGGCATCATCAAGACCGAAAGCGTTGGAATGGCCGGCGTGAGAAGTTGATGATAAGCGCCGAGATCCTGAATCAGCTTCAGCCTCAGTCCCAGAACCGTTCCGTCGCGTTTCGCGGCAATTTCGTAATAATCCACGTGACCGCGGCCATGAATAGTGCACTGGAAATTCTCGCGCCTGGATTCGATCCACTTCACGGGTTTGCCGATCTTCATCGATACAAAGCCCATGAGCGCTTCTTCGGCGTAGACGTTCAGCTTGCTGCCGAAACCGCCGCCCACCTCGGGCGTAATGACACGCAGACGGTTTTCCGCAAGGCCAAGCATCTGCGCCACCAAAGTACGCAGCAGGTGCGGAATCTGCGTCGAGGAGTACAGCGTCAGATTCTTTTCCGCCCCGCGGTACTCGGCTACCACTCCGCGCGTTTCCATGGCCGTGGGGATCAGGCGCTGGCTGGTGATGCGCTGTTTGACGACCACCTCGGCGTCTTTAAATGCCGCTTCCGGTTCGCCGCCTTCCTGGTGAAACGTGAAAGCGATATTGTCTGGCCACTCGGGATGAACCGCGGGTGCGCCGGGAGCCAGCGCCTTTTCGGGATCGGCTACCGCGGGCAATGGCTCGTAATCCACTTCAATGAGATCGAGAGCATCCGCGGCGATGTATCGGTCAGTGGCAACGACGACGGCCACGGGATGGCCGACGAAATACACGCGATCGCTTGCCAGAATGGAGTGCGGAGGAACGCGCAGGCCAGGCAACGATGCGCCGCAAGGCACGGGCCCCACGTCTTTAACATCTTTGCCGGTGAAGACAGCGACGACTCCGGGATGTTCAAGCGCGGATTTCGCGTTGATGGACCGGATCCGGGCCGCGCCGTGCGGGCTGCGTAGAATGCAGGCGTGGTGCATTCCAGGCATCTTGATGTCGTCCACATAGGTTGCCGTGCCGGTGATCAATCGGGGATCTTCCCGGCGCCGGATGCGTTTCCCAACCAGCGTTTCAGTTTTAGTGATAGTGGTCGCCATGGTGATCTCCTTATGCTCCGGCCTTAGCCGCGGCGGCCTTCACTGCGTTCACGATGTGCTGATAGCCAGTGCAGCGGCAGAGGTTGCCCTCGATGCCGTGGCGGATCTCTTCCTCAGTCGGTTGCGGATTTCGTTCAAGCAGCTGCTTCGATGCCATGATCATGCCTGGTGTGCAGAAACCGCACTGGAGACCGTGCTCGTTCCAGAATGCTTCCTGCATGGCATCCAGATGTCCGTCGACGGCGAGACCCTCGATGGTTGTGACCTCCCGGCCGTCAGCTTGCACCGCAAACATGGTGCAGGATTTTACGACGCTGCCATCAAGAGCTACCGTGCATGCCCCGCATATAGAGGTCTCGCAGCCGATGTGCGGCCCGGTGAATCCTACGATCTCGCGAAGGTAATGGATGAGCAGCATACGCGGCTCAACCTCGTGTGCATAGGACTTCCCGTTAATTCTGAGCTGGATTTTACGCTTCATGGAGTGGCCCTGCCTTTTGCCGGTCTTTGATGTTGTGACAAAACGCGTGGAAAATCAAGTAGCGGAAGATGCAGCCCGGGGACCCGTGCGGGAGCTCACAGTCAGCGGCAATGAAAATGAGTTCTAAGTGGAAACCGCGGCGCTCCCGCAAAATTACGCGGGAACGCCTGTGCTATACAAGGAGACCATTGGGAATGCCGCTGGCCGAAGCTGCAGATGCCAGAGCTTTCTGTTCTCGAACTGCCGTGCTTTTGTTCCTGCTGCCTTTGGGACGTCCGCGTTTTTTCGTGAAAGATAGAATCGCCGGCGGCCTGCCTCGACGATGTTCGCGGCTGACGGCCAGCCGCTCTAAATTCTCGATTACCGTTATCACCTGGTCACGCTCTACGCGCAGCGCAGCCAGAACTTCTCTTACATCCATTGCGCCTCCAAAAATATCACGCCGGGATTTCTTTATTTATACATTCACGCGCTCTGCAGTCAATGTAAATTTTTGGTTTATGTGTTTATTTCCTCAAATAGATTGCGCCGCATTTTCAGTTAATTATGGATAATCATCCGTGGATTTTCAGTGGAAAAATCACGAGGTGCGGAAGTTGTTCTCGTGTGACGGACGCACGCGCTGCGAAGACGGGTTGGTTCGACCGCTTCGAGTCTCGATTCGGGCCGCAGAAAAATGGGCTGTTTGTCAGCTTGCCAGTTCGAGTTCGATTTTCTTCTGAGCGGGATCCAGCCTCAGAATGCGGAAACTACGGATCTGCCCCGCGCGGACCTGCTCGCGTTTTGGCGAAGATGCGGCCTCACCGTGCTTCCATTTGGCCGACAGCATGGAAGTGAGAGCCGAGAGATCGGTCGTGGCTGGTTCGGTGGCTGCCGTTGCGGCCTTCGATTCCGAAGCGGCCACATTGCATTGCGCCTGAATTCCCTCCCCTAATTCCACCATTGCCTTCCCGCGCGAGAGGTCAGCCACCCGGCCGCTTACCAGATCGCCCTCTTTATGCTCGGCAATGTACTCGTCGATGCTGGTGGGCTGAAGTTGCTTCAAACCGAGGCGAATGCGCCGCTTTTCGCGGTCGACTTCCAGTACCACGGCGCGTACCGCCTGGCCCGCCTTAAGGACTTCCTGGGGGTGGTTGATGCGTTTCTCGGCACTGATGTCGCCCACGTGAATCATGCCTTCAACAGCCTCATCAAGCTGTACAAAAGCGCCGAACTTTGTGAGGTTCGTGATAGGACCTTCAACGATGCTGCCAACTAAAAATCTTTTCTCCGCCTGCTGCCAGGGATCGCCTAACGCCTGCTTGAGACCGAGTGAAATGCGCCGCTCAGCCGGGCTGACACCAAGAATCACTACTTCCACCGAGTCACCAGGCTTCACTACATCGGCCGGCTTCCGTACTTTCTTGGACCATGACAGTTCGGACAGGTGAATCAGGCCCTCTATGCCGGGCTCCAGTTCGACGAACGCCCCAAAATCTGTCACGCGCGAGACGAGTCCGCGAACGCGATCGCCCGCTTTGTACTTTTCGGCGGCCAGCGTCCAGGGATCGGGCTGCAATTGCTTCATCCCAAGCGAAATGCGGCGGCCGCGTCTGCCGCTTCCCTGTTGCTCAATTTTTAGAATCTGGACATCCACCTGATCGCCCAATTTGAGCAGGTCGGAAGGCTTATTAACGCGGCCCCACGACATGTCGGTCACGTGCACGAGGCCATCAATTCCCCCGATATCCACGAATGCGCCGAAATCGGTGAGACTGCGGACCGTACCCCGGACGACTGTGCCTTCTTTGAGGTCCGCCAGACGTTCCTCACGCGCGCGCGCTTCTTCCTCTTCGAGCACAGCACGGCGGTCGACAACTACATCTTCATCGGCGACATCCACCTTAATGATCCGGCAGGTGATCTCCTGGCCGACCAATTTCGCCATCTCGCCGGCATCTTTCGTTCCGCTGCGGGAGGCCGGCATGAAAGCACGGACACCGACGTCGACGCTCAGGCCGCCTTTTACCGCGCCGGTGACAACGCCCGCGATGGCTCGCTTTTCCTGAAACGCGCTTTCGAGCCCTGCCCAATCTTTCGGCCGCCGAACCTTCAGCTTGGAAAGGATGTAATAGCCTTCCGCGCCGCGCCCGGTGATGCCCACGCGAAACTTATCGCCCGCGTGCACGTTGAGGGCGCCGCTCTTATCGCGCAGCTCGGACGCCGGCAGGATGCCTTCTATCTTGAGTCCGACATCTACGAAGACGGAATCGCCTGACACCGCAATGACAGTGCCTTCCCGCCCGGTACCGTCGTGTTCGGCAGGCGACGCGTGCGCCTGTTCGAACTGAGAAAGAATATCGCCGAAAGAAGAGTTTGGCTCCGCGCCGGTGGCCTCCGGGTCGCGGACTACTGCTGGGTTGGACATGAGACTTTAGTTTTATTTTGACACAATGGCGGATAGGATACACATTGGCTTCGCGAGAGAGCAGCCGGCGCTGGATGCGATGGGTCCGTCCCCAAGACCTTGTGCTGCTGGTCTTGTTCGCGGGCGTGGCGGCCACCAGTCCCACGCTGGATGCTCCTGAAATCACTCTCCTGTTGGCCTTGGCGGCACTGCACATCGCAGGGCCCAGGGTTCCGTTTCTTAGTACCCAAAGCGGCAAGGTGGTCTGGATTCTGTTGCAACTGCTCTTCGCCTACCTCCTGATCGGCTATACCGGCGCCCTGCAAAGCGATTATTATTTGATTCTCCTTCTGCCGGTGGTTTCAGCAGCGACGTATTTCGGGGTGGTGGCGACCCTGCTGTTCACCCTGCTGGCGTATGGC
>Ga0070681_10007161_pt1 | contig 10865 bp, 3 predicted proteins | sample KBSC83BmetaG_FD_65650 | JGI IMG/M metagenome (GOLD analysis project Ga0070681, IMG submission 65650) | Corn rhizosphere microbial communities from Kellogg Biological Station, Michigan, USA - KBS C8-3B metaG | ecosystem: Host-associated > Plants > Roots > Rhizosphere | place: USA: Michigan...
CAAGCGGCCGACCATCCCTCTGGCGGCCTGTTTGCCCACTCCTCAGTAGCTCAATGGCAGAGCATTCGGCTGTTAACCGAAGGGTTGTAGGTTCGAGTCCTACCTGAGGAGCCAATCTTTCAATAAGTTACAACTCCCCGCAATCCGCTTGCAATCCATTAAGCTGACTTAAACACAAGTTGAATTACTTTCCCTTGTGCATTTTGCATGTCCGCAGAGAGGCCATTCCCGTGTGTGTTCATTGTCCTCCGTATGTCAGCGTGACGCATGAGCCTCTGCTGCACCCCAACGGGCGTACTGATGGAATCCAGCCAGGTCCGGTACGTGTGCCGGAAAGCATGCGTACCGAAGATCCAGGACCAAAAGACGCGCCTCAAATTGAGGATGGACGACTATAGTCAATCCGAACTGATACCGAGCTTCTTAGCGGCCTGGTTGGTGGAATAATTAGACATTCTGGAAAAGTTTAACGTCTGCCAAGGAACGTTTTATAAGTCCGATACCCTTTGACGCACCGGACACTGCCCGTTAATCAAGGTTGGATTTGGGCTGCTGCAAGGTTTAGCGTGACGCAAAATCACTACATCAAAATGGCGCGACCAGATACCATCGCAGCGATGCGGAGACTGTCGGATGCGTTATTGTGCTCCAACTGAGGTCCCCAAGACCGCACAAGTGGTGAATCAACATGAAGGAAGAAATTCGGTTAAACCCGTCTGAATGAACGAATGCTGGCGGAGAGGGGGATTCGAACCCCTGATAGAGGTGTTAGCCCCTATAACGGTTTAGCACGCTCTTATTCGCATTGCTGCGCGCGTGGCATTCACTGGTACATGGGACTCACGCAAACTAGTTTCAGCTTGTCGAAATGGATCACTGAGTCTGTAATTTGCCGTGCAAGGATTTCCACGAACTAAGGTTCAAATGTCCTGCTGCCGGATTGGCGTTCAGCAGCCGGCGATTTCACGCAGTTTCGGAATGAAGGTGCTTTTCCAACAAATTGAGTTCCATTTTGGGACTGCAATCCGGAAGCAATGCAGATGCGTTGCATCTTTTCAGAATTCGGACGTTTCGTTTCGGAACCTATCGGTATGAAAAAAATGTTCCACCTTATATCTTTTAGGATTAAGGCGATCACAAATCATTAGAGACAAAAATTCAGGATTTTCTAATCGAGCGTGAGATTTTGCCCGTGGCGAGCGGATCCCGGACAAGACGCACCCTCGTGCAGAAATCCTGAAGTGTTGCCTAATCCAGGATAACGGCGGTGCCCGGTCGCCGATCCATGAAGCCGAGACGTATAGCCGTCCGATCTGTTCCCCGCAGATCTGGCTGATTTGGATATCCAGGATCCGCCCAACCTAGTTGTGAAATGACTTGCCTTGGTGCAAGTCCTGGGAGGATCTATGTCGCCTATTGGCTTGCGATATAGTCTCCGGCCGCTGGTAGGCCTATTGCTGGTGGCGATGTTCGCATCGCTGGCTGCATACGGTCAAGCCGCGCCGCCGACTAGTTGTCAGCGTCAAACTACTGCACAAGTTGTGGCCCTGGACCAGCCGTTTTTCCTGAACCGGTTCGGCGCCCTTGAAGCCACCGGAATGATGTTCGCGCTCAAGCGTGACGTTGTTCCCATTACGGGCACGGTTGTGAGCGCCGGCAATGTCCAGTTGCGCTCTGACAAGCGGCCGCGTCCGCTTGTGTTGCGCATGAACGTGGGCGATTGCCTCACGATTACCTTCACCAACCTGCTTGCGCGAACGCGCAAAGATGATGATCAGGTGAACACGCGCAACGCGTCAATTCATGTGGTCGGAATGCAGTTGGTCGGCAGCATCGCATCTGACGGATCGTTTGTGGGCACCAATGCCACCAGCTTTGCGGCCCCCGATCAGACCGTGACGTACTCACTGTTCGCCCAGAAAGAAGGCGGCTATGTGATGTACAGCACGGATACCGTCGGTGGCGAGGCAGATGGCGGTCAGCAGAGCGCAGGCTTACTCGGGGCAATTAACGTTGAGCCAGTTGGCGCACGCTGGTATCGCAGCCAGGTTACAAAAAATGATATGGATGCCGCCACCACGGGAAGAACCCCCGGCGGCCAACCATTATTGAATTATGAAGCCACTTACGCTTCCGGACCAATGATCGGTGTGCCGGTGCTGAATATGCTTTCCAGCACCAACGAGATCATTAAGTCTGACCTCACGGCGACCATTACCGGTCCCATCGATGCAGCAACAGGAAAACCGGGACGGTTCCCAGCCGGAACATTCTTCAAAAATCCTCAGCTCCCGGATCGCGAACAGCCGTTCCGTGAATTCACCATCATTTATCACGATGAAATCGGAGCGGTACAGGCGTTCCCGGAATTCTTTGATCCGGATCCCATCAAGAACCCGCCGCCTCCAGGTGAAGGCCCGATTGATGTCGGTCTGGGCTTCACGCTGCACAGCGTAGTGGATGGCTTCGCCATTAATTACGGCGTGGGCGGAATCGGATCTGAAATTCTTGCGAACCGCCTCGGTGTGGGACCGCAATGGAACTGCAACGAGTGTAACTACGAAGAAAACTTCCTCAGTTCATGGGCTGTTGGCGAGCCGGCAATGGTTGTAGATATTCCGGCCAATACGCGCGACGCCCAGGGCAACGTTATCAAAGGACCCAAGGCCACAAAAGCACTTTATCCTGACGATCCTTCTAACGTTTATCACAGCTACATCGGCGACCATACCAAGTTCCGCATTCTGCACGGCGGAGTCAAAGAACACCACATCCATCACCAGCACGCGCACCAGTGGGTACACACTGCTGATAGTGACAATTCCAGTTACGACGACAGCCAGGCCATTGGCCCCGGCGCCGCCTTTACGCTGGAAATGACCTACAACGGTGGTGGTAATCGCAACCAGGTGGTTGGCGATTCCATTTTCCATTGCCACTTCTATCCGCATTTTGCCCAGGGTATGTGGAGTCTGTGGCGCACGCACGATGTCTTTGAACCCGGAACGCAGTTGGACGTCAATGGGCGGCCGGCTCCCGGTTCTCGCGCCTATCCTGACGGCGAAATCAAAGTGGGTACGCCAATCGTAGCTCTGGTCCCGATGCCTACCATCCCGATGGCGCCAATGCCAGGTCCAGCGCAAGTTGCTAACGGTCAGGTAGTTCTGCCCAACCCGGTAACCGTTAATCCTGGATACCCGTTTTTTGTTGCCGCAGTGGCCGGACACCGTCCGCCGAAGCCTCCGTTCTTCACGGAATTCGACGGTGGTTTGCCGCGTCACGTAGTTGTCGGTGGCACTTTCACGGAAAAACATACCCGTCTCGACTTCAGCAAGCACATGTTGACGGCCAATGCCATCACCTATCCCGAACTTGGAACGCCAGCGGAAATCGTGGCGATGAACTATCACGCCAAGCCTTTCCAGCCAAGCTACAACCAAGCGAATGCTCCGGCGAATTTCATCACCAACGGATTGCCGGCTGTCATGGGCGCTCCCTATTCGGACCCCTGCAAGACAGATGATGGCGTAGCCGTGCCTCTCAGTCTGACTCGTACCTACAAGAGCGCGGATATACAACTCGACGTGAAGTACAACAAGGTGGGCTGGCATTTCAATCAGCACCGCATGGCGGCACTTTGGGAAGATGTTGGTCCCACGCGTGCCGGCACGCGTCCGCCGCAACCGTTGTTCTTCCGTGCCAACAGCAAGGAATGCATTGTCTTCAAGTTCACCAATCTTGTACCAGGTGAATATTTGCAAGACGACTTCCAGGTGCGTACGCCGACTGATGTCATTGGCCAGCATATTCACCTTGTGAAGTTTGACGTAACCGCTTCTGACGGCGCAGGCAACGGTTGGAATTACGAAGAAGGCGCATTCAGTCCCGATGAAGTCAAAGGGCGCATCGCTGCTGTAGACGCAGTGGGCGGAACCTGGAACGGCGTGCGGGGAACTCTGGTTGCCAAACAGCATCCATTCTTCACCGGAGCCGATGGACTGGGCGCGCAGACGGTTGTCGAGCGCTGGTATGCAGATACCACCATCAACAACGCGCCTGCCAGCCAGGACCGTACTCTGCGGACCGTTTTCACGCACGATCACTTTGGTCCTTCAACTCACCAGCAAGCTGGACTGTATGCCGGCCTGTTGATTGAGCCTGCAGGTTCCACGTGGAAAGACTCAGAGACAGGGCTCGCATTTGGAACCGGCCGCGCCGATGGCGGACCGACCGGATGGGAAGCCATCATCAGCAACAACAACGCAATTGCCCAGAGCTATCGTGAGTTCATGATGGAGTTCCAGGACTACACGCTCGCTTATACCTCGAACAATATTCCGATTAACCCGCCGGTGCGCGACGAAGTACCGTTGATACCGGGGAATCCAACAGTGCTGTTGCAGCCGGCCGTGAAATGTCCTGTTCCTGCGAACGTGAGCGTTGTCCTGACGCCTCCGTGTCCAGAAGCGATCTCGGCGGCTGACGTAGGCACTTTCTCGGTGAACTATCGCAACGAACCAATCCCGTTGCGCGTTATCGATCCAGCTACAGGCAACCAGGCAGCGGGCGCCGCTGGTGATCTGGGACAGGTCTATCGTTCTACGATTACCCGCAAGGATACCCGCCTTAACATTCAGCCGGCTTTCTATCCTGCGCTGACGGCCGATCTGCGCGGCGGTGACCCGTACACTCCAGTGTTCCGTACCTATCAGGATGACAAGATCCAGGTACGCATGCTGGTGGGCGCGCACGAAGAAGGACACAACTTCCACGTGCACGGAACCCGGTGGCTGCGTGAGCCGAGCGACGCGCGCTCCGGCTGGCGCGGAAGCCAGATGATGGGCATTTCCGAACATTTCGAGTTCGATCTGCCGCCATTGTCAAACTTCGTAAAGGTCAATGGCGTAGCTGACTTCCTCTATGAGCCCGGCGCTTCTGAGGACGATCAATGGAACGGTTTGTGGGGCCTGATCCGCGCTTACAATGGGCTGCGGACGGACCTGCAGGTAGTCCCCAACAACACTAACGGCGGCAAGCAGAACACCACCCTCAACGTGGATTCGTTCAGCACTGCTACCACTACCAGCAAGACGTGCTGCCAGACGCTCACATCTTCAGCGCTCGATACGGGCACCAGTACGACTACGACCGATCTGACGCTGGCCACCGGCGAAGCTGCCGATGAACTTGCAGGCGGAGTCATAGCCCCGAGCGACACCGGGAACACAGTGACCGCCACCTCCTTCCCAGCGCCGGGCACCAGTCACAGTATTTGTCCACCGGGCGCAAAGGTGCGGAGCTTCGACATCAGCGTAATTTCGGCTGCAAGACTGCCGGGAGCAACGCTGACCTACAACTCACGCACGGGCACAGTCAAAGGGACGATTCTGGGCGATGAAACCGGACCGCTCCAGGATCCCACGGCGATTCTGTACGTGCGCACCTCTGACCTGGATCCGACAACGGGTAACCTCCGGGCCGGGTATCCCATTGAACCATTGACCCTGCGCGCAGCTGCGGGCGAATGCATTGATTTGACGCTCCGCAACCGGCTGCCGTCGAAGCCTCTCGATCTGCCGGGTTACAACACCCTGCCCATGATCGTGAACAACTTCAACTCCAACCAGGTTGCGCCTTCGCGCGTGGTTGGATTGCATCCGGAAATGCTGTCACTGAACGTCTTGAACAGTGACGGATACAACGTGGGTCTGAACCCGCCGCAGACTGCCAGCCCCGGTAACAAAGTCGGTTACCAGTGGTATGCGGGTGTGGCGTGGATCGATCCCAACACCAACAACATCGTGCACACGCCGGTGGAATTCGGTTCGGTGGCCCTGATGCCGGCTGATCCCATCAAGCAGGCGTCAAAGGGCGCGGTGGGGGCCTTGATCATTGAACCGCAAGGCGCCACCTGGACAGTTGATCCGCACAGCCGCGTCTCAGCCACGGTGACCAAGCCGGACCTGAGCACGTTCCGCGAGTTTGTTCTGGTTCTGCAAAATGACGTCAACATGCGCTACCAGAGCAACAATCCGGTCAACGTTCTTTCGCGTGAAGAAGACGCGGAAGATACGGGACAGGCGGGATTCAACTACCGTTCTGAACCACACTGGTTCCGCAAGGGCTATGCTCCGGAAGCGCCGTTCACGCCGAAAGACGGCGCATGTGTTCCTCTCTGCACCAAGGACGTTGATTTCACTAACGTGCTGAGCAACACCTTTACCAACGTGTTCACCGGCCTGGCGACCACAGCCGAGCCGCAAACGCCCATCTTCAAGGCAACACCCGGACAGGCCATCCGCTTGCGCCTGGTGCAGCCTGTGGGGCATCCGCGTAACAACATCTTCCAACTGCACGGTCACGTGTGGGAGGAAGCGCCTTATACCACTCCGGTGGCGTTCACTGGAGCAACCTATAGCGGTCGAACCATTCTGGGTACACCTGTGTTGGGGTCCACGATCATCGCGGACCAGCCGACGTCCACGAGCGACTTCGTGAACAACCGGTTCTCCAACTGGCAGGGATCGCAGATGGGCGTTGGCCCGTCCAGTCACTTCGATATCGTTCCCTCCGGCGGAGCCGGCGGAACATTCAGGATAGCGGGTGACTACCTATATCGCACTCATCAGGACTCCCAGTTCGACAAGGGAGTGTGGGGCCTGCTGAGGGTGCGGCAACCGGTCTTCGTTAAGGGAATAGCCGTTCCCAGCACGGACCCCATTGATCAAGTGGACCCGAGCGTAACTCTGGTCCCGTAAACAACCTGGAAGGGAGCAGCCTGGCAGGCTGCTCCCTCTCATACAAAAGATGTCGCAGCAAAAATCTTAGGATTGCGGGTGCGAAAATGCTGAGAATCAAATCTCTTTTTACCTCTGCCGTTCTACTTGCTGTTTTTTGCGGATTACAAGCGCGCGGTTTGCAACGCACCACCACCGTGCCATTGCCGGACGATGATCCGCATAAGGTTGCGGCCCCTGAGCAGAAACCGCAGGAAGCACCCGCAACTGCGGGAGCCACTGAATCGGGGGCTGCGGCGCTTCCTGGCTCCAGCTGGAACCAAACCACCACCATCTCCGGCGTCAAGCTCGATTTTCGTGGTGTGGCCTCGCTGAAGGATGTAGTCATCAAGCAAGGTCCTCTGCCGGTGAGCCTCAATGACATTACTTCATCAGAACTGGTGGAAGGCCAGCAGGCTGTAATGCAGTTCCGGCTCACGGACGCAGCGGGCGCTCCCATGAGCGGCCTCAAGATGGCTGCCTGGCTGGACATTGCTCAAGGGGACAAACTTGCCGACTCAGCCACTTGCCACAAAAAAATCCAGTCTTTTCTGCAGATGCAGCTGTCCGCGCGCCCTGATGTGGACCTGAACACCTATTACGTGCTGGCGCTCACCAAAGAGCCGAGCATTCTCGTGATTGATCCGCGGGTCGGCTTCAGTACAAGCAAACTTTACGCGGCCGTTGATCTGGCAGCGCCCGGGGCTGACTGGGTGCAGAGCCGCAATGGCGAACGCATCTTTGTCACCATGCCCTCAGTGAATCAAGTTGCCGCCGTTGACGCAAACACTTTCAGATTGATCCGCAACATTGACCTGGGCAGCAAACCTGGGCGGATCGTCGTCCAGCCTGATGGCAAGTATGCGTGGCTGGAATTGGAATCAATAGAAGGCAAGACAACCGGCGGGGTCGCAGTAATTGAGACGTCGTCTCTCGCGGTTGTTGCGCGCATTCCCACAGGCAAGGGCCACCATGAATTTGCTTTTGATGAAAAGCAGAATGTCTATGTTACCAATCAGGAAGATGGCACGGTTTCAATCATCAGCACGGTCACTCTGACCAAGATTAAAGATCTGCCCACCGGCAAGGGTCCCGTTGCCATCGCGTATTCCGGACGCAGCAAGAGCATGTATGTTGCCGCACAGGAGGATGGACACATTACCGTGCTATCCACTGAAAATCACGGCATAGTCGCAACACTTGTTGCCAGTCCGGGGCTTACCGCACTCGCGATTTCCCCGGATGAGCGGTGGGGGTTTGTTGCCAATGGCAAGCAGGACGACGTAACACTCCTGGAGCTCTCGTCCAACAAGATGATGACGAAGTACAAAGTAGGACGGTCTCCGTACCAGCTAACATTCAGCACAGCATTTCTTTACGTCCGCTCACGTGGTACTGAACAGGTTCGTCTCATTCCCCTTGCCGATATTGGCAATTCAGCTCAGACAGCGGAATTCCCCGCTGGACAAATCCCGCCCGGCGTACAGGCCGATCTGCTTGCATCTCCCATGGTGCCTTCTCTGGACGGTGATTCCGCATTTGTCGCCAACCCCGCTGACAAACGTGTCTATTACTACCAGGAAGGTATGGCCGCGCCCATGATGAGCATAGAGGGCTACGGCAAGACTCCAGTTGCAGTCATGGTTGTGGATCGCAGCATTCATGAAACTGAGCCAGGAGTTTACTCGGTCCTGTTGCGTCTTCCGCGGCCCGGCCTGTATGACGTACCGGTTTTTGTGGAGTCGCCGGCACTTTCGCATTGCTTCGAATTTACCGTGCAGGTGAATCCGTTATTGAAGAAGAAGGCGAAGCTCGCCGTGAACCTTCGGCCGCTGACGAACAATCTTCAGCTCAAAACCGGCGAAACGGCGCAAGTGCGTTTCCGCCTGACCGACGGCGAAACTGACAAGCCGCGCGATGGGATCAAGGATGTTGAGGTGACAATACTCCTGGCGGAAGGTTTACGTCAGATGCGCTTCACCGCCGAACCCGTGGGCGAAGGGGTTTATCAGCTCAGCTTCACACCGCCGCAGAGCGGCGTTTACTACGGGATGATCCAGATTCCGTCGCTCAAGATTCGGGCAAACCAGCTCCAGTACCTGATGATCCGGGTTGGTGAGCAGCAGGCCGAAACCCAGGCAGAGGGCGCGGCCGGGATTCAACCAGTCGAGAAGCGGTAAGGTGAGCGATGAAAAACAGTCTTTCACCTTCGTGCGCACTCGTCTTCGTGTTGGCAGGGTTGCTGGCAACCGGAGAAGCTCTGGGGCAGCAGCCTGGTTCTGCTGCGCAGGCGCACCAACAACCACAACATCAGGAACCGGCTGGGCCGGCCGCTGCAAAAGTGCCGGCGATTCCCGATGTCATGGTGCTGGACCAGGATAACCGTCAGCTCCACTTTTACAGCGATCTCGTCCAGGGCAGGAAAGTGGCCATCAACTTTATTTTCACCACCTGTACCACCATCTGCCCTCCGCTCACGGCCAACTTCGCCAGGATCCAGAAGATGACGCGAGCGCGTGGCGAAATCGACCTGCAGCTGATCTCCATCAGCGTTGACCCGGAAAACGATACACCGGAGCGCCTAAAGAGCTATGCCACGCTCTTCCACGCGCAACCCGGATGGACCTTTGTGACAGGAAACCGTGCCGATCTGGAGAAGATCTGGAAGGCATTCAACATCAATTTGGCCGCGAAACAGGATCATCCTCCGACAGTTGCTATTGGCAATGAATCGCTGCATCAGTGGGTATACGCTTCAGGGCTCACGACGGCCGGCAAGCTGATGGGAGCCATCACTTCAGTTCTTGGTGACGGGAAGTCTCCGTCCGCGGATAGCCCGGCAAATCCGGAGGCTGCCAAATCAGTTGGCAGCAAGCTGCCATGACTCCGCTCTTTGACAATCCGCGGAAGAGCACGCAAACGCCAGGTCCCGAGAAATTCTCGCGCAAGGGATTAGTGTGGTCGATTTGCATCGCAGGAATGTTCTCGCCCTTCCTGCTGCCTGCGCAAACGCCTTCCCCGATGGAAGCCGGACAACTGATCTATAGCAAGGGAGAGAGCCCTTCAGCCAGCCCACTGTCTGCAGTTCTTGGTGACACCGTGGTGCCCGCCACCCTGATGCCGTGCGGGAGTTGCCATGGGGCGGATGGCAAAGGACGGGCCGAGGGCGGCATTGTTCCTTCCGACATTACGTGGGGTGCTCTTGTTCGTACTCACGAAACAGACAAAGCGCTGGAACGCCGGCGCAAAGCTTACGACCTGGATTCGTTGCGCAAGGTACTGCGTGAAGGGCTGGATACATCAGGCAATGAATTGGGCATCACGATGCCTCGTTACCAGATCACAGAGGGCGATATGAGCAGCCTTCTCGCCTATCTCCAACAACTGGGCATCACCAATGCTCCAGGCGTTACCGCCGCCAGTATTCGCGTGGCGACGATCGTGCCTGGCAAAGGCCCGCTGTCCGAGTCGGCCACAGAAGTCTCTGATTTGCTTCGCGCCTATTTCGCTGAGCTGAATCTGCAGGGAGGCGTGTATGGGCGCACCATCGATTTTGATGTTATCGAAACCCGCGACCCGCCGGCCCAGGCCGTGGAAGGGATTCAGGAAGCCATCCGCCGGCGCGAAGTTTTTGGCCTGGTTGGCCTCATGCTTCCGGGAGCTGAGCGCGAGCTTTCAGAGTTCCTGGAACAGTCCGGCATTCCCGCAATCAACATATATGGGCCCGATGACGATCATCTCCTGGCCAAACCCGTCGTCTTTCATCTTCTCTCGGGGCTTACCGCCCAGTCGCGCGCGCTGGTGAAGTATGCCCAGGAGCAGATGGATCCAGCGGACAATTTCGTGCTGCTCTATCCTGAAAACAAGCAACTTCTGGCGTCAACCATCATGCAGGAATGCAGCACGCGCTCTTGCCGGTCTGCACGCCTGCTGAGCTATACCGTTTTCGACGCTACGAAAACTGTCTCGGCCCTTGCTTCCAAAAAACCTCGCGGGATCATTTTCCTGGGACAAGGTCCCGAATTAAAAGCGTTGTTGGCGGAGACGGTGCGCGTCAACTGGCAACCGCAGATATTCCAGCCGGGCCCA
>Ga0070681_10007162_pt1 | contig 10863 bp, 12 predicted proteins | sample KBSC83BmetaG_FD_65650 | JGI IMG/M metagenome (GOLD analysis project Ga0070681, IMG submission 65650) | Corn rhizosphere microbial communities from Kellogg Biological Station, Michigan, USA - KBS C8-3B metaG | ecosystem: Host-associated > Plants > Roots > Rhizosphere | place: USA: Michigan...
CCAGTCAGACATTCTTCCAGAATTATCTTTTGCGCAGCGGCCGAGCCAACCGCCGACTCGAGGCCGTCGCAAGCGGAGATAGCCTCGGCGCGGTTTTTCGCAACGACAACGCCTTTGCCTGCTGCGAGGCCGTCGGCCTTTACAACGACCGGCGTCGACTCATTGCCAAAATCGCCGCTCTCGAGCATCAGCACGGCGAAGCCAGCCGAGTGCGCGACCGCATATTTGGCGGTCGGTATCTCGTACCGCGCCATAAAATCCTTCGCCGAGGCTTTGCTCGATTCGAGCTGCGCGGCCTCGCGCGTCGGGCCAATTATCCGAAGTCCGCGTTGCATGAACTCATCGACGACACCGAGCGCAAGAGGCACCTCACCGCCGACAAATGTAAGATCGATCTGCTGCCCCCCGGCAAAATCGGCGAGTGCCTTTACATCGTCCGGTCTGATGGCGACACACTCGGCGACGGCGGCGATGCCGGCGTTACCATTCGCGCAAAACAGGCGCGTTACCTTTTGACTTTTTCTAAACGTGTCGCAGATGGCGTGTTCGCGACCGCCTGAACCTATGACCAATATGTTCATAATTCGTTTTTACTTTTTCGGAAATGCGTTATAATCGGCTGTCCGGCGTAGCTTGACAGGAAGCTCGCGTTAGATATAAGTTCGGAAAAGCCTATAATCAACTTACAATAAGCGATTCCATGTTATCCGTCGACTATAATTTTTCATATAGTTAATCGGACGGTCGTGCGTCGCCCAAGGTATGGACTCTGAATGTAGCCCGCAATACAATGTATTCAGATAGGCGTCAACGCAGGTTCGTGTCACAAAAGGGGTAGTATTATGTCAGTCAGCGAATTTGATGGATTTGGCGGGGCCGCCGTTTCTCCAGAGGCTCCCGAATTCCAGGATCGTAGCATTGGTTGCATCGACTGCGGCAAGGATTTTACCTGGACGGTCGGCGAACAGGTCTTTTTCCGCGATAAGCAATTACAGAACCCGCCCAAGCGTTGCAAAGAATGTAAGCAGGCAAAGAATGAGCGGCTTGCTGCCATTGCTCTCGCGCAGGCGTCGGGCGTTAGACAGCGAATCGAAGTTTCGGTCAATTGCGCGCGCTGCAGCACGCCGACGACCGTGCCGTTTTATCCGTCGCAGGGTCGCCCGGTATATTGCCGCTCGTGCTTTCTCGAGCTCAATCCGCAGATCCTCAACGGCGGCCAGCAATAATCTTCACGTTTAGCCCCCGACGTGGACATTTGGTCTAAGCTCGGGGTCGTGTTCCGCCTGCCGCAATATCTCGCGCGTCACGGGTGCCGTATCGCCCTCGCCAAACAGGATATATCTCGCCAGATACATGATGGGGTTTCCCTCGCTCCATCCAAAATAGACGTGCGGTATTTTTCCCGTCCGGTCGCGCAGGTAAAGCAAAAATGCTGCGATAGCGTTTGGCACGGCCGGCGCCTGTGTGCGAAGAATTCTGTATCCCTCGATGTCGATGCCCCTTATTTTTAAACGGCCTTTGAATTCCGATGCATCGCCGGTCTCGATCTCATAAAACAGAACCGGATCGGACGACGGGATGTGGTTGTCGATCCGCTTCTCGTGTTCCTTGAATCGATACTCGGCCATGTCGCCTGTCTCGCGGCGGTTCGTGACAATACGGATCTCGCCCTCGGCATCGGCTTCTTCGATAAATCGACTCGCCGCGTCGTCAAGCTCTATCCTGTCGATGCGGACCTCGGTCGATCGCATCACGCGCGAGATAAACGAGGCCGCGATGATCGAAAAGATAAAGAACGAGGCGATCTTGATGCCGTCGGGCCGTTCGATAACGTTCGCGACTGTCGTATACACAAAGACCGCCGCGATAGCGTAAAAGGCCCAGGTAAATCTGCTTTTTCGCCGCTTCGCCGAGATCGAGACAGCGATAGCGGCCGATGACATCAGAACCAAAACGCCCGTCGCGTACGCTCCGCCCTGAGCGTCGACATCGGCTGAAAATATCCATGTCACCGCAAAGCAGATCGACGTAAAGACCAGGACAAGCGGCCGCGTCGCACGCGCCCATTCAGGCGCCATACCGTAGCGCGGGAGATATCTCGGCACGATATTCAGCAAGCCCGCCATCGCCGACGCGCCCGCGAACCAGAGGATAAGTATCGTGCTGATGTCGTAGATCGAGCCAAATATCGTGCCGACGCCGCGGCCAAATTCCGCGCCGATCTTGTCGTGAGCGATGTATGCAAGGGCGCGGCCGTTAGCCTTGCCTTTGGGCGCGCCGCAGGCACAGTACTCGGGCAGCTTATCCGCGGCAGGGTCGTCACATGCGACGGAGGTGCAAAATTCCTGCTCCGGAATGATCATGCTCGTGATAAATGCACTCGAGATGAGCATAAAGCTCATGATCAAAGCGGCGGTCATTAAGAGTTTGCGCGTGTTATGGATGCGTCCGGGATTTTCGACCAGCGGCATTACCGCGACACCTGTTTCGAATCCGGAAAGCCCAAGCGCTAATCGCGGAAATACAAGGATCGAAATCCCGATGATGATGAAGATACCGCTGTAGCCGCCTGATGTGTGCGTCGCGAAAACCGCTGTCTGCCAATTGTCGAGAAGGTCCGGGTGGGTCGCGATCTGATAGATCCCAAATGAGATCACGATCACGTTTAGCGCCAGGTATACGAGGACGAGAATAACGGCTATGCCGATAGCCTCGCGAAATCCCTTCATAAAAACAGCGCCCAGCAGGATAAGCAGACCGAACGTAACTACCACGGGATGATCGAGAAACGGCAAAGCGCGATCAACGAACGGATTTTCGAGGATGTGGGCGGTCGCGTCAGCAGCGGAAAGCGTGATCGTTATGACGAAATCCGTTGCGACGAACCCGAGCAAAACGAGAACGAATAACTTGCCCTTCCAGCGAGACAGCAATGCCTCGAGCATGGCGATCGAACCTTCACCATGTGGGCTCTCTTTCGCGACGAGGCCGTAGATCGGCAGAGCTCCGAACAGAGTCAGGAGGACGACGATCATGGTCGCGATCGGAGAGAGAAATCCGGCGGCCAGAAATGCAATACCAGGTTGGTAGCCAAGCGTGGAAAAATAGTCGACGCCAGTCAAACACATCACCTTCCACCAGGGATGTTTTTGATGGCGTCCCTCATGTTCATGAGGCCCTTCGATCTCGGAGACGCCGGCGTAAAGCCAGCGTCTAAACCAGCTCGATTCGGATGTTCTCATATCAGCAGGCTAAAAAAGAGACCGCCGGTTGTGTACCAGCGGCTCCCTTCTAACCACTAAATTCTGTTCAAAGCATTTTGGCACAAGACACGCTGCAGCGGGCATCATCGCGCGAAACACTTAAATATTGATTTTACGCTGATGACGCATAACGTCAAGCAAACTGGCAACTTGCCTTCCGGACATAGCTAAGGGGCGACGTCTCCCACACCGTCGCCCCATTAGGTCACAAGTCCTCACCCCTCGTGACCAATTGTTCACCGGGGAGGTGAACAGCTAAAGATTATGCATAAGCGGCTGTTATATGCAATATGTTTAACAAACTATTTGATGGGTGCAACGGACCAGAAATTGGGGTATTTTTCGACGCTCAAACTGCCTATCAAATATCGGCGCGCGCCCGTTTCAAACTGGACGAAGAGACTGTACTCACCGACGGGCGTTTCGGGTGCGGCCGACACGTAAAAGCCAAGCGTTGACAGGCCATTGACATGGCTTCCTCGTGTTGAGATGTTACGGACCGCTATCAGCGATGAATCGCAGCCGACGTCGGGCCTTCGTGTGAGATCCGTACCGCCGATCAAAAGGTCGTACGTGCTGCCTGAATTGATCGGCACGGACAAGCCCGCCAGTTGGCCGTTGAATCCCAAATATTCCGGCTTCGAGTCGATCGCGACATTGTCGATCTTCTTCGCGATGAAAACCGGCTGTTTTGGCGAAACCGTATATTGACCGAGGTCAACGGCCGATGTATTTGTCGAATCGTCAAGCTCGCTCTGAGCAAATACTTCGACGCGTGCGGCATCTAGACCGCCGAGCCGAAAACTGCCGTCCGAGTTTGTCGTGACCGCCGCCAATACCCGGCCTGTCTCCTGGTCTTCGACCCAGACGGTGTAAGTCGTTGTCGACTTTGCGCCCGCGTTCAGCCGGCCGCTGATGCGGCCGCAGCACTCAGCGTCGTTATCGGCGGAACCGTAAAGGCTTCTGATCGCCGCGATATCGTCCGCCGCCAATGTGCGGGCCGAGAAAGCCGGCAGATTGAACGTTCCGTTGCGGCCCTGGCTTTCGTTCATTGTCGCCCCGAAAACGGGCGAATGCGCTAATCCAAGTAAGTGACCGAGCTCGTGCGTTAAGGTCGATTCAAGGTCAAAGGTGCCGATCGTTCCTTCCGTAGAAAACTGAAGATATGGATTGAGAACAATGTCCGCTTCCGTGATAAATCCGCGTGCGTCGTAAAAAACTCTTGTCCGGGCGGTTGCGTCGTCGAGGCCTTTGGGAAACAACGCGAGGTTATCAGGTGTGGCGGCTATCGTAACAAGGCTGATGCCGTCTCCTTGCGCGCCCGGCGGGCTGACATTCTGCTCGGTGGTGGCATTCTTGCGGATGGTCACACCGGCAACCTGCTGCCACGAAGCGATACTTCGATCGATCGCGGCCGAGGCATCGGTGCCCGCAGCGATGTTAGCCGTATTCGAGGTTATCGACGATGAAATGGAGATAAGCACGGCGCCTTTTCGCCATCGGTACCTGGACGGAGCCGCCGCAGCCGAGCATACAAGAATGCCGAGCAGCAGGCCGACCGTAACGTGCCGATGGAAAAGGCGCATACTTCTATTCGGATTTCGACGCGAGGCCCTCGATCTTTTCACGGCCGACCTTTTCCAGATCGGCAAAACCAACGATCAAGAGCAGCACAACCAACGACAAGGTTGCCAAAATATAGAGAACGGCGATCTGTTCAAAGTAGATCAACGTAAAGAGCACGACGGAAACGATGGCCAGCCAAAATACTGCAACTGACCGGCGACTATATCCTTGCCAAAATTGAGCCATATTGTTTAAACGGATAGGGCGGCCGCTCGCCGCCCTGAGATACTATTAAAAGTTACCAGATTTTGAGTATCTGAACAAACTTTTCGTCGTGCGGGCACCGCAGGATTCACTCTATAGGACGGATCGGAAGCTTATAAAGGTTACGTCTTTCTATGGCCGGATCGATCGCGGGTGGAAACTTTGGCTTCGCACGCCCCTTCTGCCCGACGTCGACAATGTCGTAGGGCTTTAAGATCGGGTCGTCCTGCGCTTTGGCGCGGATCTTGCGAAGATCGACAGAGACCGATCGCGTGCTCTTGTTTTCGCGCCTGTAAATAATTATGTCGCTTTCGTCGGCCTCCTTCGCAAGACCGCCGGCAGCGTCGATCGCATGTGAAAGGGTCAATCGCTCCTTTGACGAAAGCTGGCGAGGGTTATTGACGCCTCCAATAACGTATACCGGCGAAGCCTCAACAACCGTTATGATGTCACCGCTGAGAACAACGGGATTAGCATCCGCATCGCCGCTGAGAATTTTTGCCAGCGTCAGATGGATCATCGGTGATGCAGCGGCGCCGGTGTCGCTCGTCTGTTGGCAGTTGAGACTGGTCGGACGGAAGATGGTCACTTCCCCGCTCGCAGTGTCGGTGATCCCGCCTGAAAGTGCGAGTAGCTCGCTCAAATGAGCTTCGCGCTTAATGCTGAATCGCTGCTGGTTTTTTACAGCCCCCAAAAGTAGCGTGACGGCGCGTCCGGAACGGTCGAGTACCTTAACCACAACCTTAGGGTCGCGTAGCAGTCGCGAATATTGCTTCGCTATTTCGGCGGCGACTGCGTCCTCGCTGCGGCACAAGGCGTAGATCGGATCGGATGCCAGCTCGAGCCCGTCGAGAAATCCTTCGGGATTAAGCGACCCGCGCCAGTCGTATTCGACACTCCCGACGAAATCAACGTCGATAAGGTCGCCGTAATGGATGAGATCGCTCGCTGGAGTTGTCGCAGTGGGGGCCTGAGCGAAGATCGACGGACCGAAGAATAAACTCAGTGCCACCGCAAAGATCGCAGGCAGGAGGGTTGTGAAGAGAGAGACCGAACGCTCGGCAAAAACAAAGGTCATCGGTCTCCGTTGTTGCTTTGTTTTATCTTCCTCCGAGAATTTCGGCTGCCCGTCGTTCCCGGCAGCGCGAGCCCTCTGAATTCCCAATTGCAGTGGTCGCACAACAAATTATACAAACAAATGATCTTTGACCAGATCGGCGTCGGCCGATAGCCGCGCCGTATCCGGCTGCTTTTACATCTGGGGCACCGTTGAGAGACCATCTTGTGCAAAGGAAAAGAACCGTAAAATTGTGTGACAAAACGTTTCGTCGCCGGCTAACTCTGTTCGTTCCCCGCGAGCCGCTCGAGCTCCTGCTGGATCTTTTCGGCGATCAATCGGCGCTCTCCGCCAAGCGATGGCCAGTCACCAAGTTGATTAAGCGCGTTTTTATAATATCTTTCAGCCTGTTTCCTGTTTCCGCGCGTCGACGACCGGTTGCCTCGCTCAGCCAGGTCGGCCACCCTGACCATTAAAATGAATTCCGATATGGCGACCACCGATTCGCTTAACCGGTTCTCGGTCGGGTAAAAGCTCAACGCCGAATCGACGACCGTCAACGCGCGGTTTGCTATTTCGACCTTCTCGGACGCTTTTTGTTTTGACTGTGCGTCCTCAAACAAAGCTCGAGCCTCGACCTCGGCCCATTTGAGCATATGCCGGCGATGAAATTCCTCGGCCACCTCCCGTCCGCGCCGCAGAGCCGCGATCCGTGGCGAGCCGGTCCCGACCGTTCGCATCTCGCGCTGGTTCAGATCGAGATATTGGCTGCAGAGCTGATATACCTCGCGGTGGCCGTCGGAATATTTCGCCAGCAGCATTACGGCTTCACTTTTCCGTTTGATCTCCTTAAGGATCGCGGCGTTCTTTTCGATAGTCAGCTTATTTTCATTTCCGCCTGCTACGTTCATCGTCACCGGCCGCCAGGTCTGCTCCAATTGTCGCAAAGCAAGAGTGCGCCGCTGCGCCTTCAGCAAGATAGCGCGGCGCAGTATCACGGCCCCGACAAGGACCGCACTGGCGGCGACGCCCGCCGGTATGAACGGCTGTTCGTCGCTGTCACGCAGCAGCCCATAAGCAATGAAAAAGACCGCGATCGCGAACCCGGCGGCCAGAACATAATAGTTCGCGGCCCCGAACCAAAACGACCGGCTCATGCTGATACGAGTTCTGCGTTGAGGATGCATTTAGTAAGACAAAGTCGCGCTCACTGCTAAGGTCGCCGGCCAGGCGAAAATATACTGTAAGTTTCCGGCGCAATTGTCAATATAAATACTTATGGTTATTATACCCCTCGGCTATGGCTGGAAAACGAAAAAAGAAGATCGAGCGTCCCGTCTTCGATTCAATTCGAAAGCCGGTGGCCCCGCCCACGCAGCTGATGGGTGAGCAAAAGCCGGAGTCGAAGGTCCATCCCGCGGGCCGCGGCGTCAAGCACAAGAAAAAGATCGAAACCGAGGATTAGAATGCCGTTCTTTCGACGGCGAAGGCCGACAGGAATTGAATCAGATCAGAACGTTTGGGCCCGGCCCGAAATGAAGGTAACATTTCGCGCCGAGATCATGCCCGGCCGTGATCGTGAACAGCGTACGTTTCGAATAAAGCAGGTCTTGTCGAACGGCCGGATCACTCTCTACGACTTTATCGGCGAACACCGGCAAGGAGCCTTTGAGCCGATAAATTTTCTGCGGGACAAGGCCGCAAAGCCTCACCAAAAATAACACTTGCCGACCTGCATCACTTCCAGGCGCGGGATGCTAAGTTCACTAAGCTCTGCAACCACCTTTTCGCGATAATTTGGCTTGATATTGATGACGAACACCGGGCAGTCCGCCGCGAGCGAGGCCAGTTGATCAGCCAGGACCGACGGCGTCATGTGATGAGAATTTTGCGCGATCGCGCCGAGACCATTCGGAAATGCACATTCGACCAAAACGGCGCGCATATCGTCGCGGCCCGCGACGGCAGCGATCAAGGCGGCAAGACTCGCGCTGTCGCCGCTGACCGCGACCGATCCGTTATCATCCGAGATCAGATACCCGGCTGAAGGCACTTTGTGGTCAGCCGCAAAGGCCTGAAATGTTAGGTCTGCGATCTGAAATTCCACGTTCGGCTGGATCGAGGAGTATTTGATCGGCGGGCCATAGCCGGCATCAAGTTCGGAAAATCTCGGAAAGACCGACCAATTGAAAATGTCGCGCTCCAGGACATCGATCACTTCGTTTAATGCGTGGACGGTCACCGGTCGCTTAAGCGTCGCGAAGAGATCGTCGATGAATAGCGGGAGGCCGGCAATATGATCGAGATGCGCGTGTGTCAAAACCACATCTCTGAGCGACCGCCGCATCTCGTCGGTCGCCGCCATCGCGAGACTGCCTGCGTCGACCGCGACCAGGTCATTTACAACCAAACATGCGAGATGCTGCCGCGCCGAAGGCGAGCCGTCCGATTCAAAAGAGCTGGGAAGTAATTGAAATTTCAAAACACTATTGCTACCGTGCACACGTCTGGCCGCGGCCCCCGTCGATCTCGTAGGTCGCCGCCGTGATCCAACCAGCTTTGTCAGACGCGAGAAACATTATCAGTTCAGCTACCTCGTTAGGGTCTCCTGCGCGGCCGATCGGGTGCGTCGTTTTTGAATGCTTTAGAAAAGCCTCGTATTTATCGTCGTCCATGCCGCTGCGTTTATGGAGGTTTGTCACTACAACCCCCGGATTCACCGCGTTGACCCGAACGCCTTTCGGAGCCAGCTCAAGGGCCGCGCAGCGGGTCAATTGGTCAACGCCCGCCTTTGAAACGCAATAGGCCAGAACGTTAGGAAACGCACGCGGCCCGGTTACGCTCGAGACATTCACAATGTTGCCCTTTGTCTCGACGAGGTGCGGGACGCATTTTTGCATCATGTGAAAGACGCATCGCAGGTTAATGTTCAGCATCTTGTCCCATTCGTCCAGCGTGGTGTCCTCGATATTGCCGTTTTTGATGATTCCGGCCGCGTTGACGAGAACGTCGATCTTTCCCAGATGCTGGACCGTCTCCGAGATCAATCGGTCAACTTGAGAGAATTCGGTCACATCGGCGAGCTGAATTCGAACGCTGCCGTCGCCCTCGCGAACATCGTCGCGGAGCTTTCCCAGATCTGCCTCGTTGCGGCCAACCGCAACGACATTTGCCCCGTTTATCGCAAATAGACGGGCCGTCGCCCGTCCGATGCCGCTGCTAGCGCCGGTCACGATCGCGACCTTGTCTTTTAACATTTCCTTAGGCTCTCCGTATGGATACAAAGGATAGCAATAGCCGCGGGAATCGCAAAGAAGGCGAAGCCGAAGCGCGCCGAAAAGCCGACCGCCACGCGATCGGCTCGTTCGGACAGAAATTATTGCGGTTTTATTGAGGTAAACGTCACATTTCGTGACGCTTGTCTACGGCCGGCTTGTTGCCGGTCTCGGTGGAAAAAAGCCTTCCAGGCTCAGCTTCGTCTCTTCATGCTTTCGCTGTTTGAAGTCCGAGACCCAATTTGAAACGGTCGAGACCATCTCGCGTGCAGCCGCCTTTTTAGAAGGTTCTTTTACCGGCGCGACTGCGGGCACCGGCTTCGCTTCCCCTTTTTTTATCACCTTTATCTTTGGCATTAGTGCATATCCTCCTTGTTCTCTATGAATACCTGATATGAATTCCCTGATTGTTCGTATTTGTTCCGCTCGTTTATCTTGCAAATAGGATGCCATTATATGAACGCGTGATCTAGCGGTTTTTGCTATCACGAAAAGTAAAAATTTTTTTTTGCGTTTTGCAAAGCCGGAGCGGTCAAATTTTGCGAATTGCCAAATAAATAGAACGATTTTCACTGTCGCCGAGTTCCAAGATTCTTCTACACCGCTGTAAACACGGGCGTTCGCGGCCAAGCGCAAGCCGAATTGCCATGATGTATCGGCTTGGTACGCCCATTGCCGCTCCCTTCGGCGATGCTCGTACTCGACATTGTCATTATCTATCTTGCCTGCGGTGCACCATTTGCAGTTGCCGCTTTTCTCGATCGCGCAGCCACCCACCGTTTCGGGCATGCCCTGACTTCATTCGCGGCGGTTCTATACTGGCCCTTGCTGGTGCCGACCATGCTGCGCCGGGCTGGCGGTCGCGGGCAATATTTAACAAATTCGCCACACGGAGCAAGATCGGATTCAGATTCAAATGAAGAGCGCCTTCGATCTAAGCTATTAGATGCATGGTCGAGAGCATTTGGCTCGGGCGACCTGCAAAGATTTCGTGAAACGCTTGAGCGCTACGCCGGACTGTCGCTGGAGCTTGGGCGGAAGGCGGATCCTGGTGACAATGATCTTATGACGATAGCAGGTCATCCGGACCCGATGATCGGTCACCTCTGTCGCGTTCGGCTCAACCGCCAAAAGCTTGAGTTACATCGCACTAACGCTCGAATGGATTTCATCGACGCCATCGATATTCTGATCTCGAAAGGGTATCGTGGCTCGATCGCCCTCGCGGCGCAACTCGCCGACGCAGTCGGCGACCGTGATGCCGTTGAGGAGATAGAAGCCTTTGCAGAAAAGACGAGCAGGGTGGCCGCATGACAACGGAGGTCGGTTATGTATGATCAGGTTCAAGACAATGACGTCGTCGTCCGACTGAATAATTTGCTCAATTTGAATGCCGAAACCGCGCGACAGCAACAGTTGTTCAGCAGCAACGCCCAGC
>Ga0070681_10007163_pt1 | contig 10863 bp, 12 predicted proteins | sample KBSC83BmetaG_FD_65650 | JGI IMG/M metagenome (GOLD analysis project Ga0070681, IMG submission 65650) | Corn rhizosphere microbial communities from Kellogg Biological Station, Michigan, USA - KBS C8-3B metaG | ecosystem: Host-associated > Plants > Roots > Rhizosphere | place: USA: Michigan...
GCCGATTTTGCACGGGTACCGGGAAAGTTCCCGCCGCCCGAACGTATGGAATTCGTGCCGTTCGCGAATTTGATCCCGCCCATATATTTTCCATCTTTGTCGTAAATAAGCAGGTCGTCGATCTTGGTAGCGCCGTCGCGGTTTTTCAAATACAACGTCTGTCCGCTGTCAAGGTGGCCCGACCCCGGCATTACGTTCACGGTTGTGATGCCGCCGGCTTGAGCTCGTTGAAAACTCGCCGCCCGAGCGTTGATCCCATCCAACAATCTTACGTCCGGCTGGATCGGTGCCGAGCCGTCACCGCCCGAGCCTTCTCCAATGTGGCTGTGCGAATCGACAAGCCCCGGCATTATCACTTTGCCGGCAACATCGATCACTTGAACGTCAGACGAAAGCCTGACCGACCTGGCATCACCGACCGCGGTAATTTTTCCGTTTTGGACAAGAAGTACCCCCTGTTCGATCGGCTGACCGACGATCGGGATAATTTTTGCATTGATGAACGCTGTTGGCTTCTGTTGTCCATAAATAGGACACGCGAGTATAAACAGGGCAAGAATCTTTAAACAAGATTTTATCATTCTAAAAGTCCTCGTTTTTGATAGAAAAAAATGGTATGCACAACTAAAGTGCAACGAATCGGCGCGTCTGTCAAGAACAAGGGGTCGAAATGAGAGATCGAGCGAAATTTCGTAAGAAACTGAGATCAGATCTCAGAAACGAAAGGCCGGTTCTTATTCTTTATTTTGCAGCGGCAGCGAGACGAGAAAGGTTGTCCCTGCGGTGTGATTCGGCTCGGCGCGGATAGTTCCGCCGTGCGCCATGATTATTCCGTAGCATACGGCAAGGCCCAGACCGGTACCTTTTCCTGCCGATTTTGTAGTAAAAAACGGGTCGAAGATCATATTGGCCGCGGCTTCGCTGATGCCGACGCCGCTGTCGCTTATCCTGAAAACGATTTCGTCCTCACTTTGTTTGCTTGATATACAAAGTGTTCCGCCGTTCGGCATCGCATCGCGAGCATTCAAAAACAGGTTCAAGAAGACCTGCTGCAGCTGATCGGCGTCGGCGTAAATATCTGTCGAAAACCCGTTTAGCTCGAGTCGAACGTCCAGTTTTCGGAACGCTGCATCAAAACTCGCTAATCGCAGGCTGGTTTCGATCACGTCTTTGATATTCAAAAAGGTCTTTGCCGCCGGCCGCGTCCGGGCAAAATCGGTCATGTCCCGGGTGACTTGGGTGATTCGCCTAATCTGTTCAGATACAAGGTTTAGCTTGTCGCGGGTTTCGGGGTCGATGCCGTTTTGATTTTGGATCATCTGGATCAGAGAGGAGATCGACGCGAGAGGATTATTGACCTCGTGCGCCACGCCTGCCGCCAGGGTTCCCATTGCCGCGAGTTTTTCAGTACGGATGAGCTGTTCGTTAAGTCGTTTTAGTTCAACGATATCCACCGCCATCTTGCTGCTCATTTCGTTGAACGAATTGGCAAGCAAACCGATCTCGTCATTACTTTTTCGAAGATCGACCTGCGTTCCGTAATCCCCCTCGGTTACCTGCACCGCTGCAAGAGTGATCTTTTGCAAAGGACGCGAGATCGTTCGCAAAACGAGCAAAACAAGCAACAGATTGGGAACCAGGGCCGATATAACACTGAAAACAAGGTACTTACGCCACGCGTCGTAGTTCATCCCGCCCTGAAAGGACCACCAGACGATCGGTACCTGGAACAACAGAAAACTGCATATCGCGACCGCCGCAATGGTCAGCGCGATCTTGTAAGTTATTGGAAAAAGACGAAATTGGTCGAGCGCGGTCTGCAGCGAAAACAGCTTGAAATTTAGGATGGCGTAGGCATAAATGAAAACCCCGGGGACGACGAAAATCGAGCTGAACGGGATAAGTTCGTAACTGCCGAGATAGGGAAAAACGATATTCGCCGCGGTTTTTAAAACACCAGTAATACCGAGGCCCCAAAGAATCGCACCGACCTGTTGGCCGTTCTGCGTACCCTTGTATTTTACGTACTTTTTGAGCAGTACGGCCGCGCCGTAACAGAACAAAAAATAGACATAGGCGACGAAAAGATAGGCGATCGGAGCAAGCTCGATATAGAAGCGGCCGTCGCTGAAACCGACGGCTCGCCACATCATTCCGCTGACCGCGGCAGGAATCAATACGAGGCTCGGCGCGAACAAAATTGCAGCTCGCCGACGAGGCGTTCGAGCATTTTCGGGAAAAACCCACGCGAAGACGACAAGCGACGACTGCATCAGCAACGCGATCACGAAGCTAGCTGCAACCCACCAGCCGGCAGCTTCGGTTTCGGTGCGAAAATTCCAGAAAACGAGGTCTTTTGTGGTCCAAAGCGCAAGGAATGCGATGAAGGCCGCAAAGGTTTGATGTGCCCGGTTTCGCGGATTCGCAACGAAAACGTAGAACCCGAGCAAAACCAGCACAAAAAGCGCGATGAGATGGAGCAGGACCAGCATCTCAATGATAGTAAATCCGTTCTTGCTGGGAGACAATGCCGGCAGCAAACTGACTTAACAATTTTCCCTTTGCTCAGCCTTTCAGAGGCATGACCACGAAACGAAATGATGCTCGTATCGTACCGTGGGGAAGAAAAAACGTGTCTCGATCAGAGCCCAAGAATAAACGAACAGATCGTTAGCGTAATGCCGAGAGCAAGCGGCAGAAAATGCTTGTATTCCATGACATCGCCGCGTTTCAGCACGCGATGAAACACGGCAAATGCGGGCAGAGCAACGGCTCCGACCGTGCCCCCGACAAAAGCACCGAAAAACGCTCCGACAAGAAAAATGATAAGTCCGCCGGAACCGCCCGCAATAATTCCCCAAAGAATTCCGAGGAGCGGAGCAACCGCGAGCATCGCCGGCCACCGGTAGGTTTCGATCTGGCGTGCCGCGCGGCCGATAAACTTCCCGGAGAAAAATCCTGCGGCCGCGGTAGCGGCGTTAACAAAAAGCAAAACGATCACAAACCATGCTCCGTCGGATTGCAATACTCTCGAATCGATAGCGACTCTGACGAAAAACGAAGCCGGTGGCAGTGTTCCAAGCATCAAGCCAAGATATGAATAAGCCTTTTCTGTATTGACTGGCCGCTGCATCGCTTCGGCCTCGAGCCAATCGCGGTCCGTCTTAAACATCGCCTTTTGGCGGGCGATCTCGGCATTCGCCTCGAGCAATGCGTTGAGACGCTCCTGAACATCGTCAAACTCAAAGCGCTCATTATCGAACGCGCTCAGATCCTGTTGGCTATATGTTGTTTGGGTGTGGGTGGATTCCATACTTCCTGCTCCATATCAATGACGGGAGTTTTACCGGAAATTTGCTCCGTACGTCCGAGCATTGTCGCAAGATCGGCCAATGCGTCGGCATCATCAAGCAAGGTGGCGATCTCAACCGCCAGATCTAGCGAGTCTCGACCTCGCTCAGCGCGAACCAGGGCATCCAAAAAATCGTTCCGCGCAACGGTATGATGAAAAATCAACCGACTGCGGTTGCGTCTATTTAAACAAACTGTTCCAAGTTTGCCGTTTTTATTGCCCGCGATGGCAAAAAGTTCATTTTCTTCGGACTGGTCATCGCCTGCCGCGATGGCTCTCGACAGCCCAACATATCGGTCAAATTTTTCGCGCCAGTCGTGAATCGAGATCGCATCGCTATTTTGTCGGATCATTTCTTCCAGACGATCTCCGACGCTCCGGACCTTTCGGTCCAACGCGTGTTCAAACGTTTCGGATCTATAAAAGAACTGCCTGTAAACAGACACCGCGGCGATGACGGGCCAGGCAAGGAAGGCAACGATCGAGTGAGCAAAAGATCGGGCCAGGGATCTGCCCTTCCTTTGCAGAAAGGCAAAAACTGCGAATGGGGCGCCGGCCGAAAGATAAATGATTATGTAATCGGAAATTGTCATCGTCCGGCTGAATCGCAAAAGCCGTACCAGACGAATCTATTTTCAGTTTTGTTTGGCTAAGTATGATGCAATACCGAAAAAAGGTTGCAAATAGATAAAAATAGGGAACTAATCCGACAGTAGTATCGTATTCGAGTTTATAGCAATTCGCGAAACTGTTCCTGACAGTTTGCAAAATGCAAATGTAGAAGCTCTTTTTACGAATCTCAGAATTTAAATCGGCAAAAGGCATTATCTAGTGCGTCTAATTAATGGCACCCAAATTGCAACGAACAAGGTCAAGGGAATAAAACCTGAAATTCCAGGATTAATACAGATAGATTCATACAGAACAAGGAGGAGAATTATACATGTTAAAGAAAATGAACGTTAAGGTCATCAAAAAGGACGACAGAAAAGCCGTTCAACCTGCCGTAAAAGCGAGAGATAAGTCAAAACAGACAGCTCGCGAAATGGTCTCGACAGTATCCAACTGGGTAAATGATTTTCAGCAGCGAAAGCGCGACGAGACAAAGACAGCGATCGAGAAGTTTTTTGTCCCTAACCCGCGTCCCAGCGAATCGTAGCTTTTTAATGCGCGGCGGAGTTTGTGTCATGTAATCATTCATATCTATTATTTCCGCGAGCATTGGAACAGCCTGATCAGGGTTGTTCCTTTTTTCGTTTTAAAGAGAGTTCTCCATAGTTCCGGCCAATTCAGGCAAACGCGCCTCTCATCCTGTCTTAAACAATTGCGCGATATAAAAAAATATTGGTATCCTTATGACAATTACAGCACCTTATTTTTATGAGCGAAAAAGTTGCTTTGATCACCGGCGCGAGCAGCGGCATCGGACGTTCGACGGCGAAGCTTTTTGTCAATGACGGCTGGTCTGTCGTTGGCGTCGGCAGAAACCAACACGAATTGACTGACCTTCGCACTGAGGTCAGAGACGCGGCCGGAAAACTTCGCTCCCATTTAGCCGACCTTACCGAAACGTCACAGATCGACCGGCTCGTTTCGGACACGCTCGAACACCTCGGCCGGATCGATGTCCTCGTGAACGCTGCCGGTATAATAAAGAACGGAAATATCGCGGACACTTCGCTGCTCGACTGGGACCGAATGATGGAAATAAATCTTCGTTCGGTCTTTTATTTGATGCATAAGTGTGTTCCGAGCCTTGAACGTACCAAAGGGAACATAGTCAATGTTTCCAGTGTCGCCGGCACGCGGGCTTTTCCAAACGTGCTTGCATATTGTGTGTCGAAAGCCGCTGTAGATCAGCTTACGCGGTGTGCGGCGCTAGAGCTTGCGCCAAAGGGAGTTCGCGTAAACGCTGTAAATCCGGGTGTAGTGGTTACAAACCTGCACAAACGCGGCGGGATGGAGTCCGCGGCTTACGAGAAATTTATTGAGCATTCCAAATCGACGCATCCGATCGGTCGAACGGGGACGCCGGACGAGGTTGCCGATCTTGTTTTCTATCTTGCTTCGGATAAAGCGTCATGGATCACAGGCGCGACGTATGAAATTGACGGCGGGCGCGGTCAAACTTGTGCAAGATAAGAAAAACGAACCGTCTATGATTTAACGATTGTGAAGGTTCAACTACTTCCCAGTTCTGTCGACAAAAATGGTGCAGCTTCGGCGCGTCAGCATCTGACGTGTTTTGTTATTGACGACTGTGTGACCATCGATGCCGGAAGCCTTGCGATGGCGTGCTCTGACGAGCAATTCGAAAACATCCGCGATATTGTCCTCACGCACGCGCATCTGGACCACATTGCCGGCCTGCCGCTTTTTATCGACGATCTTTTTGCAAAGCTTTCGGAACCCGTGCGGGTTCATGCGACACGCGAGATGATAGAGATCCTCGAACGGGACATTTTCAATTGGTCTGTTTATCCGCGATTTTCGGAGCTTTCCAACGCGAACGGGCCGGTGATGCAGTACGTTCCTTACGAGATAGGTCGCGAATTCACGGTGCGGAATCTGAGAATAAAGGCCGTGGCGGTAAATCACCTCGTTCCGGCAGCCGGATTTATTGTGTCAAACGGCAATTCGAAGTTTGCGATAACCGGAGATACCGCGGCGATGGACGATTTTTGGGAAGTTGTGAATCGCGAAAACGACGTTTCGGCGTTGCTGGTTGAATGCGCGTTTCCGAACTACCTATGCGAACTGGCCGATATTTCGCATCACCTCACTCCGGCAAAGCTCTCGGCCGAGCTCGCAAAATTCGACAGGCGCGACTGTCCGATCTTTGTGATAAATTTAAAGCCTGCTTATCGCGAAGATGTAATTGCCGAGATCGGCAAAATGGTGAATGACGATTTGGAAATTTTGAATGTTGGGAAAGTTTACGAGTGGTGATCGTTGTTAAAAGCCTTTGCCCGCAAAAAGTTGATCGGTTCGAACGCTCCTTCGCGATGTTCGCCGACGAAATCATGTAGCCTCACACGGCCGTTAGGTAAAACCTCTTTTATTCGAAACGTACGCTCCTCGCGGCTGCGTCCGGGCATTATCTCTGCCTTAAAGGTTACGTTCATTTCAGGCCGTGCCCATATTTTTGCCGGAGTCGGCGTTTCCGTTTTCTTTTTTCGAAGTATTGCCATTCTATTCGTCGGTGTTGAGCTTCTTTTTGTGTTTCACCTTTCTGCGTGACGGATGTATCTTTTCCTCGGGTTTTTCCTCGCCGAATTTCTGACTCGGCGGAGCTGTTGGCTTACGGATCGAGTCGAAGACCGGTCTTTCTTCCTTTTTAGGCTTCCTTCCGCGCATGGCGTGAATTATAACAGAAAATATGAATCACGAGGCTATTCCAAAATAAGCTGCCGGCGGGAATATATATTGACATTTTTTGGTAATATATTCAGTATTAAAGACATCTCGCGTCTCCGGTTCCGGAGAAATGGAAACGATCTTGGCTCATCGGCAAAGTACAACTCAGCCTGTCCAACAGTACCGGCATCAGGTTAAAACGAACCGTCGGCCGTTCTGGCTGCCTGCGTCCGGTTTTTACGTGCTGGCCGTTGCTGTTGCGATCTTTGTATTTTTTGTGATCCTCGCAGTTTTTCGCGATGGCGTTGAAGAAATGCCCTGGGCGGCCGCAGGAATTGCTTCGAGTATCGTTCTTGCCGGTGCAGTCCTTCTTCGCGAAGTCGTATTTCGCGGGGCTCGGAACAGATTATTGGACACGCAGCGACAGCTTGACCGAAGCCTGAAAGCGACGGCCGGGGTTCGAAACGGTACGATCCAGGACCCGAACAAGCTGACGCTTGAAAAAAACGCCGCTATTTTAAGAGAGATAAAGCAGAAATCCGACGCGGCGAAAGTGCTCGGGAAAATGCCGGCTGGGCACAAAGAGGTGTATGAAATGTGCGACCGATATATTGAGGTTGCGCGAAATGAGCTAAAAACGATAGGGCCGGGCTCGCCCCGACTCGGGCCGTTGCTTCGCGGCAGGGAAATGGCTGAGGGCTTTCACAAGTTTCATCTGCTCCGATGGGCCGAGATCGAAACCCGGGCCTTAATGCAGGAGGCGCGGCACGCTCAAAAATTCAACGACAAGCTTGCAACAGCTCAAAAGGCAGTAGCGATAGTCGATTCGGCCCTTGAGCATTACCCGGATGACAATAGCCTTAGCGAATCGGGGGACGCGTTGCGGGAATTTGTGGCGTCGATCAAATTGTCGAACTGGATCGAACGCGCAGAGCGCGCAGCATTCAAGGGCAACCATAAACAGGCAAAAAAGCTCTATAATGACGCTCTATTCTTTGTAAATAAAGAGGTGCCCGGTGAAGAAAACCGGAAAATGGCCGCTGCGAAGATCAATGAGGAGTTGGCCAAAATAATCGAACTGGAAAATGCGGCCGAATAAGCTTTCTCAGGCTTAGCAAGATATTCACTTTTTCGTATGATTTCTCAAAGATGTCCAAGATGTCACAGCGACCGCATCCGCCGTGGATATCGCGCCACACGGCTTTGGTCGAAACTTGTCTGTCGTTATAATTTGCTTTGCGATAAATGTAATTGGGAATTTCGCGGATTTGCGGTTCCGTGGACGGTGAATTCGGCGAAACGTCCGTCGAAACGGCAACCCGCAAGCAACGGAAGAGCTCTTGAAGGGTCGCAGCGGACGGCGGAACAAGATGTTCGCGTTAAGCCTTGAATCGAGCCATTATCTTAGAATGTGAAAACTACGTTTACCAAAAGCCTCACGCTGATTTTACTTATATACATATTGGCCTTTTGCGGAATCGCGGCGCAGAGCCATGATTCCGACGAACATCCGCTTCGAAACGAAACAACGGCCGAAACGGAGCTTGTTCATTTTGGCGATCTGATCGATGTTGATGTGGTTGGGAGTCTGGATTTTGATTGGCGTGGAACTCTGACGCCGGAAGGTTTTCTCAACGGTGTTGAAAAAAGCCAGGATCCTATTTTTGCGCTGTGTCGAAGCCAGGCGGACATTGCTGCCGATATTGCAAAAGAATACGGCAAGATACTTCGCGATCCGCAGGTCGTCGTAAAGATCATCGACCGCTCAGGCCGGCCTGCCGCAATATTGGACGGAGCCGTTAAAAGCCCGCATAGGTTCCGCATAAAACGCCCTGTTTCTCTGAATGAGATGATAGTAATGTCGGGCGGAATTACCGACACGGCAAGCGGTGAGATACGTGTTTACAGGCCGGGAAATATAAGCTGTATTTCCGGAAACGGGGCAGCCGCACCAGATGCGGGTTCACAGACCCAAGTTATACGAATAAGCGATCTTTTGCGTGGGAAAAAAGATGCGAATCCGCAGATACAGAGCGGCGATATCGTTTCCGTGCTTGAGGCATTTCCGATCTACGTCATTGGCGGCGTCAACACTCCAAAACAGTTGTCTTCACGCGCTCGCACAACTCTCTCCTCGGCGATTTCCAGCGCCGGTGGCTTATCCCGCGACGCAGTCGAAAGCGATATAACTATTTTTCGACGGGCGGCCGGCGACGTCCGCACCATTCGAGCCGATCTGAAAAAGATCGAGGATAAATCGACGCCGGATGTCGAATTAAAGCCGTACGACATAGTCGATGTAGGTCAGCGCGGCAAAGCGCGTAAAAAATTTCCACCGGTTCTTGAGAACGGCGAAAACAGGTCTCGAACGGCCGAAAACCTGCCGTTGAAAGTGGTCGATTGAAAGTTTTATTTGTTAGATCGGTCAAAATCTGTTATCAATAAAGGTTAGTTTGCGGCAAGCCGCCGCTTTTTTCGTACTATGTTAAATTTTCATAAGAAATTCGGCCGACGGACAGTCGCGCTGTTTTGGTTCCTAATTGTGGCCATTTTGATCGGCGTCCTCATCTATCTTGAACAGATAGCGGCGTTGTATGTCCTCGCAACCCTTGCTCTTGTGGTTCTGCTTCTTATCGTCGCGTTTGCCGATCTCGAATCAATCGGGCGCGAGGATCTCGAGGGTACTACTTCGAACAACTAAGAATTAATGCGTCCGGCAGCTGTTGTAACAAAGCTCCTTTTTCTGATCGTAATTATTGCGATGGTTTCGGGTGAGGCGTTGCCTTACTCTTCGGATATGCCGCGCGCGAACCTTCGCTGGAAACCGAATATGATAACGGTTTCGATATCCGATTCTCTTACGACCACGAATTCGAGCATTAAATACGGCAGCGACGTTTCGGGGGCGATCAGCCGAAGCCTTGCTACTTGGGAAAAAGTCGCAGACGTCTCTTTTAGAAAATTGGAGACAAGAGCCCAGAGTGCCAGTCCGGCAGGAAAGGTTGGCGACGGCATAAGTCTTGTCACGATCGCACAGACGCCGGAAAATGTTCTGTTGTTCGCACGCGGAGCAGACGACGCATCGGCAAAGACCCGAGTTTTTTATGACCGCACCGGCTTTATTACCGAGGCCGACATCGTTCTAAATCCATTTCTTCAATTTTCAACCGACGGCACGGCGGGTACGGTTGATCTCGAAACAACCCTCGTACATGAGATCGGACATCTTTTGGGGCTTGACCATTCGCCCGTTCTTGGATCGACAATGTACGAGAGTTACGGAAAAAATGGAACGTCCGGAGTTACTGTACGCGGATTAAGTGAACAGGACATCACGGCGGTACGGGCGCTGTACGGCGCGAGGGATGACGATTCATGCTGCGGAGAGATCGACGGTACATTAACTATACTATCCGGACGCGGAACGAGTGGCTTATTTGTTTGGGCGGAAGACAAAGACACGGGACGCGTCATGGCCGAAGCTTCCGTAAATCCGGCGGGACAGTTTAGCCTCGGCGGCCTGTCCGAAGGCACGTATCGGGTGTATGTACAGAACACCGGCCACAATGAAAAATTGGCCTCGGCGGTTCAGCTTGGCGATGTGGACGTCGAAAAATACGACATTAAGACGATCAACCGACGCGTCCGGTTCGGTACGCCAGGATTTGATCTGCAGTATTTAGGCGTTAACGGAGCTATCTCGGCACTAGCGGTGCCGGTTGAACGTGGTCGTGTCTCCCTGCTTTTTCTGGGTGGAAAGGGCATCGATGAGAAAAAGATCGCTATTGCGTCAGATTCACCGTTTATCAGCGTGGTCCCCGGCACGACCGCATCACTGGATTACGGAAACGGCCTAAAGGTTATCAGCGTGGAAATAAAAATAGACGAAGCTGCGGAGTCCGGTGAATACAGCATTTTTGGCGAGTCCGAATCGGGAGTAAGGCGATTTCTTGTCGGCAGCATCGTTGTCGGTCGAAGGCACTTTTAAACTTTGTTTGGTTAAACAACAAAAACATTTCGCGATACGTTTTCGGTTGCAATTTATTTTTTGATGTGCATAATAAAACTGTTCACCTCCCCGGTGAACGTTTGGTCACGAGGGGTGAGGACTTGTGACCTAATAGGGCGACGGTGTGGGAGACGTCGCCCTTACA
>Ga0070681_10007164_pt1 | contig 10862 bp, 9 predicted proteins | sample KBSC83BmetaG_FD_65650 | JGI IMG/M metagenome (GOLD analysis project Ga0070681, IMG submission 65650) | Corn rhizosphere microbial communities from Kellogg Biological Station, Michigan, USA - KBS C8-3B metaG | ecosystem: Host-associated > Plants > Roots > Rhizosphere | place: USA: Michigan...
AGGGTGCGCGGGATCGGCGTCGCGGTCAGGGTGAGCACGTGCACGTTGGCGCGCAGCGCCTGCAGGCGCTGCTTGTCGCGCACGCCGAAGCGGTGCTCTTCGTCGATGATGAGGAGCCCCAGATCCTTGAAGCGCGCGTGGGCATGCAGCAGACGATGGGTGGCGATCACGATGTCGACCGTCCCCTGCTCGAGCCCCTCGAGCACCGTCTGGGCTTCGCGCGTATTGCCGAAGCGCGACAGCGCCTCGATGCGCACCGGCCAGTCGGCGAAGCGGTCGCGGAAGTTGGTGAGGTGCTGCTGCACCAGCAGCGTCGTGGGCGCGAGCACCGCCACCTGCTTGCCGGCCTGCGCGGCGACGAAGGCCGCGCGCATCGCCACCTCGGTCTTACCGAAACCGACGTCGCCGCACACGATGCGATCCATGGGCCGCTCGGCGCCCAGGTCCGCCAGCACCTGACGGATCGTCTGCGCCTGGTCTGCAGTTTCCTCGAACGGAAAGGCGCTGGCGAAGGCCTGGTAGTCGAGCTCGCTTGCGGTGAGCGCGAGACCCTGCTGGGCCTTGCGCCGCGCGTACAGGTCGAGCAGTTCCGCGGCCACGTCGCGGATCTGGTCGGCGGCGCGCCGCCGCGCACGCGCCCACTGGTCGGTGCCGAGCTTGTGCAGCGGCGCGTGCTCGGGGTCGGCACCGGTGTAGCGGCTCACCAGGTGCAGCGCGTGGACCGGCACGTAGATGCGGTCGCCGTCCTGGTACTCGAGCACCAGGAATTCCCCGGGCTGGCCGCCGACCTCCATCGGCATCAGCCCCTGGTAGCGGCCGACGCCGTATTCCTCGTGCACCACCGGCGCCCCGGGATTGAGGTCCTGCAGGTCGCGCAGGATCGCCTCGGGGTCGGCGGCGCGCTTGCGGCGACGCTCCTGGCGGGCACGCGGCCCGAACAGCTGCGCCTCGGAGATCACCGCGATCGGCGGCACGGTGGTGAGGGTGAGACCCTCGATGTCGGGGGCCACCGTCAGCGCCAGGCGCGCGTCGGCGGCGAGGAACGCGCTCCACGAGGGCACGAGCTGCACCGGATGGCGGTGCGCGCGCAGCATCTCGCTCAGCACCTCGCGCCGGCCGCCGGAGTCTGCCGCCAGCAGCACCCGCCCCTCGAACAGGCGCAGGAACTCATCGAGCGGCGCAAACGGCTCGCCGGCGCGCACATCCAGGCGCAGCTCGCGCGGGGCGGTGGTCGGGAAGTTGTGCACCGCCGGCGCGGCACCGAGGAGTTCGGTGTCGGCCTTGAAGGCATCGAGCGTGACGGCGGCGAACGTCGCGAAGCCGGCCGCGAGCTGCTCGGGGTCGAGGAACAGCTCGGCCGGCGCCAGCACCGGGCGCTCGAGGTCGTGGCGGCGCTCCTCGTAGCGCGCGCCGATGTCCTGCCAGGACTTGTGCAGCGTCTGCACGAGCGCCGCGTCATGCACGATCACGGCGTCGCGGGGCAGGTAGTCGAACAGCGTCGCCGTCGTGTCGAAGAACAGCGGCTGGTAGAACTCCACACCCGCCGGCGCCAGCCCCTCGCTCACGCCGCGGTAGATGGTGGTCTTGGTCGGGTCGCCCTCGAAGCGCGTGCGCCAGCGGCGCCGGAACTCGCGGATCGCCTCGGCATCGAGCGGCACCTCGCGCGCCGGCAGCAGCCGTACCTTGGCGAGCGCATCGAGCGAGCGCTGCGTCTCCGGGTCGAAGCGGCGGATGGCCTCGATTTCGTCATCGAACAGGTCGATGCGCAGCGGCGCCGTGCTGCCCATGGGGAACACGTCGAGGAGCGAGCCGCGCACCGCGAACTCCCCGGGGCTCACCACCTGGCTGACGCTCGCGTAACCAGCCTCGCTCAGGCGCTGCCGGAACGGCTCGAGAGCCAGCGACTGCCCCTTGGCGAGATCAAAGGCCCGCCCCTGCACGTACTGGCGCGGCGGCAGGCGCTGCATGAGGGTGTCGGCGGTGACGATCAGGCAGCCGTTCCGCACCGCGGGCAGGTCATAGAGTGTCTGCAGCCGCTCCGAGGTGATGTCCGGCAGCGGCGAGAACAGGTCGTAGGGCAGCACCTCCCAGTCCGGCAGGCGCAGCAGCGGCAGCTCCGCGCCGGCGAAGAAGCGCAGCTCGGCCGTGAGACGCTCCAGATCGCGTGCCGCGTCGACAACGATGACGTACAGGCGCCGGTCGGCACGCGTCGCCTCGGCAAGCGCCAGCGCCGCGGCGCTGCCGTACAGCTGATGCCAGCGCAGGCGCGGCGTGGCCGCGCTGGGAAGCGGGGGGTGCAGGAGCGGGGCCATCGGTGCGCTGCGCGGGGTCGCCAAAAAAGCGCCAGCTTACCCGAGGACGCCGCCGGCTGAAGTCGCGCGGCGCGCAGCGCCGCGTCAGGCGGCCAGCGGGGCGGGCGTCACCTGCAGCCGCCTCGCCAGCGGCACGCAGAAGATGTCGACCGGATGCGAGCGGCCCCGCAGCTGCAGGGGCGGCAGGGCGGTTGCGCCGACGTCCAGTCCGTGTGCGTCGAGCGAGCGCTTGAGTGCGCTCGAGAACAGCATTTCACCGGCGCGGGCCCGCTGGCACAGGCGCGAGGCGATGTTGACGGTGTCGCCGACGAGCGTGTAGCTCATGTACGAGGCCGAGCCGACGTTGCCGGCGACCACGTCGCCCTCGTTGATGCCGATGCCGAGGCCGGCTTCGATCTGGTAGCGCTCCTTCCAGACGCGCGCCAGTTCACCGAAGCTCGCGAGCATCTCGCGCGCGGCCCGCACCGCGCGCTCGGCGCAGTCCGGCTGGGCGAGCGGCACGCCGAAGCCGAGCATCAGGCAATCGCCGGCCATGTGGAACACCGTCCCCTCGTGCCGGAACGTGATCTCGGTGAGCAGCGAGAAGAATTCGTTGAGCAGCGGCACCACGCGATCCGGGTCGAGCTGCTCGGAGATGCTGGTGAAGCCGCGCAGGTCGGCGAACAGCACCACGGCGTGGGCGCGTGCATCGGCGGGCGCGAGCAGCGTGTCGCGCAGCTGCGAGTCCTCGAGAATTTTGTCGGCGACGCGCGGCGACACGTAGCGCCGGAACGTCTGGCGCAGCACCTCTTCGCGCCGTTTGATTTCAGCCTCGAGCTGAGCCGCGGCTGTCTTTCTGCGCATCGCCCCGGCGCGCACGAGTGCTTCAATGCGCTCCCTCAGAGGCTCGTCTGCCGCCACAGGATCCCCAATGAAATTATTCTCTTAAGCGCGAGACTACCACATCTGCATTAGGTGTCGTATGCGACGCCGGGCGCAGACACGCGGCGGCGCCGGAACTTGGCGCCGCAGGCGGGAGCTCAGAGCCGGAGTCAGCCGGAGAGCCCGACCGAATCGACCACGCGGTCGCGCTCGAAGACCACGGTGAAGCCGTTGTAGTCCCAGCGCGTGATGGGCGGCTGGTGCGCCGAGGCGCCGCCGACCGTCGGATGGCGCGTGACCGGTGCGCCGAACTGCTTCTCAACCTCGTTCATGGTGAGCCCGCGCTTCGGCACCGGCGCCTGCGCCTGGCGCACCTGCACCTGATCGTTCACCACGACCGTGTCGGCCAGCGCCGCACTCCAGGCTGTGCAGCCGCACAGGAGCGCTGCGAGAAATCGGATCTGCATGCCACTCTCCTCACACACCCGGCCAACTATAACACCGCAGGAATCTGTCAAAGCCCCGGCGCCCGGCCGCGCCGCGTATTTGTGACGCAGGTCTGAAAAGGCCGGCAACTGTGGTTAAATCGCGACGATGTTTCACCCCCTGTCGATCTACGTGGGGCTGCGCTACGTGCGCGCCCGCTCGAGCAAATTCTTCGTCTCCTTCATCACCTGCGCGTCGCTGGTCGGGGTGGGCGTCGGGGTCGCCGCGCTCATCGTCATCCTCTCGGTGATGAACGGCTTCGAAGGCGAGCTGCGCGAGCGGCTGCTGTCGCTGAGCGCCCAGGTGCGGGTGACCGCGGCCACCGCGCCCGGGGCGGCCGCCGCATCGGCCCCGACGTTGCAGGAGTGGCAGCAGGCCGCCCGGCAGGTGGCGGGCGTGGCGGGCGTCGCCGACGTCGCGCCCTACGTCGAGCTGCAGGCGCTCGCGGTGCGCCAGCCGGAGATGCTGCCGGTACTGCTGCGCGGCATCGACCCGCAAGCGGCGGCCTCCGTCACCGAGCTCGCGCACGCCATTACCCAGGGACACCTGAGCGATCTCACCGCCGGCTCCGACCGGGTCATCATCGGGGAGGTGATCGCCGAGCGCCTCGGCCTCAGCCCCGGGGATGTGCTCACCGTGCTGGTGCCAACCGTGACCGCCGACGGCGCGCCGGCCCCGAAGCTGCGCGAGGTCACGGTGGCGGGGGTGTTCGAGGTGGGCCTGCAGGACCACGATGCGACGCTGGTGTTCGCGCACCTCGAGGACGTGCGCGCGCTCAGTGCCGCGGCCGCCGCCAGCCAGGGCCTGCGGGTGCGCGTGCACGAGGTGCTGGCAGCCCCGCAGGTGGCGGCGCGACTGCGGGCACTGCTGCCGCGGCGCTTCGAGGTGAGCGACTGGACGCAGGACAACGCCAACTACTTCCGCGCCATCCGCATCGAGAAGACCATGATGTCGCTCATCCTGCTGCTGATCGTGGCGGTCGCGGCCTTCAACATCGTGGCCATGCTGGTGATGGTGGTCACCGACAAGCGCACCGACATCGCCATCGTGCGCACCTTCGGCGCCGCGCCGGGGCGCGTCATGAGCATCTTCATCACCCAGGGGCTGGTGATCGGCTGGCTGGGCGTGGCGCTCGGGGTGGTGCTGGGGCTGGCGCTGGCGCTGCACGTCGACAGCATCGTGCCGTTCCTCGAGCACACCTTCGGCTTCCAGATCCTGGACGCCGACGTCTACTACATCACCACCATCCCCTCCGAGGTGCATCCCGCCAACATCATCGTCATCGCCGCGGCGGCGCTGGCGCTCACCGCGCTCGCCACCGTCTACCCCGCGATCCGCGCCGCGCGTACCGCGCCCGCGGAAGCGCTGCGCTACGAATAACCGCATGAGCCTCTACGAGTGGTCAATCGGCACGCGCTACCTGCGCTCGACCCACCGGCGCGGCTTCGTGTCGTTCGTGGCGGTCATGTCGGTGTGCGGCCTGATGCTGGGGGTCGCCACGCTGATCACGGTGCTGTCGGTCATGAACGGCTTCGAGCGCGAGCTGCGCAGCCGCATGCTGGCGGTCACCGCGCACGCCACCCTCAGCGGCCTGTCCGGCACGCTCAACGACTGGCACGCACTGCAGGCCCAGGTGCGTCGCCAGCCGCACGTGCAGGCCGCGGTGCCGTACGTGGAGAGCCAGGCGATGTTTGCCAACGGCACGCGCATGGCCGGCGCCAGCGTACGCGGCGTGCTGCCCGAGGAGGAGCGCACCGCGACCGGGCTGGCGCAGCGGGTCGAGTCGGGCAGCCTCGCCGACCTCACCCCCGGGGGCTACGGCGTCATCCTCGGCAACGCGCTCGCCCATGAGCTCAACGTGCGTCGCGGCGACAGCGTCGTGCTGATCGCGCCCGAGGGCACGGCCACGCCGACCGGGGTCGTGCCGCGCATGCGCCGCTTCCGTGTCGCCGGCACATTCCACTCGGGCATGTACGAGTTCGACCGCGGGCTCGCGCTGGTGCACATGGCGGATGCGGCGCGGCTGTTTCGCCTCGGCAGCGACATCACCGGCCTGCGCCTGGCCTTCGATGAGCCGCTGCGGGCGCACACGCTGGTGCAGCAGGTGGCGGCCGCGCTCGGCGGCCCGGGCTTCTACGTCAGCGACTGGAGCGAAGATCACGCCAACTTCTTCCGCTCCATCGAGATCACCAAGTCGATGATGTTCATGATCCTGCTCATGCTGGTAGCGGTCGCGGCCTTCAACATCGTCGCCACGCTGGTCATGATCGTGAAGGAGAAGCAGACCGACATCGCCATCCTGCGCACGCTCGGGTCATCGCCACGCAGCGTGCTGCTGACCTTCGCCGTGCAGGGGGTGCTGATCGGCCTGGCCGGTACCCTGGCGGGTGCCGCGCTCGGCACGCTCTTGGCGACCAACCTCGAGACGCTGGTGGGCGCGCTCGAGCACCTGCTCGGCACGCAGTTCCTCGACGCGCGCGTCTACTACATGAGCGACCTGCCGGCCTACGTCGAGGCCGCCGACATGCTCAGGGTGTGCGGCGTGGCGTTCCTGCTGTGCGTGCTGGCGACCATCTACCCGGCGTGGCGCGCGGCGCGCACCGCCCCAGCGGAGGCCCTGCGCCATGAGTGACTACGTCCTGGAGGCGCGCGCGGTGCACAAGAGCTTCCGCCAGGGCCCGGTGCTGCTGGAAGTGCTGCAGGGCGTGGCCCTCACGGTGGCCCCGGGCGAGCGCATCGCCATCGTCGGTGCCTCGGGCTCGGGCAAGACGACGCTGCTGCAGATCCTGGGCGGACTGGATGCGCCGACTTCGGGCACGGTGCGGGTGGCGGCCGAGGACATCCACGCCCTCGGCGAGCGGGCGCGCGGCATGCTGCGCAACCGCGCGCTCGGCTTTGTCTACCAGTTCCACCATCTGCTGCCCGAGTTCTCGGCGCTGGAGAACGTCGCCATGCCGCTGCTGGTGCGGCGCACGCGCGTTGCCGAGGCACGCGCTGCGGCGCAGCGCTTGCTCGAGCGCGTCGGCCTCGGCGCGCGCCTCAGCCATCGCCCGCACCAGCTCTCCGGCGGTGAGCGGCAGCGTGCCGCGGTGGCACGGGCGCTGGTGACGCGCCCGGCCATCGTGCTGGCGGATGAGCCGACCGGCAATCTCGACGGCGCCAACGCCGAGAGCGTGTTCGCGCTCATGCTCGAGCTCAATCGCGAGCACGCCACGAGCCTGGTGGTGGTGACGCACGACCTGCGGCTCGCGCGGCGCATGGACCGGGTTTACGAGCTCGAGGCCGGCCAGCTGGCCGCGCGCTGAGCGGGCCGCCGGCCCTCAGGCCGACTGCGGGCTGTGGCGCGCGCGGTAGCGGGCCGCTACCTGCCAGCGCCACACGCCCTCGAGCAGCAGCCAGCCGAGTACCCCGCCCACCACCGCGCAGGTGAAGCAGCCGAGGACGAAGGGCTGCCACACCGGCTCGAGGCCGTGACGGAACCAGCGCAGGTCCGCGACGAAGCGAAAATGCTGCCGCGGCAGGTGCATGAGCGCGGCGCCGACGCGGTACGCCATGTAGTACACCGGCACCGCGGTGAACGGGTTGGTGAATATCCAGGTGGCGCCGTACATGACCGGCAGGTTGAGCCGCCACAGCAGCGCCACGCACACGCACAGCAGCAGGTGCAGCGGCAGCGGTACGAAGCAGATGGCGATGCCGGCGCCGAAGGCATAGGTGACCCCGCGCCGGTGCAGGGTCCACAGCTGCGGATCGGCGATGCGGTCGCCGAACAGGCGCACCGCCCAGCGCTCCCGCAGGGCCTGGGGAGCGGGCAGGAACTTTTTCAGGAGCCGCCGGGGCATCGGGCCGTCGACTCTACCAGAAGGCCCGTGGCGGCGATGTGCGCCCGGCCGTATCGGCGAGCCCTGCCTTGAGCGGGCGCGCCCCTCCGGTATGATGCCGGGCTTGCAGTTTTGACGTCCTGCGGGGTCGCAACGGATGTGGGAAATAGTGCGAGCCGGCGGCCCGCTGATGTGGCCGATCATCCTGTGCTCGATCATCGCGGCAGCCATCATTCTCGAGCGGCTGTGGACGCTGCAGGATAAGCGGGTACTGCCGCGCGAGCTGCCGCAGAAGGTGTGGCAGCTGATCGAGGCCAACCAGATCAACGACAAGGTGATCGCGGCGCTCGAGCAGAACTCGCCCCTCGGGCGGCTGCTGGCCACCGGGCTCGCCAACCGCCACCGCCCGCGCGAGATCCTCATGGAGCGACTCGAGGACACCGGCCGGCACGTGGTGCACGAGCTGGAGCGCTTCATCAACACCCTCGGCACCATCGCCGGGGTGTCGCCGCTGCTCGGCCTGCTGGGCACGGTCACCGGCATCATCCGCTCCTTCAACGCCATCGAAGCAGGCGGCATGGGCGACCCGCGCGCGCTGTCAGGCGGCATCGCCGAGGCGCTGATCTGCACGGTCGCGGGCCTGGTGGTGGCGATTCCGGCGCTGATCTTCTATCGCTACCTGCGCGGACGGGTCGAAGGCATCGTGGTCGAGATGGAGAAGCAGGCGATCCGCATGGCGGACGCGCTGGAGGCGGCGCGCGGGCGCGAGCGCTCGAGCCCCGCGGCCGTGGCATGAACCTCGCCAACAAACGCGGCCACGAGGAGCCGGAGATCAACGTGGTCTCCCTCATCGACGTGGTGCTGCTGCTGGTGGTGTTCTTCATCCTCTCCAGCCGCTTCACCGACGAGGGGCGGCTGCGCGTGCACCTGCCCGCGGCCAGCGCCGTACCGCTCGAGAAGGTCGGCAGCGAGCCGCTGGTGGTGACCGTTACCCAGACCGGCACCTATCTCGTCAACCAGCGCGAACTCATCAACTCCAGCCCCGAGACGCTGCGTGCGGCGCTGCTGAAGGAAGCCGGCAGCAACCGCGGCATGCGCGTGACGCTGCGCGCCGACGCCCGTGCCACGCATCAGTCCGTGATCACCGCCATGGACGTGCTCGGACGCCTCGGCTTCGCCGAGGTCAACATCGCCACCATCAAGGAAGCGCCGGCGGGCAAGCCTTGAACGACGGCAACCGAGCGCTCAGCGAGCGCGGCGCCGAGCGCGCCGCCCGCGGCAGCGCGCGGCGCGCCTATCGGCGCCTGCTCGGCTACCTCGCCCCGTATCGCGGCCGCTTCATCCTCGGGCTGCTCGGCGGGGCCCTGTTCTCCGCCAGCATGGTGAGTTTCGCGTACTTCATGACGCGCTTCGGCGAGGGCACCCTGGTGCACCAGGACCCGCGCACCATCATCTGGGTGCCGGTCGCCCTGGTGGGGCTGTTCCTGGTGCGCGGGCTGGGCGACTTCACCCAGACCTATTTCATGGGCTACGTCGGGCGTCACATCGTCAGCGAGTTGCGCGCCGAGGTGTTCCGCCACGTGCTGCGCCTGCCGGTCGGCTACTTCGACCGCTCCTCATCGGGCAACCTGCTGTCGCGCCTCACCTATAACAGCGAGCTGGTCGGGCAGGCGACCACCGACTCGGTGAGCATGCTGCTGCGCACCGTGCTCACCATCCTCGGCTCGGTCGGCTACCTGCTGTACCTCAACGTGCGCCTGGCGCTGATCGCGCTCATGGTCGGGCCGCTGATGGGCTGGCTGGTGTCGGTCATCAACCGGCTGTTCCGCCGCTACAGCCGCCGCATCCAGGACTCGATGGGCGATGTGACGCGGGTCGCCAAGGAGAGCTTCGAGGCGCCGCGGCTCATCAAGCTCTATAACGCCGAGGAGCACCTCGGGCGGCAGTTCGATGCGGTCAATACGCACAACCTGCGCTCCAACATGAAGCTCATCCTGACGCGCGGCGTCTCCAACCCGGTGGTGCAGATGCTGGCGGCGCTCGGCGGCGCGTTCGTGCTGTCGATCGCCATCGCTGACGCCATCCACGGGCGCATGAGCATGGGCGAGCTGCTCGGCTTCATCACCGCGCTGGTCGGCATCGCGCAGCCGCTGCGCGACCTGGTCGGCGTGGCCGGTCCGCTGCAGCAGGGCATCGCCGCCGGGCAGAGCCTGTTCGAAGTGCTCGACGAGCCGGTCGACCCCCCGGGCGGCACGTACCGCACCGCGCGGGCGCACGGCGCGGTGCGCTTCGAGCAGGTGTCGTTCGCCTATCCGGCCGGCACCCAGGCGCAGGACGGTGCGCTGGCGCCGCGCGGCCGGCCGGCGGCGCTGTCGGACATCTCGCTCGAGGTGGCCGCCGGGGAGAGCCTGGCGATCGTCGGGCGCTCGGGCAGCGGCAAGTCGACGCTCGTCAACCTGCTGCCGCGCTTCTACGACGTCGGCAGCGGCTGCGTGCGCATCGATGGCCGTGACGTCCGCGACTACGACCTCGCCAACCTGCGCGAGCAGATCGCGGTGGTGAGCCAGGATGTGGTGCTGTTCAACGACAGCATCCGCAACAACATCACCTTCGGCCGCGACGTGTCCGATGCGGCCATCGCGCGCGCCGCCGAGGCCGCGCACATCCTCGAGTTCTTGCAGAGCCAACCGGGCGGACTGGAGGCCCGCGTCGGCGACCGCGGCATGCTGCTGTCGGGCGGACAGCGCCAGCGCATCTCGATCGCCCGCGCGCTGCTCAAGGACGCGCCGATCCTGATCCTGGACGAGGCCACCTCGGCCCTCGACAGCGAGGCCGAGCGCCACATCCAGGAGGCACTGACCCAGCTGCTGCGCAACCGCACCACGTTCGTCATCGCACACCGCCTGTCGACCGTGGAGCAGGCCGACCGCATCATCGTGCTCGACGGCGGTCGCCTGGCCGAGGCCGGCACCCACGCGCAGCTGCTCGCGCAGGGCGGGCTGTATGCGCAGCTGCACCGCCTGCAGTTCTCCGACTGACGGCGGCGCCATGGGCGCGCAACAGCGGCTCACCGACCTGTGGTATCGCGAGCCCGCCCGGGGCTCGCTGCTGCAGCCGCTGGCGTGGCTGTACGGCGCACTGGTGCGACTGCGGCGCCGGGCGTACGGCTCGGGCCTGATCGCCACCGAGCGCGCCGCCTGCCCGGTGGTAGTGGTCGGCAACCTCACCGTGGGCGGCACGGGCAAGACACCGCTGACGATCTGGCTGGCGCGCGAGCTGGTGGGTCGCGGACTCAGGGTGGGTATCCTGTCGCGCGGCTACGGGCGGCGCGGGCGCGCGCCGCGCGAGGTGCGCGCCGCCAGCGACTGGCGCGAGGTCGGCG
>Ga0070681_10007165_pt1 | contig 10861 bp, 9 predicted proteins | sample KBSC83BmetaG_FD_65650 | JGI IMG/M metagenome (GOLD analysis project Ga0070681, IMG submission 65650) | Corn rhizosphere microbial communities from Kellogg Biological Station, Michigan, USA - KBS C8-3B metaG | ecosystem: Host-associated > Plants > Roots > Rhizosphere | place: USA: Michigan...
CGAATGAGCGCAGATAATCCGTCGTCGGCAGCTCGAAGAGCGTAGTCCATTGGGCTCCGACGTAGGAATAGTTCAGACGCGGGGTCAGGGTCGCATCGGCCCCGACACGCAGGTCGTACTGTGCACCCGCGTTGAAGGTCCACTCCGGAGAGTACGGGTTCTGGCTCCCGTCCAGGTTCAGTGTGTACGGAAGGTAGTTGAAGCAAGCCGGCGGCAGGACCCCAGGGGTGCACTGCGGCTGACTGGTCCCCGGCGGGAGCGCCTCGGTGTTCACCAGCGAGAGCGCGCCGAGCCGCGAGTTGACGTACGCGCCGCCAAAATCCGTGCTCCAGCCTCCGAAGCGCGCGTGCATCTCCAGCTCCGCTCCCTTGATGGTGGATTTGCCGGTATTGAGCAGCGAGCTCTGGCCGGTGGCCGCGTTCAATGCGCCGACCTGCAGATTCCGGTAGTCGTTCCAGAACCCTCCCAGGTTGGCCCGCAGGTGGTTGTTCAGCAGATTGGCCTTCCAGCCGAGCTCGTAGTCGTACACGATCTCGGGCGCGAAGTTCGTCTGCGGATTGCCCACGCCTCCGGCGTTGAATCCGCCGGCCTTGAATCCCTTGGCGACGAACGCGTACAGGAAGTGGTTGTCGTTGAGGGTCCAGTTCAGAGCCACCTTGCCGGTCACCGCGGAATCGGTCTCGATGCCGGCGAGAGGCGTCACGATCGGCGGCACGCCGGGAATACCCAGGTGAACCGTGACGTTCGTATACCCGGGCTCCTCGCTCCAGTCGTGTGTGTAACGGGCGCCGATCTGCAACTGCAGACGCGGCACGATCTCGAAGCTGACCTGGCCGAAAGCGGCTGCCGACTGCAGGATGTTGTAGCCGTCAACCAGCACGTGTTGCGGGATCGCCTGGCTCTGGATGTCCAGAGCCACGACGCGGATGTCGTGCAGGTAGTACCCGCCCACGATCCACTGAAAGCGCCCGGTGTCAGGCGAGATCAGGTTGAATTCCTGTGTGATCGGTCGCTCGATGATCGCCTGCGCCGTGTTGAGCGCCGGCGGACCGGCAGGCAACGCGGAGGAGGTCGCATCGATGTCGTAGATGTTGCGCACGCGCATGAACTGATCGCCCGTGAGGGAACGGAACAGCAGGCCGCTGTCGCCGATCTTCCAGTCGATCTTCAGGCTGGCCCGTACCCCGAGCTCATCGTTCTGTGTCGAGTGGTCGTATTGCAGCGTCCACGGATCGGGGTTTGCAAAGGGCGCGTACTGAGTCCCCGGAACGGGTCGATACGCGTACCCGCCGGTGCTCTTGTCGTTGATCTCGACCTTCAGCAGCACATCGACGTCGTCGATGGGCTTGCCGTGTAGACCGAAGCGCACGTTTTTCTCATCGAGTGAGCCCGGATGACTGAAGAGCTGCGCACTGGGCGTGAGCTGCGAGCCGATATCCCTGAAGAAGCTGTCCCGGTGTTCCAGGTCTACCGCGGCCCGGGCTGCCCAGTCGTCCGCGATCGGCAGATTGACTGCGCCGTTTACCCCCAGGTCGGAATAGTTTCCACCCAGGACCTCTACATTCCCGTGCAGGCCGTCGAAGTCGGGATTGCGCGTGTTGATGAAAATGGCGCCGCCGGTGGAGTTTGAGCCGACAAACGTCCCCTGCGGACCTCTCAGGACCTCGATGCTGCCGATGTCATAGAAGCTGTCGGTCACCAGAATCGGCGGTTGCCACAGTCCGTCGCGATACGTCGCGACGCCGGGGACCACCGAGGGAGAGCCGCTATCCAGGCCAATTCCGCGAATGTTCACGTTGGCCGTCAGCGCTGCGTTGGTGATTGAAAGAGAAGGAGAAGCGTTCTGCAGGTCGGCCATCTGCACGACGCCCTTCTGCTCCAGTTGATCACCCGTGAGCACCGTCGCAGCGATCGGCGTCGTCTGAAGATTCTCAGCCCGCCGCTCTGCCGTAACGACCACCTCCTGCAGCTCGACATTCGCCGCAGGTGTTTCAGCGGCGCCGGTGCTGTGGATACAACAGCCGACTATTACCGTACCCGCTCCGACCCAAGACCTCGACCGGTTGCTCTGTGCCGCCATATCGACCCCCCTGTTAGTTCGTTGCGATGGCGTCGGTCCAGAAACGCGGCGCGCTGCGCCGTCGAATGAGCGTGGCTGGAATGTATGGGGGGCTTACGATATCATCAAGCAGGTCGTCATGCATTGAACCTGTCAAAACGGGCGCGGCAGTTGCGAGGAGCGGGAAGCTGGAAAATTCTGCAGCGTCTGAAAAAGTGGGCAGTGGCAGCAGTCCTGCGTGACTGCGCTCGCGGCATGCAGTGCCAGGCTCGAGGGTCTGGCGACGTTTGGTTATTTGTCAGCGTCCTCTTCGAGAGGACTGTGCTGAGGAGCTTGCGTGGTGGACAGGCTCCACCAGCGGATTAGCGCCCGAGCGCAGGCGCGCATCACCAAGGCGCTAATCAACAGGCGTGAGACGTGCCCGAATATGCCCGGCTATTGCGTGGATCGTTGCGCGGCAGCAGCGCCACCCTTGCTGCGCACGACCCAGTGCGGGGGGCAAGCCCGGCAACTTCCATGATCGCCGATACGGCCCTGAGCCCATGGGAGTACTCGGCGCCGGTACCGCGGAGCCCGGTTGCGAGGCAGCGGCGGGTTCAGCGGACCCTGTCGGGGCGCACGCTGCAAGAGCGAGCAATGCACCGATCAGACCGCAAAGACTCCAGTTCATCAGCGCCCCCAAAAGAACCACCACAGCGGCTGAGTCGAACAGCGATCGTTCGACCGGTATCAGCCATAAACGAACTTGTCCAGTAGAGCGCGCAGCTGCTTGCGCTCCTCGAGCGTGAGCCTCACTCCAACATCTCTCTCATGGCTCGGTATGCGCTCGCGCAGCTTCTCCAGCATCCTCTCGCCTGCTCGGGTGATGTACAGAGCGTAGCTGCGGGCGTCATGGGGCGACGTGTCACGCCTCAGGAAACCCTTCCGGATCAAGCGCGACACCTGTTCGCCGACCGTAGCTCGCTCTATTCCGATCATTCTCGCAAGTGTCGCCTGGTTAGTGCCCGGTACACGGCGGACGATTGCAAGAGCGCCGATGAGATTGGGCGTAATTTCGCCCTGGCCTACTCTGGCCTCGAAGCTGGACATCAGCATCATGTAGGCAACGTGCAGGTAGAGTCCGAGCACCGGCTGGCCCGGCGGGCTCAACTCGCCCTCAATCATCGGTAGAGGCGACTCATGCGAGCCTGCCTCTGCTTTCAGAGTGTGTGCCTCTTTGACGCAGGGCGACTTCGAGAACTGCTTGGCGCGGGCCGTCCGATTTCTTGACACCTGATCTCCACTTTTTTCCAGGGAATCCCGGAGAGCACGCCATTCTACCAACCCCAGCGGGCTGCTTTTGATGCCTGGCAAATTGCCTCGTGGATGTCCGTTCAGTGGTGTCCGCCGTGATCGCTCCCCTCGTCAAAGTAGGTATCGAGCATCTTCGCCTTCTCCAGCAGCGGATAGGTGCGCGCGCCAGAGGAGCCATCGAACACCATCACCGGCTGGTTCTCGTCCGTGAAAGCAGGCCATAGCGGCAATCCCCTGCCGTTGGGATCGCCGGTCTTCGCGAAGTGATGTCGTAGGAACTGATCACTTCGGACAAGGCCAGGTCCTCCTTGCTGGGCGTCCGCGCACCGACAACGCCTGGAAATGAAAGGCCACATCGCTGCCGTGACCGGAAGCCATCGGCCGCGGGTCGGAATGCCATGCCGCCACCCGTCGCGGACTGGATAGTTTCCGCACTCAGCTTGCGGGCGTCGGCGATGTGTGTAACCCCCGGCTTGGCCAGGAAGCGGCGATGCGCTGGAGGAACTCCCGCATGGTCTTTGGTTTGCGACCGGTGATCGTTTCGTAGTCGCCAGTGGTGATGTCGAACTCACCGCTCTCGATCGCACGCATTGTGCCGAGGGAGCTTCTGGCCAGTTCCGCCGGCACGCCCCAGTGTTCAGTCATGTAGGCGGGCCACTCCTCGACAGGTACGCCCTCATAGCGGATTGACCGACCGAATGCCTCGCTCATCAGCGCGCAGATCTGATTGCCGGTCAGGGTCTGTTCCATGGTCTCCGTGTAGATCCGATTCTCGTGCCCGGGCTTTGCGAGCACAGTCGCGGCCGACACGCCCAGATCATCACGGGCAATGAAAGCACAGGGAGCCGACCCGCCGGCGCGGCGAAGCACACCCGTGCTGAGCGTCTCCTCCAAATCGCCCACCATGATGTCGGCGTACAAGGCGTGACGCAGAATGGTGTAGTCCATCCCCGATGCCATCAGTGCCTGTTCCGTCGGCCAGTGGACCTCGATCGTGTGATCGGCGCGCGACGTCGCGCTCGCTCCGGCGAAGCTGGTGTAGGCAAGCCGGCGCACACCCGCTCGCTTAGCGCTCTCGATGGCGTTCAGGTTCTGGCGAGGACGGACCCAGTTAGGGGCATAGGTAGAGATGATCAGGGCCGCTTCGACTCCCTCGAACGCGGCACTCAGACTGCCAGGGTCGTCAAAGTCGGTGCGGCGCACCTCAACTCCCGACGCCGCCAATTCGCGCGCAAAGGCGGTAGAAGGATCCCGCGTGCCCGCCACGAAACCCGCAGGCCCCACGAGCGTCCGAAGGTGCGCGACCACGTGTCCGCCGAGGTGTCCGTTCGCGCCTGTGACCATCAGCATGCTGACACTCTCACCAATTAACCCGCACTCGATCGCGACACTTTCGCAGGCTGTTTGTCGGAATCAACGAAATAGCAGAGGCGCAACGTCGCGCAGATAACGCCGCCACACACGCCAATGGTGGGCACCCTCGGTCTCGACGAACACGTGCTGAATGCCAGCCTTCTGGAGCGCCTCATGGGTGCTGCGTGCACCGGCCATCGCAGCATCCTCCGTACCGCAGGCGATCCACAGCAACTTGAGCCTCTTGTTTGCGCCAGCGGGGTCCGCTGCCAACGGCGCGATCGGATCCGGACCCACAGCGGCGGACGTGGGATTCCCGATGAGACCCGCGCTCATGATTCCCACGTAACTGAATGTATCCAGATGGCCGAGTCCGAAGCGTCCGGCCTGCATGCCTCCCATTGAGAAGCCCATGATGGCACGGTTTTCACGGTTCGATAGCGTGCGGTACTTGCCGTCGATGAGCGGGATGACATCCTCCAGGATGTCACGCTCGTACAGCGCGAAGTCGCCGCCGAACGGGCCCGCCCCGGCTGGCGGAATCCCGGTGCCGTCCCCGTTCACCGAAGCCCCGCCATAGCCCAGAGGCATTACGACAATGAAAGGCTTGATGGCGTTCTTCGCCAGAAGGTTGTCGAGGATATCGTTCGCGCGACCGTAGCGGTGCCAGGAGTGGTGGTCGTTCGCAAAGCCGTGGAGCAAATACAGCACCGGATAGCGCTGGCGTGGATTGGCATCGTAGCCTGGCGGCAGATAGACGTTGAGCTCGCGCACCACCCCGTTCGACTTGGACTTGTAGAGAAGTGTGCGGATCTCACCGTGCGGCACATCCTGAACGTCGTAGAACTCCGGCGCATCGCCAGGTACATTGACGATGCTCGTCGTTGTGCTCGGGACGTAGCCGATCTTCAACTGTGGGTTCACCGGATCAGGCAGCCGCACACCATCGACAGTAAAGTAGTAGACATACACGTCCGGCTTCAGCGGCCCCACCGTCGCGCTCCAGACACCCTCGGTATCCCGGCTCAAAGCCACATCGGGTCCGAAGTCCCCCGACACGATCACCGCTTTCGCCTCGTTGGCACGCAAGCGGAAAGTCACCCTTCCGTCGGTCACCACAGGAGACGCAACGGCGGCTGTGGCGCCACCCGGTCGCACCCCAACTTCCTGCGCCGAGGCCAGAAAGGCCACGGCGAGCGTTGCGGCCGCAATTGCCAGTGCGGCGGCTTGCCGCACGACTATTTTCCGCGATTCCGTTCTACTCATATTCGCCGCTCAGCAAGCACCGCCAGCCCCGCGCGAGCGCCTACTCCTTCCAGCCGTCCGGCGGCTCGGTACCACCTTTGATCTGCCGCGTCTTGTAGCGCCACATTCCCTTGACCTTGACGAACGTGGAGTACTCGCGCCCCTGGGTCCTGATATGGGGTGCGTCCTCGGGCTTGTCCATCAGGTATTCGGTGAATATCAGCTCGGCCGTAGCCGTCTCCCCGTGCACGACCACCAGCGGATTGCTGATCGTGATATTGAACGAGTAGGCCTTGGAGATCGGACTGTTGGCCCCCGCGCGCTCATACGCCTGGATGATCCCCGCACGGCCCTTGAAATGGTTGTCGCCCAGAATCAGCTCCGCGTCGTCAGCGTAGAAGTCCGCAAAGTGATCCCGGGTCGGCTTGCCGAAATTGTAGTAATAGCGCGTGATCAGATCCTGGACCTGCGCGCGGTCGCTCAGCGCTCTGGCCGTCATGTCCTGGGCCGGCGCCGCGGTAATGGCTGCCAGCACCAGGCAACCGCCCAGAGCGAGCGCGCCCGTCCAACGTTTTGCAGAAGTCATCACTCGCACCCCTCACGTCGATTTCGGTGACCCGGAACACCGCCCGCAGTCGAACCACTTGTCTGACAATAGTGACCGGATTATAAGCAGGACAGACGGTCGTTTCGCAATCTGCGAGACCACGGTACGGGCGGCCACTCCAATGAGGTCGGTCGCCACCAACTGCCTCTTTGGATCACGTGCCGTCGCGACCCGCCACCGGGAGAAGCACCCGGAATTCCGGAGAGCCCAGAAGCAGTTCATTGATTTCATGCCGCAGTTTCATGATGACTCGGTCCGATGGTGCGCTTAGCGTCATGTAGGCATTCGGGAGCATGACCTGGATGGCATTTGCGAGAGCCATTGCGTAGTGGCGGGCGGGGCTCCAGCGCTGAACGCGTGCGACGGACGACGGTTTTCAGTCGATATTTCGCCGCCGCAGCTGCCGCGGCTTGGCCGCTCAATTACCGATAAATCGATGTCGTCAGCGTTGTGATGCGACCGCCCCGGACTTCTCACGCTGGGAGAATGCATCGGGGCTCCGGGTAAACTTTACTTCGCGGGAGCGCTGCCGGCTGGAGCCAACCCTTCAACGCCGTTTGTGACCGGGTTGCGATCATTCTGCGTGCAATCGCCGTTTATGATCCAGTCTGATTCTTGACGCGCGTACGACAAGGTAACGGTCCACTGATGGGTGAAAGCGGCGGCATCCGAGATGGTCAGCCGATCCTCGAGCTTGTCCTTTCCAACCATCCGCAAGCGTTCCTCGTAGTGCACTGAGTCACTGACCATGGGCGAAAACGGGGACCGGTCCTTTGCGACCGCCACGGTATCAGCAACCAACGTTGTGCCCTCCCAATGCGCTGCAACTCCGAACGAAGAAATTCCAGCCTTGATGGCCCGGTGCTGGTGGCGGAACCAGCGTCCAGGTCAGCCGGTAAGCTGAAATCCTGCCGTATGCGACCCTGTCAGTCCTTCAGCGTGGAGAGGAAGGCGATCACATCGGCACGCTGCTGCGGATCGGTCAGAATGCCTGCCATCGCAGTGCCCGGCACCTTGGCGCTGGGGTTGGCCAGGAATTCATCCAGGGTCTCGGCGCTCCAGATCACACCATACTTCTTCATGTTCTCGCTGGGGCCCAGGAGGCTCTTCTTGGTGCCGGCCTTGCGCCCCACGACGCCGACGAGATTGGGGCCCACCTTTGAATTGTCGTCCTTGGTCACCGCATGACAGGTCGGGCAAATATTGGACATGAACAGTTCCTTGCCCTTGGCGGCATCGCCCTTGATATCGCCGGCGTAAGCGGCGGGCGTAGCCAGCAGGGTGGCGAGCACCAACAGGCGGATGGGTCGGATCGCAGACATGGACGTGAGCTCCCCCGAAAAATGGGGCCTGAAAGCCGCGCAGCGGATGATTCTAGCAATCCACGCCCTGATGCGCCGTGCATCGGAAAAAGCGGGTTATCCTCTGCCACACAGGATTCGGCGTCATCGGAAACTAGTAGGGGACCACGCCATGACAAGACGATATCGCTCGTTCTTTCTTGCACCGCTGCTTGCAGCGTTCGGCCTCGTCAGCGTATTGGCTTTCGTGGGGGCTCAGAAGGCAACAGCCCAGGCGGCCCAGCAGTCGCTCTGGTCCGATCCAGCCACCTGGCCGAACCGCAAGGTGCCGGTCGCGGGCGACAAGGTCACCATCGGCAGAGACAAGGACGTGGTGTTGGACGTCAGTCCGCCGGCGCTGGGCGGTCTTTCCATCGACGGCAGACTCAGCTTCCCAGACACCGCCGACGTGGAACTGACCACTGAATGGATCATGGTGCACGGGGAATTGGCGATCGGCAGTGAAGCCAGGCCCTACACGCACAAGGCGACCATCACCCTCACCGACAACGTCAAGGGTGAAGACGTCATGGCCGGCATGGGTGACCGAGGGATCATGCTCTCGGGCGGCACGCTGAACCTGCACGGTGACCGGACCAACACCTGGACCAAGCTGGCCGGCACGGCCCGCGCAGGTGCCACCTCGATACAGGTGCTGAACGCTTCAGGCTGGCGGGTTGGCGACGAGATCGTTCTCGCCTCGACGGATTTCAATCCCCGGCAGGCCGAGCGGCGCACCATTGCCGCCATCAAGGGCAATGCGATCACGCTCGACCAGAAGCTGCAGTACATGCACTTCGGCAAGATCACCTTCGACGTGGATGAACGCGGCGAAGTGGGCCTGCTGACACGCAACATCAAGATCCAGGCCTCGGCGGACGCGGAACAGTCCTTCTTCGGCGGGCACATCATGGCGATGCCCTCGAGCCACATGTATGTCGAGGGTGTGGAGCTCAATCGCATGGGCCAGAACCTGACGCTTGCCCGCTATCCGATCCATTGGCACCTGGTGGGCGATGCAAACGGGCAGTACGTCAGGAACGCGTCCATCCACGACACCTACAACCGCTGTGTGACCGTGCATGGCACGAACAACGTGCTGGTTGAGAACAACGTGACCTACAACACGGTGGGCCACTGCTTCTTCCTCGAAGACGGCATCGAGCACGGCAACCAGTTCATCCACAACCTGGCGATCCAGACCAAGTGCCATACGAGCAAGCCCTGCGTCCCGACCAACCTCGCCGCAGCCGGAGAGAGCGCAAATTACGATGGTCGCCAAGCCATCAGGGCCAGTGGCCAGTCCTCCAAGGATGTGCTGCTGCCCTCGGACAACACGGTATCCAGTTACTGGATCACCAATCCGGACAACATCTACCGGGACAACGTGGCCGCAGGCTCCGACGAGAACGGCTTCTGGATGTCCCTGCCTGAGCATCCGAATGGCCAGTTCGCGGACACGGAGATCAGCAAGGCAACCTGGCCGCGCAACACGAAGCTCCGCGAGTTCAGGGGCAACGTGGCCCACTCCAACTACGACTCGTTCATGATGGACCGGAACATCAATGCCAACAACACCTTCGGTGTGACCGGCAACATGCATATCGCCCGTGAAAATCCGGCGGATCCGCGCGGCAGGATCGCGGAAACGGTCTTCGAGGATCTGACCGCCTACAAGAACCGCAATGGCGGCTTCTGGGGCCGCGGCGAGATGCGTACATACAGGAACATCAAGTCCGCCGACAACGCCATCGGCTACACGCAGGCGTCCGGCCTGGGCGGTGGCGCCAGTCTTGAGGACCCCTATACGTCCCGGGTCCTCGACTCGCTGTTCGTGGGCGAGACCGAGAACGTCGGCAACCCCACGACTCCGGAGGAAAAGGCTTACGGCCGCAGCCTGCCGAAGCCCATGTTGCCCGATTTCCCAATCCGCGGCTTCGAGTACTACGATTTGCGCCATGACGTGGTGAACACCACTTTCCGCAACTTCCAGGACAACTCCAGGCGCAAGACCGGCGCACTCTCCTACCTGCTGTACACCAGCTTCGGGGTCAGCTCCAACAACACCATCGACCACGTGAAATTCGTCAAGGCCAAGCCGGTGTATTTCCCGCCGATGCAGGGCAACGCCAGGTGGGCCAATGACAATGGAAACAGTCAGGCCTACAAGACGGCGGTGATCCGCGACAAGGACGGTTCGCTCGGTGCTGGCCCCAACGCCTACGTTCTCATCAATGACGGCGTCAACGACAGCATCGCGACCGACACCAGGGCCTGTCAGATCAAGCCCACCTGGAACGCCGCGGTGTGCAAGGGCGATGTCGGACGCCTGAATTTTGCCGGTCCGCCGAGATTTGGTGGGCCTGGGGCCGGCCCCGGTGCAGTTGCCGGTGGACCCGGTGCTGTTCGCGCAGGAGCCGGTGGTCCTGGCGCACCCGCTGCTCCGGGCCCCGGGGGTCCGGGCGGGTCTCCTGCGCGCGGTGGTTTCGGTGCAGCGCCTGCCCAGCCGCCAGTCATTCTCAGCCGCGATGGCAGGGACTACCCGATCATCGTCGGGGGCTCCAATGTGCGAGCCGGTACCGAGATCAAGGTGACCACCGAAAGGCCAACCCTGCCGCTCAGGCTGTCGGAGCTGGACAAAGGCTCCTGGGTGATCTTCCAGCTGCCGGGGTTCAACACCGCGGCCTCGGGCACGCAGCAGACCAGCCTGGATGCACTGCGCAAGGCCAGCGAGACCTCGTACTTCAAGGACAAGGATGCACTCTGGGTCAAGATGGTCTCCCCTGACAGCGGTCCCCTTGGCCTCGGTGGTGGAACCACCCTTGAGGTCAGCCGGTAATCGTCAATCCTGCCGTATGAGAAGGGGCCCCCGGCTCGAGGCCGGGGGCTTTTCATGAAGCGCGGAAAGTGACCGGCTCGGTTGACCCGGGCGCTCTTCGTAAGCCGGAAAAGTATTCTCAAAAA
>Ga0070681_10007166_pt1 | contig 10860 bp, 9 predicted proteins | sample KBSC83BmetaG_FD_65650 | JGI IMG/M metagenome (GOLD analysis project Ga0070681, IMG submission 65650) | Corn rhizosphere microbial communities from Kellogg Biological Station, Michigan, USA - KBS C8-3B metaG | ecosystem: Host-associated > Plants > Roots > Rhizosphere | place: USA: Michigan...
CCAACGAGAAACCCAAAGAGACTCCGACACCGAAAAGCAACCAACCATGACTACCCGAATCCTGCTCACGTTTGTTGTCTCCCTGTTGCTTGCAAACTCGGCTCTGGCGCAGCGCGATTATTTGACGCCGCAGGAAATCGATCTCGTGAAGGAGGCACAGGTCCTCGACAAGCGGATAGACGTCTTTATCAAAGCGGCGGAGCGCCGGCTGCTCGTCATCAATGGCACGACGCCGGCGGCGACGAATGCGAAACCGTCGAAGAAAGATAAAGAGGATGCGGAGCGTTGGGGAGAGTTGCCGACTGGATCGCGCGCGGAACTGGTTTCTGATATCGCGCGGATTGTCGACGCGGCGATCGATAATATCGACAACGTCAGTGAGCACGACGAACGAAATCCGCTGATCGGGAAGTCGTTGCGAAAACTGGCCACGGCGGTGAACTCGATCATGACTCAGTTGAAACCGCTCAGCGCTCAAGCGAAGAGCGACGCCGAGATCGCAAGCTTCGAACAGCTAAACGAAGGCGCGCAATCCATCCAGGAAGCCGTCTCCAAACTCCCACCTGAAGTCGAGAAGAAAGCAAAGAAGAATTAGGCCGCAGATTTACGCAAATTAACGCAGATCTGCGTAAATCCGCGTTAATTTGCGGCTCGTAGTGTCCTGGTTGCGCGCTTGATTGCCTCAACAATCGTTTCCAATCCCTCTTTTGCGTTCGTGGTGTTTCGATCGTCTAGCGCCTGACGAAAATCGGTGAGCGGCTGTGCGGCGTAGCCGGTGTAGAAACCCGGCGCGTAAATCTGGTGCTTGTACCACGCTCGCCCACGCAGACCCTTTGCATCGAGAAACTGTCGTTCTGCCTGGACGAGGGCATCATTGATCTTCACGAGCTTCGCACGATCAGAGTTGCGAATCGCATCCTGCCGCGCTTTCTCGACTCGCTCTGCTTCCTTCGCAAAATCATCCAGCGCTGACGTCATCGCTTTCTCATCCAATGAACCCGCGAGATTGCGAATGCGCGCCAGTCTCATTGCCTCCGTAAAGTAGTCACGAATCTGACTCGCGTAGTCGGTGTAATCGAGCGACAGCCCGTCAGCATCAGCGAGTCGCATCGCCAGCGTGCCCCACAGTTGCGCCGCCGCAACGTGATACTGAAATCCCGGATCGCCAAAGTGGTCCATCCAGTAAAACGAATCGTACGCCGAATGATACACACCGTAATCGCCGTTGAACCCCATGTCAGTTGACGGCACGCCGAGGTGTTGCAGAAATGGAGTGTAATCCGATCCCGATCCAAGCGCGTCGATGCGCGCCTCAGTTGGGGTCTCACCCTCAGGGCGTTTCTCCTGCGCGCGATCCTGCCATTGCTGATAGACACTCTTGCCCGTTTTCGGGTCCTTCACGTCGCGCGTCGCCGCACGTATCAATTTCCATAACGAGGGCACTGACGAAGCACCGAAGTTCGCACCTGAAACCGCCGCATCGAGATTCAAATAAGCAACAGCCTTGTCTTTCAGATCGTTCGCGAGCTCCTCGGCCCATTCAGTCGAACCGATGAGCCCATACTCCTCCGCGTCCCAACTGCAAAGTATGATCGTGCGTCGCGGCTTCCAACCCTGTTTCAACAACTCGCCGAAACCGCGCCCGACTTCAAGCATCGCAGACGTGCCGCTATTCGGATCAACTGCGCCGAACACCCACGCGTCGCGGTGGTTCCCGAGCACCACCCAACGATCCTTCTCCTCGTTGCCGTCGATGCGCGTGACGACGTCCCAGATCTTTCGGATCTTGTAATCCATGTCCGTCTTCAAATGCAGTTTGACGTCATTCGTGCCGCCGAGGTGATACGCGAACGGCAGACCACCTTGAAAAGCACGCGCCGGCCGCACCGGTCCTTTAAGTTGGGCCAGGATCATCTTCGCGACGTCGTAAGCGATCGGTTGCACCGGAATGCGAGTGAGATCGGTAGCCTCTTCCGGTTTCAAACGAGGCTCGCCCGGAATTGCCGGGCGGCCCGGCGTTAACGGATCGCCCGGATAGTCAAATAAGTATTGGACCGATCCCCGCTGACCGGAAGCAACCGGACGCCACGGTCCTTTCGGATAAACGTCACCCTGCATGTAACCGTCGTCTTCGGGATCGGAGTAGATGATGCATCCGATCGCGCCATTGTCTTCGGCGACCTTCGCTTTCACGCCGCGAAACGAGTTGCCGTAGCGCACGATCACGATCTTGCCTTTGACGGCGACTCCGGCTTTCTTGAGATCTTCGTAGTCACCGGGCAAACCGTAGTTCGCATAGACCACCGGCGCCGTCACATCGCCGTTCGGGCTGTAACCGTTGAAGAGCGGCGTGATCTTCGGATTCGATGACGTCGGATCGCCGGGCACGATAGCTTCGCGAGTGTTCAGTCTCTGCCGTTGCGTGGTGATCAACTCGAGCACGGTCGGCGTCTTCGGATAGTTGAGCCAAACTTCGTACTCCTTCAACTCCGCCGCGAGTCCGTAACTGCGCAGTTGATCGCGAACGTAAACGGCGGTGTCGTAGTCTTCTTTGGAGCCCGCGATGTGCGGCTCGAGAGTTAGACGCCGCAGGTGTTCGCGCGCGGATTTTGAGTTGGGCACAGCGCGAAACTGTTCTTCCCAACGACGCTCGGCGGCCGCGCGTTCGGAGTTGAAGCCGTCGATGGCAGTCTGTGCGAATGTTAACGACGGCGCGAACGTAATGACGACAAGTAAAACGAGAACCAGTATAGTTTTCATAAGTAGGAGGCGAGTCATAGATGGACAGCAGATACTATCCGGGCGTTGAAGCCGATGTGCCGGCGCTGAGTGCGGAGTTGCGCAATGTGTTTGACAGCGAATATGAAGTGCAGGCCTTTCAGGTTTCGACTACGAGCATCATCCAGGCACGCAAGTCGAACACGTTAAGAGATCTCACCGGACTTTCGTCTGCGCTCACGATCAAGATCACACCGGAGTCCGGCGGTACGCGAGTCGAGATCGGAATGCAGAAGTGGTTCGACAAAGCTGCCGTGGCTGCCGTCGGTGTGACGTTTTTCCCACCACTACTCGCACTGGCGGCACTTGGCGCCTACTGGCAATACAAGATTACGGAAGACACTTGGAAGATAATCGAAACTCACATCGCGCGCAAAGCGGGAGGGTACGTGCCGCCGTTGCCGGGACGTTGCGGGACTTGTGGCGCCGCGAACGTCGCGGGATCTGATTTCTGTTCGTCATGCGGCGCGAACCTGAAGGTTGGTCAAAGCTGTCCATCCTGCGGCGCAGCGCAAAAAGACCCCGGCGCACGATTCTGTAATCGCTGCGGGAAGCCGTTGAACGGGTGAAACTTAATCGTGCCTGAGGGCGCGCACCGGGTCTATTCGCGCTGCCCGAGACGCCGGATAAAGCGCCGCCAGGATCGAGACGACGAGCGCGAAGAGGATTGCACCGAGCGATAGATAAAGCGGCAACTCGAAGAAGTCGATGAACGAAGCGCCTTGAGGTTTGAGAATGAATCGATAGGCGAGACGATTCGCGGCTCCATCGATTCCCCACGCCAGCACCACCCCGATAACGCCGCCAACAACCCCGAGCACAGCGGCTTCGACGAAGAAGATTAACCTAATCTCACGATCCTCCGCGCCAATCGCTTTCATGATCCCAATCTCGCGCGTGCGTTCGAGGATCGACATGATCATCGTGTTCGCAATTCCAAACGACGCGACCAGCAACGAAATACCACCAAGTAACCCCAGCACCGAATCGATGATCAGAAACACGGTGCGTATCTGGTCCAACTCATCCACGATCGAAAAACTACCGAACCCGAGCTCCGTGAGCTTCTGTCGCACCTCCGTCAACTTCACCGGATCCGATACGCGCACCACCGCAGTGTCGTAACCTTCCGTCTGCCCCTCGGCGAGATTGCCACCCCGCCGCGCAAGCGCCAACGCCACCTGGCCCATCGGTCCACGATGAGTGATGGTCCAATCATGGGCCATCTGCAACGGAATGTAGATTCCTGCTCCCGGCATCATGCCGCGCAAGCCGCCCTGCCCCGCACCTTCTCGAATTTCAGTGCTGAGAACTCCGGCAATGCGAAACGTTCGACTCTCGATGTCCGGACTCGATTCATCGAGACCCGGCTCGTCCAACGGTATCCCGAAGAAGTTTGCACTCTCGCCTTCGTCTTCCTTTTTCTTGTCAGACGGGGGCGCCAGCAGTTCAAGAGTTTTTCCAATCGCATCAGCAGCCGTTGCATATCCAAAATCTTTCACGAAGCGTTCCGAGACTACAGCCTCAGCGACAGTCGGCGACGAGATCATCTTCCCCGCAGCGAAGTGTTGGAAACGCGTTGAGGCGTTCGGGATGTTGGCGCCGCCAACGAACTGGCTCAGCAGTTTTCCGTTCGAACGAACGTAAACACCGAAGTTAACAGTCGGCTCGACGTAGGCAACACCGTTGATGGCTGCGATCTCCTTTATGCCCGCATCGTCGAGGATGCGCGTCGGTGTTTTGTCGGCGCGGTTGCGAGCGTTGCGGCCTTCGCCTTCCTGACGCGGCGCGCGATCGAGACCGGCGAGATTGCTGAGACCTCGGCCGAAGACCTGTATCTCGTTGAAAAGATCGAGCGCTTTGAAACGTGCGAGCATGTTGGTCTGTAGACCCAGCCCAAACGACACCATCGTCACGATTACTGCGACCCCGACGATGACGCCCATCATCGTCAAAATCGCGCGCAGCTTCGCTTGATGCAGGTTGCGTAACGCGAGATGAAGGATGTCGAAAAAGCTCATAAGATTCAGTACAACAACTCTACTGCCGCCACCGTCCAATCAGCGAGACTCGCCGTGACCACCTCGGCGCCCGCAGCGCGCAGCGCGTCCGCGGAAACAGTGTTCGTGATTCCCAGGGTCCGCATCCCCGCGGCGCGCGCTGATTGAATTCCCGGCGGCGAGTCTTCAATCGCCAAACACTCGGATGCGAGTAGCGGCAGCTTGCGCTCGTGCTGTCGCTTCTCATTCAACTTCATCAAGCCCGCGAGATAACAGTCCGGCGCCGGCTTGCAAACCGACGCGTCTTCCGCCGTGACGACTATCTCGAACAGCGGCGTCAGGTTCGCGCGCGCAAACACGTAACCAACTTCAACTTTGTTTGCCATGCTCACGAGCCCGAGTGAAAACTCACGCGCCGCCGCTTTGAGAAACGTAAGCACACCCGGAAACAGCGGCAACTCCGCGATCATCTCACGGTGCAGATCTGTCTTCGCGTTCAAAACACTTTCGAGCACCGGATCCGTCAACGGTTGCTTCGCGCGCTCAAACATCGCTTTGACAAACGTCCGATCATCCATGCCGAGCGCGCTCATGTACCACTCCTCGGTGAGATCGATTTGATGGCTCCGCAGCACTTCCTGGTAGGCCTTCATCTGAATGGTCTCGTCGTCGATGATGACGCCATTGAAGTCGAAGAAGATGGCTTTGATCATTTGGCTTGTGCTTTCAAGTCGTCGATTAGCTTGGGCAGGCGTTCACTCTCGAGCACATCTAAACGACGCAACACTTCGGCGAGCGAGAGTTCGTTTTTGAGGTTTACTTGATAATCGAGATCGGCGCGCAGGCGATCTTTTTCGCCCTGCCGGTTCTGCGACATCATGATGATCGGCGCCTGCATGCCTGCGATCACTGCCAGCACCAGGTTCAACATCTGATACGGCGCCGGATCGAAGCCGCGCACGAGGATGATCGAGTTGAAAACGATCCAGAAGACGATGATGGCGATCGATACGCCGATAAACTTCCAACTACCGCCGAACTCCGCGATCAAGTCCGCGGCGCGATCGGCCAGTGTCAAGCGCGCCCGTTCTTCTTCGTTGGCGTTGCGCGACACTCGCGAACGCAGGAGTTCGTCAGTGCGCCGCAGGCGATCAGTCAGGGCGGAGAGCATCTCAAGCGCAACATCTGGACTCGATCTGACGAAAGAAAGAAACGCCTCGCGCGAGAGAATCGCAAACTTGGCGTCTTCGATCACTCGAGCGTCAGCGGATCGCTGCCGTCCGTCGATGATCGCCATTTCGCCGAAGAAGTCGCCCTGGGCCAACTCAGCGAGTGTGACTTCCGCGCCATCTTCGTCGTGAATACTGATACGCACGCGCCCGCTCTCGATGAGATACATGGCGTCACCCTTGTCGCCCTGTCGAAAGAGACGCGTGTTCTGCGGGACAGTTTTGATGGAAAGCAGATCGCGCAACTCGGTGGCCGCCTCATCATCGAGAGAGGCAAATAGCGGCACCGACCGAAGCGCCTCAAGCGTCATTTGCGACATGAAAGCCTCCTAAGATAAGACCTATACAACACGCCCATCTTTCATGAACACGATCCGATCGGAGAAGCTATTCGCCAATTCCTGATCGTGCGTCACCATCAGAATCGTCAACGAATCGTGGTCCACCATCTCGCGCAGCAGCCCAAGAAGTTCATGCGCACGAATCGAATCGAGATTGCCGGTGGGCTCGTCCGCAAGTAGCACTTTCGGATTGTTTGCCAGCGCACGCGCGATCGCGACGCGCTGCTGTTCACCGCCGGAAAGTTCTGAAGGCTTGTGTTCCAGACGATCGCCCAGACCAACGCGCGCCAGCAACTCGCGCGAACGCTCGCGCCGTTGCAATCCACGCAAACCTCCGAATGCGAGTGCGAGCGAAACATTCTCGCGCGCCGTCATCGTCGGTATCAGGTTGAAGTTCTGAAAGATCATCCCAACCGAGAAACGCCGGTAACGCGCCATCTCCTTCTTTGTAAACGGTCCCAGCGGTCTCGACGCAAAAAACACCTCACCCTTCGTCGGGTGATCGAGTCCGCCAAGCATGTTCAGCAAAGTTGATTTTCCGGAACCGGATGTGCCCTGGATCGCGACGAACTCGCCTTCGTTGATCTCCAGCGACACGTTGTCGAGAGCAGCAACGCTGTTACTGCCCATCTGATAGATCTTTGAAACTTCCTTAGCGGCCAGGAGGGCGGGCATCAGCGCCTACTCACCCTCCATAACTCGAAACGTTCGTCCTCAAAACCCTTCAACAACATATCGAACTCTTCGGTGACCAGATCCTCCGACTCGATCAACTCACGAACCTTCGCGTCTTCAAAAACGGAACGTGAGATTATCACGTCGGAGCCCGACGACAGACCTTCGAGACGCGCGGCCATGTTGACCGTCGAACCAAAATAGTCGAGTCGATCGTTGAGCGTTACGGCGATGCATGGTCCAGTGTTCAGTCCTGCTTTGAGTTGCAGCGCAATGCCGCCGTCACCAGGCTCTGCGAGTTCGCGTTGCACTTCGAGCATCGCGTGTAATCCATCCGCCGCCGAACGAAAGACAGCCATTACCGCGTCGCCGATCGTTTTCACGATCGCGCCGTCGTGTTCGACTATCGATCTCCTCACCACGTCGAAGTGACTCATCACCCGGCCAAACGCAGTAGCGTCGCCGATCTGCCGGTAGAGTTGAGTCGAATGGCGCAAGTCAGTGAACAGCACGGTCAATGTTCCGACTGAGATCTGTTCGCCGGGTCGCAGCGCCTCACTCGCAAATAGATCGCGAAACATTTGCAGCGCAGTCACTTCAGCCGCAGTCGTCGCCTGATCACTCCATTCGAGACGCTCGAGAATCAGGAGTTGTTCGGCGTCAGTCACGTTGTTAACGGCGAGTGTGAACTGTTCATTAACTTGCAGCGTGTCCTGACTCCAACCGTTGCCCGTGATCGTGACCTCTGCTGACGCGTCGCCATCAGGAGAAACTGTGACGTCCTGAGAACCGGGAAGCTCGAGGGCGCGCAGTCGGTAGTTACCGGTTTCCAACGGCAACGAAAGCTCGCGTTTGTCTCCGGCGGGTAGAAGTTGCTGTGCGACGACGTGCGGCGTCCAGTGCGGGCTGCCGATGCAAAACGATGCGACTTGCAGACGTCTCACCGCCGGGTTTGGCCTGAACGTCAACTCGACGTAACGATCGAAATTAACAGCGAAATCGATCTTGCACGTGTCGCAGTGGACGTTGCTGTTGATGTCTTTCAAAGAGACGCCGCTCTCTTGTGGACCACGACAGAGCGGACACAGCAGGTCCCATTGAAAATCGAGCAGACCGATCCGCGTCGCGCGCAGGCAAACTTCCAGGACCGCGCGTCTCGGCTGGTGCCAGTCGTCGGCGAGCTTGTAAGCGCGAATGCGCGCGACGGCGAAGTCATCGCCGCGTTCGAGAAAGTCGGCCAGGCGCTCTGCAAGGGCGACCTGTTCCGGAGTCTCGAGATCCGAGATCAGCTTTTGCTTGAGTGCGGTGAGTCGTTGTAGATCGAACGACGATTGCGAGGTGTTTGGCTCAGCAGTTTCAAGCGCTGCGCCATGGAAAGCAACGTCGTCGTACTTCAGAATCGCGTCGCGAAAGCGGCGCGCGACGACAAAGTTTAACTGCATCGGTATCGCCACCGCGCCGGGGATGTTTCGCGGTGTGGACCACACTTCGTAGATCAGATGTGTTCCGCCTTCGGGTCGCGGTTGTAACTCGGCTCGCATTCGCAGTCGCGATAGTGGGCCTTTGCTGTAAACGCGTTCGATGCCGAAACGCAACGGCTTGACCCATTCGAATGGCTGCTCCTCCCATTCGACTGGCAAGCCGTAAAGCGAGAGTCGCACTTTCCGGCGCGCGTTGCGGCGGCGCGATTTGTCAGTCGAGTCTACCTTGATCTGCGGCACACCCGTGTCGCGATTGAACCTGTTGGTGTCGGCAATGAAGGGCCACAGTCTTTCGGGATTCGATTTGAGATCAAACTCCCAGCGTTTGTGATACTCGCGCATGTTATTGCCGATTGCCTATTGCCGATTGCCGATTTGTGTTGAGCCGTGTGCGTAAAACAATCGGCAATCGGCAATTGGCGATCGGCAATTTGCTAGACTTCCTTGTACTCCGAGTCGACATCCTCGTGCGACAGGGCCACTCGATAGTTCTTCGACTGCAACTGCTTCGTGATCAGCAAATCATCTTTGGTCTTGAGGAGATCGGCGCGACTGTAAACCGACAGCTCGAAGTTGTAGCCGTGAGTGATGGCGTCTTTCGGACACGCCTCAACGCAATAACCGCAGAAGATGCAACGTCCGTAATCGATGTTGTAGACCGCGGCATAACGTTCATCCACGCCGATGCGCTGCTCGGGCGGTCTTGGATCGTCCGCAGCCACGATGTAGATGCACTCCGAAGGACACGCCGCTGCGCACAGGTAACACGCGACGCACTTCTCGCGTCCGAGCTCGTCGACGTGCAAGAGGTGCTGCCCGCGGTAACGCGGCTGCATCGTGACCGGCTGGTCAGGATACTCGACCGTCAATTTGCGTTTGGGAATGTAGGACAATGTCACACCCATTCCCTGGATGATTGCTTTAGTGGATTCGATTACGTCTGTAATTATCGACATCTTGTTGTGACCTAAAGGTCGACACCTTCCATTTTTTTCACGACCGAGCCGGTCGCCTGCCAACGACCATCGCGCCACACAAACTTATCAGTGAAATCGTACGGGGCTTTTCGATCACCGGCAGTGTACGTGATCGTTCCCGTCAAGGTGGCTCGATCACCGATCAGCGTCAACTTCAAATTACTAAAGTCCCACTTTTCGATACTGGTGTCGCGTTCGATGGTTCGAATGTAATCGGCTTTGCTTTGCTCGCCACCGTCAGGGTCCTCGCCAACAAAGTCGTCGGCGAGAATTCGATCGAGTTTCTTCTTGTCGGCATTGAGGTTCGCAACTGTCCACTCGTTCTCGATGTCTTTCAACTGCGCCAACACTTGCTCGTGGTCAGTTGGAGCTGGAGCCTCAGCGTTCTCATTCGTATTGGTGTTTGCGTTTGTGTTCGCGTTTGTGTTCGCGTTTGTGTTCGCGTTGGACTCGGGTGGAGCAGTGTTCGAATTTTCCAAGCGGCGGTTGGCGTTTATCTCCGCCTCGTGGGCACGTCGCGCGATCCGCGGCACCATCAACGCGGCCGCGATCGCAATCACCAGAACGCCGACAATGAACGCGCCGCCAATTCCAACGAGCCACGGCCACACACGACGTCGCTTGGCCGGGCCACCCGGAAGAACATACGAACGCGGCGGCTGGTAAGCGACCGCGTTCCAACTGTCTTCTTGATTGTGCGGCGTAACGACGGTAGCGTCGTTCTCATCAGGCTCAACGTCCGTCAGCGGCGTGCCGTCGTCGATGCAAAAACGAAGGTTGGGATCGGTAAACGTTCGGTTGCAGGTGGTACAGCGTTTCATTTCAAATGAATTCTAAACCACCGCTCATGGAATTACCCAAAGGTGAACGCCCAAAACATCCAAATGAAAAACAGGACGTAAAATGCGATGTCAATTGCGCCGATAATCACGCCGGCGAGGGCGAATTGCCTTCCGCCAACTTTCTCCGGCGTCTTTTTATTCTGCGACAGCGCAATAAGTCCCATCGTCAAAGCCGCAATTCCCGGCAGCGGACCAAAACACCAAAAGCCAAAGACGAGTCCGACTATGCCCGTAATCATGGACGCCAGCGCCAGACCCTGGCTCGGACGTGTGAGAGTCGGCCGATAGGGCGGCGGCGGTGGCGGCTGCCACACCGGCGGGTTCATCGGCGGCCGTTCGTCAGGTGCAATCCAACCACCCGGCACCGGCGGTTGTCGCGGCAGCCACTGCGTTTCCTGTTCGGAAGGATTGTCGTACGTATTTTCGCGTTTGGGCTCACGAATGCTGGGGTCCCAGTTTGGATCTTTTGGCGGAGTCAAGTCCTGGATCAATGGCGTTCCATCGTCCGAGCAGAAGCTCAACCATGGTTCCTCAAAT
>Ga0070681_10007167_pt1 | contig 10859 bp, 9 predicted proteins | sample KBSC83BmetaG_FD_65650 | JGI IMG/M metagenome (GOLD analysis project Ga0070681, IMG submission 65650) | Corn rhizosphere microbial communities from Kellogg Biological Station, Michigan, USA - KBS C8-3B metaG | ecosystem: Host-associated > Plants > Roots > Rhizosphere | place: USA: Michigan...
AAAATAACATCGGGACCGCGTCCTTCCGGCCGTCGGGTAGACGTGAGTGGAAGACCGAGTGGGAACGAAATTCTGAATTCAATCCCTGAAGGTGAGTACAACCGCCTTCGGCCTGAACTTGAGTTCGTACAACTGCCCCATCGCCACATACTCCACGAAGCCGGCCAGCGAATGGAGTTTGCGTATTTCCTGAATGAAGGGCTGGCCTCGTTGGTCGTGCTCACTAGCGATGGGCGTAGCGTGGAAGTTGCCATCGTCGGCCACGAGGGAATTGTTGGAACCCCTCTGGCCGTAGGCCTCCAGCGCGGACCTTACCGCAGTATCATGCAAATTTCCGGGACGGCGTTCCGCATCAAGTCGGACTCTCTCGAGGAGAGGTTGGAGGAATCCCCAGAATTGCGTCTGGTCTTGAACCGCTTCGTCCTGATTCAGGGTTTGCAGATCGCCCAGATTGCCGCCTGCAATCGTCTGCACGAAATCGAGCAGCGTCTCGCGCGTTGGCTGCTCATGTGCCAGGATCGGGTGAAATCCGAATACCTCCCCGTTACTCATGAGTTTCTCGCGCAGATGTTGGGAACAGGGCGTCCGAGCGTAAGTTTGGCGGCGGGGATTCTGCAGAAGGCGAGGACCATCGAAAATGCTCGGGGCAGTGTCAAGATTCTGAATCGCCCTCAGTTGGAAGCCGCTGCCTGTGAATGCTACCGTGCGATTCAACATTTCAATCGCACGTTGGCTACCAGGATGGCGGCAGACTAACTGGACCGCCCGAGGAGCTTGCAGGACTCGAGATTCCTGGCAATGGCCCCCCAGCAGCGCCTGACGCAAACTGGGAGCAAGTCCGAATAAGGCGAGCGATCCTGCCTGGCGATAGCTTAGACGGGCATGCCGGGCGATGGCCTTGTCCGCTGCCGTAGATCGTGCGGAAGTTTTGCCTTGAGGAGCCAGAGCCCGAGACCGACTACCCCTGCCCAAACCGCGGTGATAAGGGCGAGCGACTCGAGATCGGCGGTGCGGCTGCCGTGCAGCGGGACAAGACCGGCCACGAGTCGTGATGCGGCAACGGCGATCACGGAAATTAGAAGTGCCTTTCCAATCTCGTCCCACTGCAACGCCCTCAGCGAGACCAGTCCACGTCTGTGAAGCAGCACTGCCAGAGCGATGCAGTTTCCAGCAATGCCGAGGTCCGAGGCGATCACCAAGCCAACCGTAGAAAAGCGTTGGAACAACAGCCAGTACACCGGCAGTGAAGCAAGCGTGATGATGGTGCTCGCAACCATCGGGGTGAAGGTGTTTCCGGCAGCGTAGAACGCGCGTGCGTAAAGCCCCTGAGCCGACCAGAAGGTCAGCGAGATCGAGAAGATCAAGAAATAAGTCGCAATCACGGTTGAGTCTGAAAAGTGCAGATGCCCCCAACGGTACGCCAGATCCACCAGGGGAAGGGACGCCGCGACCATGAAACTACACGCGATGAGGGCGGCGGCAATGATGCGGTAAATCGAGGCATTTACGATGGTGCTGAATTCAGCAAACTTCTTTTCACCAAACAGGCGAGCAAAAAACGGCAAGGAAGCCTGGCTGGCAGCTTGTCCGAGCACGGCAATCGGCACCTGGAACAGGCGTTTGGCGTAGTTGAGACGCGTAATATCACCGACCGACGACGCTGCGAAATAGCGCAGAATCCAGTCGTCCACTGTCACCAGCGAAACGCCCAACATCAGCGGAATGGTAAGACGTATCCACTCGCGGAACGCTGGATTGCGAAAGTCAAAGGACGGCTTGTAATGCACGCCCGCTCGCGCCGCCCCGATCACATTGATCAGGAAAATCCCGAGGAAACACCCGATCACTCCACCGTAAGCTAGAGCGGATATTCCTACGCTTCGGGAGAACAGCAGCCCGCCCAAAATGATTCCGCCGCTATAGAACAACGGCCCGATCGCCGGAAGAAGGAACATGCGGTGCGCCAAAAGCACCGCGGACGCGACGCCTCCAACGTAGAAGAACAACTGGGCGGGAAGCAGAATACGTGTGATGTGCACGCATAGGGCGAGTTGGTCAGGCTCGAACTTTCCAAACATCAGCCGAATCAGCTGCGGCGCAAAAATCTCGGCGGCAAGAATCCCGATGCTGAGCACCGCCGTCATGATCGTCACGATCACCGAGAAGGTCTTCTGTGCGTCTTCTTCTCGCTTCTCCGCGAGAAAACGCGTGTAGATCGAAACGAACGTGATTGAGGCTGTACCCCCGGCGGCTAGGTAATTCACCCAATCCGGGATCGTGAACCCAGCGTTGTAGGCGTCGGTAACCGTGGTTGCGCCAAATGCCCAAGCGATATACCACTCGCGCAGGAAACCCACAATCCGCGAGAGCATGATGGTAGTAACCAGAAGCAGCGTTGCCGAAAAGGCGGTGTGCTGGTGCGATGGTCGAAACAGGCGAAGAAATCGCTGTAGCACCGATCGTTGGGCGGTGCCAGGGAGGCTGGCTTTGCCGGCTTGCGTGGATTGTGACGAAGAGAGGTCGGAGGAAGCCTGCATTAAGGGGGATTCTACACGGCTGAGACCGACCTCGAACCTCTAACGGGGTGGCGTGACAGATTCGTTTCTGGATTGCGAGGTTGGCCGTGGGTCTTGCTCTGCGGTCTCTAGGCTCGTCGGAAAGATGCATCGTACAAACCTACGAACCTAAGGCCCAAACCTGCCAACGTAAGGTCGAATGCCGCAGCCCGAGGGGCAACCACCAACAACTGTGGATTCCTCAGCAACTCTTTTCTGTCGGGGCGAATCAGAAGTGCGAACACTCCCGAATACGGTGATTGAGCAGGCCACAATACAGGGTTCTCCGGGCTCAGCGCTCCTTCGGAGGTCTTTCCGGAAGACGTTCCCGCCGGCAGTGCGCGGGGAGGGAGCTTACCTCTGGGATGCCCGCGGCAAGCAATACCTCGACTTTGCCGGGTCAGCGGGGGTAAATTTCATCGGTCATGGCGTCTCTGAGATCGTCTCCGCCATGGCGGAACAAGCCCGGTCGCTTGAGTTCGTCCATTCCAGCCAGTTCACGACGCCCATCGCCGAACAGTACGGCAGTGAGCTGCTTGAATTTGCTGGTCCGGCGTACAAGGGCGGAGCCGTTTACTTCACTGCTAGTGGTTCAGACGCAGTGGAGTTTGCCTTGAAGCTGGCACGCGAATATCAAGTCGAAATCGGCAATTTCGGGCGCTCGCAGATCATTAGCCGCGATCAAAGCCAACATGGTTCAACCTTGGGCGCCATTGCAGTTTCACACAATGGCCGGCGCTCTGAAATCTATCGGCCCATGGTACGGGAGTTCACCACCGTAAGCACGCCCTACTGCTATCGCTGCGCTTACGACTGCCACGATGGCTGCGCCAATTGCGCGGCCGCCTATGCCCTGGAACTTGATGCAGCCTTAGCATCCGCCAACAACCGAGCGGCAGCGATGATCCTGGAACCGGTCAGCGGTACTTGTCTAGGGGCGGTGCTGCCTCCGCCGGGTTATCTGCACAAGGTCGCGAACATCTGCGAGGCCAATGAGGTTCTGCTTATCGCCGACGAAGTCACCAGCGGAATCGGGCGCACCGGTCGGAACTTTGCCGTCCAGCATTGGGGTGTCACGCCCGACATTGTCGTCACCTCGAAAGGTCTTTCGAGCGGATACGCTCCCCTGGCAGCTGTGATCGTGTCGCCAAAAGTCGTCGAGGTTGTAGCCTATGGCTCCGGCGCACACATGCATGGGTTCACATACAGCTCCCATCCCATTTCACTAGCGGGAGGGAGGGCTGTGCTGAATCACATCAAACAGCATGACTTGATCCACGCAGCAGATTCCGACCATCCTGGAACCATCGCAGCCAAGCTCAAGGAAGGTTTGGGAACGATGAAAGAGCTTTCCCCGGTCGGCGATGTGCGCGGAATCGGCCTGCTGTGGGCGATCGAATTTGTTGTGGACAAGGCTTCGAAGGTACCTTATCCCGCCAGCCAGAACTTCAGTGGATTGGTGGCCCAAGCGGCTACGGATCGTGGACTGTTGGTCTATCCCGGTCAGGGCTGCGCGGGTGCAGATTCGGGCGACCACATCGTCCTAGCGCCACCAGCAGTGATGTCTCCCGAGCAGGTGGATTGGGCATGTGAGCAGTTGAGCCATGCCATCCTGGAGGCGGGGGCACGGAGCCGACACTAACGGCCCGGGAAAAGTGCTGAGAACTCTCTCTGGTGTGCTCCTCCGGACCATTTGAGCCACCCCTGGGTTCCCGCTAAAGCACACAGGACAAAGCAGATATTTGATTACCTGCAGTTGACTTCTGATTTACCTCCGGAGCATTGCTCGGTGTTCGACGCTTTGGGCATGATGGCCCGAGGGGAGGCCGATGATGCCCACCGCAGTCCTTGATCGTCCTATGATTTCAGGTTTCCGGACAGCCATGCGCCTCCACAAGAGCGTCCTGGCAGCACAGGAAAAGCGCGTCCTCATATGGCTGGCGGAACGGACGCCAGAGTGGGTTAACTCAGACCATCTCACGATCCTCGGTTTTGCCGGACAGATTGGTACCGGCGTCTGCTATGGCATGTCCCGCTTCAACAGATTCTGGCTTCTCGGGGCCATCGGCTGTCTCGCACTGAACTGGTTTGGCGACAGCCTCGACGGCACCCTGGCCCGGGTCCGCCAAAAGCAGAGGCCAAGGTATGGGTTCTACGTTGATCATATCCTCGACAGCATTGGCTCCGTGGGGTTGATGGCAGGCCTGGCCGTTTCCGGATATATGAGCCCATTCGTAGCCCTCGGGCTACTCGTCGCGTTTTTGTTGCTCTCGATCCAGTCTTACCTTGCGACCTATACGTTGGGAGAGTTTCAAATGTCGTTCTGGAGCTTCGGGCCAACTGAGTTAAGGATTTTGCTCGCCATCGGTAACCTGGTGGTGTTGCGCTGGCCCTATGTCCTGCACGGACATCGCCTATTCGATGTCGGCGGGATAGTCGGGATTGTTGGTATGTCGGGAATGCTGGTGTTCTTCACGGCCAGGAACATCCGGCGGCTCTACTGCGAGGAGCAGGTCCGATGAGCGCCGCCACAGAAAACTGGACTCGCTGGTGGAAGTTCAATGCTGTGGGAGCGATGGGCATCGTGGTGCAGTTAGTTACCTTGATGTTGCTCAAGACTGGGCTGAGGTTGAACTATCTTTTTGCAACCGCCCTCGCCGTTGAGGTGACGGTCATCCACAACTTCTCCTGGCATGAGCACTACACCTGGGCGGACCGCGGATCTGCTACCAAGGTTGCCAGGTTCCTGAAATTCAATTTGAGTACCGGTGCCTTCTCGATTGCAGGGAATGTACTCGCGATGAAGGCCTTCGTGGAAGAACTTCGCGTAAATTACTTCTTGGCGAACCTACTAAGCGTGGCAGCTTGCTCGCTCTTGAATTTCGTGGTCGCCGATCGATTTGTGTTTGTGAAACAGGCACCCGAGCCGGTTCGAACCGACTAGCTCGGAGCCACATCGGCCAATATCTTATTGGCGGCATCGACTCCCGTGCGCACACAGTCTGGTACGCCAATGCCACCGAAAGCATTTCCGGCCAGAGCGAAGCCTGGCATTCGGGCGGCCAGCGTCATGATCCGCTCAACTCGCGCCGAATGCCCAAGCGTGTACTGGGCCATTGCCTTGCGCCATTTGTACACCCGAGCGAATACCGGACGCGCGTTGATCGCCAGAATCGATTGCAATTCCTTTTCGACGATGTTCGCGATGTCGGCCTCGGTCTGATCGAGCATTTCGTCCGCGACGGTGCCGCCGACAAAGCAGCGGATCAGGGCGCGCTCTTCTGGGGCGCGATAGGGAAACTTGTTATGAACAAACGTCGCGGCGAGAATCTTTCGGTTCTCGGTGCGCGGGACGAGCAGACCAAACCCAGGCGGCAGCGTGCAACGAACGCTCTGCTCGTAGCCGAAGACGACCGTCATCGAGGAATTGTAGGAAATGGCATTTAGTTCCCGGGTGAGTTCCGGCACGGTAGTCAAGAGCCCGGCTGCGATGGGTGCCGGAGTAGCGAGGACGACGGCATCGTATTCTTCGGTGCGCCCGTTGCCGATCACGAGCCATTTTCCCGATTCAGGCTGAACTTGTTCAATGGGGACGCCAGCTCTCAGCGCTTCTTTCGGCAGTCGCGAAATCAGTGCGCTCGTCATTTGCTGCATGCCCGACTTGAGCGAGGTGAACAGTGAACGCGAAGCGGATGCAGGTGCATTCTTTGCTGCCGCGGCCATGGCGCGGCCCAAGCTCCCGTACTTGGTTTCCATCTGGACGAAACGGGGCAGAACCGCATCTACGCTGAGCTGATCGGCACTGCCGCCGTAAACACCGGCGAGCAGAGGATCGGCGACCCGGTCCACCATCTCGCGGCCGTAGTGGCGTTCGACGAACTCACCCACCGTCATTTCCTTGCGCTTTGGCTTCGGCGGTAAGAGCCATTCGCGAACGATTCGCGCCTTCGTTCTTACCGAGAACATGGGGGAGAGAAAGGTCGGCCCGAGTTTGGTGGGCACCATGAACATTAGCCCGTCTGGAATCTGTAGCAGGCGACCGTTGATCAGCATGTACGTCCTGCGCTCGGCATCATTCGATGAGATCAATTCATCGCCGAGACCTAGTTCGCGGCAGAGATCTGCCGCCCAAGGCTTCTCGGTAAGAAAGGAATCCGGGCCAGCCTCGATCACGCAACCATCAACCCGCTCGGTGCGGATTACTCCTCCGAATTGTTGGCCCGCTTCGTACACGACAAACTCGAGCGGGAATCCGGCGGACTTCCTCTTTTGCAGGGAGTAGGCGGCAGACAGGCCAGAGGTTCCGCCTCCGACAACTGCGATTCTCCTGGTCATGTCAGTTACCGACTGGAACAGAAGTCCTGGAATGAACGATTTCCGCCAGGGCCTCGGTGAGCAAAGGCGAGGTGTTTAGCGATTCCGCCCGCCACAGGCGCATCCCTTGCGCCTGGGCGAATGCTTGAAACCCTATATCGATGTCGTAAAGGATTTCAATGTTGTCGCAGAGAAATCCCACGGGTTGTATGAAGACGCCATCCTTGCCAGCCGCTTTCAACTGCAGGATCGTCTGCTCAACCGTCGGCCCCAGCCATGTCCCTCCCGACATGCCCTGACTTTGGAAGGCGAATTTCCACGCCAAACGATCAAGACCCACGGCAGCTGCTACCAGGTAAGCTGTGTCCTTGGCTTGGTCTTCGTACGGGTCACCCTCGAGTATCGTGCGTTCCGGGACACTGTGGGCGGTGAAAATCACCGGTGGCACCTTCCCGTATTCCTTTTCCGCTCCCTCAAGACCAGTCCTGAGTTTCTCAGCAAAGGACTGAATAAGCCTCGGTTGATCGTGCCAGGATTCCACAAAATCAAACTTCATGTGGCAATCCGCCCCGCGAAGGGAATTTCGATACAGCCCTACGCTGGTTCTTGAATTCTGGGGAGCCATGCAGATGACACTCACGTTGGTGACCCCATCCGCATTCATGCGCGCAAGCGTGTCAGCGACCAGAGGATGCCAATTGCGCATACCTACGTAGACCGGAATGCGAAGGCGCCTGGACAAGAGCTCGCCTTGCTTCACAGTCAAGTCGGTCAACGGGGAACAACCGACCTTGGCATAGCGATGCTTCACCTCCTCCACAACCGCCACGGGCAGGGGGCGGCCACCGGTCACTTTCGAAAGGAACTCGGGAATCTGATCGACGGAGTCCGGACTGCCATGGGCGAGTAGCAGTACAGCCTGACGGATTTTGTCCGAACTGCTCATAGTTTCTGAGCTGCGACTGCAATCTGCGAGTTCTCGTGAACAAATGAGACAAGCGCTTTTACATGGTCGACCGGCGTCTCCGGCAAAATGCCATGGCCCAAGTTGAAGATGTGTCCCGGACGTCCCTGGGCGCGATTTACCACATCTCGTGCGGCTGCCTCAACCTGCTTCCAAGGAGAGAAAAGGACCACCGGGTCGAGGTTCCCTTGCACCGCCATGTCGTATCCGAGTTGCCGCCACCCTTCATCGAGCGGGATCCGCCAATCCAGGCCAATCACATCAGCGCCGGTTTCCGAAATTGCGGAAAGCAGGGTGGCGGTATCGGTTCCGAAGTAGATGACCGGAGCGCCTGATGTCTTGAGCTTCCCGATGAGTTCGCGCGTGCGTGGCAAAACGTAGCGGCGATAGTCTTGCGGCGAGAGGCACCCGACCCAGCTGTCGAATACCTGAAGCACATCGGCTCCTGCGGTGACCTGCTCGCAGGCATATTCCGCGGTTACGGTCACCAGTTTCGCCAATAGTTGATCGAAAAGCTGGGGCGCGCTATACATTAGGCGCTTGGTCTGTATGTAGTGCCGCGACGCGCCGCCTTCAATCATGTAACTCGCCAAAGTGAAAGGCGCTCCACAGAATCCGATTACCGGAACCTTGTCGCCAAAATGATCCGATACCAGCCGTACTGCCTCGCTGACATAGCCGAGGTCCGCCGCGGCATCGGTTCGTAATCGCGCAATGTCTTGCGCCGTGCGAAGCGGTTTCTCGACGATGGGGCCCTCACCGGCCACGAACCGGAAAGGCAGGCCCATGACTTCCAAGGGAAGCAGCAGGTCGGCAAAGATGATTGCTCCATCGACTTCGAGGATCTCAGCCGCGGTGATCGTTACCTCGGCAGCGAGGCTTGGCTTCTTGCAGATTTCGATGAGCGAATGGTCTTTGCGAACGGCACGATATTCGCTCATGTAGCGGCCGGCTTGTCGCATTAACCACACCGGAGTGCGGTCGACGGGCAGACGTTTACAGGCGCGAACCAGCAGTGAGTTGGCTGCGGACATCCACGATTACTGTAGCATTTGCGCTCGAGAAGGACGGGAAGGCGGCGATCTGCGGGTTAGTGGTTCCTGACTTGGAGTGGCTCGATTTCGGGGAGCTCAACCTCAAGGCGGTTCCTGCCGTTGCGCTTCGCGTTATACATGGCGGTGTCGGCCTGTGCGACCAGAAATTCGGGGTCGCTTTCGGCGGTGCCAAGGGTCACGCCCATGCTCAGAGTCACGTTGGCCGACGCATGACCGAGGTCCATGGCTTCATCCGCGATGATGCTGCGCACACGCTCAGCTAGTCTTTGCGCCATGGCGAGATCGCAGTTCGGCGCAATGATGAGGAATTCTTCGCCACCGTAGCGTCCAAGGGCGTCGTAGGAGCGCAGCACCGATTGCATCCTCTGCACGACCCCTACGAGCACTGCGTCCCCGGCGGCATGGCCGTAACGGTCGTTGATCTTCTTGAAGTGATCGACATCGCCAAGAATCACGCCCAGCGTGTTCTTTTCGCGGCGGCACCGGGCCAGCTCCTTTCGCAGGACGTCGCGAATGGCGCGGCGGTTCAGCACGCCCGTGAGTGCGTCATGCTCGGCGTGAAAACGAAGCGATTCCTGAGCCTGCATCAATTCGGACTTGGTCTTTTGAATGGAAGACAACATCGTATTCAGTGTGCGGGCCAAGGTGCTGAGTTCGTCCTTGCCTTCGCCATTCAGGCGCAACGAAAGATCTCCGCTCACGGTAACCTTGCTGACGTCGCTTCCCAGAGAAGCGACGCGGCGCACCAGAACTTCCTCGACGAAGAAAAACAGGGTTGCACAATACACCACGCCTGCCAGCATCAGCAGCCCCAGCAGATAGTCGATTTCCTTCTTGCCTTCGAGAAAGAAAGAGCGCTGGGTTCGTGCGGCCAACAGTCTGCAAGTCTTGCCGGACAAGTCCCGGACGGCGACATAGTTCAGCATGGTCGAGTCGCTCTCAATACGAGCAGAATCGATGCCGTTGCTCCATGCCACACCCTGGCCATCGCCAACGACGATGTTGGCGGGTTCCAACCACACTGGAAATCCGAGCGAGTTAGACAGCAAGTCGACTTCGGCACCATCCAGTTCACTCGCCATGACGACCGTTCCGCGCGATGGTCCAGCGCCATTTCCGGGTAGCACCGGCTGATAGCAGAGCAGCAGAACGTGGCCGCCGACTTCGAGAATCCCGCGCGTAGGAAATCCACCCTTAATGCCGGCATATCGAGAACCGGCCGTGGTAATTGTTTGCAGCTGGGCGGAATCGGGCAACCAACTGGCGCCGATGCGGTAAAAAACCAGATTGTTGGCGCTGTCTAGAATGGCCACCAGGTCAACATGGAGTGCTTTGAGGGCGTCGGGGGTAAGGAGATTTCGCGTGTCCTCGATATTCTTGCTCTGCAGGAATTCGTAGGCCGCATCCGATTGGGCATACTCATGGGCTACGGTTTCCAGATTGTTGTGCCTGTGTTTAAGAGCGCTGTGAATCTGGTGGATGGTGCCCTGCGCAGCGTCGCCTTCGAGTCGCGTGAATGCCTTGATCAGCGCGAAACGCGAGATCAGAAACACGATGGCCAAGAAGGCTCCCAAAGCCACCGCTGAAAACACAATGATCTTTTTGCGAATCGTCATAGTTCAGGCGCAACGCGCTTTCCCAGCTGCGCTGAGCCTGCGCACCTGGCTGCCTGAGAGATTCGAGAATGTTGCCACTCCCAAACCTCGGAGGAACCCGCAGCACAAAACACATTTTGCTAGGTTATGGGCCAAGCCTCTAAAAAAGCTAGCATGAGGAAACAGCCGGATCATTCCTCTTGGACGTTTTCGGGAAAACTTTAGTAACCGTACCTCTCCAAGCGTCGTCATTTCGGCCAAGCTTCGGGCGATGCCACGGCACCCGATTGCGATGCTTTAGCGTTTACCTTTGTTTGTCGGTTTGCCTAGGCCAGCGTGGCTCTCTACAATAAAGGTTTCACTCGGCATCCTATGA
>Ga0070681_10007168_pt1 | contig 10859 bp, 16 predicted proteins | sample KBSC83BmetaG_FD_65650 | JGI IMG/M metagenome (GOLD analysis project Ga0070681, IMG submission 65650) | Corn rhizosphere microbial communities from Kellogg Biological Station, Michigan, USA - KBS C8-3B metaG | ecosystem: Host-associated > Plants > Roots > Rhizosphere | place: USA: Michigan...
ATGAGCGCCATTGCGCCGTACACGAAGGCACGGACAACTCTCATGTCTTGTTATGTCCCCCTGCTTCGTTGCCCTCGCGGGGGAGTATGCCCGAAGCGAGCTTGGCTCGCTTCTCGTACTTGTTATCGAATGACGCTGTCGATGAGGACGTCGACGCCCGCGGCGTCGTTGGCGACCGGCTTGCTCGCGCCCTGCAGGTCGCCCGGCGCGGGCAGCGGCTTGCCGGACTTGGCGATGCGCGCCGTGACGACTATCCTGGGCTGCGAGGACACCGTCATGCCCTGCGCCATGGCCAGCGAGTCGTCGAGCGCGAAGTGGAGCGGCAGGTCGGCGGCGCGCGCGCGCAGCACGGCGAGCGGCATCGGCGGCCCCTCCGGCGCGCGGGCGAAGACGAAGAGCACGTCGTCCGGCTTCACGTCTTTTTTCAATCTGGCGTCGAGGCGCACCGTGCCGCGCACGCCCGGATGGGCCTTGGCGACGGGCTTGGGCGTCGCAGACCCGATGCCCGCGAGCTTGCGCGCCTCTTCCACGTTTTCGCCGATGGTGCGCGCGTCCTCCGAGCCTTCCGGCACGAGCGGCAGCATGCGGCTCCAGACCTCGGCCGCGCGCGCGAAGTCCTTGCGCTCGTACGCGGCGGTGCCGAGGAGCGCGAGCGCCTTCAGGTTCTTCGGGTCGAGCTGCGCCGCGAGATCGACCAGCCTCTCCGGCTCGCCCGCCAGCCTGCCGCCGCGCGACATGGCGAGCACGTCGGCGAAATCGGCGAGCAGCTGCGGGTCGCGCGGCGCGCGCTGCGCCGCCTGCGCGAAGGCCTTCACCGAATCGTCGTAGCGCCCCATCACCGCGTACGAGCGCCCGAGGAGCTTCCAGCCCTCGACGTCGTCCGGGTTCTCGCGCATCTTCGCCGCGAGCCGCGCCACCATCGCCTCGACCTGCGCCTCGCTCGGCGCGCCGATGTGCGGATCGAGGCCGCGCAGGTTGCCGGTGCCGAGGTACACGCCGATCGCCAGCACCGGGACTCCGATGGCGACGACCAGCGCAGCCCGCCCGCCATGGGAGGGCACCGTCGAGGGTTCGGTCGCCACGTCCTCGAGCAGGCGCGACTCGAGCTCGAGCTTCGAGCGCTCGTAATCCTCCGGCGCGAGCGTGCCTGCGGCGCGGTCGGCGTCGAGCTCGCGCATCTGGTCCTTGTAGATGGCGATGTTCGCCGCGCGGCGCGAGACGAGCGGATCCTCGCGCGACTTGAGGAGCGGCCGCAGCACGTAGAGCAGCGCTCCCGTGCCGAGGAGCACCGCGATGAGCCAGAAGACCGTCATTCGAGCAGCTTGGCCGCTCTCGCCCGCTCGGCGTCGCTGAGCTGTGGCGGCGCGACCCGGCGGGTGCGCAGGAAGCGGAAAAGCAGGAAGAAGCCCAGCACCAGGAAGAGAAACGGCCCGGCCCAGAGGAAGACCGTGCTCGCCTTGAGGGGCGGCCGGTAGAGCACGAAGTCGCCGTAGCGCTGCACCATGAAGTCGACCACGTCCTGGTCGGACTTGCCGGCCGCCATCTGCTCGCGGATCTCGTTGCGCAGGTCCTGGGCGAGCGGCGCGTTCGACTCGGCGAGCGACTGGTTCTGGCACACGAGGCAGCGCAGCTCGTGCGCGAGATTGGCGACGCGGCGGTCGAGGGCGCTGTCCTGCGCCTGGACCGCGAGGCCGAAGGTGACGAGCAAGACCGCCAGGCTACTGCGCACCGTTCAGCTCCCGGATGAGCGGCTCGATCTTCTTCTGCACCACGTCGGCGGTGAGCGGGCCGATCTGCTTGTAGCGGATCACGCCCTGGCGGTCGATGACGTAGGTTTCGGGCACGCCGTACACGCCATAGTCGATGCCGATGCGGCCGTTAGGGTCGAACACGATGAGCTGGTACGGGTCGCCGTTGCGCTTCAGCCAGGGCAGCGCGTCGTCGCGCTGGTCCTTGTAGTTGAGGCCGACGACCGGCACGAGCCCCGACTGCGCGATGCGCGTCACCACCGGGTGCTCGACGAGGCACGGCGGGCACCACGACGCCCACACGTTCAGCATCCACACCTTGCCGAGCATCTCCTTCTCGGAGAAGCGCTTGTCCGGCGTGGTGAGGAGCGGCAGGTCGAAGGCCGGCGCCGGCTTGCCGATGAGCGGCGACGGCACCTCGCGCGGGTTGAGCTGCAGGCCGATGGCGAGCAGCGCGACGAGCGCGACGAAGATGCCGAGCGTCCAGGCCAGCTTCTTCAAGCTCTCATTCCTCCTATTTGCTCCGCGACCTCACGGCGCATGGGGGCAGAGACGCGATACCGGCGGTCGGTCGCGGCCAGCAGTCCGCCGAGCGCCATGACGACGCAGCCGCCCCAGATCCAGTCGATGAAGGGCTTGTGCTGCACCTTGACGAGCCAGTAGCCGTTGCCGAGCGAGTCGCCGAGCGACACGTAGAGGTCGCGCGTCAGCCCCGGATCGATGGCGGCTTCGGTCATCGGCGTCTGCTGCACGGTGTAGACGCGCTTCTCCGGATGCATCACGGCGACCGGTTTTCCATCCTTCGTCACCGTCATCGTGGCGCGCGCGGCGACGTAGTTCGGCCCCCTCACGTCGTCGACCGATTCGAGCTTGAACGCATAGCTGCCGAGCGACACCACGTCGCCGGGCTTCATGCGCGCGTCGTGGTCGCTCTCGTAGGTCTTGACCAGCGTCACGCCGGTGACGAACACGGCGACGCCGATGTGCGCGACCACCATGCCGAGGTAGGCGCGCGAGCCGCTCGGGCGCTTCCTCAGGCTGATCAGGCCGGTGAGCACGATCCAGACGGCGAGCGCGAGGCCAAGGCCGGTGAGCGCGGACCATTTGCCGAACGCGAGCGGCAGCAGCAGGCCCACGGCGAGGCTCACGCCGAGCGCCCAGCGCAGGAGCACCGCGAGCTCCGGCAGGCTCGAGCGCTTCCAGCGCGCGAGCGGGCCGACGCCCATCAGGAAGAGCGCCGGCGCCATGAGCGGCACGAACACCGACTCGAAGTACGGCGGGCCGACCGAGATCTTGCCGGCGCCGATGGCGTCGATGGCGAGCGGATACAGCGTGCCAAGGAACACGCTTGCCGCGGCGGCGACCAGCAGCACGTTGTTCGCGAGCAGGAACGATTCGCGCGACACCGGCGCGAAGTCGCCGCCGAGGCCGATGCGCGAGGTGCGCCACGCATAGAGTGCTAGCGCGCCGCCGATGAAGACCGTGAACAGGCCCAGGATGAAGATGCCGCGCCTGGGATCCACCGCGAATGCATGCACGGAGGTGAGCACGCCCGAGCGCACGAGGAAGGTGCCGAGGAGCGACAGGCCGAAGGCGATGATGGCGAGGAGCACGGTCCAGCTGCGGAAGCCGCCGCGCTTCTCGGTCACCGCGAGCGAATGGATGAGCGCGGTGCCGACGAGCCACGGCATGAAGGAGGCGTTCTCCACCGGGTCCCAGAACCACCAGCCGCCCCAGCCGAGCTCGTAGTAGGCCCAGCCCGAGCCGAGGCAGATGCCGAGCGTGAGGAACATCCACGCCACCGTGGTCCACGGGCGCGACCAGCGCGCCCAGGCGGCGTCCAGCTTGCCCGACAGCAGCGCCGCCACCGCGAATGAAAAGGCCACGGAGAAGCCGACGTAGCCCATGTAGAGCATCGGCGGATGGAACACCATGCCCGGGTCCTGCAAGAGCGGATTCAAATCCTGCCCGTCCGGCACCGGCGGCAGCTGCCGGTCGAACGGGTTCGACGTGAAGAGCATGAAGGCGAGGAAGCCGGCGCTGACGAGACCCATCACGCCGAGCACGCGCGCCGTCATGTCCTCGGCGAGGTGCCGGCTGAAAAGGCTCACCGCCGTCATCCACACGCCGAGCATCAGCGTCCAGAGAAGGAGCGAGCCCTCGTGGCCGCCCCACACGCCCGCCACGCGGTAGTGCAGCGGCAGCTGGCTGTTCGAATGCATGGCGACGTAGGCGACGGAGAAATCGTTCGTCACGAAGGCGTAGGTCAGGCAGCCGAACGCGAACGCCACCAACAGCGCGAGGGTCTGCGCCGCCGGCCGCGCCACGGCGATCCAGGCGGCGTTGCCGCGGTGCGCGCCGGCGATGGGCAGCACCGCCTGCACGAGCGACAGCGCGAGCGCCAGCGCCAGGGCGAACTGTCCGAGCTCGGGAATCATTTGTGCACCACCGTTTTCTGCGCCTTCTGCGCCTGCTCCATCGCGTGCGCGGCCTCGGGCGGCATGTAGTTCTCGTCGTGCTTCGCGAGCACCTCGCGCGCAGTGAAGACGCCGTCCGGGCCGAGCTGGCCCTGCGCGACGACGCCTTTTCCTTCCTTGAAGAGGTCGGGCAGCTGGCCGCGGTACACCACCGGCATCGACTTCGCCGTGTCCGTGACCACGAAGCGCACGTCGACGCCGTCGCGCTTCACGCTGCCCTTCTCCACCATGCCGCCGATGCGGAAGGTGCGGCCGACCGGCGCTTCGTTCGCCATCACCTGGGAAGGCGTGAAGAAGAACACCAGGTTCCTGTTGAACGCGGTCAGCACCAGCGCCGTCGCGACGCCGATGGCCGCCAGGCCGAGGGCGATCCACACGAATTTCTTGTGGCGGGGTTTCATTTCCTTTGGGTCCTCTTGCGCAAGGCGACCAGCTCGATCGCCAGCAGCGCGAATGTGACGACGTACGAGCCCCAGACGTAGAAGCCGTACCCGTTCAAGTAAAGAAGATCGTTCATTGGCTTTCCCGGATCTCGCAGCGCGCGCGGATCATGACCACGGCGATGCTGTACATCCAGAACGCCAGCGCCATGAGCAACATTCCCAGCAGCATCACTTTTGCCATGCTCGGCGCTTTCGTGAGGCTGACGGAGGCCCCCTGGTGCAGCGTGTTCCACCACTGGACTGAGTAGTAGATGATCGGAACGTTCACCACGCCGACGACGGCGAGGAGCGCGCCGGCGCGGTCGGCGCGGCGCCGCTCGTCGATGGAGGCCTGCAGCGCCAGGTAGCCGAAGTAGAGGAAGAGCAGGATCAGCTCCGAAGTGAGGCGCGCGTCCCATACCCACCACGTGCCCCACGTGGGCTTCCCCCACAACGAGCCGGTCCACAGCGCGATGAAGGTGAAGAGCGCGCCGGTCGGCGCGATGGCGCGCGCCAGGATGAAGGCGAGCCGCGCGTTCATGGCGAGGCCCACTGCCGACCAGAAAGCCATGACGACGTAGAGGAACATGGACATCCAGGCCGCCGCGACGTGGATGTAGATGATGCGGTAGGCCTCGCCCTGCGTCGCGTCGGTCGGCGCGACGACGAAACCCACGTAGAGCCCCGCGACCGTCAGCACGGCCGCGAGGACGCCCGCGATCCACGCGATCGTCCCGGCGAGCGGGTAGAACGTCGCGGGCGACGAAAACCAGAACCATCGTATGCCTGCTGTCCTCGTATTTGTTTGCGTCGTCATTCGATCGAAATCCTGAGGGCCGCCGCGGTCGCCCACGGCGCGAAGGCCGCCGCCACCACCAGGAACGCGCCGAGGAGGAGCAGCTGTCCGTCCGGCGCGAGCCCCGCGCCCGCCATCTCCACCGCGCCCGCGCCCATGACGAGCACCGGGACGTAGAGCGGCAGGACGAGGAGCGAGAGGAGCACGCCGCCGCCGCGCAGCCCCAGGGTCAGCGCGGCGCCGATCGCGCCGATGATGCTGAGGATCGGCGTACCGAGGAGCAATGATAAGGCAAGCACGCCGTAGAGCGGGCGGGCGACGTCGTATTGGAGCGCGATGAGCGGCGCGATCAGGACGAGCGGCAATCCCGACACCAGCCAGTGGGCGAAGGTCCTGGCGGCGACCACGACGCCGAGCGGCGCCGCGCCGAGCAGCATCTGCTCGAGCGTGCCGTCGGCGTGGTCGCCGGCGAAGAGGCGCGCAAGCGACAGCATCGACGAGAGCAGCGCCGCCACCCAGATCACGCCCGGGGCGATGGCGCGCAGCTGGTTCGGCTCGGCGCCGATGCCGAGCGGGAAGAGGCTCGCCACGATCACGAAGAAAAGCAGCGCCGTCGCCACGTCGCTCTTGCGGCGCAGGGCGAGGAGCAGGTCGCGGCCGACCAGCGTGCGCGCAATGGACAGCATCTCAGCCCGCGAGATCGACGACGCGCGCCCGCGCGTCGAGCGCGGAGGGCTGGTGCGTCGTGTACACGACGGCGCCGCCCGCGGCGAGGTGCCGGCCGATGAGCTCCTCGGTGTACGCGATGGATCGGGTGTCCAGCGCCGCGAACGGCTCGTCGAGCAGCCAGAGCGGCGTCGATTGCGAGAGCAGCAGCCGGGCGAGCGCCGCCTTGCGGCGCTGGCCCTGCGAGAGCTTGCGCACCGGGATATCCGGCACCCCGAACGCCGACAGCGCCGCCGCCGAGGCATCGGCCGCAATACCCATGAGCCTGCATGCGACGTGGAGGTTCTCCGCCGGCGTGAGCTCGTCCTTCACCGCCGGCGCGTGGCCCAGGTAAACAAGATGGCGGGAGTACTCCTCGCGCAGCTCGCCGATCGGCCCGCCGCGCCAGCGCACCGCGCCCGCGCTCGGCGTCAGAAGACCGCAGAGGATGCGCAGCAGGCTGGTCTTGCCGCTGCCGTTGGGACCGGCGATGCGCAGCAGCTCGCCACCGGCGACGCGAACCGACAGCGGGCCGAACAGCTTCCGCCCGCCGCGCTCGCATTCGATCTCCGCCGCCTCCAGCACGCGGCTATTGTTGCAGAAATGGCGGCGCTCACTTCACGACGAGGACCGGCACCTCCGATTGATGGATCACCTTGGCGGCGGTCGAGCCGATCCACTTCGCGCGCGTCAGGATCACGTCGCCCAGATCACCGACCGCGCGCCCTCGTCCTGGTAGTACCGCCCAAGATCCGCCTTGCCGACCACCATGTCCATGCCGGGCAACATCGGCACGGGCCGGTGGACCGTGACGAGCTCGATTTCCGGCGCCTCGCGATAGCGCGCCACCAGGTCCATCAGGCATCGCACGGCATCGAGCGAATGGCTCGAGCCATCGACGGCGAGCATGACTTTCATAGGGAATGGTGGACCGTGAACGTCGTCTTCAACGGCTTCGCGTTTGGGCGCGTGGCCGTCATGCGCAGCGAGTAGGTGCCCGACCAGCCGAAGACGAAGAGCTCGCTGTAGTCCGGCATGCCCGCGGCGCTCGTGTGCAGCAGCGACTTCTTCTGCACGGCACCGTGCGGGTCTACCACCTCCACCACCACCTCGGCATCGGCGATCGGCTGGTGGCCCTTGGCGTCGGCCAGCGTGATGAGGACATGCTGCGACCCGCTTGGGAACGTGGCGGGGTGGGCGTCGCGATGCCCCTCGGCATGCACCGCCCGCTCGGCCGACATGAGGCCGAGCTGGACGACGACACCATCCACGCTTTTTGCCTGCTGCGCGTGCGCGGAGAGGGCGGCCAGCACGAGAACGGCCGCCGTCACGAGGGTGAGCAGTGCCTGCAGGACGGTGCCCATGGCTAGCGGTACACCAGGGTCGGAATGTCCGAGTGCGTGAGCACGTCGCGCGTATGGCTGCCGTGCAGCCAGCCGTCGAGCCCGGCGCGACCGTGCGAGGCCATGAAGATCGCATCGCAGCCATGCTGCTTGGCGGCGGCGATGATCGCCTCGTAAGGGTGGTCGCTGAGCGCGTAATCGGTGTGGAAGGCGACGTTCGCGTCCTTCGCCTTGCGCGCCACGCGGCCGAGGATCTCGGCGGCTGCGCTCCCCGCGTCTGCCTCGTATTGCATGATCGACTTGAACGGCTGCCGCGCATACATCTGCGCCTCGCTCGGCTGCGGGTACGCGGGCATGGCGGTGAAGAACAGCACCTTGGCGCCCGCCTCCTGCGCGTAGCTCGTGCCGGCATCGACCGCCTTCTCGGCGACCTCGGAACCATCGGTGGGAATCAGGATGTGCTTGTACATGCGTCCTCCTCAGCTGGGAAAGATGACCGTCTGGTCGAGCGACGGCTCGGGCGTCTCGTCGAGCATGGCGGCGAGCAGCGCGGCGTGCTCGCGCTCCTCCGCGGCCATCTCGCGCGCAAGCGCGCGCAGCGCCGGATCGGACGCGGTCCAGAACACCTGCTCGAAGAAGGCCTGCGCGTGCCGCTCGGCACGCAGCGCGATGGCGATCGCGTAGCGCGGCGTCATCAGGCGGTAGAGAAACTCGCGCGCCGCGGTCTCGGGGGCGCGAGCATCGAGCCACTTGTGCTCACCCGGCGCGATCTCGGGCACGGCGATGCCCGCAGCGCGGCGTTGCAGAGCCTCCAGATGCTCGCCTTCGAGGCGCGCGAGCAGGGCGAACACCCGCGCGAGGTCGTCGCGCCCCTCGTCCTCCATGCGCTCGGCGAACTCGCCATAGCGCTCGGCCGCCTCGCGCTCGATGGCGATGGCGTGGGCGTAGAGCTCGGCGGGGGACTGGATGCGGCTCTTCATGCACCCATCGTAGGCAGCGCCCCGGGCCCGGTCTTGACCTGCGTCAAGCAGCCGCGCAGGGCGGCGCCCATCATGCGACGCATGCACTACCACTACTTCACCCTCGAGCAGCGCGATCGCCTCGCTCAAGCCATCCGCTCGCGCATTGGCGAGCCCGGCATGGGCACGGCGCTGGAGCGGCTGCACGCCGCCGACTACGGCGTGTGCGAATGCTGCGGCGGCGATATCGCGTTCGTGCGCCTGATGCGCAACCCGCGGCTGCGCCGCTGCGAGCGTTGCCTCGACGAAGCCTGCTAGGCCTTCTTCCAGGGCTCGCCCACGCCGACCGGCGCGGGCGCGAGGCGGACGATGCGCGAGAACAACGCGTGGAAATCCTTCTCGCGCACGCCCGCCACCGGGTCTTCGTTGGCGTCGAACGCCGCGTCGACCATCTTCCAGTCCTGCGGCGACAGGTGACGCTCGGCGAGCGGCAGCAGCTCCTCTTCTTCCTTGCGCATGTGGCGCCAGTGGAACTCGGCGTAGCCGTCGACCGCCTGGAGGAACTTCGGCGCGCCCGCCGGCCACGAGTCCTCGAACAGGACGAGCGAGCGCTCGAGCTCGCGGATCAGGCGCGCGCCCTCCTTGTGCTCGGCGCGCAGCGAATCGATCAACTTCCGCGCCTGCGTGGCGCGTGCCGCGACGATCGGGAAGAGGACATCGTCTTCCTTCGGGTGGTGCAGCTGCTCGGGATACTCGTCGATGTAGTGCAGGATGGCGTGGAACACCTCGAAGCGAGGCTTCACGCGCGCGTCCTGGGCGTCGCGCGCGAGGCTCTTCAGCGCGTGCAGCACGGCGGCGATCGAGCGGTGCTCTTCGTGGATTTTCTGGATGGCGGTCATCGGTCTTCCTTTTTCAGATCACGCGCGAGTACGCGGCATGCGTCTGCGCCTCGCGCAAATAACGGTCGAACACCATGCACACGACGCGCACCAGCAGCCGGCCGGCCGGGGTGACGCTGATCCAGTCCTCGCCGACCTCGACCAATCCCTCCTGCTGCAATCGGCGCAGCTCCTTCAGCTCGGCCGCGAAGTAAGAGCGAAAGTCGATGAGATAAGCGAGCTCGATGGACTCGATCGACACGCTGAAGTGGCAGGCGAGCGCCTGGATCACGGCGCGGCGCGCGAGGTCGTCCGCGCCGAGCTCGAGGCCGCGCGCGACCGGCAGGTGGCCGGCGTCGAGCGCGGCGTAATAGTCGTCCAGCCGCTTCTCGTTCTGGTAGTACGTCGGGCCGATGGCGCCGATCGCCGACACGCCGAGGCCGACGAGATCGCTCTGCGCGCGGGCGGAATAGCCCTGGAAGTTGCGCTGCAGGCGTCCCTGCCGCTGCGCGATGGCGAGCTCGTCATCGGGCCGCGCGAAATGGTCCATGCCGATATAGAGGTAGCCGGCGCGCGTCAGCCGGCCGACGGCGAGCGTCAGGATCTGCAGCCGCGTCTCCGCCGAGGGCAGCTCGGCCGCGGCGATGCGGCGCTGCGGCTTGAACCGCTCCGGCAGGTGCGCGTAGGCATAGAGCGCGATGCGGTCCGGGTCGAGCTCGATCACGCGATCGAGCGTGCGGTTGAAGCTGTCGAGCGTCTGCCGCGGCAGGCCATAGATGAGGTCGAAGTTCACCGAGCGCATGCGGTTCGAGCGCGCTTCGGCCACCACCCGGCGCACCAGGTCCTCGGGCTGCATTCGATGCACCGCCTTCTGCACGTCCGGATCGAAATCCTGCACGCCGAGCGAGACGCGGTTGAAGCCGAGGCGCGCGAGCTGCTCGAGCGTCCCCGGCGGCGCGCGCCGCGGATCGATCTCGATCGCGAGCTCGGCATCCGGGGCGAAGTGGAAGCGCCGGCGCAGCGCCGCCATCAGCTCGCCCATCTCGGCCGCGCTCAGGAAGGTCGGCGTGCCGCCGCCCCAGTGCAGCTGCGAAACCGCCGTGCTGTCGAGCAGCGGCGGCAGCAGCTCCAGTTCGCGCTCGAGGTAGCGGATATACTTCGCTGACCTGCCGTGGTCGCGTGTCACGACCTTGTTGCAGGCGCAGTAGTAGCAGATGCTCTCGCAGAACGGCAGGTGCACGTAGACGGAGAGCGGCTGGCGGATGCCGCCGGTATTGCGCTTCGCCAGCCACTGTCTCAGCTCGCCCTCCCCGAAAGCCTCGACGAAGCGGTCCGCCGTGGGATAGGAGGTGTAGCGCGGTCCGGGCCGGTCGTAGTGCCGGATCAGCACCGGGTCGATGGCGAGCTCGCCGGACGGGAAACTCGTGCGCGGGTAGTTCATGGGGGAAACTATGGACGCGGGCGGCCGAAGCCGTTTGATTTCGGTCAACAAAAACCTTCTCCGGCATCCCGCCGTGATCGGTGCCGGCGC
>Ga0070681_10007170_pt1 | contig 10859 bp, 7 predicted proteins | sample KBSC83BmetaG_FD_65650 | JGI IMG/M metagenome (GOLD analysis project Ga0070681, IMG submission 65650) | Corn rhizosphere microbial communities from Kellogg Biological Station, Michigan, USA - KBS C8-3B metaG | ecosystem: Host-associated > Plants > Roots > Rhizosphere | place: USA: Michigan...
GCGCCGGGCTTCAGCTCGTTGAGGTAGAAGTCGGTCTCGTCGCGCGTGCCAGGGCGCGGATATTCGGTCATCACGAGGGTGCGGCGACGGTCGACCTTCCTGGCCAGCAACCCGTCATAGAGGCCGGCGCCGGCCGCGACGGCAGGCGCGGCAGCGGCGGCCGACGGCGCCGGCGCGCTGCCGCCGGCCGTCACCAGCGCGAGCTTGCGCTCGGGCACGGGATCACCGCCGCAGCCCGTATCGACGGCACGGGTCACGAGATACTGCTCCGCCCCGGCGGCCGGCGCCGCGACCAGGAAATCGATGCGCCCGGCCGGCGGCACGATTTGCGACGCCCTGGTCGTCTCGCTCGGCAGGAAACGGCCGCGATCGTCGATCGAGCGGACGCCGTCGCGCGCCAGGATCTCGATCGCCACCGGCTTGTTCTGCCGATCGAGCAGCGTGAGGTCGAGGAAGGCGTCGCTCGCGGCATTGACGATGCGCCAAAGCTGCTTCTTGCCGGGTGCGATCTCGAGATGGGCGAGTGCCGAATCATCCTTCGGCAGCTTGTCGACCAGCGATCCGTTGAGGGTAAGGAAGCCGGCATCCTCCGATGAGCCGCACGGCACGCCCTGCGACGTCTCGATACGCAACGGGCGCTTGCTCGCCGGCGCCGACGCGGGCGGCGCGGGCGCATGGTCCATCGCCGAATCGTCGGCCTCGACCGGCGGCTTCACCTCGTCGGGCTCGTCGATCTGCCGCACGATGAGCACGCGCTCGGCGATGCCCTGGGCGCGCCGCGCGGCATCGTCCGGCCCTTCGACGATAATGGCGCCGGACAGGCCGAGATCGACTTGCGACTCCGTCTCGCCATGCACATGCGGGTGATACCAGTAGAGGCCGGGCGGCATGTTGCGCGGCAGATCATACTGATAGGTGAGCGCGCGCTGACCGCAGGCGGCGGGTCCCACCGCCGGATCGGCGCAGCGTTTCACCACCTCGTCGGCCGGTGCTACGGGCGGCACGGGGAAGCCGTGCAGATGCAGATTGGTGCGGCCGCTCGGCAGATGCCGCATGCCGGAGATCACCGGATAGAAGCCGGCCTGGTTCTCGATCGGCTTGTTGGGCTCGTCGAGCTTGTCCTTGCTCTGGAAGAGCTGCAGCGGCGCCGGATCCTTGATCTCGTTGACGAGCCGGATGGTGACGTGATCGCCCGGACGCATGCGCAAGGTCGGTGCCTCGGCATTGTCGGCCGCGACATAGCAGAGCCGATCGCCGTCCTGGCGCACCGTCAGCGTGATGTCGAGCGCCCCCGCCGCCGATTGGATCTCGCGCGGCGCATGGCCGCGGGGCGGCTCGCCGGTGCCGCAGGGATGCTCTTGCGTCGAGCGCGGATCCCAGTCCTCGCCCCAGGCGGGGCCAGCAAGGAGCAGCGGCAGCAGCAGCGCCGCAGGCGCTAAATCTCGGAAAAACATGGGGAATCCGGACGGCAGGGAGCAATGGCACAGTTATAGGCAGCCGCTCCGCCGAGCTGCAAGTGAAAATGCGAGTAACTCGCATATTGGCGGCCAGACCGAATCCGTCTCGCCGGTCGGGCCGCCCGCACGGCCCGTCGGCGGGAGCCGGGCGCCGGCTTCGGGCGTTGGGCGGCAAGGCGGCGATATTGCTGGCCGCCGGATGAGGGAACGATGGACGCCGGATTCTTCCGCGACCAGGCCAATGACGAAATCGGCACCGCCTCCGCTCGGTTGGACGCGCGCGCCGCCCAGCGCTGCCGACGCAAATTCCGGCGCTTCTTTCGCAAGGGATTTTACGACCCGACCTATCTCGACTGGGAGCGCGGCTACAAATGGCAGGCGCATCGCGACTGGAAGGCGACGCTCGACGAGCCGCACTTGCGGCGGGCGCTCGGCCGTGGCGCGTTCGATGCGATCGCGGCCGCCGCGACCCGCATCGAATCGCGCACCAATCTCCTGTTCTCTTTCGAGAAGATGGCGCTGCGCGACGCCGTGCGATCGCCCGAGGGTGCCGAGAGATTCGCGGCCGGGCTCTATGCGCTCCTCCATGGTGACGCCTCGGTCGAGGACAGGTTCACGCGCTGGTGCCACCTTCTCTCGGGCCTGCCGCGCCGGCAGACGCGCGTGCTGACCTGGCCGGTCGCGACGGTCTTCGCCTTCATCGCCCAACCCGCCCGGCATTTCTTCTTCAAGCCGCAGGTGACGCGCCGCGCGGCGCAGGAATACGGCCTCACCCTCGATTACGATTCGGTGCCGAACGGCGTCACCTATCGCCACCTGCTCGAGCTGGCGCGCCGCGTGAAGAGCGACCTCAAGGATCTGAAGCCGCGCGACATGATCGACATCCAATCCTTCCTCTGGGTGCAGGGGTCGGACGAGTACGAGGAGTAGCGAGGCTGGCGGCGCGGGGAAGCCGGGCGCGGGCTTGGCTGGGGCGCCTGGATTCGAACCAGGGATGGCGGTACCAAAAACCGCTGCCTTACCGCTTGGCTACGCCCCATCCGGCCAGCCCGCGAGCGGGGCGACGATAGTGGCAGCCTTCGCAAACGACAAGGGCCGGAACCGTCGCCGGTTCCAGCCTGCCCGCCCGCATGCGCGGTCGCTTAAACCGCCGGTCCCGCGGTATTCCACCACGGTCTTCTCGGAGCCCGAGGGTTTGAATAAGCTCCGACCTTGCGAGTTCTGTTGCAGGTGAGCGGTGCGGGCGACCTTCATCACGGGCATGTGCCTCGGCGGCGAGCCGGCCGCGCATCTTCTGCTGCTGTGCTGTCCCGGCATCGGCAATGTGCCGATGCGGCATCTCTTCGACAGGCGGCTGTTCCACAAGGTGATCGTGGCGCTCGAGGAGCAGGCGCCGGACGAGGCCGGCGAGCAGGCGGCGCAGCTCGCCGACCGGCTGCCGCCCTACGACATCTGCTTCAACGGCGTCGGCGATGCCGATCTCAGCGCCGATTTCCTCGATGATGTGCGCGATCTCAGCGCGGCGCTGACACGCCCCGTGCTCAACCCGATCGAGCGCATCGCCCGCACGCGGCGCGACCGCGTTCCCGATCTCCTCGCCGGCATTCCCGCGCTGCTGGCGCCGCAGGTGCGGCGCGTCTCGGGCGAGGAGCTGAAGCAGCTCGCGGCCCGGCCGGGCGACCTCACCTTCCCGCTGCTGCTGCGGCCCGCCGGCGATCACGGCGGCGACGCGCTGCTGCGCCTCGGTGACGCGGCGGAGCTCGCGCGCGAGGCGGCGAACGCCATCCACTCCGCCTACTACCTCACCGACTTCGTCGATTATGCGAGCGCCGACGGCTGGTACCGCAAATACCGGCTGGTCTATGTCGATCGCGCCGTCTTCCCCTATCACCTGGCGATATCTCGGGATTGGAAGCTGCATTATTGGCGCTCGGCCGAGGAGATGAGCCGCACCGACTGGATGCGCGCCGAGGAGGAGGCGTTTCTCGCCGACTGGCGCCAAATATTCGGCGCCGCCGCCCCGGCCGTCGAGGAGATCGGCCGCCGCATGGATCTCGACTATGCCGGCCTCGATTGCGGCATCCTGCCCGACGGACGGCTCGTCCTGTTCGAGGCCAATGCGCAGATGCTGGTGCATCTCACCGACCCGGTCGAGCTCTTCCCCTACAAGCATCGCTATCTGCCGCCGCTGTTCCAGGCCGTCGATGCGATGGTGCTGAAGCACGCAGCAGCGGCGCACGCGCGGGAAGGTTCGACGACCGAGCGCACGGACACATCACAGACTCCGTGAGCGAGGGTTCGTCACGCGCATTCGTCGCGAGCATCTCCAGCTTTGGCCCGCAACCCTCATCGTCATGGCCGGGCTTGACCCGGCCATCCACGGAAGCACGCGCAGCGTGCCGCGCGGTGGTGAGACACGCTACTCCTTCATGAGCTTTACTATCGGCCCTGTGCCGCTCGCCTAGGCGCGCGTCCGTGGATGGCCGGGTCAAGCCCGGCCATGACGAGTGAGAGTGGCCTTTCCGGCGAGCCAAGCGAGCAGACTTCTTGAATCGGCCAACTTTTTGCGAGAGATCGGCCGGCTACGTCGCCTTCACATGCTCGAGCAGGCGCGGCATGAGCTCGACGAGATTGCAGGGGCGGAAGCGGCTGTCGAGCTGCCAGCGCAAGATGTCGTCCCAGGCGTCGCGGCAGGCGCCGGGCGAGCCCGGCACGGCGAACAGGTAAGTGCCCTTGGCGACGCCGCCGGTGGCGCGGCTCTGCATGGTCGAGGTGCCGATCTTGGCGTAGGAGAGCTGACGGAACAGCTCGCCGAAGCCGGGGATCTCCTTGTCATAGAGCGCATGGAAGGCTTCCGGCGTCACGTCGCGGCCGGTGACGCCGGTGCCGCCGGTCGCGATCACCACATCGATCTCGGGATCGGCGATCCATTTCGCCACCAGCGCTTTGATGAGCGCGGCATCGTCCTTCACGATTTCTCGCGCGGCGACCTTATGCCCCGCCGCCTCGATGCGCTCTTTCAGCGCCGCACCCGAACGGTCGCTCGCGAGATCGCGGCTGTCGGAGACCGTGAGCACCGCGATGTTGACGGCGAGGAAGGATCTGGACTCGTCAATTCCTGGCATTGCGATCGGCCAACTCGATCTGTCCCGGATCCGGGTTGTAGATCGGCCAATCGCCGGCGGCAAGCGCGTCCAGCGACTCGGTTGGCTGGCGGAAGCGCGTCTGATAGATCCAGAAATTGCTTAAGATATGCTCGAGGAAGATGCGCGTCTCGGCCGAGGGAATGCTCTCGATGAAGAGCAACGGATCGACGACGCGGCTCTTGTCCTGCATGCGCGTGAGCTTGCCGAGCCCGCCATTATAGGCGGCGGCGAGGCGGAAGAGATTGCCGCGCACCTGCTCCTCGCCGAGGAGGCGCACGATCAGCCGCTGCGCCACGCCGACATTGATCTCGGGATCCTTGAGCCGCTCGCGCGTCTCTACCCTGCTGACCGGCCGCCGCGCGACATGTTGCGCCGTGCCCGGCATCACCTGCATGAGGCCGAGCGCCCCGGCACGGCTCCTGGCGTCGGGATCGAAATGCGATTCCTGGCGCATGATGGCGTAGATCAGCGCCGGATTGAGGGTGAAGCCGGCGCGCGGCGTCCAGGGCGGCACCGGGAAGAGCGCCGCGTCATAGCGCCGGCCGCCGGCCTTGTGCAGCAGCCCGGCGAGCCGCGTCGCGAGACCCGGCATGCCGCCGCGCTCGGCGATGGTCAGCAGCAGCGGCTGGAGATGCGACGGCACGCGTTGCGCCGTCTGGCGCAGCTCGGCCTCGGCCGCCTCGCGCGCGCCGATCTGCAGCAGCATGAGCGTGCGCAGGATGCCCGGAACGCTCTGCAGCTGGCGCAGCTCGGCGGGGCCCAGCGCCGGCAGCGACCAGTTGAAGCCGGGCTCCTGATCGAGCGCCCGCACCGCCAACAGGCCATAGAAGCTGTAGGGATTCTGGGCGGCGCGGCTCATCCAGCGATGCCAATCCTGGGGATGGCGCGTGACCATGGCGGCGCGGCCGGCCCAGAAGGAGGCGGCGGCCACCAGGCTCGGCACGGCGGACGGCGAGTCGGCGGCCGCCACGAAATATTTCTGGGCCTGGTCGCGCTTGCCGAGCCGCCAGGCGGCGAGGCCGGCGATCCAGCTCGCCTGCGGCAGCCGTTTCGCCGAGCGTGCCGCCTGCTGCGCCAGCGTCAGCGCCTCGGCGTCATGCCCGTCGGCGAACAGCCGCGTCGCGATCTCGACCTTCAGCGCATCGACGAAAACGGCATCGCTCCGCTCGCCGGATCCGAGCAGATGCTCGGCGAGCACGACATTGTCGCGTTTGAGAGCGTCGCGGATCTTCGCTGCGAGCGCGCGGCCGGATTTGTCCTGGGCGCTGACGCGAAAAACCTGCTCGCGCCAGGCCGGATCGTCGTCGCCATTGCCGGCGAGCGGCGCGCCGCGCGACGGCGCATGCAGCGCCGGCGCGCCGGCCGGCCGGCGCATCTTCTGCGCCAGGCGATAGAGGCTGGCGGCGGCCGGCTGGTCGGCATAGGCGGCGAGCCAGGCGGCGAGCTCGCCATAGCTCGGGCGGGCACGCGCATCGAGATAGCGCTCGGCCAGCACATGACCGAGCAGGCGGCGGTCTTTCAGCGACGCGGCGAGCTTGTCGGCGGCGCTGGCCTTGCCTTGGGCCTGCAGCGCCAGCATGCGCTGATAGAGATCGACATCGGCGGGGGAGAGGGGCGCCGGCAAGGCCGGCTGCTCGGCCGGCGGATTCGACGGCTTGGGGACCGCGGCCGAGGCGGCGGACCCGGCCAGGCCGAGAATCGCCGCCGCAAGCAAAAGGAAGCCCCGCCAGGGGCCGGCCGCGCCGGCCCTGGTGCTGAAGTCGCTCGCCAACATCACGAGAGCTTTACTAAAAGTCTTGGCAATGGCGGTCAACCCAAAAACGCCCGCGCAAGAATCTTTCGCCAATCGTTAACGGCGAGCGGCCAAGGACTCGCTCATACAGATCTGGCCAACTCTTCGAGCTTTACTTTAACGGCCAAAAAATCGCGCCAGGAATCGCGCTTTTGCGCGGGAGACCTCAACAAATACGAGGGATGATAGGAAGGCAGCGTCGGAATATTTGGCCCTTCGGGGGCGGGGCGATAGTCACACCAGCGGCCGCGCAGCCGGGTGATTCCCTCGCTGCGCTGCAGCAGAGTCTTGGCCGCCGTATCGCCGGCCAGCAAAAGCAGACGCGGCCGCACCAACGCGATATGGCGCTCGACGAAGGGCAGGCATTGGGCGAGCTCGACCGGCGACGGCTTGCGATTTCCCGGCGGCCGCCAGAACACGACATTGCTGATATAGGCGGCGCTGCGATCGCGGCCGATCGCCGCCAGCATGCGGTCGAGCAGCCGCCCGCTCGGGCCGACGAAGGGCAGGCCGAGCCGATCCTCCTCGCCGCCCGGCCCTTCGCCGATGATCATGAGGTCGGCTGCCGGATTGCCGTCGGCGAAGACGGTGCGCGCCGCCGTCGCCTTCAGGCTGCAGCCGGTGAAGGCCCGCACCGCCGCCTCGAGCTCGGCAAGATTCGTCGCCCCTTCGGCCGCGGCGCGCGCCTGCGCCACGCCTTCGGCGCCGGCCGCGTCCGGCGGCGGCAGGGCCGGCGCTGCCGGTGCCACACGAATCGCGGCAGCCGCCGGGCGCGGCGGTGCCGGCTTTGGCGGCGGCTGGACGAGCCGGTCGCGCGGCGCGGGCTCGATCGCCTCGTCGGCGCCGATCGCGACATACCAGGCAAGCAGCGCCGACTCGGCCGAGGAGGGAAGCATCGCCGGAGGCTAGCAGGTGCCGGCGCGATTGTGGAGCGGGCCGGCACTGGCTAGGTTATCGGCCCTCGCAGCCCGGGATTTCGAGAAGCAGCCGACATGTCGCGCGATGTGATGAGCTACGACGTCGTCATCGTCGGCGCCGGCCCGGCCGGCCTGTCGGCGGCGATTCGCCTGAAGCAGCTGGCGGCGGCGAGCGGCGCCGAGCTCGGCGTCTGCGTCATCGAGAAGGGCTCCGAGGTCGGCGCGCATATCCTGTCGGGCGCGGTGTTCGAGCCGCGCGCGCTCGACGAGCTCTTTCCCGATTGGCGCGAGCGCGATGCGCCGCTGCTGACGCCGGCGGTCAGCGATTCCTTTCTCTATCTGACCGAGCGCCGCAGCTTCCGTTTGCCGACGCCGCCGCAGATGCATAATCACGGCAATTACGTCATCAGCCTCGGCAATCTCGCGCGCTGGCTCGGCGCCCAGGCCGAAGCGCTCGGCGTCGAGATCTATCCGGGATTCGCGGCGGCCGAGCTGCTGCATGCCGAGGATGGCCGGGTCGTCGGCGTCGTCACCGGCGATATGGGAATCGGCAAGGACGGCGAGCCGACCGATGCCTATCAGCCGGGCGTCGAGCTGCGCGCCCGCCAGATCCTGCTGGCCGAAGGCTGCCGCGGCTCGCTCACCAAGAAGCTGTTCCGCCGCTTCCAGCTCGGCGAAGGGCGCGCGCCGCAGACCTACGGGCTCGGCATCAAGGAGCTGTGGGAAGTCGAGCCCGCCAAGCACCGGCCGGGCACGGTGCTGCACACGATCGGCTGGCCGCTCGACCGCCGCACCTATGGCGGTTCCTTCCTCTATCATCTCGAGCACAATCAGGTCGCGATCGGCTTCGTCGTCGGGCTCGATTACGCCAATCCCTATCTCTCGCCCTTCGAGGAGTTCCAGCGCTTCAAGCAGCATCCGGCGATCCGGCCGCTGCTCGAAGGCGGACGCCGCATCGCCTATGGCGCGCGCGCCATCAATGAGGGCGGCTGGCAATCGATCCCGCGGCTCACCTTTCCCGGCGGCGCGCTGATCGGCTGCGCCGCCGGCTTCCTCAACGTGCCCAAGATCAAGGGCAGCCACACGGCGATGAAGTCCGGCATGCTGGCGGCCGAAGCGGTGTTCGCGCTGCTGCAGCAGGCGGATGCCGGCACCGAAGCCCTCGCCTATCCGGATGCGCTCGCCCGCTCCTGGGTCGGCGAGGAGCTGCGCCGGGCGCGCAACATCCGGCCCGGCTTCCGCTGGGGCTTGTGGGGCGGCCTCGTGCATGCCGCGCTCGACACCTACCTCTTCCGCGGCAAGGCACCCTGGACCTTGCGGCACCGCCACGCCGATCACGAGGCGCTCAAGCCGGCGCGCGACTGCCGGCGCATCGCCTATCCGCGGCCTGACGGCATCGTCAGCTTCGATCGCCTGTCGTCGGTGTTCCAGTCCAACACCAACCATGACGAAGACCAGCCGCCGCACCTCAAGCTCAAGGATCCGGAGGTGGCGATCAGCGTCAATTGGGCACGCTACGAGAGTCCGGAGCAGCGCTATTGCCCGGCCGGGGTCTATGAGATCCTGAACGATGCCGCGGCCGAGCCGCGACTGCAGATCAACGCCCAGAACTGCGTCCACTGCAAAGCCTGCGACATCAAGGACCCGACCCAGAATATCGACTGGACGGTACCCCAAGGCGGCGGCGGCCCGAACTATCCGAACATGTGAGCGTCCGGCGACTCGCCCTGCCGCCCGGCCTGCTTTAGACTGCGCGTCCCCTCCCACAGCCCAAGCTTGCGGACCCCCTCATGCAGCGATCTGTCCTGCCGTTTCCGGCCCTCCTCCTCGCTTTGCCCCTGGCGCTCGGCGCCGGCACGGCACATGCGGCGGGCGAAACGCCGGCCATGTCGGCGCTCGGCGCCTATCTCGCCGGCGGCGACGCGGCGCGGCAGTCGGACTATACGGCCGCCGCCGATTTCCTCGCCCAGGCGCTCAAAGCCGATCCCGACAATGTCGAGCTCCTGCGCAACATGATCATGGTGGTGATCGGCCAGGGCAAGCAGGAGGATGCGGTGACCGTGGCCAAGCGTCTGGCCGCCGCCGACAAGCAATCGCCGATCGCCAATCTCGTGCTGGCCCTGTCCGATGTGCGCGGCGGCAAGCTCGGCGATGCCGACGGGATTCTCACGGCGCTGCCGCGCGCCGGCATCAACAATCTGCTGGTGCCGTTGGCGCGCGGCTGGATCGCCGCCGGCAAGAAGGACGCGCCGGCTGCCGACGAGGCGCTGAAGCCGCTCGGCGACATCGCGACCTTCGCCAGCCTCTATCACCTGCATCGCGGCCTCATCGCCGATTTCCTCGGCGAGCGCGACCAGGCGGCCGAGGCCTTCAAGGCGATGCTCGATGTCGATTCGGTTCCCTCCTGGCGTACCGTGTCGGTGATCGGCGGCTTCGACGAGCGGCAGGGCGACATGGCGGCCGCCAAGGCGCTCTATGACGGCTTCCAGGAGCGCAATCCCGACAGCCAGCTGCTCGATCAGAGCTATGCGCGGCTGAAAGCGGGACAGAAGGCGCCGCCGCCGGTCGCCAATGCCGCGCAAGGCATCGGCGAGGCGCTGTTCGACATCGGCAGCGTCATCCAGCGCGAGCGCCCCGGCAGCGAGCTCGCCATGGTCTATACGCGTCTCGCCGCCTGGATGCGGCCCGACTCCGCGATGATCAAGATGCTGCTCGGCGACATCCTCGAGACCGAGAATCGGTTGCCCGAGTCGATCGCGGTCTTCAAGAGCGTCGATCCCAAATCGCCCTTCGGCTGGGCGGCGCGCCAGCATGTGGCGATCGGCAAGGATGCCGAAGGCGACACCGAAGGCGCCATTGCCGATCTCAAGGCGATGGCGGCGGAGCAGACGGGCCGCATCGAATCGCTGGCCGATCTCGGCGACCTGCTGCGCAACAAGCAGCGCTTCCCCGAGGCGGTCACCGCCTATGACCAGGCCATCGCCCGCCTGCCCAATCCCGACAAGCGTCATTGGGCGCTGTTCTTCGACCGCGGCATCGCCGAGGACCGGTCGAACCAGAAGGACAAGGCCGAAGCCGACCTGCAGAAGGCGCTCGAGCTCGAGCCCGAGCAGCCCTATGTGCTGAACTATCTCGGCTATTCCTGGGTCGACGAGGGCAAGAATCTCGATCGCGCCAAGCAGATGATCGCGCGCGCGGTCGCGCTGCGGCCGCAGGATGGCGAGATCGTCGATTCGCTGGGCTGGGCCAATTTCCGGCTCGGCGATTACCCCGAAGCGGTGACGCATCTCGAGCGCGCCGTCGAGCTGCGGCCGCAGGACGCCACCATCAACGACCATCTCGGCGACGCCTATTGGCAGGTCGGGCGCAAGCTCGAGGCGCAGTTCCAGTGGCGCCGCGCGCTCGGGCTCGATACCGAGAACGAGCTGCGCGATGCGATCGAGAAGAAGCTCGCCAACGGCTTGCCCAAGCCCGCCGAGATGCCGCCGACCGCCGCCAAGCCGTGACCGGCGCTGCCGTCGCGACCTCGGTCGCAAGGCTCGCGCGC
>Ga0070681_10007171_pt1 | contig 10858 bp, 11 predicted proteins | sample KBSC83BmetaG_FD_65650 | JGI IMG/M metagenome (GOLD analysis project Ga0070681, IMG submission 65650) | Corn rhizosphere microbial communities from Kellogg Biological Station, Michigan, USA - KBS C8-3B metaG | ecosystem: Host-associated > Plants > Roots > Rhizosphere | place: USA: Michigan...
GGGCTCCGAATTGGAAACGGCCTCACAGACCCAGACGAGCCTGGCATTCATCGTGTTCACACTTCCGTTGGCCTTGGTCTCGATCGTTGCAGGAGTCCTCGCCGATCGAGTGAGCAAGCGCACCGTCATCATCCTGATGAAATCGGTCGAGGTGCTCTTAATGACCGGCGCGACCGTGGCTCTTTGGATCAATCCGGCCGGTGGCATCCTCCCGATGATCGTCCTCGCCGGCATGGGCGTTCACAGCGCACTGTTCAGCCCGGCGAAATATGGCATTCTTGCCGAACTGCTCCCGCACGAACGACTCGCAGCCGGCAATGGACAGCTCGAGATGTGGACGTTTCTTGCCATCCTCACCGGCACCGCCACGCCAGGCATATTATTGTCGGCCACCGGTTCCTCCATATGGCTGGCACCACTACTCCTCGCGACCTTATCGCTCATTGGATTTGCGGCGGCCTGGACCATTCCGCACGTGTCGCCGGCACGAGCCGAAGGTGGTCTCTTCAACACCCTTCATGGAGCCTGGTCGGCACTCGCGGCGGACCGGATGCTCCGCCTTGCGATTACCGGAGCAGTATTCTTCTGGACCATCGCCAGTCTCTTCGCACAGAACATTCTCGTCTATGCGAAGGCGGTGCTCGGCGTGTCGGACTGGCAATCGGGCCTGCCGCTCATGATGCTCTCCATCGGAATCGGTCTCGGGGCTAAATTGGTCGGTCGCCTGTCGCAGTCCCGCGTGGAGTACGGGTTGATCCCGCTCGGCGCGACCGGAGTTGCAGTCATTCTTTCCGCTGTAGGCTTCTTCGCCCCTCATCTGCCTGCCACGCTCGCACTGATGGGAGTCCTCGGCATCGCCAGCGCGTTGATCTTTGTGCCGCTCAACGCACTGATTCAGTGGCGCGCACCGGACGACCGCCGTGGATCCGTGATCGCATTCGAGAACACCTGCGTCTTCACCGGCATTCTACTCGGATCGCTCGGTGCCGGAGCCCTGGCCAATAGCGGCGTATCGACGACGGGAATCTTCCTTGCAACCGCGGCGTTTACCGTCTTCGGCACGGGATGGGCGCTCTGGCTCCTTCCGGAAGCGTTGCTGCGAGTGATCCTGGTCATCCTCACCAATACCCTCTATCGATTGCGGATTGTGGGGCATGAACATGTCCCTTTGCGGGGGGGCGCGTTACTGGTCCCTAACCACGTGTCGTTCATCGACGGCTTCCTGCTGATCGCCAGCCTGGATCGCCCGGTGCGATTCGTCGTCGATGACCAGTACGCCAACCTTTCGATCTTCAAGCCGTTCATGAAAATCATCGGAGTCATCCCTATCACCTCGCAGGGAGGAGTACGCGTGGTCCTGCGCGCATTGCGAGACGCAGGCGATGCGCTGGATCGGGGGGAAATCGTCTGCATTTTCCCTGAAGGGCAGATCACCAGGACCGGGACACTCTTGCCGTTTCGTCGTGGATTCGAACGCATTGTGAAAGGACGGCAGGTGCCGGTCATCCCGGTGCACTTGGACCGCGTGTGGGGCAGCATCTTCAGCTTTGAGCGCGGCCGCTTCCTGAGCAAATGGCCCGAACGGCTTCCGTACCCGGTCACTGTATCTTTCGGTACGCCGCTGCCATCGGACACACCGGCGCACGAACTCCGGGACGCAATTCGGACACTCGGCGAAACCGCCTGGCGTCTCCGCAAATCAGACCGCCGACCATTACACCGTGAATTCATCCATGCCATGCGGAGGCATCCCTTCCACGTCGCGATGGCAGACCACACCCGCCCTCGTGTATCGTCCCTTGAAGCCCTGATCGGTTCCATCGTACTTGCCAGAACCCTCCAGCTACAGTGGAAAGACCAGCGTAACGTCGCCATCCTGCTCCCCCCCACCGTCGCCGCAGCCTTGGTCAACGTCGCGGCTCTGCTGTGCGGAAAAACCAGCGTCAACCTGAACTATACAGTCGGCAAATCCGGTCTCGATGCAGCCGTTCGACTTGCCGGCATTCGCTCGATCGTGACGAGCCGAGCTTTTGTCGACAAAGCCAAATTGGATCTGCCGGACGGGCCTTCGATTATTTTGCTGGAGGACCTCGCCCGCACCATCGGCGCCAGGCAGAAATTCGTGGCGACCATCCTTGCCCTCTGCGCCCCGGCACGGATGATCGAATTGGCTTGCGGACAGAACACCCGGCTGACGATGGACGACCTCGCCACGATCATCTTCAGCAGCGGGAGCACCGGCGAACCGAAAGGCGTCATGCTCTCGCATTTCAGCGTCGATGCCAATGCGCAGGGGGCCAGCCAGGTCCTCCATCTCTATCAGAGCGAGCGAGTGCTGGGGATTCTTCCCTTTTTCCACTCGTTTGGATTTCTCGTCTTCTGGTTCGTCATGTTCAACAATGCGCGGATGGTCTTTCATCCCTCCCCGATCGACGTCGCCACGATCGGCGAACTCGTGCGCCGTCACCGTGTGACATTCCTTGTCACGACACCGACGTTTCTCCAGCTGTATCAGCGTCGCTGTACTCCGGAACAGTTCGGTTCATTGCGCGTGGTCCTGACCGGCGCTGAAAAACTTCCGGCACGCTTGGCTCAGGCATTTGAAGATCAGTTCGGCATCGCTCCCATCGAAGGCTATGGCGTCACCGAATGTGCTCCCGTCATCGCCGTCAATTGCCCGGACTTCCGGGCAGCCGGATACTACCAACCGGCCTCCAAACGAGGAACTGTGGGCCAACCGCTTCCCGGCGTCTCCGTACAGATCGTCGACCCCGACAGCTTCGCTCCGTTAGCACCAGGAACGCCTGGCATGCTGCTTGTCAGAGGACCGAACGTGATGAACGGGTATCTTGGACGCGAGGACCTGACGGCAAAAGCCATTCGCAACGGCTGGTATGTCACCGGCGATATCGCCGCATTGGATGATGACGGGTTTCTCACCATCACCGATCGGCTCTCACGCTTCTCCAAAATCGGCGGCGAAATGGTTCCGCACGGACAGGTTGAAGATATGCTGCAGGAGGCAGCAGGAGCCGATATACAGGTGTTTGCCGTCACCGGTGTTCCGGACGAACGCAAGGGCGAACAACTCGCCGTCCTACATACCCTGGATGACTCGCAGATTCCGGGCATCGTGACCAAACTGACGACACGAGGACTCCCGAACTTATTCATTCCATCACGCGGTCACTTCATCAAAGTCGACACGCTGCCTACCCTGGGCACCGGGAAGATAGATTTGAAGGCTCTGAAACGAATCGCGACGGAGCATCTTGCACCAGATATGAGACGTGAAAGGTAAAGATTGAGGGAATAGAAGAGTGATGTCACCGATGTTGAGTGATGCATGATCGTCGACAAATCCTTGATCGACTGTCACGTTCACCTCGCCGCGCTGCCGGACGGCGACAACGGCTGCTACATCTCGCCGAAGATGCTGCGGAGCCCGCTCTTTCGCTTCCTCTTGTGGAAACACCAATTAGCTCCGTCAAACCCACGGGACGCGAACCGGAAATACCTCGTCGACCTGCTCACCGAATTGCGCGCGTCACGCCATGTCCAGAAGGCCGTTCTTCTCGGCATGGATGGCGTCTACGACCAGAACGGCCGACTCAATCAGGCACACACGGATTTTCTAATCAGCAACGACTACGTGCTGAAAACCGCTATCGCCTACCCGAACGAATTCCTCGCCGGTGTCTCGATCAATCCGCAGCGACGGGATGCGATCGAAGAAATCCATCGTTGCGCCGATGCCGGAGCCTCATTGGTGAAGGTCCTCCCGAACGCTCAGCAGTTCAACCCGGCTGATCCGCGCTACAAATCGTTCTACCGGATACTCGGCGAACGGAAGCTACCGTTTCTCAGCCATGTCGGGTACGAGTTCAGCCTGATCGGCAAAGACCAATCGGTCGGTGATCCCGATCGATTGAAGCTGGCACTGGACGAAGGCACGACGGTCATCGCGGCCCATGCCTGCAGCTATGGTCTGATGCTCTACGAAAAGTTTCTTCCCACGTTTCGCGACCTCGCAAAACACTATCCGAACTTCTACGCCGACATCTCCGCGCTCACTCTGCCCAACCGCTTTAGAATGCTGCTCTACCTCAGACATCGCCCGGAACTGCATGATCGCCTGCTCTTCGGAACCGACTATCCCTTGTCCGTGTTCCACATCCCTGCCTGGGGCCGCGTCGGATTTAGCACCCTGCGCAAGATCATTCGAACGAAGAACCGATTTGACCGTCAAGCGGAAATTTGCCGCGAACTCAAACTCGGTTTTCTCTCTTTCGGAGACCTGCTCCCCCATTCGTCGCCACAAACCCTTTGAGAGATCGGCGCTTCGATGGATCGAGACGTGACGCTTGCCAGCCTTCGTGAAAGGATCCTTGCCTTTGCGACATTACGGGTATCGAGGGCACAGGCAGAGGATCTGACTCAAGAGGTGCTGGTCGTCCTCCACGAAAAGTATGCGCACGTGGCGGAACTGACCGAACTGGTTCCCCTGGCCTTCCAAGTCCTCCGGTTCAAGATGCTGGATGCTCACCGTAAGTCGCTCCGACGAGGCGAGTATAATCAGGAATCGGTCGATGGCCTCCCGCTCGCCGACCCGGGCGACGATCCGGCCGAGCAGTTGGATCGAAAACAGCGAATCGAGCGATTGGTTCATGCAATGAGCCGGCTCGGCGACCGCTGCCGCGAACTATTCAAGTGGAAGCTGGAGGGGAAGACCTTTCCGGAAATTCAGCAGCTCATGGGCCAGAACTCCATCAATACCATTTACACATGGGACCTACGCTGCCGGAAACAGTTGCTCTCTCTCATGGGTGGATCATGGGAATGAAGATGGGAGCGACAGACCGACTGGTCCTTTTCGCGCAGAACGCGCACGATCAAGCTGTACTCGATCGAGGCATATAGTCGGCCCACAGATCCCGGGCGGAAGGGCGCACAAGGGAAAGATCAATGCCTGAACACGATCTGGAGAAACTGTTGGGGGGATTTGCAGCCGATACGCTGACGCCCGACGAGAAACAGGCCTTGTATCAAGCCGCGCTTCACGATCAGCACTTGTTCAATACATTAGCCGAGGAGCAGGGCTTGAAAGAATTGCTCGCCGATCCTCAGGTCCGCCGCAGACTCGTCGCTTCATTCGTGCAAAAGAGTGCCTCGGACGCTCGTGGTGCACTGTTCTGGCTGAATTGGTTCAGACGCCCGACCGGATTGGCCTTTGCCGGTGGACTGACCGCCGCCCTGTTCGCCGTCGTCCTGGGCACGAAGATCTATCAGGAAAGTCTCAAACAAGCCGGTTCATCCATCGCAACCGAAGACGTTGTACCGGCGACACCAGCTACAGAGCCTCAAGAAAAAGCCAAAGGGGTTACCGAGCCGCCGGCTCTCGAAAAAAAAGGTATGATTGCCGACACGATGTCCAAGCGAGAAAGATATGCCCCTCTATCGGCACCCGGACAAAATGCACCCGGTACGATGAGCGACCGTCCAAAGCCGCGAAGTGAACAAAACGACGTGCCGCTGTCCGGCTTCAGCAAAGCCTCCGAGGAAGTGACCGGGCCAGCAGAGCAACAGCCACCGAAGCATTCCACACAATCGGCTATCCCTCCGACGCCGGCGCCCATGCAAGCGCCGGCCAGCACAGCCACGACTGACGAGACTGGCCCTACGTTAAGCGCACGCGCGTTGTTTTATGGTGGAGACCCTGCCCGCCAGGATGGAGGTCAAGAACGAGGACAGATCATGAAACCCCTGGCGGAATCAGCGCCCCCGGCCTCTCGTGAACGCAAGACGGACCGGTTTGCCCTGGCAGGGAAAGCCGCAGGCACAGTCGCCCGACTCACGCACCTGGGACTCCGCTACAGCTTCGTGAACCGTGGAACAGATGGGCGTGATCGTGAAATGGATGCAACGGCGGCATCGAAAAGTATGCCGCCTGTTTTTCTCACCCTGGAAGTCAATCAGGACGCCTACCTGCAAGTCTGGGTGACGGTTGCTTCTTCACCCCCGAAACTTTTCCTCCCCGATGAAAAAACCGGTCAGAATTCCTTGCGAACTGCTGCGGGCCAGCGGCAATACCTCCTCATGCCGACTGGGGGCGGATCTGTCTCATTCACGGCCCGTGTCTCCCGATCCCCGTTCGGACCCATCACCAGGCAAGAAGTTGCCTTAGTCGACCGGCTCTCCCCCCTCCAAATCAAAGAATCATTTTCCACTGGCGACCCGACCGGCCTGCAGGAACATGCCACGTATGTTGCCGATCAGGACGGTTCCCCTGATGTACAGCTCTCAGTCGAGATTCCATTCAGCCGTTAGCGAAGACCCTTCCTAAGACCACAAGCCAACCCTATTGACCATTAACGTTCCTATGGCCTCATATCATGCGGCCTCTTATGCCAAATGGCCCGGGCAATTAAGAGGACTTGAAGAATCAACCGGAGTCAAAACCCAGTTGCGACGTCCACTGGTAGAATTCTTGGCGCATCGCCATGTGGATACATGCCCGAATTACCGCGATCACCAATGCTCTGAGCCGCCAGCCAGCTGGCCGAGAGCACCGCTGGGGCAACCGCAGTCCTCCCAATCCGATTTCCGCAATGCCGCTGATAGATACAAGCGCCGCACATTATACAGATACGGGGACGCGATGCTCGTGTAAACAGGAGTATGAATGACATGATGCGTCTCGGCTGCATTGCAGAGCGCGCGAGTAATGTAGCGTGAGAGCTCCTTTGGTCGAGACGTCATGTCCGAAGTCGGAGTATGCCGCTGGAGCAACATGACGTTGCGGATTAGAAGGTCTAGGGTTCCGTCACGGGGGAGACTCTTCGGAGTCGCTGCAATTCCATTGTGAGCCACTCCGCACTCGAGACCGGTTCACGCCCATCGCATTTCACTTGATACGACTTGCCGCTCAGGCTGCTCGCCGTGGCGACACGCTCGATAAAGTCTTCTGTCCTGGCGATCAATCCCTTCTCGATGAGCGCGCGATATTTCCTTTCGAGATGAGCGCGCGCATCCGAAGCACTGTGCCATCTTCCATTTCGAGACATGGTACAGCCGGATCGTTCTACATAACTCAGGAGAGATCCGATTTCGCTTTCGACGATCGACATCGCCACCGACTGCGAGAGAACCCCTAAACATAACACGGCGACCAGGACAGGCATCAGTGGTCTGCGGTTTCCGGGCTGCATCGCAACGTCCATACGCCACCACTATAGTGCGTGACCTCGCTCAGGCGACACTGTATCCTACCCTGGCGAGAAAACTAGAAGTAACCATTGAGTCCCAATCATGATGGACCGGCCTTCCTCCAGACATTTCTCGATGATTCGCGAATTTCACCTAGCCGATTTCTTTACCCTGGCGAATGCCGCCTGCGGGATGGGCGCCGTCTTGTTCAGCATGATCTATATGGAAAGCCGCTCGATGAACCATTTCCTGGCTGGCACAATCCTGGTTCCCGCGGCCCTGATCTTCGACACGCTCGACGGCCGCATCGCACGATGGAGGCGTAAACATTCCGCGCTCGGGCGCGAGCTGGATTCGCTTGCGGACATCATCTCGTTCGGAGTCGCTCCCGCATCCCTTGGATTTGTCGCAGGCCTGCGCGGAGGGTGGGACTGGCTTGCCCTCCTTTATTTTGTCTGCTGTGGCGTCAGCCGCTTGGCCCGATTTAACGTGACCGCTGAGACCCTTTCCGAGGGCAAGGACAAGGTCGCCTACTTTGAAGGCACACCGATTCCCACAAGCGTGCTGCTGGCCGGTCTCCTGGCGCTGGCCGCTTGGCAGGACCGGATCGGCACACACCTGTACTGGGGAACCTGGACTGTCGGACCCTGGGATCTGCATCCGGTGGTCCTTCTATTCGTGTTATCCGGATCGTTGATGATCAGCAAGACCTTACGCATCCCAAAATTGTAGGCGCCTCCCCAAGTCCCTCAGGGTGACGACAAACCCTTTCAACGTCCTGCCAGAAACCTGGTCACCACGAGACCGATAATCGCAGCCACTCCGCCGACACAGCAGAGAAGAAAACCGAAGGCGCCCGCCACAAACCAGGGACGAACACGTCTGAACTCTTCGGGGGTGAGCTGCGAATGCAACTCGACGGGAGCCCTCCACCACCGTCGCGGGAGCGTGACGCGTGGGGCCAGTTGCCTATACAGGGCAATGTGATACCAGAATCCCGTTGGAATCCCGACGAGGAGACCTCCTGCCAATACCCAGAGCCCCAGCTCGATCATAACCTGAGGCGTGATGACGACGGAGAGGATGCCAATCAACAGCAGCCCTCCCATCCCGGCGAGGACTAGCAGGAGCTCTTGCATGGCGTGAATTGTACAGGAATCTTAAACAAGTGGCGGAAAGTCGTTCAGGGTCCTGAATTCGGTTTCCGGTCGGGCAAGGGACGTCCTTCTGAACAGAAAGGAGTTCACTCGTCCGCCGGGATGGTGATCTTGTCACCTTCCGCCGTCATCACGCTCAGGCGGCCGGAGAAGTCGGTGGAAACGTCAACCTCGCTGATCCTCATATCCAGTCGTGTCGCTCCGGCGCCACTCCCTCCTGTGCCTGCAGAGAAGAGGTTAATGAACTGCGTGGGATCAACCTGAGCGAGCACTTGAACTGACATGAAGGCATCTCCTGAATGAGGCAGATTCTATACAATTTGCCGCGTAATTCCCCTAAGGGCACAGCTCCGGCTGAACTTGAGTCCTCTTATGTTATAGTGAGTGAATTAATCATGAAGGGAGTCGTTCCCTTCCACACTGAGGAGGTGCTCTCATGAAACGGAGAACTGTGTGGACCGTTTTATCGATGCTCATGCTCTTCGGGTCAGGCTGCACGCTCAAGGGCACGACCAACGAGATTATCGATACCACTTCCAATGTCACAGTCAGTACATCGGGCCGCACATGGTTCACCGAAGATGGCCTCCTGCGGCCAGAGCACAAGCTCACCGCGTTCACGGCCTTCAACCAGTCAAATGTGGAGCAGGATCTCGCGCGAGGGCAGGGCGAATATGTCACGTCGCTCGAGACGCTCCTGGGACTGTCGGACGGCCAGCAATCGGCCTTCCGTGCCAAGGCGCAAGGATCATTTGAGACGCTCATCAATTCCAATGATGAAGCCCGTATTCAACAATTGCAGTCGCTTGCTCATAATTGAAGAACGATAGACGAATGCCCCCTTTCCATCAAATATTTCACCCCACAGATTTCTCCCCCGCGGACGCGACGGCCTTCGCCCATGCTGTGAAGCTCGCCTGTCTCGTGCAGGGGGAACTGACTATGATGCACGTCGACCCCGAGATCGGACACAAGGACTTCGAGGACTTTCCTCGCATCCGGCCACTCCTCACTCGCTGGGGTCTCTTGCCGGAAGGAAGCTCGAAGGACGATGTCGGAAAATTGGGCATCCAGATTAAACGTGTCCGTGCTGTCGCCGACAATACTACACATGCACTCCGCCAACAATTGACAACATACCCCGCAGACCTGCTCGTGCTGTCTACGCATCAACATGAGGGCCTTGCTCGGCTCGCGCATCCGGCAGTCGCTGAACCCTTGGCTCGCGACACCCACACAAAAACCCTCTTTGTTCCGACAGGCGTCGAGGGCTTTGTCTCAGCGGAGACAGGACTCACGAATTTAACCCGGGTATTGATCCCGATCGCCTACGACCCGCATCCGCAGCCCGCCATAGATTTTGCAACAGAATTGGCAAGCACGCTGGGAAGCGAGAAAGTCTTGTTCGAGCTGGTGCATCTTGGGGAAGAATCTGATCCTCCGAAATGCACCAAGCCCGAACGCCCCGGATGGTCGTGGGAGACCCTCGTCGCCACAGGCGATCCGGTCGAATGGATTCTAGCTGCAGGCGCGGATTTCGATGTGGATCTGATCGTTATGATGACGGAAGGACACAACGGCCTGTTCGATATACTTCTCGGGAGCACCACCGAACGCGTGGTCCGTGGCGCACGCTGCCCCTTGCTCGCAATTCCGGCTCCGCGGACCATACCCCCTAACCCCGACAGTTGATCTAAATCCGACCCTTCGTCTGGGGCGATGGAGAATGCTTCGCTGGGACAGCCCAGTCTCAAGGCTCTGAATAGGAACTCCTTCTCCTGCCGTGCAAACTGGAGCGGAGCATCGGCTCATGAACTCCACATGAGCGGGTGATTAGATCCGGTTGCGGTACGACCACGCATGCTGGTGTGCTCCCCCTGCGAACTACCGTACCAACTGTGCGATGCCGGTCGGTTGGTCCTCGATGGCTCGTCCGATCACTGCCCGAATGATCGCGCCGTCTTTGAATAATATAAAATTCGACGGCACTGCTGGTACCCGCGGCCCCGGCAGGATGACTCCTGCGAGATTCAAGGGGTCACTGGCCGACAGTTTGATGTCGTGAAACGCTCCCGCCTCGTTCCGTTTTCTCATGGCCCTGAGCGATTCGACAGCTTCCGGTAATGCGAACTGCTCGCCGGCAAACCCTCCCACAAACCGTCCTCCACGGATGTCTCCTTGCAGTTCCATCCGGCGGTACTGCACCAACAGATCGCGCCAGGAGAGTGCGAGTGTTTCCCTCCCCAGCAAATCCCGGAACACCACGCCGTATCGACGCAACAACTGCCGCGCCACCTGATCAACGTGGCTGCTTGCCGTGAACTGATGACCCCCCGAAATGCTCAGGAGGGACCAACGACCGGTTGCATGGCGCGGCCGGCGCGCCCGGTCCCGTCCTCGGGCCTGCCGACGACGTGGATCCATGAGTGCACGCAAATTATCGAAGCCGTCTGCCGTCACCGACCCTGCCGCCACCAACTCCCATAATCCGTCCT
>Ga0070681_10007172_pt1 | contig 10857 bp, 12 predicted proteins | sample KBSC83BmetaG_FD_65650 | JGI IMG/M metagenome (GOLD analysis project Ga0070681, IMG submission 65650) | Corn rhizosphere microbial communities from Kellogg Biological Station, Michigan, USA - KBS C8-3B metaG | ecosystem: Host-associated > Plants > Roots > Rhizosphere | place: USA: Michigan...
TTGCTCTTGCGCGGGCGACGCTGGTCGATGCCGCGACGGCCCCACGGCTCAATGGGTTGCAGGTGCTGTGGCACGATCCGGCCGGTGGCCAGGGCGGGCAGTTCGGCGGGATCATCGCCTTTGCTCCGGACGGTCGGTCGTTGTTCCTGAGCTCGGGCGAGCGACAGCGCTTCACACCGGCGCAGGACATGAGCCAGCCGCTCGGCAAGATCCTGCACCTGACGCTCGACGGGAAGCCCGCGCCGGGGAACCCCTGGGCAGGACAAACCGGCGCGTCGACCGTCCTCGTCACCAATCCGCCCGAGGACACTCAGGATGCGAAGACTGCCCCTGGGCGGCGGGTCGCCTGGCCGGGAACGAACCTGACCCCGTCCGAAATCTGGAGTCTCGGGCATCGCAATCCCTACGGCCTTGCTTTCGCGCCGGACGGGCGGCTGTGGGAGACGGAAATGGGCCCTCGCGGAGGCGACGAACTCAACCTCATCCTGCCGGGCAAGAACTACGGCTGGCCCGTGGTTTCCGAAGGGAAGAATTACGATGGCGTTCCGATTGCGCCGCATTCCGCGCGGCCGAAGGCTGAACCGCCGAAGCTGTTCTGGGTGCCGTCGATCTCGCCGACGAGCCTGCTGTTCTACACGGGCAATCTGTTTCCGCAGTGGAAAGGGAGCGCGCTGATAGGAGCGCTGTCGGGCGAGGTGCTGGTGCGCGTGACGATCGACGGCGACCACGCGACGAAGGCCGAGCAGTGGGACATGGGCCACCGCATCCGGTTCGTAGGCCAGGGACCGGAAGGGGCGGTCTACCTGCTGGAGGACGGTCCAGGAGCTCGATTATTGCGGCTGACCCCCATTCAGGCGCGTCGATAGCGCAGATAATATGGTCGCCGTCCCTCGCGGCGCGACTTGGCGCCGTAGCGGGTCTCGATCCATCCGCCTGACGGTTCGAGGAAGTCCTTAGGCGTCTCGGCCAACCACTCGAACTGGTGTTCGTGCCGCCGCATGACCATCAGCGACCAGGCGAGATAGGTCGGGTCGTCCGTCGCTAGCCGGAACTCGCCGCCCGATTTCAGCTTGGCCGCGAACAGGTCGACCGGGCGGTCGTTGACCATGCGACGCTTGGCGTGGCGAGCCTTGGGCCATGGGTCGGGGTGGAGCAGGTAAAGGAAGCTCAGCGCGCCGTCGGGCACGCGTTGCAACACCTCCAGTGCATCGCCGCGCCACAGCCGCACGTTCGCGAGATGCTTCTCACGGATGTGGGCGAGCGCCGTTGCGACGCCGTTGAGGAACGGCTCCGCGCCGATGAAGCCGTGGTCGGGGAGCATGTCCGCGCGGTCCGCGAGGTGTTCGCCGGAGCCGAAGCCGATTTCAAAGTGAAGCGGACGATCCTCGCCGAACAGCCGTTGTGACGTAATCTCGCCGTCTTGGGGCACCTCGATCCGCGGCAGGAGGGTGTCGACAAGCTCCTGCTGCCCCTTCCGCAGCTTGTGCCCGCTCGAGCGGCCGTAGAGGCGGTTGAGTGTCAGCGGATCGCCGGATTTGAACGCGGTCATTGCTGAGCGCGCCTAATCGCCATGCGCGCAGGCGGCAACGCTCCGGGACGGAACCATTTCACTCCTGAAAGCATCAAGGGACCGCAGGAGGAGACAAGACCATGGCTACCAATAGAGATGGCCTACACGGTCATCCGCGAAGCACCGCGCAGATCGCCGGCCATCCGATCCACCCGATGCTCGTCCAGTTCCCGATTGTGTGCTTCATCGGTGTGCTGGTCACGGACATCGTGTTCGTCAACAACCACAATCCGGGCTGGGCAACAGCGTCGCGCTACCTGTTGTGCATCGGCCTCGTGATGGCGGCGCTCGCGGCGCTTGCCGGGCTCACGGATTTCCTCGGCGACAAGCGGATTCAGGGTGCAGATGCGATCAAACACGCAATCGCCAACGTGACGGCGGTCGTGCTCGAACTGGTCAACCTGTTCATCCGGCTGCGCAGCGACCAGCAGATTCCGCACACGGGGATCATTCTATCCGCCGTCGTGGTCCTGATCCTGCTCTACAGCGGCTGGAAGGGCGGAGCGCTCGTCTTCCGGCACGGCATCGGGGTAAGCGACGGCTAGTCGGCGACGGCGGCTTTAAGGTCTTCGACCAGGTCCACCCGCTCCCACGGGAAGAAATCGCCCTCGGGCTTGCGGCCGAAGTGGCCGTAAGCGGCGGTCGGCTGATAGATCGGCTTGTTGAGGCCGAGATAGGTCCGGATCCCGCGCGGCGTCAGGCGCCCCAGTTTATCGATCTGGCCGATCGCCTGCTCGAGCTTCTCGTCATCGACGGCGCCGGTGCCGTGGGTGTCGACATAGAGCGACAGCGGCTCCGATACGCCGATCGCGTAGGCAAGCTGGATGGTGCAGCGGCGCGCGAGGCCGGCGGCGACGATGTTCTTCGCGAGATAGCGCGCGGCATAAGCGGCCGAACGATCGACCTTCGTCGGGTCCTTGCCAGAGAAGGCGCCGCCGCCGTGCGGGGCCGCGCCGCCGTAAGTGTCGACGATGATCTTGCGGCCCGTGATCCCCGCGTCGCCTTCGGGCCCTCCGATCTCGAAGCTGCCCGTCGGATTGATGTGATAGACGGTCTCGTTGCCGAGCAGCCGCTGCGGCATCACGCGGGCGACGACGTCCTTCACATAAGCGTGAAGCTCGGCCTGCTTTTCGCCCTTGTCGTAGCCAGGCTTGTGCTGGGTCGAAACGACGATCGCCGTGGCTTTCGCCGGCTTGCCGCCCTCGAAGCGCAAGGTGACCTGGCTCTTGGCGTCGGGCTCCAGGAACGGCGCAGCGCCGCTGTGGCGGTCCTTTGCCATCTCCATCAGGATCTTTTGGCTGTAGTCGAGCGTCGCCGGCATGAGGTCGGGCGTCTCGTCGCAGGCGAAGCCGAACATGATGCCCTGGTCGCCCGCGCCCTCGTCCTTGTTCTCGCCGGCATCGACGCCCTGCGCAATGTTCGCAGACTGCGGGTGGAGGTGGTTGGCGAAATCGAGGCGGTCCCAGTGGAACCCGTCCTGCTCATAGCCGATCCGCTTCACGACGCCGCGCACCGCCTGCTCGATCTCTTCGCGGATGCCGGGCGCCCAATTGCCTTCGCGGTCCATGATGCCCTGACCGCGGATCTCTCCCGCGAGGACGACGCGGTTGGTCGTGGTCATCGTCTCGCACGCGACGCGGGCTTCAGGGTCCTTCGACAGGAAGAGATCGACGATGGCGTCGGAAATCTGGTCAGCGACCTTGTCGGGATGGCCTTCGGATACCGATTCCGAAGTGAACAGGTAGGAGCTGCGCATGTGCGGAGAAGAACCTCGATTTCGGGATATAAAGAAGTCTTTATATGGCGCCTCTAGCGACGCTTACGGCCAAGCACAATGCCGCCTGCGATAAGCAGAAAGCCGAGCAAAAGCGGGATGACATTGCCGAAGCGAGCGAAGAGCGGAGCCGAGTTGGCGGGTGGTGGGAGGATGGCGTCGATCACGCCGGCTTTGCGCCACGGTAGCGAGTTGAGGACGTTGCCGCGCGCGTCGATCACGGCGCTGATGCCGGTCGGGGTGGCACGGAGGATCGGGAGCCCTTCCTCAGCCGCGCGCAGCCGCGCCTGCGCAAGATGCTGCGGCGGCCCCCAGGAGCCGAACCAGGCATCGTTCGACGGATTGAAGATAAAGCCCGGCCGGTTTCGCTCGTCCACGACGTGGCCGGAGAAAATGATCTCGTAACACAGGTCGAAGCCAACCATCCCCCACTCGCCACCGAGGTCGATCGTCCGTGGTCCGGGGCCGGGCGTAAAGTCGACATCGCCCGGTGCGAGGCGCGACAGGCCGATCGCCGAAAGCAAACGCCGCATCGGCAGATATTCGCCATAGGGCACGAGATGCGCCTTGTCGTAGCGGCCGACGACGCGGCCGCCAGGCGCAAGGGCGAAGATGCTGTTCGCGGCTCCGTCGACATGGAGTCCATCGTGCGAGCCGACGGCAATTCCGCCGGTCAGCAGCAGGTCGCCCGGTCCGAGGAGCGACGCGGCTTGAACCCGCTGCAATTGCGCCAACGCCTGATGACCGTCCGTGCGCGCGTCCTGCAGCGGATCCGTCACGGCCGCTTCGGGCCAGAGGAGCAGGCGGGGAACGTCGCGCGGCGGTCCGGAGAGCTGCGCGAGGCGCCGGGCAGCCTCCTCGTCGAAGCCCGGGCGCCACTTGTCCTCCTGACCAACGTTCGGCTGGACGATGCGGACGTTACGGATGGTCAGCGGATCGGGCGGAACGGGCGACGAAGGCAGGACCCAGAGCAGGAGCGTCACGGCAAGGATGGCGACCAGCGGCAGCCACTTATTATAATATTCGAGCCAGATCGCGCCGCCGAGCAACACCACGAGACCCGACAGGCCATAGGTGCCAATGAGCGGCGTGACGGTGATCAGCGGCGTCGGCGCCATGACGGCCGCGACCGGGTTCCAGGGGAAACCGGTGAACATGCTGCCGCGAAGCCACTCGGTGATTGCCCAGGCTCCGCCAAGCACGGTCACCAGCACGACGCGGTCGTCGCGGCCAAGGCGCCAGCCGATGCCGACGGCGAGCGCGGGATAGACGGCGAGGTAGAGCGAGAGGAGGACGACCGCGACCCATCCGAGCCATGCCGGCATGTTCGACTGGTAGGTGAAGGATGTCGCGATCCAGTTCAGCCCGACGACGAACTGGCCGAGGCCGAATGCCCAGCCGATCAACAGCGCTCGACCGAGCGATTGCGTGCGGTCGACCCACTCGCACAGCAGCGCGATCGCGATCAGCATGAGCGGCCACAAGCCCGCGGGCTCGAACGCGAAGGCGGAGACCGATCCGGCGAGGAGGGCATAGAGGACGTACTTCATTCAGTGCGCGCCATTAGAGAGACGCTGCGGCGAAGCAATCCCGGCACACCAAGGTGGATTGCTTCGCCTCGCTCGCAATGACAAGTGAACCGTATGACATTGCCGCCCTTCCATCTCGCCTTTCCGGTCGACGACCTGGCCGCTGCTCGCCGCTTTTATGGAGAGCTGCTCGGCTGCCCCGAAGGGCGAAGCGCCGAGCAGTGGATCGACTTCGATCTCTACGGCCACCAGATCGTCGCCCATCTCGCGCCGGACGCAGCGAGGAAGCGGGCGAGCAATCCGGTCGACGGTGAGGACGTGCCGGTCCCGCATTTCGGGATCGTCCTGCCGATGGAGCAGTGGAAAGCGCTCGCGCGGCGGCTGGAGGATGCCGGTACCGAGTTCGTGATCGCGCCGACCATCCGGTTCGAAGGCCAGCCCGGAGAGCAGGCGACGATGTTCTTTCTCGACCCCGCCGGCAACGCGCTCGAATTCAAGGCAATGGCGAATCCCGCGAACCTGTTTGCAAAGAATTAGCCCGGCTAGCGTTGGCCCTGCGGCGCATGGAGCCGCACGCGGATGATCCTGCGCGGGTCCGAATCGACCGCTTCGAGCTTCCACCCCGAGGAGTGAGTCACGCATTCGCCCCGAGCCGGGATGTGGCCCGCGAGCAGGAAGATGAGGCCGCCGAGCGTGTCGACTTCATCCTCGTCCGACGAGAATCGGCGGTCGACGGTCTGTGCGAGCTCGTCGAGCTCGACCCGCGCGTCGGCTTCCCAGACGCCATCTTCGAGCAGGGTCAGCCTGGCGGTTTCGGCATCGTCGTGCTCGTCCTCGATGTCGCCGACGATTTCCTCGACCACGTCCTCGATGGTCACGAGACCCTCGGTCCCGCCGAACTCGTCGACAACGATGGCAAGGTGAACGCGCTCGGCCCGCATCCGCGCGAGCAGCTCGATCACGCCCATGGATTCGGGGACGAACAGAGGCTCGCGCATCAGGGCCGAAAGCGAACGGTCGCGGGTCTCATCGACTTTCGCGACAAACACGTCCTTGATGTGGACCATGCCGATCACTTCATCGAGGCTCTCGCGATAGACGGGCAGGCGGCTGTGCCCGGCGTCGGCGAAGGCGCTGACGAGCTGGTCGAAACTGATGTCGCCCGGCACCGCGACGATGTCGCCGCGCGTGACGCAGATGTCCCCTGCGGTCTGCTCGCCGAAGTGCAGCAGATTGCGGAGCATCTGCCGCTCGGACTGCGTGAGATCGCCGGCGATCGGGCGCGATTCCTCGGCCTCGTCGATTGCGTCTTCGATTTCCTCGCGAAGCGTCGGCTCGGCGTCCTCGCCGAATATGAGGTGCTGGATTCCGCGCCACAGACGCGATCCGCTGTCATCCTGCCGTGTCGCCATCAGGCAGGGACCTCATAAGGATTCGAAATTCCGAGGCGTTTCAGTGCCCGAACCTCGCGCGCCTCCATGTCGATGGCGTCATCTTCGCGATCATGATCGTAGCCCAGTAGATGGAGCGTGCCGTGGACTAGCAGATGAGTGGCATGCTCCTGAAAGGAAACGCCTTTTTCGCTGGCTTCTCGTTCACAAACGCCGTGGGCCAGCACAATGTCGCCAAGCAATAATTCTCTTTCGGCAACAGTTGCGCGCTTTAAATCCAGCTCGTCCGCCATCGGAAATGAGAGGACGTTGGTCGGCTTGTCCTTGCCGCGCCATTTGGCATTGAGAGTGCGGACCTGCTCGTCGCCGGTCAGGGTGACCGAAATCTCCACCGTCCGTTCTGAATCGGAGAGCGCGGGGTAAGCGCTTTCGGCGATCGCCGCTTCGGCCGCCTTGCGGACGAGCGGCTTCCAGGGGCTGCTACTACTGTCCCATTCCTCATCGGCTTCGAGGGCGACTTCGAGCGTCATCCGACGTCCTGTACAGCATTCGGCCCCTCATAGGCATCCACGATCCTGCCAACCAGCGGGTGGCGGACGACGTCGGCGGCGGTGAAGCGCACGACGGCAATTCCCTTCACCCGCTCGAGGCGTTTCACCGCGTCGGCGAGACCGGACTTGCTTGGGTCAGGGAGGTCGACCTGGTGCGGGTCGCCGCAGATCACCATCCGGCTGCGCATTCCGAAGCGGGTCAGAAACATCTTCATCTGCAGCGGCGTGGTGTTCTGCGCCTCGTCGAGGATGATGAAGGCATCGTTGAGCGTGCGACCGCGCATGAAGGCGAGGGGAGCGATCTCGATCTCGCCCGACGCGATCCGTCGCTCGACCTGCTCGGTCGGAAGCATGTCGTAAAGCGCGTCGTAGAGCGGGCGGAGATAGGGATCGACCTTCTCCTTCATGTCGCCGGGGAGGAAGCCCAAGCGCTCGCCGGCTTCGACCGCGGGACGCGACAGGATCAGCCGGTCGACGCTTCCGGCGATGAGTTGCGACACGGCCTGGGCGACCGCGAGATAGGTCTTGCCCGTGCCCGCCGGGCCGAGACCGAAGATCATCTCGTCGCGGGCGAGCGCTTCCATGTAGGGAGTTTGCATCGCCGAGCGGGGGACGATGGTCTTCTTGCGGGTGCGGATCATCACCCGCGGCGCGGAAGTGACCTCCTCCTGGATGATCCCGTCGAGGTTGGGCTGCGCGGCCATGCCGAGCACGGCTTCGACCGCTTCTGCATCCACGTCGTGGCCGTGATCGAGTCGGTTATAGAGGCCGGTCAGCACGTCGCGTGCCCGCGCCGCGGCATCGGGGTCGCCCTCGATCTGCACGCGGTTGCCGCGCGCGGCGATATGTACGCCGAGCCGCTGCTCGATGGTGATCAGATGCCGGTCATAGTCGCCGAAAAGCGGCCCGAGCAGGTACGGCTGGTCGAACTCGATCTCGAGGCGGGCACGGTCGGGGACGGCGGCAAGATCGCGACGCGCCATCAGGCTGCGACCTTCTGGCGGACGGCCCCGCCCATGCTGTTGGGACCAGCGGCGACGAGCGTCACTTCCACGGTCTCACCGACCTGCGCGTCAGTATCGAAATGGACCGACTGCAGCCAGGGCGAGCGGCCGATCATCTGGCCGTCGTGCTTGCCCTTGCGTTCGATCAGGACCTCGGTGTCCACTCCGACCTTCGAGCGGTTGAACGCCAGCTGATGGCTGTTGATCCGCTCCTGGAGCCGCTGCAGCCGCTCATCCATGATCTCGGGCGGAATCTGGTCCTCCATCGCCGCCGCCGGAGTCCCCGGACGCGCGCTGTACTTGAACGAATAAGCCGAAGCGTAGCGCACCGCATCGACAATCTGCAGCGTCGCTTCGAAATCCTGCTCCGTCTCGCCGGGGAAGCCAACGATGAAGTCGCCCGAAAGCGCCATGTCCGGGCGAGCGGCACGCACCTTCTCAAGGATCGCGAGATAGGTTTCGGCCGTATGACTGCGGTTCATCGCCTTGAGCACGCGGTTGCTTCCCGACTGCACCGGAAGGTGGAGATAGGGCATGAGCTTGTCGACTTCGCCATGAGCGGCGATGAGCGCGTCGGTCATGTCGGCCGGATGGCTGGTGGTATAGCGGATGCGCTCCAGCCCATCGATCTTCGCCAGCTCGCGGATCAGGCCTGCGAGGCCACGCTTGTCGTCGGTCCAGGCATTCACGTTCTGGCCGAGCAGCACGATTTCGCGCGCGCCCGCATCGACGAGGTCTTGTGCCTCGGCGACGATGTCGCCCCATGGCCGCGAGATCTCGGCGCCCCGGGTGTAGGGCACGACGCAATAAGTGCAGAATTTGTCGCAGCCTTCCTGTACGGTGAGGAAGGAACTGGGATTGGCGCGGCGCCGCTGCGGAAAGGCGTCAAACTTGCTGAGCGCCGGCAGGTCGGTGTCCACCGGGCGCGCTCCACGCACCGCCTCGGCAACCATCTCGGGTAAGCGATGGTAAGCCTGTGGGCCGACGACGATGTCGATCATCGAAGAGCGGCGCTTGGCTTCCGCGCCTTCGGCTTGGGCGACGCAACCGGCAAGCGCGATCAGCGGCTTCGAGCCATCCTCGCGCCTCAGGCGGCCAACGTCGGAATAGGCCTTCTCGGCGGCTTTCTCGCGGATGTGGCAGGTGTTGAGGACGACGAGGTCGGCGTCATCGCCTTCGGCGGCCGCAGTCATGCCTTCGGCGGCGAGCAATTCGCTCATTCGCTCACCGTCATAGACGTTCATCTGGCAGCCGAAGCTTTTGATTTTGAAAGTCTTGGGGGTCATTCGGCATCGCCTATAGGCGAGTGGTGGTGCGAGGTTAAGCCGAGCCGTTCGGCAATGCGCTCGCGGGCCTCGTGCGTCAGTTGCTTGCGGTCGCCCGAGCGATCGAGCGGCTCCAGCACCCGCACCGTAACGGGCAAGGTTCCTTTGCGGCCGAGGAGGCGCAAGACGTTGTCCTTGCCGGATTCCTCGTACCAGCCGATCTCCGCGGCCGCGGCCCGACCGTAGTCCATCACGACGGGTCGGATGACGACGTCCTTGGCAGCGAAATTGGCGGCCTCCAGCAGTGTCGAACGGAACGGCAGCAGGTGCGTGCCGGGCCCGGTCGTCCCTTCGGGAAACAGCACCACTGGCTTCTCGCGCTCGAGCGCCTTGGCGATCGCGACCGCCTGGTCTTTGGCGCCCTTGCGGTGAGTGCGCTTGACGTAAACGGTCGCGTTCTGATCGGCGAGCCAGTGGATCAGCGGATGGCCGAGCTCGTCCTTCGACACGAACGCGCAATTGGTCGCTCCGCCGATCACCAGGATGTCGAGCCAGCTCGTGTGATTGGAGATGAGCAAGGTGTGGCGCCGGATCTTTCGCCCTTCCAGCCGGACGCGCGCGCCGATCACCCAGGCGCATGCTGCAAGGAACCATTGCGGCCATGGCGAGCGGCGCAAGACAAGCTTGGTCAAGACGTGGATCGGTGCCAGGACAAGAAACAGCAGCAGCAGGGCCACGATCCGCAGGACTGCCCGCGCGTTGAGGCCCGGGGCCTTACCGGTCGCGATTGAGCGAGACTCCGTAGAGCTCCATGCGGTGATCGACGAGGCGGAAGCCGAGCTTTTCAGCGATGCGCTTCTGGAGCATCTCGAGCTCGTCGTCGACGAACTCGATGACGTTGCCGGTCTCGACGTCGATCAGATGGTCGTGGTGGGTCTCGGACGCGGCCTCGTAGCGCGAACGGCCGTCTCCGAACTCATGCCGCTCGAGGATACCCGCCTCCTCGAACAGCCGCACGGTGCGATAGACGGTGGCGATCGAGATGTTGGGATCGACGGCGGCCGCGCGCGCATGCAGCGTCTCGACGTCAGGATGGTCCTCGCTGTCACCGAGCACGCGCGCGATGGTCTTGCGCTGCTCGGTGATCCTGAGCCCCTTGTCGGCGCACAGCGCCTCAATGTCGATCTTGCGCGTCATGGCCATAAATTAGGTACGCGCCGGGCGCTCGTCCAGCGAGCTTACTTGCCTCTCGTCTTGCGGCGCTTCGTTCCAAGGCCGATCGATTTGGCGAGGGTGCGGCGCTGTTCCGCATAGTTGGGCGCGACCATCGGATAATCGGCGGAAAGTCCCCACTTCTGCCGATATTGCTCCGGAGTCATGCCGTAGTGGGTCATGAGATGCCGCTTCAGCATCTTCAGCTTCTTCCCGTCTTCGAGGCAGACGATGAAATCGGGCTTCACCGAGGAGCGGATCGAAACCTTCGGCTCAGGCTTCGCTTCCGGCGCGGCGGAAGTCGCGGAAATGACCCTGAGGGCCTGGTGGACGTTCTGGATCAGGTTCGGAAGGTCGTTCACCGCGACGCTGTTGTTGCTGACATGCGCGGCGACGATGTCGGCGGTCAGAGTGAGCAGCGTGTCTTCGCCAGTATCTTGTTCGGCCATTTGCAGAATTCCCGATGTAAGAGCAGAGACCTCGTGCAGTCAGTGACTGTACGCGCCGCGGCTGTTACGCGTGAGAATGACTGCTCGCAACTGGCAAGCGAAGAAAACGGCA
>Ga0070681_10007173_pt1 | contig 10857 bp, 6 predicted proteins | sample KBSC83BmetaG_FD_65650 | JGI IMG/M metagenome (GOLD analysis project Ga0070681, IMG submission 65650) | Corn rhizosphere microbial communities from Kellogg Biological Station, Michigan, USA - KBS C8-3B metaG | ecosystem: Host-associated > Plants > Roots > Rhizosphere | place: USA: Michigan...
ACGAAGTGATGGAAGAAGAGGTGCTTCTCCATGAAGGACTTCTCCCGCAGATCCGGAAAGTAGCCCACCGCAAGGTCGATCTCGCCGCTCTCCAGGCCCCGCTCGATCTGCGCCGCGCTCGCGGCGACCGAGCGCACGGAGGCGCGAGGCGCCAGCTGCCGCAGACGCTGCAGGATGTTTGGCATGAAGACCATCTCGCCCAGATCGCTCATCGCGAACGTAAAGGCATGCTCGGTCGTTCGTGAGTCGAACTGCGGCTCGGATGTCAGGGTGCTGTCGAGGCGCGCGACCGCTTCGCGCAGCGGCTCGATCAGCGCGCGCATGCGCGCCGTCGGCTGCATGCCGTGGCCGACGCGTAGGAATAGTGGATCTCCGTACTTCACGCGCAATTTCGCCAGCGCGGCGCTGATGGCCGACTGACTCATCCCCAGATCCGTAGCGGCGGCGCTCACACTGCCGTACTCGTGGATTTTCACGAGGATCGGCAGCAGGTTGAGGTCGAAGGTTCGCGCCACGGTCGTATCACTCCCAGTGATAATCGATATCGATAATCCGAGATTGAAGATACGCTTCCGGTTGCCTACCGTCACGCCCGAAAATGCGAACTCAGGTCGCCATCGTCGGCGGCGGCCCCTCCGGGCTGCTCCTCTCCCAGCTCCTGCACCTGCAGGGGATCGAAACCGTCGTTCTCGAGAAACACACGCGCGACCACGTCTTGGGGCGCGTTCGTGCAGGAGTACTGGAGCACGGCTTTGCCGCGCTGATGCGGGAGGCGCAGGTCGGCGAACGGATGGATCGCGAGGGCCAGATTCACGAGGGCTTCTTCATCGCCCACGATGGGCGCCAGGACCGGGTCGATCTCAAGGCGCTCACCGGCGGCAAGACGGTCTTGGTATACGGACAGACGGAGCTGACCCGGGATCTGTACGAAGCCCGGGATCGTTGCGGCGGCACCGTCATTCACTGTGCGGAAGACGTGAGAGTCCACGATGCGGATACGTCGCGTCCCTTCCTCACTTATCGAGCGGACGGCAAAGCAGAGCGCATCGACTGCGAATACGTCGTGGGTTGCGACGGTTTCCATGGAGTCAGCCGTCAGTCGATCCCGAAGGACAAGCTCCAGACGTTCGAGCGTGTCTATCCGTTCGGCTGGCTCGGCGTGTTGACGCGGACGAAGCCGGTGTCGCCTGAACTGATCTATGCCACCCACGAGCGCGGCTTCGCGCTCTGTTCCCTACGCTCAGCGAGCCTCAGCCGCTACTACATTCAGGTGCCCCTGAGCGATTCCGTCGAGGATTGGGCGGATGAGCGGTTCTTCGAAGAGTTACGTCGCCGGTTGCCGCAGGAGGTGGCCGGAGCGATGCAAGTCGCCGATTCGATCGAGAAGGGCATCGCACCGCTGCGCTCGTTCGTGGCCGAGCCGATGCGCTTCGGAAATCTATTCCTGGCCGGGGATGCGGCGCACATCGTCCCGCCGACCGGGGCGCGCGGCCTCAATACGGCCGCTTCGGATATCTATTATCTGTATCATGCCCTCCTGGACCATTACCGGCTCGGCGACGACCGCGGTCTCGACAGTTATTCGCAGCGCGCGCTCGAGCGAGTCTGGAAGGGGCAACGCTTCTCGTGGTGGATGACGCTGCTGCTGCATCGATTCCCGGACAACAGCCCCTATGAGCGGCGCTTGCAGCAGACCGAGCTCTCCTATCTCTTCTCCTCCCGGCAGGCGCTCGCCTCGCTTGCGGAGAACTATGTGGGATTGCCGTTTTAGGGAGAGGGGATGAGCGCCAAGGGGGAGATGGCTCGCAGCGCGGGCTATCAGATCGCGCTCACGGTGCTGCTGAGCCTGAACTTCGGGTTCGTGCTGTTCGATCGCAACGCGTCCGGCTTCCTGATGCCGTTCATCCAGCCGGACCTGCGGATGACGAACACGCAGGTCGGAATGCTCTCCGGCGCGCTTTCCCTCACCTGGTCGATCGCCGCGTTCGGCATCGGAGTGCTCTCGGACTGGACCGGCTCGCGCAAGGGGCTGTTGATTCTCTCCACGCTCGCGTTCTCCGTGTGTTCCTTCGCCTCGGGCATTGTGCAGACGTTCACAATGCTCCTGTGTACGCGCCTGCTGATGGGAACCGCCGAGGGCGGCATCATGCCGCTCAGTCAGTCGCTGATCGCCTCCGATGTCCATCCGCGTCACCGGGGACTCGCGATGGGTGTGTCGCAGGGCTTTTTCTCCAGCCTCATGGGCTCCTTCGTGGCTCCGGTGATGCTGGTCTGGTTCGCGCAGCAATTCGGCTGGCGACCGGCGTTCTTTCTTGCGGGCGCGCCCGGCTTCCTCATGGCGCTGGTGCTCGCGTGGGTGATTCGGCCTCCGCAGGTTCCGGCGCGCGTAGGCGACATGCGCGGCTTCACTGCGGCCGGCTTCCGTACGGCGCTGGCGGAGCGCAACGTCGTACTCTGCGCCATTCTTTCGGTTCTCCTCGTCTCCTATCTGGTGCTCTGCTGGTCGTTCATGCCTCTCTTTCTGACCCGGGTACGCGGCTACGACCCTTCGACGATGAGCTGGCTGATGGGCTCGCTCGGGATTTCGGCAACGGTCGCCTCGTTCGTCATCCCGGCCTTGTCGGATCGAATCGGTCGCCGCGGTGTGATGATAGCGATGCCGGCGATTGCGATCCTTCTGCCGCTGGCGGCGTTGTACTACGGTGGGGCGCTTTCCATCATGGTCGCCCTGTTCGTCGTCGGCTGGCTGGTGACTGGGGTGTTTCCGCTGTTCATGTCGACGGTTCCCTCCGAAAGTGTCGCCCCGGAAAATATGGCGAGCGCGCTGGGAATCTGCATGGGGACCGGCGAGCTGATCGGCGGCGTGCTGTCCCCGTATATCGCGGGGCGTGCCGCGGATGCTGTCGGATTGCAGGCGCCCGTGTGGATCATGCTCGGACTCGCGCTTGCGGGCGCCCTGGTGGCTCTCGGGATTCGGGAGACCGCGCCGGGAGTCGTCCTCACCCAGGCGCGTCCCGCCGGCTCTACAGTTGTTCCCTGATCGAGGCAGGCAGCAGCGGCTTGTAGCGCCGGCTCAATGCAACTCGCTCGCCGTTGCGCAAAGTTAGCTCGTAGTCGCCGCTGAACATGGGATGCAGCTCGGCGATGAAGGACACGCGGACCACGTGTGAGCGGTGTACGCGAATGAATTCCTCTGGATCCAGCCTCGCCACGAACTTCGACAGCGGCTCGCGGACCAGGTGAGTCTTGTTGAGCGCGTGGATCTCCAGATAATTGCCCGCAGCCTCGATGCGCTCAATCGCCTCTACGGGCAGGAAGTATGCGCGCCCCTTGTCGCGTATCAGGATCTGCTTCAGCGGCGCGGGCTGACCGGGTAAGGAAGCGAGCGCCCGTCGCATCCGTTCTTCCAGGTCGCTGCGATCCGGGTCGCTCATCGCTTCGCGCACGCGTTGTATGCCCGTGAGGAACCGCTCGCGGTCGTAGGGCTTGAGCAGGTAGTCGATGGCCTGGATGTCGAACGCGCGCACGGCGTACTCCGAGTACGCTGTCGTGAAGACCACGTGTGGCTCGAACTCGCCGCGAATGGCTTCGAGTATCTCGAACCCGCTGCCCGCGCCGAGCTGAATGTCCAGAAAAACGATGTCCGGGTTGTGTGTCCGGATGGCCGCGATTCCCGACTCGACGCTGTCCGCTTCACCGACGAGCTCGAAGTCGCTCAGCTCGCTGAGCAGGCGTGCCAGCTTGGCTCGTGCCGGGGGCTCGTCCTCGATCACGACGACCGAGCGGCTCACATCGCCACCGGAAAGGTCAGTGTTGCCTGCGTACCTCTGGGCGCACGGGGCGCCAGGGTAAAGGTATGCGTTCCGGGGTACAGCAGCTCCAGACGGCGCGAGATGTTGGAAAGCCCCGTACCCTGCGGCACTCGAGCCGACTCGATCCCCACGCCGTCGTCGCTGATCCGATAGCGCAGCAGAGCGTCCTGTCGATCGACCTCGACGCTGAGGTGGCCACGCCCGTCAGGCATGCCATGCCGCAGTGCGTTCTCCACCAGAGGTTGCAGCAGCAGCCGCGGTACCGGGCATAGCTCGAGCCCGGGGGCGACTTTCAGCTCGAAGTGCAACTGCCCGCGATAGCGCTCCGTCATCATGGCTGCGTAGCCCCGCAGCCATCCGATCTCCTGGGCCAGCGGCACCAACACCTGGCTGTTGCCGTCGTAGGCGGCACGCAGCAGGCCGCCGAGCTCGCTGATCATGCGATCGGCGGCTTCCACATCCTCATGCATGCGATTGGAGATGGCGTTCAGGGTATTGAAGAGAAAATGCGGCTCGATCTGCGCGGTGAGGTGCTTGAGCCGGGCATCGCTCAGCTCGGCATTGAGCTCGATGGCGCGCAGCTCGCCCTGGCGACGGGTCTGAAATTGGCGGTAAGCGAAGATCAGCATGAGCACGATGGCATAGACGAGCAGGTCCTTCTGGAATTCGTAGAAGCCCCGGACCGCCACGTTGCCGAAGGTGTATGTTTCGCCCGCAAACGCGTAGAAGAGCTTACGCAGAATCACGATGCCCGTTACGTGCACCGCCGAGAACGCCAGCGCGCCGCACAGATGCGGCAGAATCAACCGCCAGCGCGGTGTCGAGTCGATCGGAAACCGGCGCTCGTACAACACTATGAGGGGCAGGATCGGGAAGATGACTGCGACGCTCGACAGCTCCCACAGCATCGGCTTCCAGGCGGCCACGCCGCTCGTGCCGATCACCGCATTGAGACCCATGTACAGTCCGAACAGCAGTCCGCAGAGCGCGTACAGCCACCAGCCCAGTCGCGACCCCCCGCCGGCCTTTGCGCGGCTGGCCATGGCGCTGCCCGGGAGCAGCGCCGTATCCACAGGTCGCACGGCGGGATCGCTGGCCATGATCAGGTAATGTCGTCCGGAACGCCCGCCATACGCAGTGTCGCGAGCACCGGCTTGCGGCGCACCGCCGTGCTGCGCTCGAGCGTCAGGCCGAACAGCGGCTTCAGGGGATTGAGCCGTCGAATGACCTCATAGCCCAGGAAGCAGAAGGAAGCGGTGACGCAGACCAACAGGAACCCCTCGATGAGAGGATACAGGTGAGCAGGCTTGAGGGAGTGTGCAACGACGACGATCACCGTTTGATGCAGTATATACACGGGAAAAATCGCAGTGGTGAGATACCGGCGCGCAGCGCTGTCGCGGTTCAGATGGCGCCGTGCGAAACCGAGCGCTGCTGCAATGGCCAGCCACTGTTCACAGACATACACCGCCTGCCACAGGACCATCATTGCCTGCGAGTGGGAGTTCGGGGCATAGGTGTGCGCACTCGCCAGGGCAGAGATGGATGCCCAGCTCAATACGGCGACTCCGAGCGAGTGCCACCGCATCCGCTCGAGTGCTGCCCAGGGTGCCTGGGTTGCGGCCAGCGTGAATCCGCCGAGAAACATGGCGAAGTAGAGCGCGTGGTTGTACCAGTCATTGACCAAGGCATTCGTGCCCGGGAAACGTCCTGCGAGCAGCAGGCGAGCCGCGAAGAGATAGGCGAGGGGGATGAGCAGCACTCCGACTCCCGACATTGCCCGTTCGGCGGCGCGGCGTAGACCGGCGAGGGCGCCCGGCGCGAGGCGCACCAGCCCATATAGCACCACCGTGTAGACCCAAAGGTAGGCCACGAACCACAGGTGGTTGTAGGTCGGGATGATCAGGCAGTCCGAGCCGCGACAGAAACCGTGGTAAGCCGTGATGTACAGGCGGTAGAAGTCGAAATAGCTGCCCGAGTATCCAAGCTTCTCGACGACCTCCAGGTACGACTGCGGCGGCACGATCACCAGCATGCCGAACAGGAGCGGCACCAGCAGCCGAAAGGAGCGGGATCCGAGCAGCCCCTTCGCCGTGCGCGAGAGCAGATACGCTGTGGCCACACCGGACACCAGAAACAGGAGCGACAGGCGCCACGGCGAGGTCAACATCATCAGCGGCTCAATGGCGTGCGAGGCGTCGGGGCTCTTCACGTGCCAGTCCCAGGTCACGTAGTACATGCCCACGTGATAGAGGATGAGCAGCATGAATGCGCCGATGCGCACCCAATCCAGGTCGAAGCGCCGCCCGCCCAAGTCCTGTTGCAGTTGCTGTGTTCCCACGTTGCCTCCCATCGTCGTTGTGTGTCCGACGGGTGCGAGTTCAATCGCAACCGGCGTTCGTCACAACAGCCCTGGGGCGAGCGGCACCGGAGGCGGGATGAGCGGTTTTGGGGATGGGGTGAGGGCAGTGCCCTACAGGGACGAAACGGCTCGCGGCGCGTCGGCGGCCCGCAGCTGGCCGATGGCACTGAACACCTCATTGGGGGCGACGGGCTTGGTGAGGTGCTGATCGAAACCCGCGGCGCGGGTTCGCTCCAGGTCCTCCGGCTGCGCCATTCCCGTGAGCGCGATGAGCTTCACGTTCCTGCCCCAGGGCTGGCTGCGGATCATGCGAGAGAGCTCGACGCCGTCGGGGAAGGGCATGTTCAGGTCGATGAAAGCGACCTCGGGCGGGGAGCTCGAGGCATGCTCGAACGCCGCTACACCGTCAAAACACGCTTGGACCCGATGACCTCTGCATTCCAACAACGTCGCCAGGCTCGTGGCCGCATCCACGTTGTCATCCACGACGAGGATGAGCCGGCTGGTGTGATCCGGCCTGACCAGGCTGGCTTGCGGCGTCTGCCACACGGGGGCCTCCGCGAGGGGCAGGCGGATGCGGAACTCGCTCCCTTTGCCGGTACCCGCGCTATGCGCAGTGATCTCTCCTCCGTGCATGACAGTGAGAGAGCGAGCCAGTGCCAGACCCAATCCCAGGCCCCCGCTGGGGCGCGTCTTACTGGAATCCAGCTGCACGAACATCTCGAAAATGTGGTCGAGATCGGCGGGTGCGATACCCGCGCCATTGTCGCGCACGCGAATCGTCACAAAGCCTGCTTTCGCTCGCACCGACAGAGCGATGCGCCCGCCCTGGGGCGTGAACTTCGCCGCGTTGTTCAGCACATTGGCGATGACCTGGGCGAGGCGCGTCGGGTCCGCGTCGACGTGCAGATTGGTCGGTGGATGGTTAACGATCAGCTCGTGCGATTTAGCATCGATGGCGGGGCGGGCGATCTCGGTGGCGGCACCGATGATCGACTCGAGCAACACGTGCTCGCGACGCAGGTCGAGTTTGCCCCGGTCGATGCGACTGGCATCCAGCAGATCGTCGATCAGGCGCGTGGCGATGTGCATCTGCCGCTCCATCATCGCCGGGATGTCTCCGAGCGCGGCCGGAATCCGCTCCTTCAGGATGGCGAGCCCGTTGCGGATGGGGGCCAGCGGATTGCGCAGCTCGTGCGACAGCATCGCCAGGAACAAGCTCTTGGCGGAGTCCGCCCGCTGCAGGTCGGTGGCGCGCTGCTTGAGCTCGATGGCCAGCCGTTTGTTCTCGGTGATGTCGGAGAAGCACATGGCAACTCCGTCCTCCACGCACACGAGCATGCAGCGCAGCCACAGAGGGGGTGAGGTCGTCTCATCGGCAAGCTCGATGTCCACCGGCTCACCGGTGCGAACGACATCCCGCAGGGATTCGAGAAGTCCCGCGGTGCACGCCCCCGGCATGACGTCTGTGATGCGGCGGCGCATGGCCTGCTGCGGCCTGGACTTGCAGATCGCGGCGCCCAGCGGATTGATGTAGCCGATCTGGAAATCGAGGATCTCGCCCTCGGGCGTGCGTCGCGGCTCGAGCCAGGCGTATCCCTGCATCGCCGCTTCCTGGGAGCGAAAGAACCTTTCCTGCGAGCGGCGGTATGCGTCGCGGGTTCGGCGCATCGCCTCGCCGAGTCCGATGATCAACCCGCAAGTCGAGCTGTACAGGACCAGTCCCACGGCGGTGTGGATGCTGTCCAAGGGCAAGGTGCCCGCCGGGCGGCCGATGGCCAGCGCAGTCCCGATGAGTCCCAGCAGGGCAGTCGTCACGGCGGGGCCCCAGCCGCCCAGCCAAACAGCGAGCGCGACTCCTCCCATCATGGTCGCGTAGGGAGCATCGGGACCCACGAAGGGCACCAGTAGCCAGCGGATGGCGACCGCCACCGCGGCGATGGCAACCGCGCTCGCATACTTGACTGCACCGGTCATGAGGGTCCCTCACCCGCGGGCCGTAGCACGAAGACGTCGAACGCTAGCGTGGCCAAAGGTCTCGGTATTGGCAAGCGCCAGAGCGCCCCGACCGCGCGTCGGGCACGCTGTGCCTATGCTACAATTGGTAACATGTTACCTGCGGTAACAATTACCCTCGGGGAGAGTTCATAGCGCGCTGCCGGAGGAGCAGCGCGCTCTACATCGGGGAGGAGGGCGTCTAGAATTTTGCCTGCACGCCTACGAAGACCACTCGTCCCAGCAAGTCGTAGGTCGGAAACGAGTTGGGCGATCCCGTCTGCGAGACTGCCGAATTCACCAGCGGCGGATCTTTGTCGAGTACGTTGTTCACCCCTGCCCGGACGGTGAGGTGCTGGAACACGTCCCACGACGCGGACAGATCCAGGTAGCTCCTGGAGCCTAGCTTCGCATCGAAGGCGTCGAAGCGCCCGCCGTTGGTGAGTTTGTTGATCAGTTGCAGACTCGCCTGCGAGTCGTTCGTATCGAGCGCGACGGAGCCAATGTAACGCCACTGCGCCGACAGCAGCCATCCCCAGGGACTGGTCCATGTGAGCCGCAGGTTGTGCCGCCACTTCGGATTGACCGTCTGGCAGGTGACGCCGTACAGCCCCGCGCAGTCGTAGGTGAATCCGGCGATCGGCGTCGACTCGTTCTTCTGGAGCCAGGCGCCGGACAAGCTCGTGATGAGCGATCCCCAGCGCTCGCCCAGAGGCAGGCGGTAATCCACCTGGACGTCCGTGCCGGCGACCAGCGCCTCGGCAATGTTGGCGTTGATGTCCCTGAAAAAACCGATGCCCTGCCCGAAGATCTGGCCGTTGGGGCCGCGCTGGATCAGGGCACAGGCCGCGGGGTTGCCGTCGTTCAGGCACAGGGCCAGGTCGATGTTGATCGGGACGGTGTTGATCTCGTCGGAGATCTTGATGTGGTAGTAGTCGATGCTGCCAGTGAAGCCGGGCAGGAAGCTGGGGGTCAGGGTGAGGCCCACGGAGAACGTCGTGGCGGACTCGGATTTCAGCGCGGTGTTTCCGCCGAGCAACGCCGAACATTGGTCGGCCGGGCATTGTGCGACGTGGCCGTACTGGGCCGCCGTCACACCGGTGTGCTCGCATTGAGTGAGCGAGGCCGTGGGCGCGACACCGGCGCAGGGATCGGTGCCTACCGTGCTGGTGTTGGTGACGGCGGCGGGATTGAAGAGCTCGATGATGTTCGGCGCCCGAATCGCTCGCTGGAGCGAGGCGCGCACGCGGAGATCCCGGATGGGCGCATATTGCAGGCCCAGCTTGTACGAGTTGACGCTCCCGGCCGCAGTCGAATAGTCGGAGCGCCGGTAGCCGGTGTCGAACACCAGATCCTGGGCGCCCGGCAGATCGGAAGCGAGCGGGACGCGCGCCTCGGCGAAGAATTCGTTGACGTCGTAGCCGCCATTGATGGTCGGAGCCGCGCCGGCGCCGCCCGACAGATCGCCCGATCCGGCTGTCTTGTCCGGCTGATAGTTCAGCGTCTCGGTGCGGCGCTCCGCGCCCAGGTTGATGACCACGCCCTCGGCGGCTGTCGGGAGCTTGATGCCGTAGCTCCCGAGGTTGCCGGTGATGTTGCCGGAGAAGATCTCCTGCCTGACGGTGCCGTACGACAGGCTGCTCTCCAGCAGGTAGTCGAGCTGGGCCTTATTGACACTCCCCTGCGTAAAGATGTTCCACGGGACGCAGCCGGCACCGCAGGTGCCGTCCGCAGCGACGTTCAAGGCGTTGCCGATGTTGGTGTTGCTCAAGTCGTTGCCCTGATTGAAGTACAACGATGTGTAGTAATACTGGGCGTAGGCGTCGTACGACCACACGTCCGGAACGATGTCGCCCTTGATTCCGAGGACGCCGCGATAGTTCATGTGCTCGAAATACGAAGTGCGCCCGATCCCCTCGACGTTGCGGCGGCCGATCAGCACATCGACGCTGCCGGTGTTCACCCCCGGGCCGCACAGGACCCCCTGTTGCTGCGCGCTCAGGAGCGGGGAGTTGCAGGGCACCAGCCATCCGCCGTTGGCTTGCGGGTCGAAGGGGTTGCCGCCGAGAAAAGCGCCGGACGGCCCGATCTGCACCAGCGTCTTGTCGTTCATCAGGCTCAGGTCGGCATACACCTTGGCGTGATCGTTGAAGTCGTAATGGCTCAGCAGGCCGGCGGTGTAGCGCTCGTCCTGGTGCAGCAGGTACTGGTCGGGGTTGGAATTGAACAGCGGCGGCGGCACGGTGGCGCCCTGAGGATCCCAGGGCACGAGCTGGTTGCCGACCACCGCATAGTCGTTGCCGGCATTTGGCCCCGACTGGGGCTCGAACAGGTTGGAGTTCTGCGAACCGCTGCACGCAGGGACGTTGATCACCTTGTTGGCATCCGGGTTGACGTTCAGCTTGCACGCCGAGAAGTCGCGCCGCCCCTGGGAGACGGGCTCCTGGCGGAGGTAGGTGAAGTAGGCGGTGGCGTTCCCCTTGCCGTCGGCTGCATTCATGCCGACGATCACCGCGGCCGTGCGGTTGTAGCCGTCATTCACGTGGCGCGACGGCTGGTCGAAATTGGCCTGCGCGATCAGTCCCTGCATGAGGGAGTTGTGGTTCTGGTGATCGTCGAAGCCGTACTGGGCGTCGATCATCACTCCCTCGAAGTCGCGCTTCATGATGAAGTTGACGACGCCGGCGA
>Ga0070681_10007174_pt1 | contig 10857 bp, 9 predicted proteins | sample KBSC83BmetaG_FD_65650 | JGI IMG/M metagenome (GOLD analysis project Ga0070681, IMG submission 65650) | Corn rhizosphere microbial communities from Kellogg Biological Station, Michigan, USA - KBS C8-3B metaG | ecosystem: Host-associated > Plants > Roots > Rhizosphere | place: USA: Michigan...
GGCGGCAGGCCTGAGGACGACGACAACGTTCGCCGCTTCCTCGACGCGTTAGCTGAGATGGCATCGTGCGATCATGACAAGCTGCTCTGGGTGCTGGGTATTGACATGGCGCATATAGGGCGGCGTTACGGCGATGAATTCGGCGCGCGTGCGGACGAGGGCGCAATGGTCGAAGTGACCGCGCGCGATCGCGGCCGCATCGATCGCGTAGCAGCCGGTGATGCGGACGGCTTCTGGAACCTGGTACAGGAAAACCGCGACGATCTCAAATGGTGCGGCTCGTCGCCGCTCTACACATTTCTCAAAGCAGTCCCGCAAGCGCGCGGCAACTTACTGCGTTATGAGCAATGGAATATCGACGAGCAGAGCGTTGTCAGTTTCGCCGGAATGGCATTCAATAAAGGACGCCTCCGGTAGCGACGGGCTACACCCGGACTGGGCGGGGACCTACGGCCTTTCGCCGACGTAATGATTACGTCGCTTGGAACTCCCCCGCAAAATGCGCGTGGCCCTCTCCGGAAAATGGTGCGGCAGTCTGCGGTAATAGTAGCTCATACAGGCATGAATGCCTATTCCACTCGTCGTGCCTGCAGCTCAGTGGAGTAGGCATTCATGCCTGCACTTCAAATGTCGGCGGGCTTGCTCGTAGTGCCTCCGATTGTGAGGCCGTAGGCTTATGAACAACTACGCTACGACTTCGCTGGTTCTTCCACCTTCAGGACCTGGTTAGCCTTCACATTTTCAAGTTTCTGCACCGTGCCGCTCGGCCACGTGATTTCGAGTAGCCGTGCTGTCTTGTCTTTGCCAAGGCCGAAGTGCGCGCGCTTGTCATTAGCCGAAAGGTAGCTCGACGCCGTCGAAATCATCCCATATTGTTCTAATCCTGATTCACTGACCAATCTGAGGCGTGCGCCGATACCGTCACGGTTGCTGGTTGTGCCGACGGTATTGATGATCAGCCAGTGATTGCCGTTGCCGCCCTGGTTGCGCAGCAGAACAGCGGGACGATCGTTGCAGTTGATTGCGATATCGAGAAACCCGTCATTGTCCAGGTCGCCGAAGGCGACACCGCGCGCCGCCCTCGGTACCAGCATCGCTTCGCCGCTCTGCTTCGTTACGTCGTGGAACTTTCCGCCCGCGTTGCGCATTAACAACAACGATTCCAGATGCCGCAAGGATGGCTGCGTCAGCTCAATGTTGTCCATGACGTGACCTTGACCGACGAACAGGTCCTTCCAGCCGTCGTTATCGTAATCGAAAAACTTGGTGCCCCAGCCGGAATGCTGTAGCGTGATGCCGCCAACGCCGGTGGGCGACGTCACATATTCGAAGCTGCCTTTCGTGTTGTGAAAGAGCGCATATTTCTGGCTGCCTAATGCATCGATGAAGACATCTGGGGACCCATCGTTATCGTAATCCGCGAAATCAAGGCCCATTCCAGCGAATGTCTTCCCATCCTCATCGTAGGCCACGCCCGACTTCAACCCGACCTCGGTAAACGTGCCGTCATGATTGTTGCGAAAAAGTTGCTGCGGGTATGAATCGTTGGCAATCAGGATGTCGGGCCATCCGTCGAGATCGAAATCGTTGATCGCAATACCGAGTCCTTTTCCGGGAGAGAGACCGATCCGCGAAGACTTCGAGGCATCCGTAAACGTGCCATCGCCATTGTTGTGAAAAACCAGATGCGGCATGGGCTTGAACTGATCGGGGTGGCAATAAGCCCGGTAACCGGGCTTGTGCGCACCACACCAGATATTTCTGGAAAAATCCCAGTCGAGATAGCGGGCAACAATCAGATCGAGGCGGCCGTCGCGATCGTAATCCACCCAGCAGGCGCTGGTGGACCAGCCCTCGCCCGCCACTCCGGCTTTTTCGGTTACGTCGGTGAAAGTTCCGTCGCCATTGTTGTGATACAGAATGTTTCGGCCCAAATTCGTTACGTAGATGTCCGGACGGCCGTCATTATCGTAGTCGCCGACCGCCACTCCCATTCCATAAGAATGGCCCCGCATACCGGCGGCTTCCGTCACATCGCTGAACGTTCCATCGCGATTGTTGTGGTAGAGGCGATTCCAATATCGCGGGTTGGATTTGTCCGGCAATTTACCTGCAGGCATCGGGTCCTCGAGTGCAGCGCCATTGACGAAGAATAGATCGAGCCAACCATCTCCATCGTAATCGAGCATAGCCACGCCCCCGCACATGGACTCCAGCAAATATTTCTGGGAAGTCAGACTGGCTTCGTTTTTGAATTTGACGCCGGAACGCGCGGTGGTATCGGTAAAGGCCGGTAAAACAGGCTGCGTGGCGAGCAGGCGGCGCGCCGCTAGGGCGCTAAACAGAAACGAACGGCGGCTGAAGTAAGGACCCGGCAAGCAGAAGTTCTCATTTTAACGTGCAGCCTGGGCGCCATGCGGCTTTGCCTCCGAGTGAAGGCGGTCCGGAGGACGCCTCGTCAGTTCTATAATCGCGCGGACTGCATCCGTATGCTGAGCCGCGGTGGGCGTCAGATATTGATGCGTGCCGGCCTGATCGGCTGTGAAATGCGTGCGCCCTTGGCCGTCTACGGTGATCACGCCGCGCGGCGATAACCCGAATGCAGCGGGGCGTACCGCGTACAGCACGGCGGTCGGATCCCACATGGGGCGGTCGTACGGCATTTTCATATAGAGCCGGTACGCTTCAGCGACCGGGTGGTCCGGAACGTAGCCAAAATCATGCACGATACTGCTGGCCGGGTAGAGAATTTTATTGCCAACTTCATATCCGCTGGTAACGATGGGCGTGGGCCACTCCGCAAGAAGCTTCTTGGCCGAAGGGATGTCGATCTCGATGTTGTATTCCGGTTTTCCCTCGGGGAAAGCCCCGCCCATCATGGAAAGCATCCGGACCTTGCGTTTCACCAGGTCGCGACCGGCCATCGGGCTGGCTTCGTCCGGACGCGAGTCGAGTAATCGCGCCAGGTTGGTGCTGAACCCCACTTGCACGATGGTCACGGCGCCATCTTTTTCCTTAGCTAATATTCGTCGCAGTAAGCCCACCGCTTCGGGCGCTTCCCGGCCATCCACCAAGTGGTGCGGATATACAAAAGATCCGTCCGGACGCTGCCGTTCGGCCGGCATGCGAATCATCTTGCTGTCCTCTGGGGTCTTGCCGCTACGCACCACGCCGACGGGTATCTCGCCGCGGCCGTAAAACGTATTCGTCAGGTCGACGAACGGCGCGGCCCACCGATTATCTTTCGTGACCGTCACTGCCAACAACCGGGCTTCGCCCTTGCTTTCAAGCGCGTGAATCATGGCCAGCGCAACTGCGTCATCCACGTCGTTGCCCATGTCGGTATCAAAAATGAGTCTAACGGGCGCCGCCCAAACCGGGGTCGTGTAAAACCCCAGCGCGCAGTAGAGAAAGAATGCCGGGCAGAGCTTATTGAAAAGGTTCATGCACTACGAATTTAGCGCGGATTGACAGGCTCCATGATATCGCCCCAGATAATCTGGTAGGCCTCTACCTGGTCATCGAGATTCTTGCCGGCGCGCACAAACACGCGTGTAGTGGGCTTCAGGTCCGCGGCGTCGACCACTGTCCCGCTCTCGAGATAGCGAGTATCGAGCCTTAGCAAGACGGTTTTAAGGCCATCCAGACGCGTGTGTAAGACGACGCGGTCGGCAGTCAATTTCGTGACCACGCCGGCAAACGTAATATTGCCGCGCGGTGCGATCAGATCGATGGGACTTGCCTGATACAGGCGAGACCTTCCTGCCGTCAGGGAAAGACGCGGCGCGGGACGGGTCTCGATAACGTGAACTGTGCGGGCATAATGAACCGGTATGTTTTCGTCGCGATCGGAGACGACCTCGAGAGTGTCGCCCTTTTGCAAACCACCGATGGAAATCGGGCGGTTGTCGCGCTCGAGATATGTTTTCGCATCGAAGGCGAAGCGATATACCTCATTGGTCCCGCCCGCACGAACGCTGAACTGGCCCATCGCACCAGTCGCGTCGCACTCGAGCAGTACCCCGCGGGTCACACCTGAGAATCTCGGCGCGGGCTCCGCCGGCAGAGTGATAACCCATGTTGCCAGTAGCAACGGTGAAACCGTCGCTCGAAATCTGTGAAACATTCGAGCCCCCACAATACGCTATGCCCTTACCGTAACACGCGGCTAGCATGACTTCCCGTGAAAGGCGGTCCGCGCGGTACTGGATGCTACGATAAATAAATCCCGGTTATGTCGCTGCGCTTCTATAATACGCTCTCGCTGCAAGTAGAGGAATTCACACCGCCGCGAGACAACATCGTGAGGATGTATACGTGCGGCCCGACGGTCTATGATTTCGCGCACATCGGCAATTTCCGGACGTTCACATTTTACGATCTGCTGCGGCGCTGGCTGCACGCGCGTGGTTACCAGCTCGACCACGTCATGAACATCACGGATGTGGAAGACAAGATTATCCGGAACGCTTTGGCACAGCACAAATCGCTCGCGGATTATACGGCGACCTTTGAGACGGCTTTTCGCGAGGACTGCGAGATACTGCGACTCGAGCCTCCGGAGCGCTGGGCGCGCGCCACGGAACATATTAACGAGATGGCCGATGCCATCGAGACACTCACCGAAAAAGGATTCACGTATAGCAGCGACGGCTCCGTCTACTTCCGTATTTCGAGCTTCCCGGAGTACGGCAAGCTTTCGCACAACGATTTCAGCGGCATCCGGGCCGGAGCGCGCGTCGACGTGGACACCTACGAGAAAGCCGACGCGCGCGACTTCGTGCTGTGGAAAGCGCCGAAGGACGGAGAGCCGCACTGGGAAACGCCCATAGGTCCCGGGCGGCCGGGCTGGCACATCGAATGCTCGGTAATGGCGATCCGTTACCTGGGCGAGACGTTGGACATTCACGCCGGCGGCGTCGATCTGATTTTCCCGCATCACGAGAACGAAATCGCACAATCGGTATCGCTCACTGGAAAGCCGTTCTCGCGTTATTGGCTGCATGCCGAGTTTCTGCTGGTGGATGGGCAGAAAATGTCAAAGTCGCTGGGAAACTTCTATACGCTGCGAGATGTGCTGTCGCGAGGCTATTCAGCCGAGTCGGTTCGATACCTGCTTGCGTCGGTTCCGTACCGTAAACAACTGAATTTCACTTTCGAGGGCCTTAAGGCCGCGAATACCGCCGTGGAGCGCCTGAGGAATTTCAAGCTGCGCATCGATCACGAAAAGTTTCAGCTGGGCAGCAACGAAAAGCTCCTGGCCCGAACGGCGGAGGCGGAGAAGCAATTCAGCGCGAGCCTGGACAATGACTTGAATACCGCGGAGGCGCTGGCAGCCACCTTCGAGTACATTCGCGAAGTCAATACGGCTATGGATGCCGGCGAATTTCGGATAGAAAATGCCGGTCCGGCGCAAGCATTTCTCGATCGCTTCGATTCCATTTTCGATGTGCTGAAGGCGGCCGCCCCCGGTGGTTCGATGCCGGATGCCGATGTGGAGGCTCAAATCGCGGCACGAACACAAGCTAAGAAAGCGCGGAATTTTGCTGAGTCAGATCGCATCCGCGACCAGCTGCTGGAACAAGGCATAATTCTAGAGGACACCAAGGACGGGGTTCGATGGAAAAGAAAATGAAGGCGCACACGAAGGCGGTTCACGCGGGCGACCGCAAGAAAACCGGCCGCCATATTCCCGTGACCACGCCGATTTACACCGCGGCCAGTTTTTTCTACGAAAACATCGAGCAGCTCGATCGTGTGTTTGGCCGCGAGGAGCCGGGATTCAGCTATGCCCGGTACGATAATCCAACCAATACGGCACTCGAAGAGCTTTGCGCTTCGCTCGAAAATGGGCATGGCGCGCTGGCTTGCTGTTCGGGTATGGCGGCAATTCACGTCGCGCTGCTCACCGCCCTCACTGACCGCCGGAAATCGATCGTAGCTGCCGATGCCATGTACGGCGCCACCGTAAACCTGCTCATGAATGTATTCGAGCCGCTGGGCATAGGCGTGCGCTTTGTCGATATCTGCGATCTCGCAGCCCTCGAACAGGCGATCGCGGAGGCCAAGCCCGGCTGCGTGCTGATGGAAACAATTTCCAATCCGCTGCTGCGCGTCGGTCCAATCGACCGCATCGCTGCTATCGCGAAAAACGCAGGCGCTGCTCTCGTCGTCGATAATACGTTCGCCACCCCGCTGCTTGCCAGGCCAATCGAACTCGGCGCAAACCTGGTGGTTCATAGCCTCACAAAATTTTTGTCGGGTCACGGCGACGTTTTGGGAGGGGTCGTGATTTCCGACGCGGAGCACTATGAGACACTGCGGACGCTGTCACGCACATTCGGACCGGTGCTCGGACCGTTCGAAAGCTATCTGGCGATGCGCGGCATCAAGACGTTTGCCGTCAGAGTAGAGCGGCAATGCGCCAATGCCTGTCGCGTGGCATCCTGGCTGGCTACGCAGCCCGCGATCTCGCGCGTGAATTTCCCGGCCGATCCGGCTCATCCGGACGCTGCCACCATACGGCGCCTGTTGCCCGAAGGCCTGTCCGGGGCAATCATTAGTTTCGAGTTGAAAAACGCCGGCCGTAATGAAGTGTTTCGATTTATGAATGCGTTGCGCCTGGTGGTGCCGGCGACATCTCTGGGTGACGTGCACAGCATGATGCTCTATCCGGCCATGAGCTCGCACCGCGAGCTTTCGCCCAAACACCGCCAACGCATGGGCATCGGCGAGGGCCTGGTTCGTCTCTCCGTTGGCATCGAGGCGGTCGAGGACGTCATCGCGGATCTGGAGCAGGCGCTTCTAGCTTCCGCACCCGCATCGTTTGATACCTCGCCCAATGGGTAGTCTTTCGTGCAAGTTGTGCCCGCATGTGAATTGGGGCCACACCCTGCGTGGATTTTAGGCGTCTGAAAATAAAGGAAATCAAATTTGGAACGGTGATTGCACCAGCGACGTCGTGGGCAATCTGCGGCGGATGCCGTTATTGAAAATTACGGGCCACGGATTGTGGTCGATCACAGCGCTCACCGTCGTTCTTTGGGGTTGCATCCTTGTGGAAAGACTCACGGTTGAGCATGCTCGCGAGAACGGGCTTCGTGCCCTCGAGCAAATTCGGGTGCTAAAAATGAGACGTCAGGCAGAGCCCGCTGCGTCTCCCGGGCGCCACCGTCTGGATAGTCCGGCGATCGGCTAGAACACGTATCAAGTGATACAACTGATGCATGCGTGCCGTTGCGCCTGCGATCCTGTCGGCTCTGCTGCTGGCGAGCTGTGGCGTGAAGAAAACCAGACAATCATTTTCCGAACTGGAACAGGAGTTCATCTATACCAGCTTGGCGTTCTCCCCTGTATCAGCTACGTCCGCCGGGTATCATCGCCACCAGGGCGTCAATCTTGACCAGCAACTGGACGATTTTAGCGCCGCGTCTCGCGAGCGCCAGAAGAAATTCTATGACGACATGCGATACGGTCTGCACGATGCCGCCGAAGACCAGCAATTATCGCCCGAGGATCGCGCCGATTACGACATCATCGATAACCAGATCAGGCTCGCCCAATTCGAACTGAATGACATCCAGAGTTACCGGCATAACCCTACGATCTACGTCGAATTGATCGGCAATGCGCTTTTCAATCCGCTCGCGCTCGAGTATGCGCCGAAACCGGATCGGATGCGGGACATTATCGCGCGCACCGAGAAGATCCCGGCATTCATAGATCAGGCAAAGCAAAATCTGAGCGATTCCCCGGACATTTGGACCAACGTCGCAGCTGAGGAGAACCAGGGAAATATCGGCTTGCTGGAACACACCATTCCAGACGCAATGCCGCAGGAGCTGCGCGCCGATTTCGATCGCGTGGCGAAGCCCGCGCTCATTTCGCTGCGTGGTTTTCAGGATTATCTGAAGAATGATCTCTCTAAGCGGAATAAAGCCGATTGGCGCCTGGGCGGAAACACATACCGGCAGAAATTCGGATTGACATCGGGAACCGATCTGAGCCCGGAGGACTTACTCAACGCCGCCCAAACAGAATTGAAACAGGTGCGCGCTCAGATGCTGGAACTGACGCTCCCGCTGCATCACAAGATGTATCCCGCACACTCGAACCACACCGAACTGACGCCGCATGATCGCGAGAATCGCATCATCTCGGAGGTTTTGGACCGGATCGCTCAGCGGCACGCGACCCCGGACACTTATTTGGACCAGGCAAAACGCGACCTCGACGAAGCACGAGCGTTCGTCCGATCCAAAAACCTCCTGACGTTACCTGCGCGTGACAACCTGAAGGTAATCGAGACGCCGGTGTTCATGCGCGGCATCTACGCGGTAGGCGGATTCAACCCCGCGCCAGTGCTCGAGCCACAGCTAGGCGCGTTTTACTGGGTGACGCCCATCCCAAAAAACTGGCCGCGCGAGCGCGTGGAATCCAAGCTGCGCGAGTATAACTTTTATCATTTGAAGCTGCTCACCATCCACGAGGCGATGCCCGGCCATTATGTGCAGGGTGAATTTACAAACGATATCCAGCCGAAAAACCGCCGCGTGCTCAGAGGTATTTGGGGCAGCGGTTCTTACGTCGAAGGCTGGGCGGTGTACGCAGAGCAAATGATGCTCGACGAAGGCTACCTGAACAACGCTTCCGAGCTGCGTTTGACGTTTCAGAAAGAAATGCTGCGCGTACTTGCCAATGCGATCCTCGACGTTAGTCTCCACACGCAGGACATGACAGATCAGCAGGCGCTCGATCTGATGGAAAAAGAAACGTTTCAGGAGACCGAAGAGGCCACCGCCAAGCTACAGCGCGCTAAGCTTTCGTCCTGCCAGTTGCCTACGTATTTTGTCGGCTGGCGCGATTGGCTGCGGCTGCGCGATACGTATCAGAAGACAAAGGGCGGACAGTACAGCCTGCACGAATTCCACGATCGGGCGCTCAAAGAAGGCGCGCTGCCGCTGCCGGTTCTGACCCGCCTGCTTAACGGGAAATCGCCAGGCGAAGAAACGTCCAAGTGATTTTGATCCCTGCCCTGATGCTTGCACGCCAGTTGCCCGAAATCTTGCTGACGCCAATGCGCCGGCGGTAGGAGACAGGAACTTCAATGACTCGCAACTGCCGGCGCAGGGCCTTTATTTGCATCTCGATGGTCCAGCCGTAATTCCGGTCACGCATCCCAAGGTTCCGCAGCGCGTCGGCGCGGATGGCGCGAAAAGGGCCGAGGTCGGTGTAGCGGTGCCCGAACCACGCGCGAATCATCCACGTCGCTAGCCGGTTCCCCAGGATTTGATGCGGCTCGAGCGCGCCCTCTTCGGCACGGCCCAGCGTCCGGGAACCGATGACCAGATCGGCGCGTCCTGTGTATATGGGTTCGAGAAGCAACGCCGCTTCCGCCGGATTGTCGCTCGCGTCGGCATCCATAAATACTACGGCCTCGATCCCGGCGGGCAGCGCTGCCATTGCCCGCAAACAGGCCGCCCCGTATCCACGCTCGGGCTCGGAAACCACGGTCGCGCCATGCGCGCAAGCGACTTCCGCCGTCCGATCGCGCGAGCCGTTATCCGCGACTATAATCTCGCGGTAGAGCTCGCGCGGAACACGGTCAAGCGTATGACCAATGGCTGGTTCCTCATCCAGGGCCGGAATAATCAGTGCGGCGCGGTTGGCCATAGTTAGTGCCGGCATTGCTTTATAATGCGTAGAAGACTGTTGCCTGACCCGATGTAATGATGGAAGAAAAATCCGAGAAACATTCCGGGCTGTTCACCGCTCTCTCCTGGGTGCGTGATCTCGCATTTTCCGTCCTGCTAGCAGTTATTCTGATCGTCTTCATTTATCAACCTGTCAAGGTCGAAGGCACCAGCATGATGCCGGCGCTCACCGACCAGGAACGGATCTTCATCAATAAGTTTACTTACCGGTTCGGGTCAGGCAATATCGAACGCGGCGATCTGATCGTTTTCTGGTTTCCGCTCGACCGTACCAAATCGTATATCAAGCGCGTTGTGGGGCTGCCGGGCGATACCGTGATGATCGACCATGGTAGGGTATACGTGAACGGAGCGGCTCTCGATGAGCCCTACGTTCCGCGAGAATACCGTGATCAACAGTCCAAATCGGCGGAAGCCGTGCCTCCCGACAATTACTTCGTGCTGGGGGATCACCGCGGCTCATCGAACGACAGCCGCGCCTGGGGCACAGTGCCGCGCAGCTACATTTACGGGAAGGCCGTTTTCGTCTATTGGCCGCTCGACAAGATGGGCCGCCTGAAGTAATTAACGCCGGTTAAAGATCCACATCGCCAGCGACAGCACTACACTCACCAAGATACAAGTGACGATGGGGAAATAGAAGGTCGTGTTGTTTTTGTGGATATAGATGTCGCCCGGCAGTCTGCCGATGCGAAAAGGCAGTCGCGGGCCATAGCTAACAGTCAGACCGACGATCACCAACACGATGCCGAGAATGATCAGCGCACGCCCCACGTTTCCAGGGTAGGGCAGTGGTCTGGCGGTGTCCAGGCCTGGCGTGCTCAAACTACCACCAGGGCTGTGCATTTGCAGGCAAGAATGCCTACTTTACGAGCGCGGCGGTGATGGCATCGGCATCGAAGACGCAACCTCCCCAGGTTCCGCCGCTCACATTCTGCAGCACCGCCCACAAGCGTGAGTCGACCGGTAAATCCGGATCCGGTGCCAGGTCGGGGCGCGGGGGACGCCCGGCCAGAACTTTGGTTCCCTCTTCGGCGCCAAACGCCTGGCCGCCTGCACCCACCAGATTGATCGAGCCGTCCAGACGAACGCGATCGATTGCGATCTCGATCATGTCGCCGTCCAGTACTTTGCCGATTGGGCC